>Ga0335069_10001276_pt1 | contig 40693 bp, 62 predicted proteins | sample Lox_Sample_11_FD_206714 | JGI IMG/M metagenome (GOLD analysis project Ga0335069, IMG submission 206714) | Soil microbial communities from Loxahatchee National Wildlife Refuge, Florida, United States - Lox_Sample_1.1 | ecosystem: Environmental > Terrestrial > Soil > Wetlands | place: USA...
GAGGGACGCCACGGAGGCCGCCACGAGGGTCGCCACGTGGGACGCCACGGAGGCCGCCACGGAGGCCGCCACGGAGGCCGCCACGGAGGACGCCACGTGGGACGCCACGGAGGACGCCACGGAGGCCGCCACGGAGGCCGCCACGTGGGCCGCCACGTGGGCCGCCACGTGGGCCGCCACGAGGGACGCCACGTGGGACGCCACGGAGGACGCCACGTGGGACGCCACGTGGGACGCCACGAGGGACGCCACGAGGGACGCCACGGAGGCCGCCACGAGGGTCGCCACGTGGGACGCCACGGAGGCCGCCACGGAGGCCGCCACGGAGGTCGCCACGAGGGCCGCCACGAGTGCCGCCGCGAGTGCCGCCACGTGGGACGCCATGAAGGCCGCCACGGAGGCCGCCACGAGGGCCGCCACGAGGGACGCCACGGAGGCCGCCACGAGGGCCGCCACGTGGGATGCCACGTGGGATGCCACGGAGGCCGCCACGGAGGCCGCCGCGTGGGCCGCCACGTGGGACGCCACGTGGGACGCCACGGAGGCCGCCACGGAGGACGCCACGTGGGACGCCACGAGGGACGCCACGTGGGCCGCCACGAGGGACGCCACGTGGGACGCCACGGAGGACGCCACGAGGGACGCCACGGAGGCCGCCACGACGGACGCCACGAGGGCCGCCACGGAGGCCGCCACGTGGGACGCCACGTGGGACGCCACGTTGGAGGCCACGAGGGACGCCACGGAGGACGCCACGTGGGACGCCACGGAGGACGCCACGTGGGACGCCACGTGGGACGCCACGTTGGAGGCCACGAGGGACGCCACGGCGGACGCCACGTGGGACGCCACGGAGGACGCCACGTGGGACGCCACGGAGGACGCCACGTGGGACGCCACGTGGGACGCCGCGAGTGCCGCCACGGAGGCCGCCACGAGGGCCGCCACGAGTGATGCGGTACGCCGTCCCGCCAATTGGGGCGAGCAGTGGTACGTTCTGAACGGGGATCTCAGGCATTGTGCCCACATGCTGGGGGTCGGGAAGGCTGGTCTCCAGTGTGCCGCCGAGGCGTGGCGACTGTGGCAGGGTGGGAACCAGTGGTCCGGGTGGGATGCGTTCCTGGGTTTCTTTCGGCACGTTGTCAAGTTGGGGGAGAGTCACGGGGTGGACTACCGCGCCTACGATGCCTGGGAGACGCTGTCCCGCCACTCGGGGCCCCGCATCGTTCACGCCGATTTCTGCATCATCTCAGATCGGCCCGCTGTCCTGACCGTGGATGAGCGCAATCGGCCCCACAACGACACGGGCCCCTTCTGCCGGTGGCGGGATGGCTCCGCCCTCTATGCCATCCATGGCGTCCGCGTCCCCGCCTGGGTGATCGAGCAACCCGAGCGCCTGACGGCCGAGTTGATCACGGCCGAGGAGAACGTCGAGGTCCGGCGCGTCATGCTGGAGCGCTACGGGGCGGGCCGCTACCTGGAGGACACCAAGGCGGAAGTGCTGGACGCGAGCGACTACGGCACCCTCTATCGCGCCCAGATCCCGGGCGATGAGCCGCTGGTCATGGTGCGACTGGTCAACTCGACGGCCGAGCCCGACGGGTCCTTCAAGGACTACTGGCTCCGCTGCGACCCGGAGTGCCGCCCACTGCTAGGGATGGACGCGAACGGCGAGCGGTTGTTCGGCGAGCCCCAAGAGCTGCGCGCCCGCAACGCCGTGGCCGCGTCGTTCGGACTGCGGGGGGACGAGTACCAGCCTGTGGTGCAGACGTGATGCTTGTCTTGTCGCTCTTCCCCGGCATCGGCCTTCTCGATCGTGGGTTTGAGGAGGAGGGATTCTGCGTCGTCCGGGGGCCGGACCTGCTCTGGGGTAGCGACATTCGTGACTTCCATCCGCCACCGGGCCGATTCGACGGGGTAATCGGAGGACCGCCCTGCCAGATCTTCAGCATTCTGAAACGGCTGAACCCCAGAGCCGGTGAAAAGCACGGGAACCTTATTCCCGAGTTCGAGCGCGTTGTGCGGGAGGCGGCGCCCGTGTGGTTCTTGATGGAGAACGTAGAGGGGGCGCCAGTGCCGAGCGCGCCGGGCTACTATGTGCAATCGCAGTTGCTTCGGGATCATTGGGTGGGCGGGGTGACCTCGCGATTGCGTCGCTTCTCGTACGGCAGCACAAATGGAAAGGGACACCCGATTTCCGTGGCCACATTGGCACTTCACCCATACCCCAAGCCGGCAGCTCTGGCCAGCGGATCGGGCCGCGAGCAACCAGTTCGACTCGGCGGCTCAGGCCGACCCAAACGGACGACGAGCGACGGACGCTTGGTGCGGTCAGGCCCGAATCCCGGGGCCCGAGCGACACGCGAAGACATGTGCCGTAAGCAGGGACTTCCGCTTGACTTTCTCGCAGACGCGCCCTTTACCGAGAGCGGCAAGCGCAAGATGATTGGCAACGGCGTGCCACTTGCGCTGGGGCGGGCAATCGCCCGAGCGATCAAGACGGGCACCGGGGAGTGCGCATAAGCGATGATCTGTCAACCTGATCTCATCCGACTGCGGCCGGTGCCTGCCCTCAAGGGTGACGTGCAATTGCTCGGCCGCACACGCGAGGGCTACCTGAGCACCTTCCAGTGGCCAGCGCGGTGCATGGTCCCCGGCTGTGCCCGCCCGCTACGACCGTCCGATGTCGGCCACTTCGCCATCTGCGATCACTGTGAGTTCCCCGATGCCTAACCCCAACGCGCACGACCCGAAGCAGGAGGTGATGCCCAATGCCACGGAAGATGTCTCAGGAGGAGGCGCGAGCCAGAGGTCTGATATGACTCCGGCCGGTCGTGAGGTCTCAACAAGTGAGGCGGATGTAGCGGACCTTTCCCGTGACGACCCGACGCGCGACCGGCTGGCGGAATGGAAGCGATTTGCTCCCAAGCATCTCAGTCTTGGATGGGAGCAGCGTGTGCTCTATCTCAATTGGGTACGCAAGCGGCGGGGCTACGAGGGAGAGACAGCGTGGGAGAAGCACAATCGCATGAAGACGGTTACTGCCGAGAACGCGCGGCAAATGGGTCGCAGCATAACCGTGGAGCAGCCCCAACCCCGGAGCGAGGGACATGAGTGATACGATCGAGATACCGCGCGGACATTGGGCTGAGCCTATCGTCAAAGCGTGGGTGGACCGGGGAACTACGGAGTACTGTCCCTACATGAGTCGGGGCAAAACCGTCGACGGTAATGAGATGCGCTATCTAAGCCTTCGATTTCGGCTAGATGACGGCAAGTTCCACATGGTTGAAGTGCTCATCACTGAGCCGATAAGTGCCGAGAAGCCTGATGGCATTAATGTACTTGACACACCCAACGGCGCGGGGCCAGTTTGAGCCCGCCCGCTGGGTACTCGTTCATCGCACACCTAGGCGGGGCGGTCTTTGGTAGCCTTTTATCCTCCTGGAATTGGCATTCCGCGCACCGCATCGTCCGCACGACGGCACCCTTGTTTCCCATTGAGCGATGCAGCTTGGATTCGCTAACACGGAACTCAAGCGCGCCGCACTTCGGGCACTCCTCCCCAGGGCAACGCCTGAGCCTGTCTTCAAGCACGGCAATGCGCGCTTCCACCGCATCGACGCATTCCGGTGTCTCGGTAAACGCGTTTCCATTTCGGCCACTTGCCGAGGAGTGAGAGAATGTTGTCTAGCGTCGAAGACATGAGCCCTCCGGCTGTGGCGAGCGACCATACGTCGGTCAGCATCGTACGGGTGCACCAAGTATCTAACGGCGTAACGGTTTCTCGCCTCCGGTCCGGCGCTTTCGCCGTCTCGGTACACGATGGCGACCAGCGCGCGATTGTGGAGATAACCGTTGACCAGCTTCGCGCTTTCGCGACCCAGCTCGCTCGCTTGGCCGCTTAGAGCTGGACCCTCCCAAATGACTGAGGAGAAAATGACCGACCGACAGAAGCTGTTCCTCGCCGCCGTCGCGCTGGTCGTCGCCTACGCGCTGCTCGCCTGGTGGGCGGTGGGCGGCCCACGCGTGGAGTACTGATGCTGGCACCGGACACCGTCTACGTTTATCGCGCCTGCCACGCCTTTTACAGCGCCTTCGTCCCAGAATGGGACTGGGGCCTATGGGCAGGCATCACGGTCTTGTGGGGCGCGATCATGCTGCGCGACAGGCCGCGATGACCGGCCGCTGGCAGCGCCGTCGCCGTCCCCGGCCCGACTGGCTCTGGCTCTTGGCCATGACCTGCTTCATGGTCTGGCTCCTCCACTGGTTCGCCGCCAATTGCACGACGGCCACCTGCCTGGCCCCGTTCACCCGCCACACCACGGCGGCCCCATAAGCTGGCCCTAGCGCGCCGGTCCGTCCCGCCGTATCGTCTCAGCCCCCGTCCTGCCCTTCGCTGAGGTCCCCCATGGATTACGAGAAGATCCTGCACGCGCTCGCCGATTACCCGGGCACCGGCGTCGGCAGCTATCGCACACCCGCAGGCTACTGCGCCCTCGGGTGGCTGGCCAAGAAGGCCGGAATTGAAGAGCGCGATTTGCGCGAGATGGGCGTCGTCGAAACCTTCCTGTTCGCGGAGTACGGGCTGCAGCATGAGACGCAAGTAGCGCTCGCAGCGCACAACGACATGCTCGCCATCAACGGGCTCATCGTGACGCCCGAGCACCGCGCCCGCCGCGTCCGCCAGTTCGTCCAGGGGCTGCGGGACGGGTTGGTGGCCGACGTCTCGCTCAGCGACGCGCTCGAGCAGGCGTTCCAGGAAGGCGAGACGGAGGCCATCGACCAGCCGATCGGCACGGGGGCCCCGTGACCACCCTCGCACAGATCCAGACCCCGCCGCCCTCCGAAGCGGTCGACACGAGCGAGGACGCGGCCGACCAGATCGCCCCCTACGTGCACCACTTGCGGGGGGCGGTGCTGCGGCGGTTGCGGTACATCGCGTTGACCGATGACGAGCTAGAGCAGTCCACCGGCTTGAGCCACCAGTGTTGCTCGCCGCGGCGCCGCGAGCTGGTGCAGGCCGGCCTCGTGGAATGGACCGGCGAGCGGCGCGCCACCAGAAGTGGGCGGACCGCACGGGTCTGGCGGATCACGACCACCGGCCTCCGGGCTCTCGAGATGCTGGGATGAGAGCCCGGCTGGTCAAACCCGAGTTCTTCCGCGACCGCAAGATGGGCCAACTCGGCCCCGTGGTCGCGCTGGTCTACCAAGCCCTGTGGGTCAGCGCCGACGATTACGGCACAGCCCGGGCCGATCCCGAGCAGCTCAAGGGCGACATGTTTACGTGGTGGGACAGCGTGTCCTGCGCAGACATTGCGCAGGCTCTGCAGACCCTTGCGCACTGTAAAAGAGTGACTCGGTACACCGTCGGCGATGAGACCTATGCCCGGATTCTGAACTGGGACAAGCATCAGAAAGTCCACATGCCCGGCAAGTTCCGCTATCCCCGCACCGGCACAGCACTTACGCCACCCGCCGACCCCCCACCCTGCGCAGACCCTGCGCAGTCCTGCGCAGACACGGCCTCTCCATTTATCCATATATCCAATACTCCTAGTACTACAACAACACCTACAACTGCAACTGCAAAGCTATCGCTCGCTGGCGCTCGCTCGTCGACCCCGACCGCCAACGGCAACGCGGCAGAGGCAGCCGCACAGGTGCTCCTGCCGGTGGTGCAGGCCACGGATCGGCGCGACCGCCGGGACCACCGGGAAGGCTTGGCCGCCAAGCTCGTCTTTGCGTACTGGGCCACGCGGCTGGGCCATCGGCAGGCCAAGGCCGACCTCGTGCGGCTCCGGCGCATTCGGAGCCGCCTCCGCGAGGCGGGGGGCGACCCGCACGACTTGCTCTACGCCGTCGACGGCGCCGTCCGCGACGACTGGACCATGGGCCGCGATGCCAAGACCAACGGCAAGCGCTACGATAGCATCGAGACGATTTTCCGCGACCGGGGCAAGGTCGAGGAGCTGGCCGGGCTCTGCCCCGACTGGGTCGCGGGCACCCCTCACCCCAAGGCGGCCGAGTGGGCCGCCGCACTGGACCAGACCAATGGCGATTTGGGTGCAGATGACGGACCGCTTCGGCCAGCGCTTCAACCAGTGGCGACGGGAAACCCGGACGGAGTCTATGCCGGATAACGGGGGCCCCTGCGTCTGCTGCAACGCCGCCGACGGGCTGCACGACTTCGCCATGCACGCCGCGTGGCGCACCGCGATCCCTGGCTTGACCGCCGTGCCGGACGGCCCGCTGTCAGCGCCTCGGGCCGTATCCAGCTACCAGGACGACTGATGCCGCGCTTCCCCGAGCAGGTCGACCGGAACGCCGCCATCCTCGAGGCGAGGCTCCAAGGCGAGTCCCTCCGCGCCATCGCGCAGCGCTACGGCGTCTCCGTCCCCCGCATCCGGCAGATCCTGGCGCGGGAGATCGCGCGGATGGTCCGGCCGCGCTATGACGGCCCCGGCCATATACCGGCTGAGGCGTGGCAGGCGGCCGACGCGCCGCCCGCGGGAGAGCCCCATGCCCAGGACTAAGGCGCAGGTGCGGGCGCTCCTGGCCCCGACCGAGCACGCCGAGCAGCGGGCCGTTGTGGCCTGGGCCCGGACGATGGAGCCCAAGTGGCCGGAACTGGCGCTGCTGTTCGCCATCCCCAACCAGGGCCGCGCTGGCGGCCGCCAGGGCGCCCGCTGGGGCGCGAGAATGGCCGAGGAGGGCTTGCGGGCCGGTTTGCCCGATCTGATGCTTCCTGCGGCCCGCCAGAGGCCTTTGCCACAGTCGGGCTCGTTTCACGGGGTGTTCGTCGAGATGAAACGCTCGGTCGGCGGCCAGTTGAGCCCGGCACAGAAGCAGTGGCTGGGCGCCCTAGAGGCGGCCGGGTACTTCTGCGTGGTCGCACCGGGCGCGGCCGTCGCGATCCGCGCCCTCGAGTGCTACCTAGCGCTTGGGCCAGCTCCGGGACAGCTCGGCGTAGGCCCAGCCGAGGAGGTAGCCCAGCCCCGCCAGGAGCCCAGCCCGGGCCACCAGCGTCGAGAGCGGCAGCGGGAGCGGCACGGCTAGTGCCGCCCCACGACGACGCCCTGGCCCGCCAGATGCGCCAAGATCGCCAGGCGCTGGCGGGTGAGCCGGCGGTAGCGGGAGCACTCCAAGCGGGCGAGCGCCAGATCCGCCAGAGTGAACCGGCCAACTGCGTGTCCGGTTTCCCGGCACCAGCGGATGTAGCCCACGACGTCCCGCGCCCGCTGCTGGTACGCGTTCGCCTGGAGCCGGCACTCCTCCGCCGTGCGGGGGCGGAATGCCTCGTGCTGGGCGACGAGCGAGAGCGGGCCTTGCGGCCCAGTCCCGTCGCTGCTATGCTGGGCCTCAAATGTGCTGCCGACCGCCGCGCTGGGCATCATCGATCCTCCTGTGTGAACGAGTGTGAACATCGCGCGTCTACCGTACCGCATCCCGTGAGATTCGTCAAGGCCCAGATGGGCCCCGTGTCCCGATGACGAGCCTCGCCGACCGGCGTCACGGCCTCCTGCACCGGATGGCTAACCGCGAGGCCGTGGTGGCCGACGCCACCCGGGCGCTGTATCGGGGGGTGGCGGAGGTTGCCCGGGCGTGGGACGGGCTCCGGCAGCACCCGACGGACCGGAGCTACGAGGTCGCCCTCCAGGCGCGGGTCCAGGAGATGCTCCAGCCGTACACCCGCTTGGAGGCCCTCCGCGTGCCCGAGTTGTCCTACCCGGACCCGCTGCTCACCCGATGAGCGCCAGCATCCAGTGTCGCCGGTGCGGGGTCGACCAGCCGGCCACGGAGATCCTGAAGCAGTGCGCGTGCGGCTCGCGGTCCTATCGCATCCTGTACAAGCCGGAGACCGCGCGGCATTCCTACGCGGACTCGGCCGGTCATCTCCAGTTCACCGATGGCGGCGCGCTCCCGCCCGCCCCGATCACCACGCCCGGCGACGCCCATGGCCCCGATTGATCTGGCCGCCCGGCTCGGCGACCGCTACATCTCGAAACGTGAACTGCTCGGGGCGGCGCAGGCGCTGGCGACCGAGTTGCGGGACGTGCAGCGGAGTCTGGCCGGGGCCGTGCTCGTCAACTACGTCATGGCGATCCGTGCGGGCGGCGAGCTGCGGCTCACGCACCAGGAGATCCTGGACGCCACCGGCGGCACGGTCCGGGTGAGTCATGCCGCCAACGGCGAGTGGGTGCTGACGGCGATGGCGGACGCGACCCAGCCGTACGTCCAGGCGATGACCGAGGCGGAGATGGTCGCCTACGAGGCCAAGGTCCAGGCCGAGGAACGGGCGCAGGCCACGGGCGGTGGCAAGGGGAACGGGAGCCCACCGCCCACGGCGGCACTGGAAGGGGACGACGTGCTGGGCGCGCCCTCGTCGTGACGGGTGCCGTCGAGATCCGGTTCACGATGCCCGCAGAACACGCGGCGGCCTTCCGCGCCGCCATCGAGGAGATCAGCGAGGAGTTGGGCGGCCGACTCCAGGGGAGCCACAACTTCATGCGCGACCGGAGCCTCACGCACGCAGTAATCGGCATGAACGCATGCCGGGCCGCTGTGTGCCGCGTGGTGCCCCGCGCCGACCCCAACTACCCAACGCGCTGGTTTTTCAGTCGGCGCCCGACGGTCGACGAGGACTAATGCCAACGGAGGCGCTATGTGCGCGATGTCCATGATTGGCGATTTCTATAGCGACAAGTACAAGCACAAGCCGTACATTCAGCCCTGGCCGAGTGTGTCGCCCAGCACGCCGCTGACGCCTATTTTGACCATCCCGGTCGCAGAGCTGGAGCAACTCAAGCGGGACGTAGCGGACATGAAAGAACTGCTCCGGCGGGCCAAGAAGTACGACCAGGACAACAAGGAGCCGGCGTGCGAGATCGAGGAGAAGGTCGCCTTGCTCCGCGCCTTGGCCAAACCGGTCGGCGTCGATCTCTCCGATGTGCTGGCTCCCAAGCCGGCGAGCGCCTCACCGCTAGGGAGCGCCGCCCCGTTCAACCTGGTCCAATCGAACCCCGGGGCCAGTCCGGGGCTCCAGATGGGCGTCGGGGGGGCCCTGACGCCGCCGGCCGGGGCCTGAGTACAGGTTGCCCATGACCGGCGTCGGTGGCAGGCTCGCCAAGATGCGGACGACGTGGTCCGCCAGCGCGTTGGTGCCGATCGCGACATTGCCGGGGCGAGCCGAGAGGGCCTGCGCGCGGGCGCTCGTGTAGCGATCCACGTGGGACTGGAGCCAGTGCTCCTGCGGGACCGTCGTCAACGGAGAGGCCATGTCATTCCTCATCACCTGTATTCTGATCGCGATCGCCTGCTGGTGGCATCTCAGCGTGGACCGCTGAGCAGTCCGGGAGCCTGCTCACCGAGTTGACCCGCCGCGCCCGCCAGCGGCCCCTGGACGAGCGCGGGCACGGTCCCCGGCCCGCGGGTCGCCAGCGCCGCGAGCAGCTGGTGGATGGCGTCCGGGCCCTGCTGGCTCAGGATGTCGCCCACGCGGCCGCCCACGGCCTGGTTGGCCCAGCCGACCGCGCGCGGGATACCGGAGCCGACGAGCCACGCGCCGGCCGCGGCGGGGTGACCGGAGAGGCCTGAGCCGATCGCCTTGATCACGCCCGCGGTCTGACTCAGAGCGGGCACGTTGATGGCGTCGCGCACCGCGTGCACGAGGGCCAAGGCCGACCCCGCCGCGGGCTCCGCCGCCGGGGCGGTCGCCGCGGCCCCGCTCTGCATGAGGTAGCGCTCGGCCTCGACCCGCGCGATGACGCCGTCCAGCGCCGCCTTGTCCGGAAAGACGGACGCGAGCTTCTTGGTGGTCGCGACCGTCAGTTCCGGCATGTCGCCCGACTCCAGGTCATCGACGATCTTGTTGACCACCGCCGTGCGCGCCGCCTGCTGACCTTCGGGCGAGAGACCGCCCATGAGCGTCACGAACTCGTGCGAGCCTTTCTCGCCCCACGCCTTGACTGCTGCGGTGGCTGCTTTGCCCACCGCCTCGCTGGCCGCACCGCCCTGCCCCTCGGCCAGGTCCAGGCCCGCGGCCGGGGCCGCGCCATACAGTGAGCCGGTCCCGCCGGCCGCGAACGTCTTGACGGCGGCGGGCGACCAGTTCCGGTTGTCGGCGGCGATGCGGGCCAGGAGGGCCTGCTCCGCCGCCTGCTGCGGCGCCTGGATGGCCGCAGCGACCCGCCCGGGCGCGCCTGCTGTCCGTTGCGCCACCGCGGCCGCGATGTCCTGGGCCGCGGTCGGGTTGTCCGCGGCCGCACGGGCCGCCGCCTGCCCCATTTGCCCCGAGAGATCGAGCGGCATGACGGCCGCGCCGGGCGCGTCGGCCTCGAGCTGCGCCGCCCGTGCCGCGAGCGCCGGCGTGCCGCCCGGCGTGGCCTCCGCGGCGCTGGCCACGCGGCCCATGGGCAACTGGCTGCTGAGCCACCCGGCCCCGAGCCCGAGCAGCCCACCAAAGCCGCCGCCCACCGTCGCGGCCAGCGCCACCGCTTTCGCCCGGTCCGCGAGCGGCCCTTCGCTGTGGCCGGCGGCTTGAACCCCTGCTGAGAGCGCGCCCTGGGCCGCGAGCCGACCTGCGGTCTGCGCGACCGTGGCGCCCTCGCCGGCCCCCGGGATCACATAGTTGACGGGGTTGGCAATGGCGCCGAGCACACTGCCGATGCGCGAGGACCACGGGTTGTCGTGCTCCTGCTTGGCCATTGCGGCCTGCTGGTTCGCGCGGACCTCGTCGTAGGGCACCCCGTGCACGAGGTGGTAGACGAGTGCCGCTGCCTTGGGGCCCAGGCCAGCCGTGAACTGGTCCGCAAAATGCACGTTGGCGGACTCGCCCCTGCCCGGCGCATAGCCTGCGGGTAGGTGTGTGTCCGCGGCGGGCGCCGCGAGTGCGGCCACGTGGGCGTTGGCCAAGTCCGCCAACCCAAGCGCCCCGCCCGACTCCCGACGCGCGTAGGCGTCAAGGTCGGCGTCGCTCAGGGGCGTGCCGGCGGCCTGACTGGCTGCGTACGCCCGTTTGACGTTGGCGGCGATGCCCGCGGTGTCGACTGGGGCCTGGCCGCCGCCCGGATCACCGGCCAAGGAATTGGTCCACGGCTGATGCGTTGCCCGGCGTGCCGGGGGCCCCGGTCTTTTGCGTCGGCTTGAGGAACCCGTAGACCGTTGCGGGATCGTACTGGCTCATGTACTTCTGTGCCGAGGGGCGGGCGCTGTACGACTTGTCGTACAACTGCTGATATTCGGCCTTGTCGTTCTGCGCGACGTACTGGAAGAACTTGTTGAGCATGAGCGCCTGCTTGGGCGCCGGTTGGCCGAGGATGTACTTGTAGAAATCGGCGCTCGTCTTCCCGGTAAACGACGGATCGACGGTCCCCAGCTTCTCATACAGTAGCGCGCGGAGCTGCGGCTTCTGCGGCTCCAAGCTGGCGACTGCAGCGGCCACTGAGGAGAGCGCCGCGGTCCGAATATTGGGATCGGACGAGAGGAGTGCGCCGATCGTGGTGCCAGCCCGTTCGAGCACGGCAGCGCGGTCCAGGTACGGCTTGGCGGCGGCGCTCTTGGCAAATCCGCTCGCGTAGCTCAGATCGGCGTGGTCGGCAGACGCCGTCGCTCGGGTCGCTGCGTTCGCCGCCGCGGCAGCGGTCCGCTCGGCCACTTCGGCCTTGTGATCCACCGTGTCGGTCTTCTGCAACGTCGTGACCCACGCGTCTGGCGCCGTGTCATCGGGCTGGTTCGGATTGCGATACTTGCCCGTCGCCGCGTCGTACTGCGTGAGTGCGCCACCTGTGTTCACGGACTTGTATTGCCCAGTCCCCATGGCTCCCATGCCACGGAGATACGGGCGCAGCGGCTCGGCCGCCTTGGCCAGCGTCGTGGCCATCTCGAGGTCGCCGTTCCGGGCCGCGAAGTCGCTGGCCGCTGTGATCCGCATGAGCGCCTGCTGGGGCGTCTCGCCGGGCTGGGGCTGGAACATCTGCGCGGCTTGCGCCCGCACCTGCATGATGTGCTGGTTGTAGCGGAACCCGAGGCCCTGCTGCATTTCTTGGAGCCGCTGCTCCTGCGCTTGGTCGTAGGCGCCCAAGCCCTGCTGGAGCCCGACGCCCAATGCCTGCGCGGTCCCTAGGGCCGGATGGCCGCCGACGGGCGCGCTGTTGGCCAGCATCGAGAGTCCCGCCGTCAGGAGTCCCCGCCGCCTGGCGTCCGAGACCTCCTGGGGCGAGAGGAGCCCCTTGTAGCCCTCCCGCGTCGGCATGAGCCGATTGACGACCTTGTCCAGAAAACTCGGGTTCTGGCCGCCCTGGTCGTAGGAGCCTTCCTGCATACCGACCTGCGGGCTGCCTGCGCCCGCACTGGGCATCGTGGGGCCGCCCGGGATCGAGTAAGTGGGCGCCGCGAGCGGCGCCGCGCCACCGCTGCCCTGGGCTGCTGCGGCCCGCTGGGCCGCGAGCTGCATGAGGAGGGCCGATAGCGGCCCGGTCCCCGGGTCCGCGGGCGGCGACAGGTTGTCCGTCATGAGGCCCATGTCAGAGCCCCGCCGTGTCGGCGAGCCCCGCGCCGGCTGCGCCACCGGCCGGGCCGCCGAGGAGCAAGCCCCCCGCAGTCAGCCCGGCCCCCAGGATCGCGTTCCACGGGCTGCTCGACTGCTGCGTGGTCGAGGTCTGGCCGGCGGGTCCGACGTTGCCGCCCAGGAGGCTCTGCAGGGCATACTGCTGCTGCTGGAGCTGCACCTGCCGCGCGTACTCGGCCTGGTTCTGCAGCGCGCCCGAGGCGTTGAGGCCCAGGTTGGCGGCGTTGCTCGCCAGGTTCTGCGCGTTCCCGTAGCCCTGCTGCAGGAGCTGCGCGATCTGCTGCATCTGGCCCTGCCCCAACTGGTTGAGGGCCGACCCTTCGGCGATGCCGCTCCGCGAGCCGCCAAAGGCGCCCTGCGCCGTGGCTTGCGCGTCGGCGCCCGAGGTCACCTGGCCCGCCAGGTTGCCCCAGTTCTTGTTCATCGCGTCGATGACGCTTTGGGTATACGGGTTCATGAAGCTCTGCATGTCGGCGGCGTTCCCCGACAGTGCGCCCATGCCCTGGGCCCCGAGCGCCTGCGCCTGCTGGTACCCTTGGGTGGCTTGGCCGGTCAGCGGATTGAGGCCGGGCGCTTGGCCCTGGGCCTGGGCCTGACTCGCGGCGTGGATCGCGGCGATCTGGGACGCGGTGCCCGGATCGACCATTGTACTCTGGGTCGTTTTGCCCCCTTTGCTCAACTGATCCTCCCTTGCGCAGAGCGCCACGCGTCCTGCATATTCGTCGGCAAATTATGCCGCACAACAGTTTCCCAGATCGGCTGCGCATTGCGTCCGACCATTTGGCCAGCGAATGTTGGCCGTGGCCAGGGCCGACGAGACGGGACGGATATGCTGGGGTCTGGTGGGCTGATCGGCACATGACAGCGCACCGGGCGGTTTATCAACTGTTGGTCGGCCCGATTCCCTTGGGCTTGCAGATCGACCACCTGTGCCGCAACCGTGTCTGTGTGAATCCCGCGCACCTGGAAGCCGTCACCCAGCGGGAGAACATTCGGCGCAGCGACCCAGGGAAGCATCACCGGAACAAAACGCATTGTCCGCACCGGCATCCCTACAGCGGCCGCAACCTGATCGTCAGGAAGCGTACCGGTGCACGGCGCTGCCGGGAGTGCGAGCGACCATTCATGCGGGCCAGTCTCGAACGCCTCTATGCCCGTCGCCTCGCCGCTGGTCTGACAATGAGAGGCACGCCTCGTCAGCGCATCAAGCGCCGGTGCTCGACCTCGTAGCTTACCGCCTTTGGACACTCACAGTCGAGCCTCGAGCAAGACGATGGGGAGTTGACGCCACCCCATCTCTTTGGTGAGAAAGCTGCGGGACCAGCCGGGGCGGCCCGTCAAGGTCGCTCGGGTGCAGCCTTGCTCGCGTCCCCATTGCAGCACATGCGGCGTCATGAGGCGCAGCTCGCCAAGGCGGCCACCGGCCAGAAAGAAGTGCAGGCACCGGCCGGTGGGGTACTGCTCGATCTCGGTGACCATCACCGAATGTGGGCCCGTCCAGCACTGGAACCGACCGGAGGCGATCCCGGCGTCGATGTCCGTGGTGCGGTGCGTCCCTCCTGCATACCGCAGGGCATTCCCAATATGGCGGCTGCGCTCGGCCAGGTCCACAGGTCAGAGCGCAAAACTGCCGGTGGCCGGGATGAGCGCCGTCACCGCCGCCTGCACGGTCGCGTCGTTGGGCGTGAGTCCCGGCATGCTGTCGGCGATGCGGAGCCCGACCCGGTAGGCGACGTCGGTCAGGTCCCGGGCCAGATACTGGTTGGCGATGGCCGCCACCGTCGGGTCGCTCGACCCGGTCGCCGTCGTGAGCGCGACGCAGAGCGCGATGAGCACCTGGTTCTGGTATGCCGCCGTCGTGGCCAGCATGTAGGCCGCCGCGTAGGTGGCTTGGGCCATGGGGTTACGCGGCCTCGGTCACGAGCGGTTGGACCGGGTAGCTGTCGGCCGGCAACGCGTAGGCCCGGCCGGTCGCCGCGTCCCAGTGCAGGCAGAGCACGCCGCCGTGCGCCTTGATCCGGTGGCCGTGCTCGGCCAGTTTCCGGCAGAAATAGAGGTCGTCCGTCTCTTTCTGCTGGGTCTGCCCCCCGCGCTCCCGGATCGACGGCCCCGGGCAGTCGGCGTCCACGGTCAGGAACCACGGCTCCGGCAGGTCGCGGAAGACGCGGGTGCGGATCATCATGCATCCCGTGCCCAGGCCCGCACACGGGAACACGTCGCCCGCCTTCCACCGCCAGTCCACGCCGCCCCCCAGCGTCTGGAACACGATCGGCTCGGGCTCCGCCGCCTTATTGCAGTAGATCCCGCCTACCACCGCCGTCTCCGGGTCCTCCCGGAGCACCCGGAGGAGCCGCTTGCAGGCGTAACTGGGCGGGGCCGTGTCGTCGTCGATGAACCACAGGAACTCGGCGCCCTGGTCCAGCGCGTGCTGCGCGATTTGGTTCCGCGCAACGCCGACCTCGAGGCCCTTGAGGCTCATGTAGGTGACATTGAGCCCCATCGGCCAGTCCTGCGTGGCGAGCGCGAGCGCCCACTCCGGCATGACCGGCCGCCCACACAACGGAATCCCCACGGCGAGCCCCGTGTGAATCCCGCTCATATGGGCACTTCCATCCACGTCATCGTGACGTGGCCCGTATCGGCGAGCGTCCCGCAGATCACGATCGTGGACCCGGGCGCGATGATGATCGATCCGCCAAAGTCCAGGGCCTGCGCGATGTTGCTGCCCGGCGCGCCGGCGAAGGTCGTGCTGGTCACGGCGGCCGAATAGAAGGCCTTGAAGAGCACCGGCGCGACCGGCAGCTGGTAGTTGACGCTGCCCGTGGCGACCGAGCCGGCGCCGGTCGTGGCCGGGCCCAAGGCGTTGTAGATCGTCGCGCCCGTCGTGTTGGTGATGGCGGTCGCCGAGTACGGCGTCACCATGACCCCGGCCGTGAAGAGCGTGTTGGTGTTCGCCACGATCCCGGTCAGCAACATCTCGGCCTGGATGGGCACGAGGTTCTTCTTCGACGCCGCCGGGTTCGAGATGGCGAGGCCCGTGCCCGAGGTCGTGGTCAGGGCTTGCGCCGTGAACGTGACGCTCGTCGCGCTCGCGAAAAAGACGTTGCCGCGGTACGCCTGCTCGTAGTACCGGGCCTGGAGTTCCGATACGGACATCTCGCCCAACTTGCCCTGTCGGGCCTGGGCGATCGTCCCGTCCGAGAGGACTTGGGGGCCGACCTGTCCTTGTAGCAGCATTGCGGTCTACTCTCCTACCCGTTCGTGGGACTGCTATCGCTCTGCCCGCTCGGGCCGCTCAGAAGTTCGGGCTCGAAGTCGTCGGCTTTGGCCCGGTTGTCCGCGCAGGCGAGCACGACGAGTGCGAGCCGCATGCTACGGAGTTCACGCAAGATGAGTTGTAGGGTTTCGTTCACGGGCGCGGTCTCTCCAATGAGGATGGCGCCGCTCCCGACGCCGGGCGTCCCGACAAACAGGTGGCCGGTGTCCTCGGCGAAATACAACTCGCCCCACGCCAGCGGCGTGATCGCGCCGCCCGTCGTCGGGTCGACGCCCGCCACGAGCGCCGCCAGTTGGCTCTGGGCGCCGCGGAGATGTTGGTGGAGGACCAGCCGCGACATGCGTTAATACGCCCCATAGGTGCCACAGTCCTCAGCGACGGGCGCCGTGAAGGATTGGAGCGGGATGCGGGCCCAGGCGCCGCCCGTGGTCAGCTCTGTGCCGGTATTGAGATACAGGTAATTGCTGTCGTAGGTCAAGTCCGAGCCGACGCCGGTCGTGTCGCCCGCGCCGGAGGGCGTGTACTGCCAGGAGCGGGACAAGGGCTCGAGCGTCGCCCGCACGCCCGCCCCGCCCCACGACTTGGGTTGCGACTGAAACTGGGCGTAGTTGCCGCTCGAGCTGAAGGTGACGGTGCCCAGGAAGCTGACGCTGCCCGGGAACTGCTGGCCGGCGGCGAAGTTGACCAGCGCGTAGCCGGGGAAGGTCACCGTCCAGTTGCCGTTGCCCGTGGTCCACACGTCGCACGTGTCGTAGCCGCGGGCCATGACCTGCTGGCCGCTTCCGGAGATCCCGCAGATCGTGTCCGTGCCGTTGGGCGTGAGCAGCGCCTGGGAGCTATTGGCCTGCCCCCAGGTGCCCACCGCCCAGCAGAGCTTGAGGTACCGCGGGCTGCTGGCCGCGGGGAGCACGACCGTCGGGTAGGTCGAGGCCGTCGTGATCAGGATGAAGGCGTCGGCGGGCTGGACGGTATAGCTCGACCCCGCACTGAACACGGTCGGCGTCGGGATGGCCCCCGCATACGGCCACTCTTTATTGACGAAGGCCGTGGTGGCGATCTTGGTGCTGTTGTCGCCGGTCGCGGGCGTCGGCGCGGCCGCCGTGGTGGTGAACGTGGGGCTGTCGATCGGCGCCGCGCCCGTCACCTGGGCCACGCTGTAGTCGCCGGTCTGGGCCGTGACGGCGGCGGTGCGACCGAAGACGGAACTGACCGCCCCGCCGCCCGCGGCCGCGACGGTCGAGGCGCTCGTGATCACGCCGTCGGCATTGATCACGAGGACCGGGATGTCGGTGCTGTCGCCGTAGGTCCCGGGCGTGACGCCGCTGGCGGACTGCGCGGCCGCGAGCTGGTTGAGCTGCGTGAGCGCCGCCTCGATCGAGCGGCGGAGGGCGGCCTCGTTCTCCGGATCGTAGCGGCCAGGGGCCCCGGGGAGTTTGATCGGCGGGAGCGTCGTCATCGTTTTCCGCCTGGGCGGATGCCGAGCCGCATGGTGCCGAGCCGCCAGTCCTGCATGGTCGTCCCGTTCCCCGGCGTCTTGAACTCGAGTTGCACCTGCCGGGCCGTGAGCCGCACATCGGTCGGGGTGGTGAGCGTCCCGATGGTGGTGGTCACGGGGCTGGGGTCGTTCGGGTACAGCTTGGTGGTCAGGATGAGCGTCAGCCCGCCGCCCTGGTTCTGGTCCGGCACGACGCGGTCGATCTTCATGAGTCGCTCGCCGCGCGCCGAGCGGCCCCAGCCCTGCACGTCGCCCGAGCCGATCTCGATCGGGCCGGTCGTCAGGTAGGGCGTGATCGCGCCCACAACGCCGGTATTGGGCAATTCGTGCTGCTGGATCAGGCCCAGCGTGTCGACCATGAGCGGGTACTGGATGACGCCGGCCCCGATCCCGCAGGTGCGCGCCAGCCGGCCGGTGGACCAGTGGTGCTCGACCGTGTTGTAGATGACGTAGGAATTGATCTCGTTAACGGGGCCCACCGTGCTATTGGGATAGAACCACCAGACCTCGTTGTATTGCGGCACCGCCATCGCCCAGATTTTGGCGCGCTGGATGTCGGTGATGTTCCCAAATACGGTATCGCTCACATCGCACGGGATCGGCTGGACGTAGCCGTTGTACATGTAGAAATTGCCGCGCCCCATCCAGTAGGCGTTGCCGTTCAGGATCACCTTGGCGTTGGGCGCGATGAGCCCGCAGTTGTCGCCGCCCTGGATGAACCCGTAGACCAGCGTGCCGCCGACGTAGTACATGCGCCAGAGGTCGGCGTCGGTCCAGATCAGGGTCTCGCTCTTGGTCGCGGCGCCCGCCAGAATGCGCCCTCTCGTGGTGAGGGGGAAGGACCCGGCGCTATTGGAGATCAGGCCGCCCCAGACCGCATAGGTCTCCTGGCTCGCCCACTGCACGGTGCGCGGATCGCCCGCGCCCAAGGCCACCAGGAACTTCTCGGGCGTCACCACGACGGCGCGGCACAAGGGGGCCTGGTTGGCCGTGCCGGTGACCGCCGTGCCATTCGTGATCGTGGCGGGGACTGTGGGCAGGATCGACACCGTCACTTGATTGCCGGACGCGGTGGCGTTGGCCGTCGCCGTATACTGGGTCCCACTGACAGTGAAGGTCTGGCCCTGGAGCAGCGTGCCGGTCATCGTGGTGGCCCCGAGCACGATGCTACTGGCGCCGCCCGACGTGCTCCCGACGGTCACGATCGGGCCCGTGGTGGTGAGCGCCCACGTCGGTGTGGCCGCCGGGGTCCCCGTGGCGGCCGGCCAGACATACAGTTTCTGGTCGCTCGTGCATACGGCCGCCAAGTAGTTCCCGAACGCGTCCATGGTCCACGTATCGGGGTCGATCGTGATGAGGCCGACCGCACCGACATTGTAGAGCCCGGAGCCATAGGTCGCGCTGCCGTAGGCGCCCGGGACCGTTGTGCCCGCGTCGACCAAGCCCGTCGTAAAGCCCGATGGCGTCTCGTCGTAGAGGATCCCGCCAGCGATACAGTAGAGCTTGGACGTCGTACCGAAGGCCATGAGGAGGCTGCCGTCGCTCTGCCGCCACGCTAAGGCGCCCCGGCCCATCCCGGACAGGGTGGCGAAGTCGGCGCCGTTCGCGTCCGTCGCCTGCGCCCAGCCCTTGACGTTCTGGACGGTGCCCTGGAAGAAGCGGACGAGTTGGCCCGTGTTCCACCGGCCGGCGGCCTGGTACGTCGTGCCGTTCTGGTACATGCCGGGCGGCAGCGTGATCGGGAAGAGGAGTTCTTCCATGGCTTACGCGGCCCCGACGGCCGCCCAGACGGCGGGGAGGCCGCCCGAGGCGTAGAGCGTGCGGGCCTCATCCGAGGGCGACGCACGGCACTTCCCCCACTGGAAGTGCGGCATGTCCGGGAAGGTCGTCCAGTCCCCACCCCAGCTGCATCCGGCCGACACGAAGGCGGCCGCGACGGGCGTGTACCACGACGGGTCGCCGCCCGTGAGGCTGCCGTCACTCTGCCGGGTGGGCCACACGGCCCAGCCCCGCGCCCTGGAGATGACGTCGACTGCGAGGCCGTACCCGTGCCACGAGGAGAGCACGCTGGCCGCCTTGCTCGCGCCCCGCTCGAAATACAGCGTCTGGAGGGCCTGCGACCGGAGGGACTCATAGACGTAGGCGTCGACCGTGAGGCTCGACAGGGCCACCAGCACAGCCGCCCGGAACTGGGGCGCCAGGCCGTCCAGCGAGCTGACGACGACGAGATCGCTCGGGCTGCTCATGCGCCCCCCGCGTGGGCCGACTCTGGCGGCGGCCCGTGGTCCCCGTCGTGCCGCGCGAGCCAGCCCTGGATGGGCGACCCGTCGCGGAGGCCCAGGCATGAGGTCACGAGGCCGGCCGTGACGCCCAGGACGCCCGCATCCGGGCCCCAGAACATCTTGACGATGAAGGCCAGCGTGAGGGCCAGCGCGCACACCCGGCTCGCGGAGGCGCTGGCGCCGTCGGCCGAGACCACGGTCGAGGAGACGAAGTGCCAGAGCTTCATGGGCACTCGGCCGCTTTGCAGACGTGGGCGCGGAGCAAGTGTACCACGGTATCCTGCCGGGCCCCGATCCGCGCCAACTCATGCTCCTGGTGCGTGATCTGGCTCTCCAAGCTGGCCACTGCCTGCCCGAACCGGAAGGCCCCAGCCACGAGCGTGCCCGCGAGGCCGACCCAGCCGGCCAGCCGGAGGACGGTCGCCTGTGAGATTCGGTAGGACTGCGGGCTGCGCGGCGCGAACACGGTCAGGCCCGCTCGCCCAATGTGGCCTGGATCGCCGCGAGCTGCTTGTCGACGTCCCGCTGCCACTGCATGAGGGTATTGGCCTGCGACCGGGCGCTCTCGATGTAGATGTCCATGTCGGTCTTGATGCTGCCCACCTGCTCCGCGAGGCCCCGCACCTCTTGGGCGAGGGCCCCACTGGCGCGCACGGCGTTCGCCCCGGTCCGGAGCACGGAGAAGATGATCCCGCAGGCGGCGCACCCCGCGGTGAAAATCTGTGCCCACTGCGCGGCCGACCCCGAGCCGATGGCCACCAGCGTTCCCCAGACGGTCGCCATCTAGCCGCAGTTCCCGTAGTAGGCGCTCCATCCATTCGAGGCCATGGACGAGGTCACCACGCCATCGGCGCGGACGACTTGGAGCGTGTAGGTATAGCTGATCAGGTACTCGAGGATGGACTGCTTGTACGGGATCGCGTCCGAGATGAGCGATGTGCTGAGCGGCCCGGACCAGATCGTTGTGGGGCCGACGGGCGTCCCCGAGATCGTGCCGCTCCGATTCACGCGGAGCGAGTACCCCGTCGTGCCGCCCGGCACCGTCAGACTCCATCCCACGAGCACGGACGCGTCTGCGACCAATCGGCCTTGTGAGCACTGGCCGACGCCGCCCTGCTGCGCGGTCACGCTATTGATCGTCGGCGCAGGCGGGAAGGTCGAGGCGGGCGTCCCCGGCGCCAATAGCATCAGCAAGAGGCTCATCTATCCTTCCGGAGCGCCACGAAGAGCCCGACGCCGACGAAGATGGCGCCCATGACGGCCGCCATGATGTCGTCGGACTGGTGGAAATAGACGAAACTCCCGATGCCGACGAGCACGAAGACGAGGCCCAGTCCGCGTTGCGCCATGGGTCAGCTCACGTTCAGGCTGTAGCCGGTGCACCGCCACGTGGTGCCGTTGTCGTCGGAGCAGAGGACGGTCATGTCCGTCTTGCCCGACCCGGACCACGTGGGCTGCACCCCGCCCGGCCACTTGACCGAGGCGGGCCACGTCAGCGTGATCGCGCCGCCCGCGCCGGAGAGCCGGAACGCGCACACGATGACGTTGCCGCCTGAGGCCGTGGCCGCGGGGACATTGGTGAAGGTGAACGTCGTCGAGCCCGAGAAGGTGAGCGCGAAGTAGTTGGCGACGGAGAGGTCCAGGTTGGTCGCGCCGGTCACCCCCGTCTGCGTGCTCGCATCGGCGGTCGCCGTCTTGAGGTCCAGGCGGCCCGAGAGCGTGCCCCCAGCGAGCGGGAGCGCCGCATTGGCCACGCCCGAGACCGCGTAGACGGTCGAGTCGATCGCGTCCAGGTCGGCGTTGAGGTCGGTGCCCCAGTTGTTGTTGTCGCCCCCAACGGTGGGCTTGGTCCAGCCGTAATTGGTCGTTGTGCTCATGGGCTCACCTTATCCTTGATCACCACGGTACGGTGAATCCGTTGTAGGGGAGCCGCGGCAGCCGCGTCCCCGCGCCCAACTCTTCGCGTTCCTTCACGATCTCCAGGTCGTCGAGCGCGTCCTGGAACCGCTGCTGCCAGAGCGGGAGTCGCTCGTCGTGCTCCATGTACGTCTCCATCTCAGCCAGCGTGCCATACAGGTACAGGTCCGGCGACTCGGTAAAAATCAGGTTCGTGGTATTGGTGGCCGAGAGCGGCACCAGGAACTGGTAGTAGGTGATGTCGGCGGTGTACGTCGAGTCGGGCGGGGGCACGAGGATGATGTTGCCCCCGGAGATGACGCTGGCGTAGCGCGGCCGACCCGCGACGTCGGCATACATCGCCCGGTAGTCGGCCAGCGTCGTCGGCGTGACGATCGTGATGTCGCTGTCGTTGGTCGGGTCGCCCGTGATGAGCCGGATCGAGCGCAACTCTTTACAGTCGCTGGGCAACTGGCACTGCTCGGCGCCGAGCGTGATCGTGGCCCGCACGGTGACGCGGCGGAGTTTCCGCTGGATCTTGGCCTCGCACAGCGTGATGCCGTCCTGGATCGGATTGGTGGTGTTCCCGGCCGGGATGGTCAGCAGGTCGCCCCGGTTCATGAACTGGGCGACCGTGGTCTGGAGCGAGGCATAGTCGACGATGGCCACTAGAGGCGCTCCGTATTGGTCCTGAAGTACCGGTTGTCCGGGTCACGCAGCCATGCGCGGAAGCGTGGCTCGTCGTCCAGGATGCCACGCCGCTTGAGGTCGGTGTAGATGGCGAGCGGGAGGCTGGCCACGCGGCGGGTCTCGGCCCGGGGCCGATAGGTCTCGGTGTTGGCCAGGTACTTGTTGGCCTCGACCAGCGCCGTGACGTCGGTCACCGTCTCGATCGTGGCCTGATCGGTCACGTCGTCGTAGTGAAAGAGCCGCGTGATGCCCATCTCGGGGTTCGAGTCAAACGGACGCGTCGAGATCATTTGAGGCGACTCCCGAGATAGGTGCCGGCCACGGCGGCCAGGAGGGCCACAACGCCCGTGTGGCGCTCAAGGAACGTGGGTTGAAGCCGCGTCAACTGCACGGCTTTGTCGTTGGCGACGAGCAATTCAGCCCGCAAAGCCGCGGTCTCCTGCGCGCAGTCGCCCAGGGCCCGCTGGCAGGCGTGGATCGCGGTGTCCGCGGCCTGGACGAACTCTTTGACGGTCACCGTGTCCGTCAGGTGCCGGAGCACCGTGTCGTGCACCGTCTGGTACTGCGTCACCGTGTGGCGGAGCGTCACGGTATCGTGCTCGACGACGACGTGGAGCGAGTCGGCGTGGAGTTGGTAGCGATGGATCAGACTGTCGTCGTGGGCGAGCAGGAGCTGCGCCACCGCGTCGGCCCTGACGTGCTGCGCGACGCGCTGGCCCACGAGCACGACCACGGCGAGCCCCAGCCCGCCGGCCAGCAGCGCGAGGCGCCAGCCGGCGAACCAGGAGGAGGAACTGCTGACGGTCACGGACCTAGCTCAGGTCCGCCACCAGCCCGTGCGCGTTCTCCGCCGTGACCTTGAGCGCCCATTCCGCGATGATCAGGCGGTTCTCGGCGTCTCCGGTCTTGGCCAGCGGCATCTGCTGGAAGGCCCGGAGGTAGGCGATCTTGACGTACTCCCAGTCGATGAGCCACGCGTCCCGGTGCCGCTGGAAGCGGTTGGGCACGATGGCCAGGGTCCCGAAGTCCGTCACGTACACATCCGCCGCGCCGATGATGGCCGCGGTGACTTCCTGGGTCTGGTAGTAGGTCTTGGTGGCGATCCCACTGAACCCCGAGACGGTCTGTTTCTGCGGCCCGTCGACCATGAGGGTCTTGGGGTTCCCGCCCGCCGTCCACACGAGCTGCGCGGCCGACTTGAGCATCGTCTCGGTGAACGCCACCGGGGTGGTGCCGTCGGTCCGGAGGCTGTTCGGGAGCGTGGTGTAGCTCGGGTTGGCGCCGCCGGCCACGACGTTGGCCACGTTGGTCTTGATCCAGGCCAGCATGGTCGCGGTCGTGCGCGCGGTGGTGGTGTTCCCGGCCAGCGCGATCTGGTTGGTCCCGATCGCGGTGGTCTCGATGTCGCGCTTGAGTTCGGCCGACTTCTTCGCGATCTGGTACGCGATTTCCGACTTCCGGCCCGCCTTGTTCACCAGCTCTTCGGTGCCGGACACGGAGACCGACTTGCGGCTGATCTGCGCGTAGTTCCCGATGCGGACCGTCGCGGTCACGGCATCGTAGCTGCCGGCCAGATCGTCGCCTTCCAACTGGGCGTTCGATCCGCTCGCGGCGGCCAGCGAGTCCTGCTGCCACTCGGTGAAGGTGTTGCTCATGTCATCCCGGCCCGCGTTGGAGATGAACGGCGTCTCCTCGGGCGAGATGTTGTAGATCACATCGGCGAGTTCCTCACGGATGCCCTTGGCGGCGAAGGTCGTGAAGGAATTGGTCAGAATCGTCACGGGTCATACAGTCTCGGGCTTGCGTGGGCGCGGACGCTCCTAGAGGTCCCCCAGCAATCGGTTGGCGATGAGGCCGGCGGCGTCGTCGAGCTTGCCGGTCTTCTTCAGGCGGTTGTACAGCCGCTCATCCTGGGTCACCTGTCGCTTGGTCGCCGCGGCGGGGCCGGGCGAGGCGGACTTGATGACCTCGAGCCGAGCCTGCACGGCGGGGCGGCGTTCCTGCCGCTTGTCCGCCTGCCAGGCCTTGCGGAGGGCCACGATGGCCCGATGATCGTAGAGCGCGTCCAACTCCTCGGCCGTGTACTCGCACTGCTCGATCGCGAAGCGGCGCATGTCGGCCCGCTCCCGGTCGGCCACGGCCGGGTCCTGCCATTCCGGGATTTTGTCCAGCAGCTTCTTGGCCTCGCTCGACCAATACGCCTCCTGCTCGCGGCGGTGGTCGGCGGCGACTTTGGCCTGCGCCTCGCGGGCGCGCTGCTCGAGTGCCGCCACCGTTTTCTTGTGCTCCTGCCACGCAGCGTGCTCGGCCAAGTACTGCTCCGGTGTCAGCACTTTCTGCCGTTCGACCCAGTTGGGTTCGGCCGGCGTCTGCGCCTTGAGCGCGTCCTCGAGCTTGGTCAGGTAGATCGCGTAGTGCTCCCGCTCCTTCTTGACGGCCTGGAACTCGGCCTCGGCCTTCCGGCGCTCCTCGGCCAGGGCCTGCGTCTTCCGCGTGTAGTCGGCCGTGCGCGAGTAGCCTTTGAGCAACTCATCCTCGGCCACCTCCTCGCCGGTCGGCAGCCGGAACCGCCGGACCGGCGGCTCGGACTCCGCTTCGGTCTCCTCCGCGTCGTCCGCGGCCTCCGCGGCGCGGGGCCGGACGATCGGCTCGGGCTCGTCGGCGGCGCCCTCTGGCTCCTCCGTCTCCGGCTCGGGCGGTGGTGCGGGCGCTGCGCGCGGCGCGGCCTTGGCCTCAGCCTCGCGCGGGGCCTTCTCCTTCGGTTGGTCGTCCGTGCCGTCCTCTTTCGAGAGCAGGGCCGCCAACGCATCCTCGGCCGACGCGATGGTCAGCCGGGCGGCCGGGTCCAGTCGGCGGGTGCCGGTGCTGGGCGGGGTGGCCGCACGTGTTCCGGTCATAACCTACGCTCCGGTACAGGGTTGGAACAACATACGCATTCGCCTACCGCGCCGCCAGCGGCCGGTACTTGGCTTCGGCCGATCGCTCGCGCTCCGCTTTCTTCTGCTGGTCGGCCAGCGTCTGGGCCGCGCGCTCGCCCTGGCCGACCAGGGCCCGCAGCCGCTCCCGCAGCTTCTCGATGCCCTGGGCGATCCCCCAGATGGCGCGGAGATCGTCGTTGGTCGACTTGGCCTCCTTGAAGCGCGAGAACTGCGCGGCCTCGATGCTGGCCAAGACGGCGGTGACCTGCTCGTCGTCGAGCAGGCGTTGCGCGGTGCGGCCGTCCAGGACTTCCTGTTCCAAGCTCATACGCCACTGACTCCGGGTGCGGGTTGGTCAGATTGGTCCGATCCCTGCGCGGCCTGCTGGGCCGCCTGTTGCTGCTCGAACTGCTGCTGCTGCTGCGCCAAGGCCTGGTCGTGCGCCTGTTGGTGCATGGCCAGCGCCTGGCCGTGGGCCTGGTCCTGCGCGGCGAGCCAGCGCTCCTGCGCGCTGGCGTCCGCCTCCATCTGCTGCTCGCTATAGGTCGCCTTGTACTGGGCGTCGATCGCGTAGCGGCGGAGGGTGAAGTCGTCGGCCGCTTTCTTCAAGGCGATCTCGTTGTCCAAGATGAGCTGCTTCTGCTTGAGTTGCAGCTCGGCCTCCTTGATCGCGAGCATCCGCTGGGACTTCTCCTTCTCGATGGCCAGCATGCCCTCGGTCTGGATCATCTCCGGCGTCGGGCCCGGCTGCTGGGGTGCCGGCGGCTGCCAGTCGGGCGGGACCTCCTTGAAGAACTGGGAGGCGTCGGGGAAGCCCTTGAGCATGGCGATTTGCGCCAGCGTGTCCCGGTACTGGGCCACGGTGACCATCGGGTTGGCCGTGCCGAACTGGGTCAAAATGTCCTTCTGCTCGGCCGCGATGGCGAGGAGGGTCTGGATCTTCTCCTCGGTGAGCCCGTTTCCCAGGCCCACGTTGACGCGGACGTCCATGTCGGCGTCCCACGCGCGGGGGTCGACGTCGACCCACTTGCCGCGGAGTCGCACGGTGCGTTTCTGGGGCGCGTGCTTGACCAGGAGCTTCAGGAGCCCGGTGAACAGGTCCCGCATGGTCTCGGCCAGGAAGCGGACCAGCATCTCCTGCTGCGCTTGCGTGGCGTTGATCGCGGCGGTGACCGCCTCTTTGGTGCTCGACTGGAGCGCGTCGGCGTCCAGGCCGTTCACGCCCGGGCTCTGGCCGGTTCGCTGCTCTTTGACCTCGTCCAGGTACTGGAGCACGCCCAGGCCGTCGCGGCCCGTGAAGGGCGTAATGAGCGGCTGGACGGCCTGCTGGATGTTCGACGTGCCGCGGACGCGGATCGGGCCGCCGATCTCGGTGTTCAGGATGTCGGCGACGCTGACCGCGCCCTCCAGGTACGCCGTGCGCGGGAAGATGGAGGCCGAGAGCGAGTCCAGCACGCCCCGCATGATGTTGGACTGCATGGCCTGCAGGTCCATCGTGCGGTCGGCCCAACTCTGCCCCAGGAGCGTATGGGGCTCGGGGTCGGGGCAGAAGATGGCGAAGGGCCGCTCGTCCACGGGCTCGTTGGCCACGACGTGGTAGCCCAGCCCCATGGTGCAGACTTTCCGCAGCTCGGCGACGCCGTCGCCGTCGTAGTCGACGTGGACGTAGGCCTCGCAGTAGAGGATCTCGTCGTTTTCGGGGCCGGTGGGCACGTCCATCGTGGCTCCGGCCTCGATCACTTGGCGGCGGGCGATCTGCTCCAGGTTGTTCCGGAGGGTGACGTCGTCGGCCTGGTGCTCGGCGATCAGGGCCTCGTCGTAGCCCATGGCGACGAGTTCGCCGCGGCGCTTGTTGGTCCGGTGCGCGATGCAGGTAGCGTGCGAGAGCGAGCGGGCCTCGCGCGAGAAGACGAACTCTTCGGGCGGGAGCATCCAGACGCGGGGGCGGCCGTCTCGCTCGACGCGCGTGCACTCGACGGTGTAGAGCGGGACGTGCGGCGCCTGGCCGGGCAGGGACTCGGGCGGCTCGTCGGCGACGTCGTCGGGGACCTCAGGCCTCCGGGGCGTGCCGGGCGCGATCTCGGGCTCGGCGCCGCTCGCCGGGTCGGTCGGCCCCAGGGGCAGCTTGCCGCCGCTCGCCATCGGGAGCGCGTCGGCCGGCGCCCAGCCGGACTGGACGACGCGGGTGATCGTGACGTCGTCGTCGTCCTCGAGTTCTTCCAGGCCCGCGTCGTCGACGTTGGTCAGCCGATAGGCCTGCGTGGTCTCGCTGTCGTCCCACGCCCACTTGTAGACGCCGACTTTGCGGATCAACCCGTCCTTCAAGACGCCGTAGGTCAGCTGAAACCCGCGGTTCTCCTCGACGAAGACGTGCTGGACGTAGTCGGTGGCCTGCTGGGCCATGGCGACCGCGTCGGGGCGGCGGGGCTCGAATTCGACCACGCGGTCCGAGGAGAAAAAGACCCGCATGATGGGCGGGATGACGGCCAGGACGCTGTCGCGGACGACGGAGAGGACGACCTGGCTCCGGCCTTCGGTCTCGTTCCCGAAGGGCTCGGCCAGGTAGTACTTGGTGGCGACGGCCCGACGAGGCGAGAGTTCGCTGTCGGTGAACGTGATGCAGTCGACGAGCATGGCCGAGACGTTGGCCTGCAGCTCCTCGTCGTCCATGAGCGTGCCCGGCCGGGCGATCCCGGCGCCTTTGGCGGGCCGTCGGTTGCCGGTCTGGGTGCGGAGGTCGCCCGAGCCGGCGCGGAGGGTGGTCGCCATGGGCTAGACGATCCCCGCGAGGCGGCGGCGGAGGGGTTCCCGCCAACTCGTGCGGGTCCCGCTGGCCTTGTCTGAGCCGAAGGCGGCGGAGACGGCCATCCCGGCAAAGGTCAGGACGAAGGCGTCGGCCAGGTCGGGCGAGCCGCCGGTGCGCTTCTTCATGTCTTCCTTGCCCTCGACCTGGATCTTGCCGGAGGAGGAATAGCGGTACTTGACCGCGACCAGTTCCGCGCCCAGCGCGTCGTCCCCGCCCAGGTTGCAGGCGAGGCCGGCGAACCACTCGCGCGCCTCCCACCACAGCTCGGCCCGGAGGTTCAGGAACCGCTCTTTCAGGGCCGGGGACTCGCTCACATTGATGTCGCGGGCCGGCAGGCCCATCTCGCGGAGCCGGTCGGCCACGCCCGCACCGAGCCCGATCGCGTCCACGCAAATCTCTTCCGGCCGCTCGGAGAACCGCGGGATGGCGTCCCACTGGGCTTTGACCAGCCCGCAGACCTCCATCGTGTCCTTGCCGTGCCAGGACTGGACGGGCTCGAGCAACGTATTGCCCTGCCGTTTGGCGAGCGCGGTGCGATCGCTGCCGAACCGGGCGCAATCCAGGCCCCAGATCGGGGTGACCGGGGAGGGCCGGACGTCGCGGCGGAGCGCGGCCTCCTTCAACTCGAACGGGATGAGCGTATCGTCATCGGCCTTGGGGAAGAGTCCCAGGACGCGGACGCGGTAGGCGTTCGAGTCCTGGCCGTAGCGGGTAATGACCTCGCGGATGAAGTCCCGGCTGCAGCGGGGCGAGTCTTCGGCGTTGACGCGGATGCGGTACCAGTCGGTCAGGACGCCCGGCTTGTTGTGCGTGTCCCAGAAGAGACCGCTCGAGCGGATGCCGTTCCCGGCCAGCACCGTCGTCGCGCTCTCGCCGGACATGGAGCCGATGGCGGCCTGATAGACCTGTTCCGGGATGCCGGAGGCCTCGTCGCAGATCAAGAGCACATGCTCGGCGTGGACGCCGGCCAGGGCTTCCGGGGTGTCCGGTCGGCTCGTGCGGAAGGAGGCGAAGCTCTCCTCGGGGGCGGCGCTCAGCTCGATGCGTTCCGCCTTGACGTCGAAGAGGCCTTTGACGAAGGGCGGGAGGCGGCCGAGCCAGGTTTTGGTCTCGTTGGCGAGCGCGTCGAAGAGTTGCGCCGAGGTGGGCGCGGTGCAGACGCATTTCTGCGGGAACCGGGTCGCGCACCACCACACGATGGCCCAGGCGAGCCCCGTGGTCTTGCCGACGCCGTGGCCCGAGACGATGGAGATGCGCCGGGTGCCCTTGGCGATCTCCGTCAGCATCTCCGCCTGGTGCCACTCGGGCTCGGCGCCCAGGACTTCGCGGACGAAGAGGACGGGATCGTCGCGGTAGCGGGCGAGCCATTCCTGGAACGGGTTCTCGGGTCGGACGGCGGCGGCCATGGGGCGCTACTGCACGGTCACGGCGCAGGTATCCGACTGGCCGTCGATGGTGCCGGTGATGGTGGCGGACCCGGCGGCGAGGCCGGTGACGTTCCCGCTGTTATCGACCACGGCGATCGTGGGGGCGGAGCTGCTCCAGTTGGCGAGCTTGCCCGGGATGGGCTGGCTCGTGTCCGACGTCGCGTACGCCGTGCAGGTCAGGGTCGAGACGGAGGGCGGGGACGCGATCACGGTCAGGGCACAGATCGCGGAGACGCTATTGTTGGCCGAGTCCTCGACGGTGATGGTGCAGGTGCCGACGCCGACCGCGGTGACGACGCCGGTCGCGTTCACCGTGGCGACCGCGCTGTTGCTCGTGAGCCAGGTGACCGGTTCGCCGACCATGACGGTCGAGGTCTGGTCGTAGATCGTGCCGGTGAGCTGCAGCGTCTGGATGACGCTGATGGTCTGACTAGTGGGGCTGCAGGTCGCGGTCGTGGGAACCGAGGCAGCGGCGCCCCAGGGGCCGGTATCGCCGACCCAGGTGGGGTTGGTGAGGACCAGGCCTTGGGACCCGATCAGGGCCGCGGCGGTCGAGGGCGAGGAGCCCGAGGTGGCGTCCGAGAGGAGCCACGCCGCCACGCCGGTCGCGTCGTTCGAGAGCGGGGCCGAGGTCTTGTTGGCGGTGTTGTCGGAGAGGATCTCCAGGCCGGCGTAGACCTGCGCGGTCTGGGTCCACGCGCTCCCGTGGCCCGTGCCGGACAGGTCTTTGTTGAGCGTGACCATGCCGTTCGAGCCCGGGGCGGGGAAGAAATTGGTGCCCCCGTTGACGGCCGAGCTGCCGGACAAGGCCGAGATGATGGTCCCGTTCGACTGGTAGACGTTGACGTGCTGGGCGTTGTTGATGATGTCGATTTCGCAGATGAGGTAGTTGCCGTTGGCGGGCAGGTTGGTCTTGGCGCCGTTGGCGCCGCCGTTCGAGCCCACGCCGGGGACGTACCACCGGAGTTGAATGTTGCCGGACCCATCGGTCTGCCAGCCGACGGCGATTTTGACGTTGGTGCCGGTGCCGTCCTGGTCGATCGAGAACACGGCGGCCGAGGCGGAGGAGCCCAGACCGTTCAGGGCGTCCACTTTCTGGCACCACTTGAAGAGGGCCTTGGTCTGGAGGGACGCGACGGCCGTGATATTGGCCGAGAGGCCCTTGCCGTTGGACGGGAGGGAGAGGGCGCCGGCGCTCATCGGGTGAACTCCTTATTTGACACTGACATAGAGCGAGTCGAAGTCCCAGTAGGTGCCACCGGCGGGCGGGTTGTTGCTGCCGCCGCCATAGGTCGGGTCGAACTCGAGGTAGGACCACTTGGTGGTCTCGCCGCTATTGAAGAACTGGATGCTCGAGTCGTTGCAGATTTGGACGCCGTCGAGCCAGGCCTGCGCGGTGCCGGTGGCTTGGCCCGCCGTGGCTTCGGCGGTCAGGACCCATTCCAGCGTGTGCCACGCGCCGCCGGTGAGCTTCCAGGAGGCCTGCGGGTTGTTGCTGTTCGGGTGGTTGGCGCCGTTCGGGCTCTGGAGGGCCAGCTCGGCGTAGCAGGTCGTCGGCGGCCCGCCGTCCACGCCGGCGTAGAAGCAGTGGTTTTGCCCACTGCCGACGGAGCGGGGGAAGACGATCTTGCACGAGACGTTGCCGTTGGTCGTGAACGCGGGATCGTAGCGGATGCGCATCCGGAGGTAGACGACCCCGGTGCCCGCGCTCGAGAACGTGTTGGAACTGAACCGGACGGGCGAGTAGCCGCCGGTGGTGTTCGGGGCGTAGTAGATCCGGTAGCCGGGTCCGTCCGGGCAGAGGTACAGGTTGCCCATGACCTCGCCGTGCCCGCTGGTGGCCGGATAGGCGTCGGTGCCCTTGGCGCCGGCCGGGGAGGACCCCGTGAAGGTGCATTGGCCGTTCTGCCACGGGGTATTGGGCGCGGTGGCGGGTGCGACGGTCAGGCTCCCGGTATTGATCACCGTGGTCATGCCCGCGGGCTCGTTGGTGCCCGGGGCGGCCTGCACGGTGACGGCGCAGGTGCCGGTGACGCTCGTGCCGACGATGGTCCCGGTAATCGTGGCCGCGCCCGCGACCCCGACGGTGACCACGCCGGTCGAGGCGCCGACACTGGCCACGGTGGACGCGCTCGAGGCCCAGGTGACCGTATAGCCGCCGATCGGGTTGTGGTTCTGGTCCTGCATGGCGCCGGTGACCGTGAAGGTCCCGCTGCCGACGTTGACGGTGGTCGAGGACGGCGTGACCACGAGGTACGTGGGCACGAGGTTGGTCTGGTGGGACAGCGTGAGCGTGTGCGGGGCGACCACCACGTGGTTGGTGCCGCCAGCCGGGATATTGACCGTAATGGTCGCCGTGGCGTTGTACTGCGGGCGGCCCGCGACGCTGGCCGTAATGGTATAGGTCCCGTTCCCGGTGCCGGAGACGAGCCCCGCGCTCGTCACCGTGCAGTTGCTGCCCCCGGTCGAGGCCCAATTCATGGTCGGCTGCTGGGCCATGGGCAGGCTCGAGGCGTCGAGCGCGGTCGCCACGAGTTGCACAGTGCCGGACAGCGTCGTGATCGACCCCGACGTGGGGCTCATGACCACGGAGGTCAGGACCTGGCCCCCGTGGGCCAGCGTCAGCGTCTTGGGGCTCATGACGACGTGGTTGGCCGCGGGCAGCACCGCGAAGGTCACCCGCCGGCGCGTCAGCCGTTTGGCGATCTCCTGGTCGACCTCGGCCTGGCTGAACAGATCCCGGAAATCGATCATGGCGCCCTCACGCGGCCGAGTAGGAGACGACGGAGGCGCCCAGGGTGCCCCCGGACTTGACCCGGAGGAGCCCGCCAGGCCAGCTGGTCAAGGGCACGGTCGCGCTGAACCCGGTCACGGACCAGACATTGGACGACCGGACGTAATTGCCGATATTGGTCGGGTCCACGCCCGGCGTCGGGTCCAGGAACCACCACTCGACCTGCGCCCCCGTGGTCAGCGTCTGCACGAGCACCGTCAGCGTCTCGATCGCCACGCCCTGGGAGCCTTGGCCCGTCGTGGACGGCCCGCACATGCCGAAAAAATCGGGCGCGTACTGGCCCGCCGTGACCGGCACCTGGTACGTCAGGGTCCCGCGAAAGAGCGCCCCCGGCACGGCTCGCCGCCCCGGCGGTCAGTCGGCCGAGTACATGAAGGTCGTGCCCGGCGTCCCGATCGTGTCCCCGTGCGTCCCGTCCGACTTGCACCGGAGCAGCGCCGCCGGATAGCTCGCCAACGCCGTCGTCGTCGACCCCAAGGCCGACAACCACGACGCCACCCCCAACTTATAGTTGGTCAGGGTCACGTAATCGGTCGCCGACGGGTCCCAGAGCCACAGCTCCATGGTCGCCCCCGTCGTCAACGCCGTCACGCACCCCGTGACGCCCAACAGCGACGTGTTCCCAATCCCCACCGATGAGATCGCTGGCGCCAGAAACACCTGGTCCTGCGCGTACCGCGTCGCCGCGTACCCCGTCGCCGCCGTCCCCGTCGTGATCGTCGACGGCACCTTGGGCGTCACCGGCACCGTCACCAAGTTGCTCCCCGTCGCCGTCGACGCCGTACAGGTATACAACGTCCCCGAGATCGTGAACGTGTCGCCGTAGTTGATCCACCCCGTCAACGACACCGTCCCCGTGAGCACAATGCTCGTCGCGTTCTGCGCCGTCGACCCCGACGTCTGCAACGTCCCACTCACCGACAACCCCGGCCCCGGTACCAGGAAACTCACCTTCCCCTTGTACTGCGCCGCCATACCACCCCCACTCCACCCGTGCCGCGGTCCCCTCCCCACCCCCTCACTGGCGCGATGCTGCCACCAGCCCAGTCTATTTTACCGTGTTTCTCGGCACCCGCCCCGCCAGTATCACGCCAGCCCTTTGACTTAACCGCGCCTATAGAGGGTCAACGAAACGCCGCTGGCAGTCCATTGCAACGTCTGTGAAGCGGCCGCCCCCTACCACCCCGGTTGGGTCCTGTGAAGGGGGGGGGTCCGCAATCCTGGCGCGGCGCAACTCGCGAGCTGCGTTCGACGTCGCTGGCATGTTTCGCTCGATACTCCGTCATCGGATTACTGGCGAGAATGGTAGTTCTCAGCACTAACCACCCCGTTAACCCCCTCTCCTGACACTCAACACTGCATACTCCACTGCAGCACCCCGCCACTCAAGGAACGTGCACGCGCGCATCCGCCGCTTCTCTGCCCGGGTCGGCCCATTAACTGCAGAGTGGGAAGTGGTTGAAGAGGGAGCTGTCGATCGAAAGCGCTCCGATCTGACGCATGCCACTGAGGCCGTATAAAGCTCAAGCGCCATAAAGGCGCCCACTGGTGAGGGGAATTGCGCTCCCCAAGGCGCGGGTACTTCCGGGCCCTGCATCGAACTGGTCTGCGGGCTTGAGTTGGTAGGGCTGCTCGTACGCATTGGCGGTCTTGACCGCACTGGCCCGCAACGCGTCCAGGTGCAGCAGGTTGGCATTGACAGTGACGGTCACAGCGGGCTTCTGGTCTCCCAACTCTGACGGGTTCCATCGCGTGGCCGTCCAATGGCGGACATCGGCGCGGGCTTTTGCACGGGCCACATCTTCCTTCGTGACTAGCCCTTCCCGCTCTTCGAGGCTATCGACGATCGCCAGGGCTTCCTCGACCATCGCGTGCGCACCGTCGGGCCGGGCGCCGGCGAGCCGGCGGGACACTTCATCCCGGCCGAAGCGTTGCCACAGCGCGGTCATTACCTGGCTGCGCTGCACCTCGGCGCTCGCCGTGGCGTTCAACTCTTTGACCAAGCTAGTCAGCGTGCCACCGCCCGCGACCCAGTCGCAGACATAGTCCAGCTCGGTTGCCCCGTCGACGCCAGCGGCGCGCATCTCACGCGCCCGTTGCTCCAGCTCGAGCGCGGCCGCGCGCACGCGGGGACGGCCGGCCATCAGCGATTCGCCTCACGCGCGTGATAGGCCCCACAGGCCTCGGCGGTCTCCCCGCCGCACGCGACGCACCGCCTCATCGCTTCCCCCGCTTCTTGCCCTTGCCCTTCCGCTGGACGGCGTAGGCGATGGCCACCGCTCGACGCTGCGGCTTCCCGGCAGCCATCTCCGTCTCCACATTGCGGCTGAACGCCGCGCGGCCCTTCCCCTTGGCCAGCCGGCTCATCAGAACGCGGCCACTTCGGACAGGTCGTACCCGACGCCCAGCGTCGCCGTGCCGGTCGCCAGCGTCGTGCCCCACAGCACCCGAATCCCTTCGTTGGCCTGGAGCGTGAGCGGCGCGCAGTAGAGATTGACGCCGGCGTTGTACAGGTCGCCGACCACGTTGGTCCCGATAATGCCGAGCGCGACCGACGAGCCCAACGGCATCGCGCCGAACGGCTGGCTGTCCTGCGTGCCCGTGCCGCCCGAGAGCACCGTGGCGGGCGCCGTGGCGTTATAGATCGAGATCCCGACCCCGATCGAGCCCGAGCCCGTCTTCATGCTGTTCGAGCCTGTGGCCGACAACGTCGCCGCCGTGCCGTTGGTCGTATCGCCGACCGTGAAGCTCCGGACGACGTAGCAGAGCAGCGGCGTGATCGTCTGGACCGTCACCGCGGTCGTGGTCGTCACGATCGCCCATACGCGGGTCACGACGAGCGTGTTGGCCCCGGTGTACCGCAAGCTGTTCTGGATGCCGTTGGCGATCGCGCCCGCGGCGTTGCCCGGCGTAAAGACCCGGTAATGCCCCAGCGTCTTGCCGCCCGTATTGACGTCCAACGGCCGGTGCGCCGTCCGGAGCGCCCAGTACGTGGGATCGATCTGCGCCTGCAGCGTGCCCGCGACCGCGGCGGTCGCTTGGTTGCCTGATTCAAGTGTCGACATGGTCGCTACTTAGACTCCGAAGCCGGTCGAGCGTGAGGAAGAGACGACGGGAACACCGAGAGACGCAATGCCAGGGCGCATCAGCCGTCGCCCCCGTGACTGTCGAGACACGAGAGCACGACCTGGTCGAAGACCGCCTGCGCCTGGCCCGGGACCAGCCCCACCGCCGTATACGACCCGAAGACCGTCGTGGCCGGCACCGTCGGGAGCGGCGCGCGCGTCGGGAACGTCACCGCGTTGGCCGCCGCCACCACGAAGGCGTCACAGGTCACCGTGACGTTGCCCAGCGTGACCGCCGTGGCGTCCGAGTAGGTCGCCGCCAGCTTGGGCGTCACATACACCCGGCAGGTGTTCCCCGACGCATAGGCGATCTGCGTGCAACTGTAGGTCTGCGCCGAGACCGTAAACGTCTCGCCCGGCATGATATAGCCGGTCATGCTCGCGGTGCCCTTGAGCAGGATCGACGGGCTGTTGATCGTGTTGCCGGATCCGCTCGTCTGGATCGACCCCGTGGTCACGAGACTCCAGACCCCGGTCAGGCTGATCGTGTCCCCGGGATTGATCGTCCCCGTACACGTCCCCGCCCCGATCGTGATCAGCCGGTCGCCCGCCGCGGCCGCCACCGTGACGTTGGGTGACGTCGCGATCGTGAGCCCCGCCGTCGCCACCACCGTGTTGAACGTCCCCGGCACCCCGGCGTTCGAGGCCACCGAGCTGCGGCTGCTGCTGATGATCTGGAGCACCCGCGCATGCGCCGTCTGCTTCGTGGCCGCACTGGCCTGCTCCCACGGCAACCCCACCGTCCCCGACAACTGCGTCAACGCCTGCTGCTGCGCCTCATACGCCACCATCGCGATGTTGCGCGGACTCATCTTCATACGTCGCTACCTCTCGATGCGTCCAACGGTAGATGGCGCAGCGGGTTAGCCCCGCGCCTTGTGCAAATGCTTCTTCGCCGTGGCAGGGAGCGCCGCGGTCAGTCCTTTGTTCTCCGCTATATGCAGAATGCGGCGGTGGATGTCGCTCACGTTCCCGCCCTTCACCTTCCCCGCCAGGTCCCACGCGGCCTTGACGCTCCGCGCATCCGTGATCGGCTCGGACCCGTGCGGCCCGGCATGACTCTCGGGCCGCTTCCGCGCCGCATTCAGCTTGGCCGTCCGCCCCGTGGCCATGGTCAAGGCACCTTGTTGGGCACCTGCCCCACCAGCTTGGGGTTCCGCTTGGCCACGTAGAACCCCGTGACAAACCCGGCCACCGCGAAGACCACGGCAATGGTCACATACGTCAGCACGTCTGCCTCATGGCTACGAGAATGCCCCGTGCCGGGGCGGAAAGGGCCCCAGGAGCCACGATCGGGCCCTGGACGACGCCCAGCACTAGGACGCGGCCGGCGGGGCGCTCAGCGCCCCCAGCGCGGTCGAGGCCGCTTGAATGGCTGAGGTCGCCGAGCCCAGCGCCGTGATGGCGGTCTGGACGTCGGTGTCCGGCGTACTGGGCACAGCGGCCGGGAGGGCCGCCACAGCGGCCTGTAAGGCCGACACGGCCGCGGCGAGCGCGGCGGTCTGGGCCTCGAGAGACGTGGTGAGACTCATGAGCGATGCCTCAAGACGATGGAGCGTGGAGAGAATCTCATGCTCGGAGAACACAACGGCCCCCGAACCGCTGGGGCCGCTAGTGCTTGAACGTGGCCGGGATACCCATCCCAGCGCCCTTGGTCGCTTCCTCGCTGACCCGGCGAACGTGGGCCTCGCCCTGGCCCGCACCGATCATCGCCGTCGCCAACGCACGCCCCGTCTGGTTGGTCGGGCCCTTCTCGAACTCCCCGTTGCCCCCCTCGCTCGTGTGCGAGATTGGAAAGTCCTTGGTGCGGCTCATGGAGACCCGGCCCTCCTGGCCCGGCTGGTTCTTCCGGCCCATGCCGCCCGACGGGTGCTCCTTGCCGAACGCGGGACCCGGATGCTTCTCGATCTTGGCGGGCGCGGACTGCTTGAGGTGCTCCACCGTGCCGAAGGGGCCGGACTTGTTGCCGAGTTTCGCCATACCGTCCTCGAGGACCAGACGAGCGGGTGAACGACCGAGGCGCAGGCGTGGCCGGCGCCAGACGGCTCTACGATACCACCGGGCCAGCCACGGCGCAAGATGACAGGGCATGGCGTGCGACGGGGGCACCGCTGGCGGCGCGAGGCGCGCTGGCGCAAATTGGCCCTTGACGGATCGCGGGAGCGGCAGTATTCTCGTGCTCCGCAACGTGAACGTGTGTGAACATTCTGCGAGACGACGCTGCATGACGCGACTGACGCGCCGCCAATTGTATCAACGCCGGAGCGGCCTGACCCAGCGACAACTGGCCCAGGTGCTGGGTCTCTCCGTCGGTCAGGTGAACGGCCTCCTGCAAGGCCACAAAGGCCGCGCGCCCCGGCCCCGCACCCGGCAGGCCATGCGCCGGATGGCGGCGCTGTTGGGCGTGAGTGCGCAGGCGCTGTGGGGGCCGCAGAGTTTGCGCCCGATCCGCTGGACCGAGTACCCCTAATTTGCTGCACGCGATTGCAGCGCGGAGGACTGACCCGATGGCCGATCCCGTTGTCGCTCGGACCACCCAGACCTACGCCCCGATCCCCGAGGGCGAGTACCAAGCCGTCTGCGTCGACGTCATCGACCTGGGCCGGCACCTGAACGAGCAGTATGCCCAGATCCAGCCCAAAGTCGCGCTCATCTTTCAGCTCGTGGACGAGCACGGCGCGCGGCATGAGCTGGCCGAGTGGTTCACCGTCAGTATGGGCGACAAGGCCCGACTGCGGGCCTTCCTCGAGCAGTGGCGGGGGCGGCGCTACACGCCGGAGCAGCTCGCGGCCGGCGTCCCGCTGGACAAGCTGACGGGCCAGAACGCCTACATCACCGTCCGGCACAATCGGGTCAACGACAAAGTGTTCGCCAACGCGTTCAATATCCGGCCGCTGGGCAAGCGCGACCCGGCGATCACAGCGACCGGCTACACCCGGGCGCCCTACTGGGAGACCGTCCGCGCCAAAGCGATTCCTGAGGACCCGTCGCCCGAGCCGGATACCGATGACGGGCTGCCGGCCGAGGACGATTCGGACCTAGCATTCTAATGCGACGCAGCCTACCACTTGTGCGGCAATCGGGCATGCGTCAATCCAGCGCATCTCGAGCCGGTAACGCCCAGAACCAACGTCCTGCGAGGGGAAGGCTTAACCGCTCGTCTCGCACGCGTGACACATTGCCCAAGGGGCCATGAATACACGGAAGCCAACACGCGCCACTATGAAGGCGAGCGGCACTGCCGCGCATGCGCCCGTGAACGTCAACGCAGATTATTTGCGCAACGGCGCATGCGCGCGGGCACCCCGTGAGTCCTGACCGCGTGGTCGCTAAGACAGGCGTGAGCGACTTTGAACCCGATTCTCACGACAGCCTGATCCAATCTTATGCTGAGATCGGGCAGCGGTGGGCACCTCTTTTCGCCAGGTATGGACCGGGCAACGTCACAGAAAGACTTTTCAAATCCCTTGTCTCTTCTATCGCGGTCGAAATCCGCGACGGCGCAGCCGCGGAGGGCCAGAAGATCACGGACGGGGCGACCGAGGCGCGGGCGTATGCGGACCCGCGGACCAAGGCGATGCTGGACGAGATTCTGTTCGGCCGCGTGCAGTTCGCGCAGGCCGAGTGCGATCTCGAGATGGTGAAAGAGAAATTGCGGCGGCTGGACGCCGTGACGCGCAGAGGCATCTAAGAACCAGCAACAGATAGCGCCGTACGAAGCGGGTGGGCTGAAGGGGCATGCGTTATCTTCGGGAGATAAAGTCGCAAGCCTGGCAGGTGCGTGACCACCCGCGACACCGTTGGGAGATGGGCTGATGGGGTAGTGTTCTCCTTGCATAGACGCTGCCCCGCAAACGTGACCGTTTCCTGTCACCGATCCACTTGGGAGTCGTGATGTCGCAGCATAGTGCACTGGTCGGCCTCAGCCGGACTGCCACGCCGCAGGCAGAGCCCTTTCCTCCATGCGGCGGCGCAAGGGTTGGCGCTCGATGGGTTTCTACTGTACACGGACAACGAGACGTGGGCGGGGCAGCAGCATCCGGTCGAAGCACTCCGGGTCTACCGGCGTCAGCGCGCCGCGAAGCTCGTCAACATCGCCTTTACCGCAACGGGTTACAGCGTCGGCGACCCGGACGACGCTGGGACGCTCAACGTCGTGGGCTTCGATGACGCCGTGCCGCAACTCGCGGCCGACTTCGTGCGCCCCGGCTGGAGCCGCTAAAATGAGCGCCTACTGGCAACGCCTGCTGATCGGCTTCGACATTTTCGCCAACGTGCTGTTGGGCGGGCAGTTGGACGAGACTATCAGCTCGCGCGTCCAGCGCATGAGCACGGCGCACCACGGCTGGGCGCGCGTCTGGCGCTGGCCACTGCTGCTCCTGGCCAAACTCGTGCTCGGCGCCCTGGACTGGATTCAGCCCGGCCATGGCGTCATCGCCGAGATCGACGACGCGGCGCGGGCCCAGGCGCTCGTGCGACTCGAACGAGCGGTCATTCCGCGCACGTCCGCTACATCCTAGGTTTCCTTCCCCCTTTTCTGGAGCACCCCATGCAACAGATCCGGCAAGGCGATGTCCTGATCGTTCCCGTTGAGCAGGTCCCCGCGACTGCGAAGCCCAAGCCCACGCAGGACCGAGTGGTGCTGGCCTACGGCGAAGTCACTGGCCACCATCATTCCTTCGACGCCAGCGCGGGCGGCGTGGCCCTGCTCGAAGTGCCGGGCGCGGTCGTCGAGGAAGTGTACGTGACGGTGGACCGACTCTCGGCGTTGGAGCATCAGGAACACGGCACGGTGCTGGTCGAGCCGGGCGTTGGGCGGGTGATTCGCCAGCGTCAGTACGCGCCGGCCGAGATCCGATCGGTGGCCGACTGATGGCCAGAAAGGAGAAATATGAGTTGCTCCCTGAACATCGGGAGCAGCTCACCCCCTGGGCCGCGCAGTGGATCGCGAACGCGATGTCGACGGCGCCGATGACCGAGGCCGATCGGGCGGCCTGTCGGGACGCCGTCGTGCGGATGTACCAAGCCGCCAAGCTCGTGCCGCCCCCGGCCCACCGGATCGTGTTTGTGCCGTCGCCCTTCGTGGCACGATTCGCTGGCGGCTTCGCAGTGTGGATCTGGCGCTGCCGCCGTGCGGGGAAGCAGTCCCCTGCGTGGGCCGCCACGGAGGCCGCCGCGAGGGACGCCACGGAGGCCGCCACGAGTGCCGCCACGTGGGACGCCACGTGGGCCGCCACGTGGGACGCCACGGAGGCCGCCACGTGGGACGCCACGGAGGTCGCCACGAGGGACGCCACGAGTGCCGCCACGGAGGCCGCCACGTGGGACGCCACGTGGGACGCCACGAGGGACGCCACGTGGGACGCCACGGAGGCCGCCACGTGGGACGCCACGGAGGTCGCCACGAGGGACGCC
>Ga0335069_10001277_pt1 | contig 40683 bp, 54 predicted proteins | sample Lox_Sample_11_FD_206714 | JGI IMG/M metagenome (GOLD analysis project Ga0335069, IMG submission 206714) | Soil microbial communities from Loxahatchee National Wildlife Refuge, Florida, United States - Lox_Sample_1.1 | ecosystem: Environmental > Terrestrial > Soil > Wetlands | place: USA...
ATGATATGTGTCTGTACATACCGGACTGGATTGTAAAGTGCTTTCTTCATCCACGTTGGCAATGATTGAAAGCACCTGTAACAGAAACTCTTTTTCTCTCCCTTGACTCGGCCACAGCAACACACCTTCCCTGCCAGTTCTGAATAGGCGATCTTCTTGAAATCCCTCCGTTGCTCCGGTGTTAACCCTTCCCATTCCATCTTTGCTTTGCCTCCTTATATCGGATTCTTTTTTCCTCGGCCGTTATGGGTAATCTCTCACTCATCGGCCGCTTCTTTTGTGGCGCGGTTTTGGTCTTGGCGAGGCTTACTGCTTTATCAACAGACAACCCCGAATACTCGCTTTGCATCTCCCGAATGGGCTCTCTTTCTCCTTCGCGTATCAAGTGAACAATCACTCTTACCTTCATCTTTTAATCGCCTCTTTGTAATCATTTGCGCGGTGCGCGCACGAATAAGAAAGGGTCCGCACATTCGAGAGTGCGAACCCTGTTTTGGGGATGGCCCTATGCCCTCGGGGTCGTATTCGCGGGAACGTCCTTGGCTTCCTCCAAATGAGCCGAAAGAGACTTCTTTGCCTCTTCGACAAATTTCTCAAGCTCTCCCTTTGCCGCTGTCACTCGGTCAAGGGCTCCGGTCATTACCGCCGAATGGCTGTCGAGTTGGGTTTCGATCACCGACACGGTTTCTTTCAGTTTCGGCGTCACAACGCCTTCGAGGAAGTTTTGCAATTTCTGATCGAATTCCTCCAGCGAAGGAACGAACGTTGCCGGTGTTAGTGGTGTCGCATCTCCGACCCTTTCGGGCATCGTCCAGCAGCCGGCCGTAGTACCGCAGGGAGCTTCATCAACGATTCCGCAACAAAGTTGCTTTACGCCCTGTGATTCATGGATCTGATCGCCAGGGAAATTCGCATTCGCCTGGTCGCTCGGATGGAAGAACAGAACTCCGGTGGCTGCATCGGTTTCTTTGTCATGCCACAAAACCAGCAGTGGGCGCCGTGTTCCGTCCTTCATCACGTAATGAACCAATCGGTTCGTTGTTAGATTGTGAATGATTTGTGCAAGTTTTTCGCCGGCGTTTTCCATCGCGGCGACTTCGTTTTGCAGTTCGCTCATGTGTATTCTCTCTTTCGTTTGGACCCACGTCACGTTAGCATCGAAAATGATAACGGGAGCGTTAGGTGTTACAAGTTTGAACGGTTCATCCCCTCTATTCCCGATTCTTCGCCGCCACTCAATTCTTCCATCCGGCATTTTGGTATAGCGATCGGTGACGACAATCCACTCAGGCTTTCCCATCGGGCCATAGCTCCTTAACCTTCGATTCGGCGATCACGAAGCGGGTCCCGATGGTTGGCAGGAATCGCTTCTCATCGATGTAATCGAAGAACCTTAGCGTTACACGTTCTTTTTTGCAGATCGGACAATCGACCATCACCGCAGCTTCGTCGTTGCCCTTGTAGCGGCCGAACACAATTTTGCGGTCGCAGCATTCGAGCGAGAACACTGCGACCATGCTCACATCAGCACCTTCGAGGGTTCTTCTTTTGGTTGCTGGTAAGCGGTTTTCACGATGCTCGGTGTCACCTTCGATCGAGGATCGAACGGCATGATGACCTCGCACATCACATGAACAGCGCCGGCTGTAACGGCCCGATCGCCGGTGATAATTCCTCCTTCGTTGATTTTTTCAATGTGGCCGGTTAGCCATTCGCCGGTATCAAGCTTGACTAGGACAATATCGCCCTTCTCAAGCGGGACCATGAATCTATCTTTTGCCAAAGTAGCTCCTTGAGTCTTTTTTGTACTTCGCTTTGAAAGCTTCGAGTGCATCTCCCGCTTCTTTCGCGGTGCCGAAGTGGGAAACGTGCTGAACGTGTGCGATGTCGTCTTTTAGATCGCGCCGGAATTTTGACTCCGCGCGTTCTTGTTGTCTTTGGAAGTCGGTCAGTGCTTTCGATTTGCGTTTTACTTCTCGCTCTAAGGCTTTTAACCTTGGCGGTAGGGGTTGTTTTCGGTAAGACCATCGAAGCCCTTGATTCAGCCGATCAAGTTCTCTCTGGATGAAACGACGTTGTTCTTGGTTCGTCCGCATCACTGCTGACGGCAGGGTGTTGAGTTTCGTCATGCTTGCCTCCTTCACAAGTACCTCGGCTCAAATAATCCAAGTGGCCCATTGAATTTAACTTTGACGTGAATCGATGACGGTCCCGATCGCTGTTTTGGCATCAAGAGTTTGTCGTTGCCGGTGAACTTCAACCCCGCCTCGGTCATTTCTCGTTCGCGGTAAATCAGCCCTATGACGTGCGCGGACTGCTCGATTTCTCCTGAACTGCGAAGGTCATCCATCGTCGGCTCGCTATCCGGGTCGTCTTTGCGTTTCAACTGGCTCAGTCCGACAACCGGAACCTTCACCGATCGCGCGAGGAGCCAGAGGCCGTCAACCGTTTGCGTTACACGGTCGTACTCACTCATAAATCCGGCCGGCCGAACTTTCTGGATGAAGTCGAGCCAGATGCAAGTGCAGCCCTTTGCTACCCACAGGCGCGCGATCGCCTGGATGTCTTTGATCGTGAGGCGCGGATTGTCGTCAATGAAAATCGGCCATCCGGCGCCGATGCCGGCGATTGTGTTTTTGAGTTTCACGAAGTCATCGCGCCGCATCGTGCGCGGGTCGCGCGTCTCGAATACGGGGATGCCGGCCTCCTGACAGGCGAGGCGCATCACGATTTGCTGGCGATCGACTTCAAGCGAGAAGATCCCAGGCCGCTCGCCGCGTGCCACTTGCGCGCGAACTCCTTGGCACATCAAAGCGGTTTTTCCCATCCCAGGGCGCGCGCCAAACACGGTGAATTCGCCATCACGAAACCCTGTCGTTACTTCGTCCCACTCAGGAATTCCGACTGTTCGCCCGATGCACTCGCCTGTGGCGTGGCGTTGCGCATCGAGGTTGTTCATGGTGTCATTCGCGGCTTTGTAGATCGTGATTCCCTCGCCAAACTTGCCGCGATAGATCACTTCGATCAAATCGTCCTGCACCTGTTGGAGAATTTCGTCGGCCGGCTCCGAGATGACGGCGCGCGAAAGCCCTCTGTTGAAGCTGTTGATGAGGAAACGAAGCTTCGACTTTTCGCGGAGTATCCCGGCGTAGTGCTCACAATTTGCGCGCGGTGGGATTCCGTCAGTCAGAGACGCCAGGTAGGAAACCCCGCCGACCGATTCAAGCTGCTGCTGATCGCGGAATTTCTCGCTCAGGGTGATGATGTCAACTGCCGTCCCTGCCTCGATCATTTCCGACATTCGCGAATAAATCCGGCGATGGCTATCAAGGGAAAAATCCTCGGAACGCACCATCGCGGCGATGTCATCAAATGCGCGATTGTCGAGCAAAATCGCGCCAAGGATCGACCTCTCAGCGTCAACGGATGACGGTGAAACGAAGTCAAGATTCAACGGTTTTGCTCCCTGGCCCGGCGCCGCTGCTCTGCGATCACAGCTGCGTCTTGCGTAGTGTTTTTCACTTCCGGCTGTCCATTCGCCGGCGGCTGCGGTTTCTTCAAATCGGGCTCGTAAACGTCGGTCCAGTTTTTGAGGGTGGATTTGTCGAGAATTTCTGCGATGTCATGGCCGGCGCGACGGAATTTTTCAAGCTTGTTGAAAATCAGAACCTTCGCCCGATCGGTCATCGGCTTTTTCGACTTCCGTCGCATCTCCTCGAAAGCTTTCCACTGCTCCAACGGAAGCCACTCGGGTAGTTCGATCGAAGATCGGGAGCGCGCGCCTGTTTTTATATCCTGTTCCTGATCCTGTTCCTGAGTCTGGTCCTGAGTCTGGTCCTGTTCCTGTTCCTGTTCCTGATTACGAAACGGTTCTGAAACGGTTTCGGTAGGGTTTTCAGGTTTCGCTTCTTGTTCGCTAATCAAAGGTAGTTGTTCTTCCCTGCCACAGTATTCATTTATAAGGGCTTTAACACGGTCCTTGAGTGTGCAAGCATCTGGCACTTGCATGGCCAATCTGCGAAGTGACTTCGCTTGATTGGGATTCATGGGTGGATTCCACTTCAAATAGTTGCAAATTAGCACCCATTTTGTTGTTTCGCAACGGTCTGCCCAACCCTTCCGCGACAGTTCCTCAAACCCTTTCTTAACCCTTCCGGGTGGCCATGCGAGATCCTCCATCGCATACCCATCGGGGAGGCGAAAACAACCTAGGGCCGTGGTGTGGGGTCCTGTCAGCAGATAGAGCCCGAGCATCTTGCCGTCGTCCGACAAATCGTGCGTCGTCGGAGAAGTCCAAAAAGTCGAGAAAACTAACCCGTAATCGCGCATTTATTTTTGAGTCTCAACGGCCGGTGTCAGCGGTATGGACATCTGCAAACTCTTTTGAGTTGCGGCGACAATCGCGCGAACAAAGAAGGAATTAAGGCTGATATTTTCACCCTGGGCGGCCTTCTTCGCGAGTCGATATTGTTCATCTGTAAGCCGAAGTGGTCGCTTCGATTTTTTTCTTGACTTGGGTGGCATAGTGGGGCCATATTGACACCACAACAAAAAAGGCGTCAAGGGAAAAATGAGTAAAGCGAGCGAAGCGGGAAATGCGGCGGTCAATTCAGTCCTCCAAATCTGTGCTCTGTATGGGGTTCCGGCGTTCCGAATGCAATCGAGGGCCTTCGAGGTCATCGGCAAAGGCGGCGCCGCGCGGCCGATGTTTGTAGGTGAATGGCACGATGCGCTAGGCGTTAAGCATCGCAGTGGGATGGCTGATGTCCTGGCTACACCTACAATTCGACTTCTAACGCTGGACCCTGGCTTAGTTCAAGTCCCTCTATGGATCGAGTGTAAAGCCGGCAGTGGTCAACTCACGCCTGAGCAACAGGCTTTCAAAAGTTTCATTTTGGGAACAGGGGGTTACTACCTTGAGGCTCGCGATTCCTTTGACGTAGTACTCGAATGGTTTCGAACACACGGAGTAAGGCGATGATTGAAATAACCTACGAAGGCCGCTGCGGGATGGCTTACAAGCTCCCTCTCGACTATTCTCTAATTCACCGACCGGAACAGACGGCCACGCTTGGGCACTATCTCATGGATATGCCGCCAGTTCATCCTTTCTGGGCACAATACCAATTAAGCATCGTGCATCTGCGGAATATCGAAGGGCAGACTGAGCCTGTAAAACTGCACTTTCCTGGCGCCACACATGAGATTCAGTTGATGGCGCTGAATGTTCCCGACTTCGGCCGCTTCACTCCTGAGAAGTTTATGGCGGTCATTAGCGAACCAAGTGGCAAAGGTCCGTGGCTGTGGCCTCCGAACATCATCGAGCAGGTTGGCGGCATCACCGACGATCAAGCAAAGGAACTTATTGATGCAATCGCGCGCGCCCTCGTCGTTGGCTTCTTGCCGGCAGAGCCCAGCGATTACGCAGGTGGCCATAAGCGCTGGCGAGATGTGCTCCATAACACGGCTGCGCATTACGCTTCGGGTGGGAAGTCTTGCCTGGTCGCTCTGCCGCCTGTGAACAGGAGAGTGCATTGATGGATTCAGGAATCTCTTGCTGTATCTGTACCAAACCTGTTCTTTTGGATCGCGCGCGCCGCAAGGGTGTGACTTGTTCCAAGGAATGTTTTAAGGAACTGCGAGCGAAGCGCCGCAAGATGGTCGATCGCCGAGCGTGCCGTCATTGCGGTTACCCATCAACCCCACAAGAGCGAGCCGATTTTCAGAAGTGGCGCCGCGCACAACCGGACTACTACAAGAAACCCGGCCGCAAGAAAAAACCGGAGGCTAACGATGTCGTTACCGACAACGAGAGAGGGACTGAAGGAAGCGGGTTACAAGTTTGATGGCTGCCGGCCGTGCCGTGGCCCAAAATGTAAGAAGCTTATTGCGTGGTTTTGGACGCCATGCTCGCCGAGTAAGCCATCGCGCCGGCTGCCGCTAGATGCTGATACCCTAGAGCCGCATTGGGCGACTTGCCCCGATGCGGACCTGTTCAAATCGAATCGCGGGACACCGCCGAGGAACGCTGCTTGAAGAACCCGACCAAGTTTTACGAGGTTCCAGTGAACTCAGAAGTTACATTTTTTGTGAAGAGTGACCAAGGGCCACATTACCGCGATGGGTTTTATACGTTCCGGTTGCTTCCTGGTTCTCCACTGCGACAGCTATTCGAGAGCCAGGAAGCTTTCGAGGAAGCCTTTGACAAGGCCGAAAGTCTGAGGAAAGGATGATTGCGATCTTTAAAATCGATCCCTGGGTTCGCCGGCCGCAGTGTCGAGCCTCCCTTGCGGTGGCGGATTTGCCTCTTGCCGTGAGGCTCGTTCTTGGACGCGATTCAGGTGTGATCCAATGCGAAAACACTGCGCATTTCCAGTGCATCGATGACTCGAAGCGCGGCACATCGGAATATTGCAGCTACGTGTGTGAGGATCATGGAAAACAACACTGGATCAATTGAGGATTCGCAACTAGAGCCGTTTGTATAGTGGCAATCCTGGAACCTCCACAACAAATTGTGGGGGTTTTGCATTTTTTGCTTGCATCGCAATCTGAGTTGCCGGATTATTCGAAATCGGCGCACGTCTGAGCGATTCAGACTCCCCTTCACCTAATGTCGTATTCCGTCTATCAGGCTCACGAAAATCCTTATACGTTCCGCTCCAAGCGGTTCGTGAACTCTGCGACAGCAGAGGATTGGATCAATCGCGGCCTCTATGTCGATCGCGGGAATCATAAGATTCAGGCCATTCCGACCGAACAACGGTTGGCGCGCGCGGCCTCGAAGCCGCTCCCTCCTGCCAAGATGCCTCCCGCAGAACTTCCACGGTTGAGATTCGATGGGCCTCGGCCGATGGGCCTCGTTCCGTCTCCCTGGGATTGGTCCGCAGAGCCCGAAAGCCTACCCGCCGAACTCACGGCCGAAGCGGTGATGATCGCGCAAAAGTTTTGCCGGCGTGCCGGCGAAAGCCTGAGCAGTACCAGGCCATAACTCGAAACTTGAGGAGACGCTATGTCAACAGCAGCAATCCAGAGAGCGCAGGCCGCTGCACAGGTCAACGCCAACGCAACCACTGCGCAGATTTTCGGCCTTCTGACCAACCCCACCGTCAACGTCTGCACCCTGCCGCTTGTCGGAAATACGAGCCAAAAACGGCTTCGTGTAACAGCAGTGGGTTATGTCACAACCGGCACAACCACAAACGTAACCGCGACTTTGATCGGTATCGCCGGCCAGAGCCAGCCGGGAACTCCGTTCACGATCGGCAACTGGACGACCATCGCCGCTTCCACTGCGCGCGCGGTGAACTCGGCCTCGGCGCCGTGGATCATCGAAGCTGATTTGATCTACGACAACGTTTCCGGCAAATTGCATGGCAAATTCAGCGCCGAAGTAAACAACCTGGTGGATAACTGGGCGGCCATCACTGGCGTTCTTACCGGCCTGAGCGATGCTCCTGCAAATACTATGCCGGTGGCGCTGTTTGGGGTGGCGATTACCTTCTCGGCCGCCAACGGCGGTAACATTGGCAACCTCGGCGACTTCTCGCTGGACGCCTAAAAAGTTATTTCAACGAGATTTTCAACGAGAGGGCCGCGCATTCTTGCGGGTACGCGGCCAAAAAGAGAGGGGCGGCGTTGAAAACCGTCCCTCTTTTTACGGAAAAATCACATGATTGTGCGCGCGCGCGGTGGTTATCAAGTGAAATCGGAGAAGGGTAAAAACCTCTCGAAACCTGGAATTTCACTCAAAAAAGCGCGCAAAAGACTCGCCCAGGTCGAATATTTCAAGCATGAGAAGGGGCAGAAATGACAGTTCCCATTCGCGCCGCCAATATCTGTGAAATCGATGGTCCCGATAACAGCTATATCGCCAGCATTACCGGCCTCAACGTCGGGACTTTAGCCACTACGGACATTTTTGTCCTCTATGGCTCCGCGACTCGTATCCTCCGCATTGTTCAAGTCGGGATCACAGCTACAGCAAACACCGCTGGCGCTCATTTTGATGTGCAAATTCAGGGCAGATCGACTGCAGTTTCAGGCGGGACTCCGGCCGTTGTTACTCCTTCGGTGCAAGATCCTCTTGATCCTGCCTCTACTGCAAACGTTTGCCAAGGCTACACGGCGGCTCCCGTAGCGGGTACAAGTACAGGCATCTTTGCCGCAGCAAAACTCTTTGCGCCCACTCCTGGTTCAAGCTTGAACGTAGGCGCGCAATTCAATTTTGGTTACGGTGCCGGCTGCAAAGCAATGATTTTGCGCGGCGTCAATTCCGGCATGGCCATCAATCTTGCCGGCGCGACTCCAGCCAACCCCACTTCGTTCGATATTTTTGTGGTTTGGACTGAGCGCGACAGCTAAAGCTTTTCCTTTGGAGGGAAAAAAAATGAAAGCAACGCTCTCGACGGTGTTCTCTCTCCTGCTCCTGGTGGCTCTCCTCGCATTAGCGACGGCGCCGGCGAGCGCGCAATTCATCATCACCCAGGCCGGCCCTATTACCGCCAATTCCACTCAAGCGGCATTGGCCATAGACACAGCAAGCGATGTACTTTACGTGTGTCCTGGTGGACCGTGCCAATCGATCGCGCAAACGCTCTCGGTGCAAACTGCGCAAACCGCTCTTACCAACGTGACTAGCGCGCAGACAATGTTTTCTGTCTCCCTAAAACAGGGAGTAATGAACGTCGTCGGGAGGACACTTCGGGTTTGCGGGGAAGCGATGTTTTCCAATGGTGCCACTACCCCCGCCATTACCATTGGCGTTAAGATCGGCTCCTCTGTTACCCCGGTGTCTGCTACCAGCGCAAGCAACGCCAATAGCAACACCAATGCTCCTCTTAACTTCTGCTTCAACATCACCACAAACGCGACGGGCGCTTCTGGAACCGATGAAGCGCATGGATGGCTCACCGACGCGACGGCCGCTGCCTGGTCCGCTGGTACTGCCGTTGCAACCTACGTTGACGGCAACACCGCCGTATCTTCCACCTACGATCACACGGCCGCGAATACTCTTGCGGTTAACATTTCATCGACGGCGACCCTAACTTCCGTCACCCCGCGTCATCTCTTCGTCGAATTGATCGAATAAAAGACTTTTGCTTTGTTTCGGCCCTTACGTCTGAGATGCTCAAAACGAAAAGAGAAAAGCAAAATGGATCACAAAGCAGCAGCAAAGAAAGTTCTTGACGGCGCGGAAGAAACTCACGCTCATTCCGTGAGCGGAAAAGAAAAAGGCGCGAGGCATGAACCGATTCGCGAAATCGTGCTCAAACGCGGCCACGGGGCGCATCACGAAGGCAAGAAGGCGAAGCATCACGGCTATATCGCTACCCATCGGATGCACGATGGTAGCGAGCATCATTATCCGCTCAAAGACCTCAAGGAATTGAAAGATCACCTTGAGGAACATGAGCACATGGGCGAAGAACCTGGCGAGCCGGATGGAGATGAAGGCGCTGGCGCTGCTCCGAACCCCGCCGAAATGGGCTAAATGAAGCTCCTCGGATACCTTGCCGTATTTATTGCCGGCCTTCTCATCGAAGCGTTTTTCGCGTCGAGAGCCAAGGGGCGATTGCGGGTAGAAATCGCCTCTTGGAAATTTACGGCCGATAAGCTGCTAGAGCAAAAAGCGGCTCTGTTCCAGAGCTACACGAATGAACTCCTGATTGCGAAAAAGCGCGCGGCCGTCCTGAAAATGCTCCTCGATATGTTGATGCGGTTGCGCGAAGAGTTAACCGAACACGAAGAAAAAGAACGGCAAAGACTCGAAGCAATTTCACGCGGCTAGGGGTTCGCATTGTCCTCAATCGACGTAGCACGGCTCAAAGATGGAGACGAAGTCTATCGCAAGGATCTGCGATTTAGGTCGCAAATTGATCTCTTTTTCCTTGCCAAAGAAGTTCTAGGTTACGATCTCATCACCGAGCGCACACACCGGCGCGTAGCAGAATTCTTCGTTCAAAAGGACCCTCGCCGGCCGCTCCCCGAGTGGGACTCCATCAAGAAAAGACTTTGGTTGTTTCCTCGCGGCACCTTCAAGAGCACTTTCAATATCGCGGACTCGGTTCAATACATCCTCTGTGATCCAAACGTCCGCATTCTCGATCTGACAGCCTCGGGCGGCCTGGCCGACGCAATCGTAGATGAAACGGGCGGCCACTTTGTCTTGAAGAACCCCGATGAACCTACGGTTCTGCAACGGCTGTTCCCTGAATACTGCATCACTCCCAAAGCCAAGCGCACCGGCATCTTCACGGCGCCGAATCGCCTCCGCGATTGGAGAGAGGGGACGATTATGTCGAACTCGATCGATTCCTCCCTATCGGGCTGGCACTTCGACGTTGAGAAGGATGACGATACGGTCGATAACCGCAACAGCGCGACTCCGACGCAAATCAAGAAGGTAAAGAAGAACCTTTATTTGAACGGGAAGATGCTCATGCCGTGGGGCTATCGCGATCGCGTCGGTACGCGCTATGACCCTTTCGATGCTTACGGCGAGGAAATCGAGAAAGCGAAGCCAGGGAAAGTAAAGGTCCTTATTGAAGGCGCCTTGAAAATGAAAGACGGCTCGCGGTTGGAAGAGGGACAGGAATTCCCAGGGCCGGATGAGATGGTGCTTTTGTTCCCCGAACTTCTGAGCTACGAATTTTTGCGCGGCGAATACGAGAACGATTACTCCTCGTTTATGACTCAGTACATGAACGATGCCTACGGCGATCGCGAAGTAGTGTTTGCGCGCGAAATGATGTTGCAAGCCTCGATCGAGCCCGAGAAGATCCCGGTTGCCGGCGAGGTCCATATCTGCTGGCGCATCGGCTATTCCTCGAAAGAGAAGATGAGATTTTCAGGCGGCGCGGCCGGCATCATCGCTAACGGCCGCCTCTTCGTCGTTGACCTGGCACGCGGCGCTTTCAAGCCAAGCGTGCTCGCCCATCGCATCGTTGTGATGGCGAAGAAGTACGGAAGCCATCAAGTATCGATCGAGGACACACCGGGCGCGCGGCAGTATGAGTCTGCCATCCAAAACTATGCGCTAACGATGACCTGGCGGCTCACGATCAACTGGATCGAGTACCAGGAAGATGACGGCACGCGCGAATTGCGCATCAAGGCGACCGAACCTCTTCTCGCGACAAAGAGACTTCTTTTGTCGCTCTCGCTGCCGCAGATCAATGATTGTTATCGGCAGTTCGTAAATTTCGGGATGGTCGATGAGACCGAAGTTCCCGATGTGGTGTCGCGGTTAGCTGAACGGCTGCCAAAGTCGATCGAGGTTAAGGATTTGCCGGCAGAGCAAGAAGAGGTATGGGAAGAAATTAGACGCCAGGACCTTTTCGATCGCATTCATGGCGCCGGCCGTTATGCGCCGGTGGCTCCGATTGAAGAGGAAAAACCCCACGTTGTAACTAATTCATATCCTGGTGAGGACATCTTCGGCGGTGGGTTAAACGGATGAGCGCAATTCCACAAGACGGAACTGTTTTTCGCACAATCAAGGCCACGGATATGCAAACGCAAGGTCCTGGCCGGGCGGTTAAAACAACCGACGAAATCGCCGTTGCTTTAGTGGTCCAAGACGCTCGCCTGGCCGAAGCCTGGATGGATCAAAAGCAATGGACGCTGAACTGGCGCGAGACAGACATCCTTTACCAATCGCCGCGCACGCTGGCGACCTGGGAAAACTCTACCGTTACAAAAGCGAACGTCTCTCGCTTTACGGTGGCAAAGCACGTCAATACTTTGGTGCCGAGCATGATTCGCGGGATCTTCTACGAAGCTCCCCCTTTTCAGCTACGGCCGCGCGGCCATTCGAAAGCCAGTAGTATTCGCGCCAAACAAAGTGCCTTTGCAACCCTCCTCGATGAGATGGAGTTTCAAAACGAAGCCGAGGCCGGTTGCGAGAGTCAGTGTCTCAATGGAACTGGAATCTGGAAGTGGGGATGGCAAACCACTTTCGATGTCCAGAAAACCTACGTTCGCAAAAAAGCTCCGATCCGCGTCAAGCTGCCCTTCACTAGCAAGGAGATGACGGTCCACACCGCCGCCAGTGATGAGTTTGAGATTCAGGATCAAGAGGTCGAAAAGAACCGTCCGTTCTTCGAATCAAAAGAGCTTGGCACGGTCATGCCGGCGCCGGGATGGAGAGCGCGTAACCAAATCTGGAAAGCAAAGTACGTTATTGAGCGCAGCTACATGGATTTTTACGCTCTGAACGAACTTCGTTGGACGCGCGGCTACAATCTTCCCCCCGAAGCCGAGTTGAAAAAGTGGTGGGAGCCTCCGGTCGAAACCGCGCCGCCTCCAAGTGCGATCGTCCAACAGCAGCAATCAAACGCCATCATTCATCACGCGCAACGGCCGGATGAAGAGGAGAGCAAAGATCCTTTGGCGGCGCCGCTTGAGGTCCTTGAAAGGTGGGACAAAAAGACGGTTAAGGTGGTTGTGAATGGCAAACACTGTATCAGGAACGAAGAACACGGTCTTGGTCGTATTCCATACCTGTCTGCTAACTGGTGGAACATCCAGAACGCAGGTTACGGCCTCGGAGTGGGTCGCCTTGTCGGAACAGACCAGCGTGTGGAGCAAGGAAGTACCAATGCCGCTCTCGACATCCTCAGCATGGCCGTCAATCAGCAGTATGCGAGAAGCCGTGGCGCGAATGTTCCCACGCAGCAGATTCGATCGCGACTTGGCGGCATCATCGATGTTGACGGCGATGTTGATAAGGCGTTCAAGATCATCGATCCGCCGAAGGTTCCAGCGGAAGTCTGGACCACGATTCAAGTCTCCAAGCAAGCCTCGGAATCTGTCTCAGGCGCGGACGAAGCCTTTGTGCAAGGCGGCATCCCAAACAAAGGCGGTAGCTCGGTAGTTCGCACGGCAACCGGCGCCGGTGGAGTGGCGGCTGCGAGTGCCGGCCGCATCGAGGGGCCGGTCGGTCGTTTCGTGAATAACGTCCTTATACCCTTCCTCTACATCATGGATGACATGGTAAATGAGAGGATGCCACTCGCGGAGTTGCGCGCACTGATCGCAGATGATCTAGGGGATGATTTCGAGTTCGATACAGACGACTATTTGAATTCGAAACTGAAATTCGAAGTTCTCGCCGGCGCGCGCCTGGCGGCGAAGAAGGCAATGGCTCAGTCCTTGCCGCTGATGGTGCAAATCCTCGAAAATCCCGAGCTAACACGTCAGTTAAATCAAACGGGTTGGGTAATCGATGTTCGCGAAATCTTCGAAATGTTTATGGAGATGAGCGAATGGAAGAACAACCGCTCGCTGATTCGCAAGATGAACGCCCAGGAACAACAGATGTACCAGCAGTTCAACTCTGCGATGCAGAAAAACCAGCAGGAACTTCAAAAGATCAACGCCAAGCACGCGGCGAAAAAAGACGAAATCGATCAAAGCGCAGAAGCGCGCCTCGCGCACGATCTTATTCTCAATGCCGGCGAACGGGCCGGCGCGCACGTCGAGCGCGAGGTATTCGAAAAAGAATCCGCGCCCTTCTATGAGGAAGGGGTCGGCCAATGATTCGCGAGGGCCGCACAGATCGCCAGGAGCTAACCGGCTCGCGGCGGCGCGCACTCTTCGCTGTGACCACGATGGAGGGTTTCGATGTCATCCTCGATCTTCTCGAAGAAGAGTGCATACAGCAGGAGAGCAACCTGATTAATGTTGACGTTTCCGATCACCGCAAGATTCTTGGTGAGCACGCGATGTCGAAAGCGTTTTGGTTGCTGTTTATTCGTTTTCAGAAGCGGGTCGAGAAAGAAAGAGCAATCTGTCTCGCGCCTGAACCTACAACCCTGGGTCCGAGTATCGAGGAGCAAGAGGTCCTTCACATCCTCGATGCCACGGTTCCACCACCAACGTCGGATTGACGGAGGAACAATGAAGATTTTTTGGGAAAACGACGGCGAGCCGAATGCAGAAGGCCAGTACGTCGCAACAATCGATATGGAGAATGGAAGCGGAGTTCAACGCTTCATCGGCAAAACTCACAAGGATGTGGCCGATAGCCTTCTCCAAGCGCAAGCTTCTGCGACTCAGAAGATCACGCAACTCAGCCGCGATCGTAAAGTAGATTCTTTGCCGGCCAAGCCGAAGCTGACCCCGCGCGCGCTTACTGCCGATGAGAAAAAGCGTGTTGCCGAAGATATTACCGATCCCGATAAAGTGGAATCGGCCGTGTCAACCGTAGTCGAGGCGCACATTGGGGCGCCGTTGCCTGTGGTTCGTGAGCGCATCAACGAATTGAGCGAGGACGAACAGGCGGCAACAGCGGCGGAAGAAACAAAAGCCTTCCTTCGCGAGAACCCCGATTTTTTCCCGACTCCTCACAACAATCAAACCCTCCTGCGGTTCATGGAACTGAATCGCATGGACCCGACACGGAACAATTTTGCCAAAGCGTTCATCGACTTGAGGGAAGCAAACCTGCTTACGCCTCGGCCGAAACCATCAACGGAGCCGCCTCCACAACCCTCGCCCCAGGATGGGATTCGTCCTGGTACGAGGCCGCGCGGAACATCATCGACGGGGTTACGGAACGGGGATTCCGGTGCCACGCCTGCCGCTCGATCGAATGAACCCGCGCCGAAGTACACGAAAATAGAAATTCTCAGCATGGGAGATGCGACCTACAAAGACAAATTCGACAACGAACCGGGATTCAGGGAGTTGGTCGATAAGCTTTTTAGCAAACCGCAAGCTTCTGCTTAGAGCTTCTGTTTCGCAAACCATCGAAACGAGGATCTTATGAACCACAAACAACGCAAATTCGCACAGCATGGCGGTCAGGCGCGCGTGCTGGCGATCGTCGCGGCGCGCCTGGCTCTCAGTGCTCGTAGAACAATGCTCTACACCTACGCGATTCTTGTCGCGCTGGCGTCCTTCGTTTTCTTCGGGCCATTTCAAACCCTGGCGGCAGGGCAGACGGTTGCGAATCAGTTCGGCATCGGCGTTTCGCCGGCCGGCATGAACACAAGCAATCTGCCTCAGTCCCAGGTAATCCACTATGACAAGAACTTCATCAAGAACCTGAAAGCTAACACGCCCTTTGTTCGCTGCTGCGAACGGCGCGAGTTACCCGAGATGAGCGGCAACCAGCACCGGCTTTATATGTATCAAGCCCTGGGCGCCAACATTTCGCAGGTGGGTGAAGGCGTCGTGGGTTCGCCTATCACCGTCTCGGTGCTGAATACCACGGCAACCATCGGCCAATATGCCGATTACGTGAATATCAGCGACCTAGCACGGATGACGGCCATCGATCCGGCCTTGGAGAACATTCAAAAGGAACTGGCTTATCGCTTGGGCCTGTCTCTCTCTACCCTGGCGCGCAACGTCGCCGATGGTGCGAGCGTGATCGATTCGAGCGTGAACGCAAACTCCAAGGCGTTCAACGTTCCTTTTGGCAAAAACGATGTGACCACCAACGTTCAATCGCTGGCCGGCCGCAACGTCATGCCGTTTGACAAAGGTAAGTTCTGCGGCATCATCCACCCCTTCATCGTGGGCGATACCCTGAACGACAACACCAATAACTCTTTGAGCGACATCCTCAAGCACACGATTGAGGGGCAGATGAAACTCGAAGAGTTGCCTTCTCCTGATGCCGATGAAGTACAGGTGATGGATTGGGCGGGTGCGACCTTCTATCAGTCCACCATTGTCACTCAGACTTCTAACTATCAGTCGAGCGGCAAAACTGCGCTGAGAACCTACTTGTTCGGCGAGGATGGTTTGATCGCCATCTCTCTCGGCAAGAAGGAACAGGCGCAGATCGGTGATGGCGACTGGCGGAATCTCAAGCTCTGGATGTACAAATCCGATGAGCCGAGCCCTTCCGACCCGAGCCGCGTCATCGGTGGCTGGACCTCCTACAACGTTAAGTTTGTTGTGACTCTGCCTCCCGATGTAACCATGCGTCTGCGTTACATCGATGCAGTTTCCAACGTATCTTAACCAGCCCTCAACGCAACTCTAGCCGGCGGGGCGGATTGTCCCGCCTTGGAGAAACAATGGCAGATAAAGAAACGAAAGCCGTCAAACAGTCCAAGGTTCAAGAACAGATCGATTTGATGCAGCTTGAAAAGGCGAAGATCGAACTGGAAATGGCGCAACTGTCCTTAGAGGACCTGAAATATCGCGTCGAGAAGGAACGCGCGCGCCGGCATCAACTCGCTCTCGCGCACAAAGCGCAGCAGGATTCGCTTGACGACTTTAACGAAAAGGTTAAGCAGCAACAGGCGTACTGCAAACATCGCAAAGGTGGGAAAAATCTCGAAGGAATCCTCAAAGGGCACGACTCGAATTACTCGGTAATTCAGAACACCTACCCTTGGGGCGAAACCGTTGTGATGTGCACGCGCTGTTGTAAAGAGTGGCGCGAGGGGGTTCCCTTTGCGAATCCTCCGATTCCGCGCACCCCAGGGTTCGAAACTGCGATCGAATGGCCAACGGATAACGAGCCAAGCGGTACGCAACTCTTCCTCATCCAGAAAAACCCGAATTACAAACCTCCGAAGGCGCCACCAAAGACGGCACTTGAAAGAACGATCGATGCTGTCAATGAAACGCTCTCGGCCGGCGAGCACTCGGGTACGGGCGAGGAAGAAGAAGCTTCCGCCTAACGGCGGCAAGGCCGGCTATAAATCGCGCGAGTATCGGCGGGCACCGGCAAATTCGGTGAGGAAAGGAGGTCGCGGAGAATCGCCAGAGCCATTGTTCGGGCTGGATGGAACTTACGCTCTAGCGCAAAAAGCTAACGTAGGGCATCCAGCCTGGCAATGATCCGCTGAGGGACTATGGGAAACAGCACTCGCACCCTGCAAAAGACGGTCGATTATGCGGCAACCATCGGTGAACTGAATCCGATCATCTCGGCGGCTGGCTTCACGACAACGATTGCGATCGAGGTCGCAAACGATGTTATGAGCAAAATGATTGCGCAGCGATTCAATTGGAAGTGGAACCGGATTAAGGTGAGCCCCTTCTATACGATTTCATGGCAGCAAGACTATCCGCAATATCCGCTCGCAAACCTCGGGTGGCTAGAACACGCCTACGGTATTGACATCAACAATACCGCTCTGCCGAAGCCGATCTTCCCGATCGAATGCGTTCGCGATCTGGAAGCGACGTCGAGCGTTTATAGTGCGCCGACGAAAATTTGCTTCCTTCCCAACAATCAACTGAATCTCGCGACGCAATGGGCTGGTCCGCTGGTGAAATACACGAATCCTCTTGGCGCGACCGTAAACCCGAATAATCCTCCCACTGCTTTCATCGATGTTAACGGCAACTATTTGATTCTGACTGCCTATGGAACTACGGGACTCGTAACGCCCTTTGCAACAACCAATGCGGCGCCAGGAACGCAGGTTTCAGATGGAACGTGTCAGTGGACGGTTGTCGACCCTTTCGGTTCTGGCTTTCGCATCGATCCCCTGCCATCGCAAACCGGCACGGTCTATCAGATCAACGTCATCGCCCAAGCGAAAGCGCCTAGCTTCGCCAACCTGCAACAGAAGCTAGATCCGATCCCTGATGACTTTGCGAGCTACTTTAACGATGGCTTTATAGCTCTCCTTCACCGGCACAGTAGTAATCCGGCCGTCCGCGCGAAAGAGCCGCAGAAGCAAATGGATTGGCTCAAAGCGATGGCGGAGGCTCGCGGTCAGGCCGATCGCGAAAAAGATAATGCCGGCTTCATTCCCGATCGAAGCATCATGTCTGAACCGAGCGCGATTCCGGTCGGTCCAGCATGGCCGTTTGGTCCTTACGGAGTGGGATAGATGGCGACCACAAATAATTTACAAAGCACGATTACATGGTGTCAGCCCTTCCTCAAGAATCAGCCGCTATCAATCAGCCAGGGCGAGCCGGCGATCACGATCGCGAACATCATTTTGCAAACCATCCTAGGCCCGCCGCTGGTGTGGCGTTGGAATCGTGGGTCCGCTACATTTACGTGCGCAACTGTGGCGACTCCTCCACCTGCGCCAACAGTCGATTACTCGGTGAGCGTGAACGATTTCGGATTCATCGAAAATGCCTGGTTACAGGACGCAACCGGCGCGTCTCTTTCGCAGAGCTACGAACTCGAAGTAAAGAAAAGTCTTGCCTTGGATACCACGAAGGCAAGGCCGAAATATGTCTGCGACTTTGGCGACGACAACGCGGGAAACATCACTTTTCGGGTGGCGCCGGCGCCTGATGCGAACTATCCGGCATTTGTTACCTATCAAAAAAAACCAGTCCTAATGACCTCGCTTGCGAGTTTATGGGCGCCGATCCCTGATGAGTACGCCTACCTCTACAATTGGGGATTTTTGGCGCTGGCCTGCATGGTTATTAGCGATCCGCGATTTCCTATCTTCAATCAAAAGTTTATGTCTCATCTTCTCGGAGCACAGGAAGGGCTCGACGAGATGCAGAAGAATATCTTCCTGGGCAACTGGCTCGATGTAGTTAAGGCTCTTGAAAGAGCGCAGCAGAAAACACAGCAAGGAATCGGAGCGCGCGGACAATGAGTAATCCGATCGTTCAGGCGGGTGGGCTTCCCGATCAAAGCAAGTTCGCCCCCATCCATACTAACCGTTTCTTTACCGGACTGTGGACACAGCGCAATCCTTTGCGCGATGCCGCGACCCCTTTCCTCTACGAGAAGTTCTATTCGGGCTCGCGATTCGATTCTCTGATCGGTGGCTCTAATGTCGAACTGAGCGCGAAGATGACACTCGGCCGGCGCGCGGGGCATTCCGTCTATAACAATCAGACTTTTCCGGCGATCACGCGCTTTTATCCGTGGCGTTACATCAGCGGCAGTAGCGAAACCATCAAAATGATGATCGACACTGCGAACACGGTTTATGACGGCACGGGGCCAAGCACGAAAACAGCGATCTTCACGAAAACGGGTGGCGCCGGCACCACTTCATTTTTGGGTGTTGGCACAATTCTCTTCATGGGGAACGGTATCGATACCGTTAAGTATTCCATCGCAAACGGTCAAACACAGTGGGGGTCGAGTGCGCCGGTCACTGCACCCACGCTTGATTCGTCAACGATGTTGGCTTTCTTAGGTGGGCATAGTTATGGTGGGGATGCCTATTTTGTAGATAACAATGGAAATTTTCAGGACACAACCGGCGCCGTCACTGCTCCGTTCTTACAGCCCAATTGGAATACTGTTCTAGCCGGTCTTACTTTCGGCACCTACAAAAATATGGGACCGGCGATTGGTTGGCAGCCGAACACAATTTATCAACAATACCAATGGATCATAGATCCAAACGGCCATCGGCAATCGGCGACTACGGCTGGCACAAGCGGAGCCACGCGGCCGACTTTCAACACTGGCGGCGGAACCACTACGGACGGCACAGTAACTTGGACTGATGGTGGAGTGCTGGGTACTCCAATCGTAAAAACTGGCTATCTATATGGTTATGCCTACCATTTCAAAGATGGCGGTGTTTCTAATATGTCGCCGCTTTCTCAGGTGGGTCGCGCCTATGGAAGTTCAACTTTTCAAGTTAAAGTCACTGGCCTTGGGAGCGCGCGCGCGGATTGCGATTTCATCTTTATTTTTAGGACGACTGACGGGGGGGCGACTCTTCTCTACGTGGATAAAATAGCCAATCCTGGCGCCTCTAACTTCACTTATACCGACACAACGGCAGATTCGGGACTGAATCAACTCCTGCAGGGTGCCATCAACTTAGAAAATAGCCCTCCACCAGCGGGGCTCACCAATCTCTGTTACCACCTGAATATCATTTTCGGAAGCGTCGGCGCTACGGTTTATTGGACGCGCGTTGCTAGTGCGCTGGCTGGATTGAATCTCGAATGCTTCCCTCCCGCAAATTCGACGACATTTCCGAGCTTCGTCACGCGGCTCGTTCCTACTGCGATCGGGTTACTTGTGTTCACTACGAGCGATCTGTACATCATTTATGGATCGAACACCGCAAGCAATCCACTTTACCCAAAGAGATTCCTTGAAGGTCTTGGATTGCTGGACTATGACGCTCTCTCGGTGGCCGGCACAACCATCTATATGATGACCTCAGATAATCAGGTCATCTCGCTTGATCCTGGCGCCGGGAATGTCGAAATCGGATTTCCGATCGGCGATCAATTTGCCTCACTCTACAATCCCGCCAATTGCTACGTCACCTGGCACGTTGGAGGATCGGCAGAAAAGGCTCTCTTCGTCGGTGATGGCGCTATCGGTTATTTCCGCATGATGCAAGCGCCGGCCCCGGAATCGGGCGCCCCGGTATGGAGTCCGCGCGCCTCAATCGTCGGTGGATGTTCAGCGATTCTTTCTGTCGAAACGATCCCAGGCACGCACAAGCTTTTAGTTGGGCCGGCATCGAGCGGGCCAATTTTGCAACGTGATACCACGGTAAATAAAGACAATGGATCTGCATTTGCAGCCTTCGCTCAGATCGGTAGCATTACACTTGCGCATCACTCGCAAATTGCGGAAATCGCATCGATCGGGGTCGATGCTGTTCGCGTAGGAGCACGAACTAAGGTCGGCGTTTTATTCGGCGAGATTTCTGGAACCTTCCGAAATATTCGCTGGACCACGAACGATCCGCCATTGTTGCCGGCAAGTCTTACCACCTGGAACGATCGTTACGATCTGCTGCAATCAAATAACCCGGTTTACTGTCGCCATTTGCAATTGCAATTCACTTGGGCCGCCGAGGATGCCCACAATGAATTGTTGGCATACACGATTATTGGTGCGGTGCACCAAGAGCAAACAAGCTGAACGGAGGCAATCCCATGAGCGAGACAGTCCGCGTTACGGTCCAGATTCGCGATATGGATAATCGCAAAAGGTTCCAGCTTCGCGAGGACATCACCCTGACGAATCTGAACGCAACAGTCAATGAAATGGGCCGAGAGCTAGGCAGCGCGTTTCGCGCAGCCAAGCGATCGCTTAAACGCACACAATCGGATTTGAATGACCATGAGGAGTAACACAACGCAAAAGAATGCAAAATTCGATCTCTCCCGCTATGAACCCCTGCAGCAGGTTCCGGCGCCGAACGTCAATCTTTTCTCGGGCCAATATGGAGTCTCAGGGCTGATGACGCATTCGCTACCGGCCGTCGCTTCTGGCTATGATTTATATGTGCGAATGTTTTATCGCAACGATGGACTGCCTCGGAATCGCCACTTTCCACCGGATCAACTTTCATGAACCTCACAAATTATTTTTTTTCGGGCCAGTTTTCTTCCTACGAACTGCGACCGGCCACCGAGAAAGATCGCGAAGAAATTGCCACCTGGATTGCAGCCGATCCCGACCATCGCGATTTAGTTAAGCCAGAATTCTTCTATCAATCTGAGCCGGGCGCGGAGTGTTACCGACTGGATGACTCGAAGGGACACGTTTTCTATTTCAAGATGACCAGGGCTTTGCGAGTCGATATTCAATTTGGGCCGGCATCATCGACAGAAGAACGGGAACGCAATCGCCAAGCTTTGACGGATGGCTTCGCATGGCTTTTGGCACTTGCTAACAAATCGACGATTCGCGAAGTCATTTTTGATAGTACCGTGGGATTTTTACGGGGATTCTGCCATAAGCATTTTGGCTTTCGGCAGAGTCCAAACGAAATGAAGTGCATCATTCCTTCATCGGAAGCTTCTAATTCCGCAAAAAAACTGCGCGCATAGCGCACCAAGGGGATTAAAAAGATGTGCGGAGCGAGCAGCGAGCAAAAACAAACCTACGCAGAGCAAAATGCTTTTTATGGGCAATTGACCTCTGAATACGCAACCGTATTCGGGGAAGATCAATCCATCCTTAATGAGATGACGGCTATTTATAAGCCGATTCTCGAAGCTGGGCCTAATCAAAAAGGGTTTTCAAGTGAGGAAGAAACCGCGCTACGCACCCAAGCGACGGAAGGAACGGCACAGAACTATCAAAAGGCGGCAGTTGCTCTCAGTGAAAGCCTTAATGCCAGGGGCGGCGGCGATACCTACATTCCTTCGGCGGCCGATGAGGAAATCAAGGCAGAACTGGCATCGTCGGCGGCCGGCCAGGAATCGCGGGAGCAACTTGGCATCACCGAAGAGAACTATGCGCAAGGCCGTGCACAGTTCAATGCTGCCTCCTCGGTGCTGGCAACGGAGGCCGGTTTACTTAATCCGACAGGTTTTGCGGGAGCGACAACCGGCGCCGGCAGTGCGGCGGCGCAGACCGCCAATGAAATCACGCAAGCGAACAATTCATGGATTGCGCCGGTGCTGGGCGCGGTGGGTGGCGTCTTGGGTCAGGCGGCCGGCAACGAATCCGGCTTCTTCGGTTGCTGGATTGCGGAAGCAATTTATGGGGTCGATGACTCCCGAACTCATCAACTGCGCTATTGGCTGAACTTCGTTTGGGCGAAAGAGTCGATCATCGGCCGCTACACGATGAAGCTTTATCGCCTGGTAGGGCGCCAAGTGGCCGCCGTTGTCAAAAGAAACAGCTTTGTCCGTGGCTGCTTCAAACCAATCTTCGATTTCGCGTTGTCTTGCGCGAGTAAGGTGCGATAGATGGACCCGAACGAAAACAGCAGGGGTATCGATTTCGACGCAAACAATACAAGTTCCGGTTCTGCCTCGCCTCCGAGCGGAACCGGTTCGCCGGCGCCTAATACCTCGGCTGGAAACGGCGCCGGCGCTACTGCTACCGGGAACGTTACACCGGACCATGAACATCACTTTGGTCAAAGTATGTTGCATGGAATTTTAAGCGCCTTGGGCGGCTCCGAAGATACGCACTATTCGCGCGATGATAACGGCAATTTGGTTGTTTCAAAAACTCCGCGCACTCCTGGTCAGCAGTGGAAGCGCATGATTGCCGGCGCGATCGCCGGCATGGGTGCAGGGGCGGGAGTCTCCGAAGGTCCTGGCGGTAAGTTGCGCGCGCTAAGTGCAGGTGTCGGCGCCACCATCAAAGAACCGCAACAGCGCAAAGAGAGAGAAATCAAACAAGCCGATGAAGATTTTAATGCGCGGCGCGAAGCGATGAAGGACAAAGCGCAAATGGCTTATCTAAATCAACAGATGGCCGAAAGCGCATTTCGCCTGGGCCGGATGGGTGTGGACGCTGCATTTCAAGATGTGGAACGTGAAACAGCATTCGTCAAATCAATCGCACAGGGCGGCGAGCATTCTCAGGATCTTGGCGTCGTGGCAAGGCCGGCCGATGGCGATTACTTCCATGAACTTCAACGGCTGCACAAAGATATGCCTTGGCTGATGAAGGAACAGGCCAATGGCAATATCATCGGCGTTCCTCATGTCAACAAGGACGGCAAGATCGATGGGATGCACTTCGCCCTTGTAACGCCAGAGTGGAAAGAAGCAAAGATGGATCATGACGACACGATCTATCACCTTGTACCACCTAAAAAGGGCGAGAAGATGCCGCGCGTTGAAGGGGAAACGGTCAAGGCCGGCACGATGAGCAACGGGGATTTTCAGAAGGCGCGGCAAGCTTCGGAATTGGAAATCGCCGGCTGGTACAAAGAGCAGTACACGCAAGAGCAAGAAAATTACCGGGCGAACCTGGCGCAGAGCGGACAGACAACTCGCCAGCAAATCAGGGATGCAGCAAAGTCGATCGAGGACGACAAGAAACTCGCGAAGCAGAGCGGCAACAAAGATGCGTTGACCGCCTTCCAGCGTTATGAGCAAGCGCAGAAAGATCTGGAAGCGGCTTATCAGAAATCCGGCTTACTAGATCGCGTGGCTTCTACTCTCGAAGGCAAAAAGCCTCCTGCAGTGATCGCGGCCGAGCGCGAAGTCGCCGAAGCGCAAAGCGTCTGGAACAATTTCAAGGGCAATCTGAATGCTCCTCGAAGTGATGCGGCTCCGTTGGCCGGCGATTTTGGCGCGGCTCTGCAAAGTAATGGAACCCCATATCCCGATGGTCACACCGGAATATGGGATGACGGCAAGGGACAGAAATTCCCTGTCGTTGTGCAAAATGGACGTTGGGTTAAGAAAGTGACGAGCGGAAAATAAAATGCCGGTAACTCCCGATCCTTTGCCAAATACTCCTCCGACAGCACAAGGCGGCACAGTCACCGCCGATCCGTTGCCTACTCCTGAACCCCCAGGGCTCCAAGCTCCTGCCGGCAAGGTGATCGCCGATAGCGCGCGCAGCGATGCGAGCGGCTACTGGGATTGGGTCAATAACAAGCTGAACTATAAGGTTCTCGGTTTTGCACAGAATCGTGTGAATGAGGACAAGCAGGTACAGGACAAAATCATTCAGGACGAAGTTGCGCACGCTCATCCCTGGAGGGCTGGCCTCGCCAAGTTCTATTACGGGAGCATTCAGGACGGCGCCAATCTGGCCGTCGAGATGTCCTCGGTCAAAAACATCGGCCTGAACCTACTGATGAAATATAAAGCGATCGCAAATGCCGCGAATTTGTATTTCATGTATCGCGGTTCGCAAGCGGTCCTCGCCGATCGCGCGGCCAAAGAGGAATCCGGTTTGCAAAAAGTTTGGGAGGCAACCGGCGTTCCTACGCTCGCCCATGGCGTCGTGAATGATCCCGAGTTCTACAAAAAGCACCCTCTTCTCGGCGATCTGTTTGATACCGGCGCTAACCCGGATGAAGCGCAGAGCGCGATGATGGGACTTTCCGGCGTGATGATGGCCGGCGCCGGCGTGGGTGCGAATGCGACAAGCACACTTCATGGACGTTTACAGAAAAGTTTTGGCATCTCTGGCAACCTGGCGGCGAAGGTGGCGGCCAAAATCAGTCGCGCGGCCGAAATTCAAGCGAAGAGTGTGCAGGAAGCGGAAGGCGTCACCGAAGCGATGAAACCGCATCGCGCGGCTCTCACTGATGCGGCGCGTATGAATGAGCAGCAAACCAACCTTAAAGCTTCCGACGAAGCGCGCGCCGCCAAACAGAAAGCGATCGCGCGCCGGCAAGAGGAACAGGGCATTACGACCTATTCCAAAAACAAAGTCTCTTCCATCAACAAAGAAATTCCTCGCCGCATGGAACAGATTCTCGCCGATGCCGTCCAAGCGGTGCATCAAGAAAAAGCTTTGGTCGAGAAGCCCTTTGATGACATCGGCGCCGAGTTGAAGGGTAAGCCGGTCCTGGGCGTCGAGGACGCGCGGGCGACCGTGGTCGATGCTCTCAAGGCGCATGGTATCAAGGATGCGGAAATCCCAAGAAAAGTATTTGCTTCCCTAGAAAAGCCGGTCCTCGAAGGGAACTCAAAAATCATCGATGACACGGCGCGCGGCCTCGGCTACAAGAGCTATGCGGAAGCGATCGAGAAAGTCGGGCAGGAAACCTTTAACAAGTATCTGCCGGAAGATTTGCGCAACCTGGAACCAGAATCGGGGCACGTCGATTTCCACGGCATGACACGGCTTCGGAACGATCTTTATGATGCAGCGCATTCGGCCAAAGATGGAGTACTGCGCACTGCGTTTTATGACGCACTCAGCCAGGTCACGAAGCTGCAACAGGAATTCGCCGAACAAAATGGCGTGGGCGATAGGTTCACCGAAGCCAAGCAAAACTACGCCAGGTTCAAGAGGGAACTTGGCTCAGGTCTGATGGATGATTTTATCTCCGCGCGTGATTACTCCGAACAGGCGATTGCGCCGCGTCTCCAAAAGATCATGACCTCGCAAGATGCAGAGGCATTGCGCGGTCTGTTGTCCAAAGCCGGCGTTGATGTCTCGCCTCTCGATGAACTGATCCAGCAGAAGAAAGCTTTCGAGCAGGTTCAGAAGTCGGCACCGCGACGGCAAGCACAGGTCGAAAAGGACCTGGGCAACCAATTGAAGGACATCTTGCAGCGGCGAGATGCCGCACTCAAAGAGATTGCCAAGCAGCATGGCGGCTCTATCAAGGATCTGGACGAACTTGAACAGGGCAAGGTGAAAGAGATTCGCGATCGCGCGCAAAAGGAAATCGAGGATCTCGGGAAAGACAACCCGGTTGTCCCTGGGCGCAACGATCTGGACCTCGCCGGCATGACCAACGAAGAACTACGAGCGGAGGTTCTTCATCGGCTAGCTAACAATGCGCGATCGGCAGGAATTTCCAGCCCCTATGCCTTAGCGATGGTAGGAATCGGTTTGATGCGGGTGATGGGCGGTAATATGTGGGGCGTTCTAACGGGTTCCTTAGGCGCCGCGAAACTTGCTAACCCCGAACTGTTGCGTAATCCACAGTTCCAAAACTGGCTCATCCGCGAAGCCGGCGCGGAATTTGAAGGTCCTCAAGCGGAGGGATTGCGCGAGGGCATGAAATCACACCTTTACCCGATTTTGCAGAAGATCGCGAAGTCAGCGCGGAGCGGTGCCGCCGCGCGCACTCTCACAGCGGAGGCAGACAAAAACCGTGAGTAACATCCACATTCCAGGGCGCAATCCGGCGCCTAATCCTCGTCCTTGGCACAAAGGCCATCGTGTTCATTCCGGTGGCTATGATGCTGAGATGGACTTGCCGGCGCCGAATGATCCGCGCGTCCGTGCCAACCTGGAACGCATCGAACGCGAACAGCAGTTCCTTTCGAAGTCATCGAGCGAGCGCGTCGAGATGGCGCTGATGGCTTACGAAAAGAATTATTCGGACGAACGGACCAAAGCGCAACGCTGGCACGGTCAAGAACGCTGGCAGGGGCGCGAGAATGAAGAGATGCGGCTGGTCCGCATCATGCACCCCTATACCTTCATGGAGAAGCTGGCGCGATCGGGAGTTACCGCGACTCCCTACGATCCATTCTTTTGGTATCGCCAAAACAAAATTCCGGTCGAATCTTGGCCGAAGCCTCACTATCGCATCTGGCTCAATGCCTTCACACGCGCCGGCCGGATTGGTGTGAACGCTGTGGTTAAAGGCGAAGCGCGCACAGTAACCACGATTCAGTACCCTTACGGGCCTGAATGGTCGATCATGCGTTTCAACGAATATGACGTACCAACCAACGAGAAGTATCGCGGCTGGCGCACTACGTTGCTTTGTCTGATCGTCGCCGGCGTCATCACCGAAGCGGAAGCGCACAAAGCTTTTGGCTCGCCAGTAGGAGAAGCGAGCCTCTTTTATCGTGAGCAACTTTTCAACCATCGGGCGATCAATCTCGGCCTGGCGGCCATGGAGGACAATGAAAAAAACTTTGCTTCTGTTCGTACTGCTGGCTAGTTCGATCGCCTTCGCTCAAACCCCTTGGATTCCGGTCAGCACTCCGACCGTACCTCACTTTGTTGACATCACCTGGTCTGCGTCGGCTTCGACAGGAATTGACCATTACATCGTCTATCGCGGCGCGAATGCCCTGGTGATGAGCCCGGTAGGGGTCACAGCCGGCACTCAGTATGTCGATGTCGGTGTAACTGGAAGTTCGACCTACATCTATGCAGTGAGCGCGGTTAGTTCGAATGGACTGGAATCGGCCCTGAGCGCAACTATAAGCGTGACTATTCCCGCTGACTTGGCGAAGCCGGCCACAGCGACGGCGCCGGCCGCTGTTAGCACGAAATGACCATCGACAACTTCATCAAAGGGCAACTGGCGGCATTTGCTTGGCGCGAGGCTCATCATCATGGCGGCCTTGACAATATGCGTGCGGTTGCCTTTGTCATTCGCAATCGAGTACAAGCGGGCTGGAATGGCGGCGATTGGATGGCGGTTCTTAACCATCATGGAACGATCGCGGCGCACATCAATGAGGCTCCCTATCCCGATCTCCGCAATCCTTACTTTCGGCTCTTATTGCAAGCGATTGATGACATCTACCACAACAATGCGAACGATGAATTGACCCTAGGCGCGTTCTTTTATGCCGAACTTGGGAAGATCGATTCGCAATGGTTCATCCAGAATATCGTCCGCGATTCCGAGCATCATGGACGTATCGCAGTTGTGGGGCCTGTCACCTTCTTTAGCTGAAAATGTTCCTTCATCACATTCCGGTTTGTAAGTTGTGCGGGGCGCCAGGTCATCGAGAATCGACGTGTGCACTTCGCCGGCTGAATGAAAAACAAGAAGTTTCTTCTGCCGCATTTAGCAAAGCCGATCTGGATAAAGTCAGAAGTCGAGGAGCTAAACCATGCCGGTAACGCCTCAAATCACAGTAACCGGAAACCTAGACGACATTTTCGGAGCGCCCGATCTTAACGCTAGCGTGGTCATTCAGCTATGTGGTTTCGGGGCCAATATTCCGCGCATTGTCGGAACTGCACTTATCGCTAAGACACTGCCGATCGCGGTCGCGGCGCCGGCTGGCAGCTTTAGTGTCCTTTTGTGGGGAAATGATGTTATAACCCCAGGCCCACTCATCACGTATTACACCTTCACGATTGTTGACGACCAAGGGAATGTGATCGCGACGGCCGGTTATCAATTGAGCGGTAGTGGCACACAGGACCTAAGCACTCTTACTCCTTACATACCGGCTGTGCTCTCGCCGGCGCCTCCAAACGCAGTAATTACCAATCCCCCAGGCGCCGGAACGCAGACGATCAACGGGAGCATTCACATAACGGGGAATCTGATTGTGGATGGCTCAATTAGCCCCCCTCCGATCGCCTCCTATGTGAGCACCACATTTTCCGCGACTCCGGTTTTTACGAACCCACTTGCCGGCAGTGTGGTGTTTGACATCACGCTTACCGGAAACGTGACATCCTCTAGCTTCGGTGGAATTACTATTCCGCAAGGCGCAATCGTGACCTTCTTTATTGTGCAAGATGGGACAGGAAGTAGAACCTTTGTGTGGCCCACGAATGTTAAGGGGGGCGCCATCATCGATGGCACTCCGAATGCGATTAATACTCAGACGTTCCAGATGCGGAGCGACGGCAATCTCTATCCCATCGGCCCGTTAACGGTTTCCTAAAAGGAGGGAACAAAATGAAGAAAATTGCGGTCTTGCTACTGTGGTCTGCCTTGTGTCTCGCCCAAGCTCCGAGAGTCAAAGTCAGCGAATTAAACGGCATGAAATATGCTGACCAATTTTCGAGTATCCAAGCAGCGATTACGGCGGCAGGGGCGACCGGCGCCGTGACCATTCCTGCTTATTATGCCGGCACGGACAGTTTCACGAATCCGAATAACATCACGGTTATTGATCATCGGCAAGGCGCGATTTCTCTCATCAATCCCCGGTTTTGGGGCGCGAAGATGGCGAGCGGAATAGATGACACGGCGGCCTTAAATTCTGCGATTAGCTTCGCTGAGACTTTGACTCAGCCAGTTACAGGCGGAGCCTCGGCAAAAATTTATATTCCACCTGGCCGGATGATTGTCGGATGTTCAGCGCCAGTACGAATTCAAAAGCAAGGGATCGCGTTGACTGGCGACGGACGCACGACATCCTTTTTGGGACCTGATGGCTCAGTGAGTAGCTGTGCTGGCCTGAATGGATTGTGGTTTGGTGAAACGGGGCCAGATTCCTCTTATGCTGGCAATCCTATGACCTATAACGGTACGGCGTTGCTCACTGGCGGCTCCAATGCCTTACAAAATACGAGCAACAGCAACACCGTTTCTTATCTCGAAGTACGTGATTGCCCTGTTTGCGGTGCGATGAATGGGCTCGGTGCGTTTACGGTTGAGATGACCTATAAGCCAACGGCCGTTTCAGCCAATCTCATGCTGTGGACTTCTTCGGGAGTGCGCGATACAGCATCAACGGTCCAGCAAGCCGGCTATTTATACGTATCAAGTTCAGGCCAGATTAATGGGGCACTCAATATTGCTGGCACTCTAAAGACCGTTAACTCTGGCGCTACAACAATCAGTGCTGGCAGTGCTTATCACATAGCGATGAGCTACGATGGCAGTAACATTCGTGTCTTTGTAAACGGAGTAGTTTCAGGTACGACGGCCGCAACCGGCAACATTCAACAGCAACTTTACGAAGCGGTTCACATCGGCTGTGACGGCGGGGCATCAAATATCAGTGGATGTTCCAACATCACCGGCAATGGCTTGGCGCTCGGTACAAGCGGCGGCTTCTATGGGGTGCTCGATGGGCTGCGGATTTCCAGCAATGCTCGCTATACAAGCGGTTTTGGTCCGCCTAGTGCCAAATTCACGACGGCTGATGCCGCGACACTTTTAGCTTGTCCTTTCATCACGCAATACGGTCCCTTTACAACCTGCGTCACTTATACCGGCGGCACGCAGAAAAACGTTTTTTTGGTTATTCACCGCACTGATTTCTGCCCTGGCGGGGCGCAGCAGGCGAATGTTCAAGGAATTGCTTTTACCTACGGCGGCGAATATTTCAACCCCGGAATCGGTGTCACACTGAGTCAGATTGGAATGTTTGGATCAAACGGGAACGGTATTCAAGTCGAGTGGGGTTGTCCTTTCAATTCGAATTATTCTGATCTGTGGTTTACCGGAGTAGGAGCTGCGCAGAGGTATGCCTTTTTTGTTGGGACAGGTATCTCTTCCTTCGAAAAGATTTCGCTCAACGGTGGCGCCTATGGTTTTATCGGACCTTCGAATTCGGTTGTGCGCGATTCCTATTTCCTGGTGGATTCGACAAGTGTTATCCCTTGGCTGATTCATGGAGTTGCCGGCAACACGAATACACTCTCGATCATAGGAGTGCAGAGTGATTCCGAAGTATCTGATTCCAACCTGGTCGCTCCTCTGTTCCTAGACAATGTTGACAGTGGCACGGTTCAGGGAATGTACCTCAATAATTCTCTCGGGCCATCCACAAGCTTTCCTGCGATCGTCGTCAATAAAACCGCGAAAAACCTCTACGTCACTTTTTTGAACAACATTTTTTCGACTAACAGTTCGAGCACGGCGAAGGTCCATTTCGCTACACCAACGGGCAATCAATTTCCCTTCATCCAAAATCCGATTCAATTTATTGGTAACAAGGAAACAGTCAATCCTTCGACTGTTCCTTGGACTGACGCCTCGGCAGCCATCGGAATTGACAATAAGATCTGGATGCTCGGGCCGACTCCTTACACCAAGACTTATCCGAACGATACGACTACGGGCACGTATCCTTCGCTGGGCGTCAAGCTCACTTCTGCGGGTAAAGCGATCATTACGGCTACAACTGACACGGCCGGCGCGATCGGCGTTGCGATGGTACGCGATCAACAGGTTAACTTGAGTGGAACAAACAACGTTGGGAACGTGGATGTCGCTTTTGCCGGACAGTCACAATTGACTTTCGATGGTGCAACGACGGCGGGACATTACGCGCAGTTAAGTAGCACGGAGGGAGGTGCCTTCCATGATGCCGGCGCCAGTCGGCCAGGTGCAAATGAAATTGTTGGCATCATTTCGCAAACGACTTCTACTCTGACTCCTGCTTCCTTGACGTGCTCTCCAATTTTAAGCGGTGGAAGCCTCGCCGATGGCAGTTATAAAGTCGCTTATGTGCTAGTAAACATCGCAGGGGGCACTAGCACTTTGGGGAGCAGCGAAACGACTGTCACCATCAGCGGTGGCGGCGGGGCTGGCCAGATTAATTGCGGGGCAATCGTAAACGCATTACCCGGCGCGAGATTTCCTGATGGCATGGCGGGATTCATTCCTTACATTTCGGCCGCTGGTGGTGGCTCCGGTAGCGAAACTTCGCAAACTATTAACGGAACCGTGTGTACAGGTGGCATTGTAGCTTTTTTGGCAAACGGCGCTTCGGCGTGCGGGTTGGCTGGTGGTTTCAAATATGGTTCTTTGATCGTCGGTTCGGCAGTGCCAGGCGCCAATACTGCAGGAGCATGGGCGACAGTTGATTTGAACCTGCAAAATGAATAGCGAATTTCCAGGAGAAGCGGCAAACTCTGTAGTTATGACCCCAGGGACAAAACCTGCACAGGACACGCACGCGATTCTGGAAGAGATTCGCGATAACACTCGGACTATGTGTATCAAACTTTTTGGAACGGCTGATCCCGAAGTAGAGAATGAAACTGGACGGTTGGCCAAGGTCGAGCGCAGTGCAAAAAGCGCCCACCAACGGCTAGACAAGATCGATCGAATCGTCTGGAAAGTAAGTGGTATTGCCACGGCGGCAACGGCCGTGGGTACGGTCGCGATGGAACATCTGTTAAGCAAAATTTTCAAATAAGAAGGCACGAATGCAAGAGTTTCAGATAGCGTTTATTCAACGGGCGGCGGTAGCGGCTGAACAATCGGGACACATTTTCCCCGAGATGGCGGCTTGCGAAGCTGCCCTTGAATCTCGCTATGGAACTTCTGACTTGGCCGTTGCCGATCGCAATCTCTTTGGAATGAAACAACACACCCACCCTGTCTATGGCACTCATGTTTTACCAACCAAGGAATTCGAGGGAGGGGAGTGGGTCGTCGTCAATGCTGCATGGGTTCACTATCCCGATTGGGCGGCCTGTTTCAAAGATCGCATGGATACGCTTCGCCGACTGGCTCCGCATCTTCCGCATTATGCGCGAGCCTTGGCGTCCGAAGATCCGACAACCTACGTTCTTGAAGTCTCATCCTCCTGGGCGACTGATCCAAAGCGAGGCTCAAAGGTCCTCGAAATCTTCCACGAATACTTCGATCAAGCGCCAGGGATAACTATTACTGCGAGCGCGCAATGACGATTCAAACAAAGCGGTGGTTGCATGGGTTAATGGCTGCCTTTGTGGGCGGCTTTGCCAGTTTTATCGAAACAAGTCTTATTCTGCCGGCCGTAGCTCCCGAAAGCTTCAACTTTGGCCCGAATCTTTTTAGGACGGTTTTCACAATTGTCTTGTTTGGTGCACTCGCCGGCGCTAAACTCGCCTTCGCTTACCTCGCAAAGAGCCCTACGCCACCCGATGAAGATGCGGCGGCGCCGGCCAAAGCAAACGAGGCCAAAGCAGGAGGCTAGTTTTGAATTTCGGAACGTTCCTAAAAGCTTTCACCTTGGCAGATGAGGCAATTCAGGCAACCGCGCCTCACGTCAAAGAATTTAACAGCGGCGATCACCAGGATGCAGTACAGGGCATGATTCAAGTTGCCGGCGCGACGGCTGCTGCCGCAACCGACGACCCAACCATCCAGGCGGAAGCTGCAGCGGCGACTCAGATCGCAACCTCGATCTTTCCCGTTATCATGCGTTTCGCGGCCTTGTTCCATCCCAAAGCGGCAAAACCGACACCGCCGACACCGGTCCCGCCGACTACGGTTGTGGCACAGGGCGCAACGGCCGGCCAGTAAAAATTTTTCGAAGGGTGCACTACTTTTTCACACCCCTGCCGGGCCTTCCGGCAGGGGTTTTTATTTCCACAATTCGGACTCGATTTCAACAAAAGAATTTTATTGACTCGGAACAGCCAAAGTAGTAGCTTTGGTTGAAACGAAAGAGAGCTATTGAGATGAGCAACAGTTTCCTGCTAGAAACCTCCCTTTATGTATCCATCGAGCACTTACAAGACGTGCTAGATGAAATGTCGCGCGACCTGGCTTATCTCGGCGATGACATTTTCCGCAAGGGGCATTCCGATGAGGTTTTGCGGAGACTCGGCAATCTCACTGGCAAGGTAGATTTTCTTCGGTACTTAATCCATGAAACCAAAAGAAAGCAAGATACCTCCCCATCACGTTAAAGTTAGAAACGTGTTGGCAGAAATCCTCGGCGTCGATGAAGCCGAATGCACGGCCGACGCTAACCTGTTTGATGACCTGGGCGCGGATTCGCTCGACATCATAGAACTGATGATGGGAGTAGAAGAGGCGCTCGATATTGAAATCGTGGATGAGACGGCTGAGAAGTGGAAAACGGTCGGCGACATCTGCGCCACGGTAGAAAAACTTGCCAAAGGACCAAACGAAGTTTGAGGCAATCGAGGCGGCGATTGCAACCTGTTGCGATCGCAAATTGATTGCTCTACTTAACCGCGCCTGGTGGCGCGAATATTTCAGAAGGGAGAAAGATCATGAGTCGTCTGCATATTGCCAGTATGTTGTCTCACATCGCGGCTCTAATCGCGATGCTGCATCACCTGATGAAGTAGAAACGGCAGTTGGGCCAAAGCAGTTAACAAATCCAGCCAATCGGAGGCAAGAATGAATCGAGAGGAAATAGTAACCGCGCTGAAAGATGAGCGCGATCGAATTGATGAGGCACTGATCGCCCTTGGCGGCAAGAAGGGCGTCGTCAATGCAAGCGGCCGGCGATCGTATGGCATCACGGCGGCCGGCCGAAAGCGTCTGTCGGATCTGATGAAGAAACGGTGGGCCGATCGGCGCAAAGGTCCCAGGCTGCTGAGAAAGGGCGCCTAAAACTTCTCCCCCAAAGGGGCTGTGAGCCTTCCCCGTCCCTTGACTCACAGCCCTTTACCCTTCAGGACGAAAGAGAGCTATTGAAATGAAAATCAAGCAATTCACGGCTGAGAACATCAAGAAATTGAAGGTGGTCGAAATCACACCCAAAGGCTCTATGGTGCAAATCACCGGCGCCAACGGCCAGGGTAAATCTTCGGTGCTAGATGCGATCGAGTATGCGATCTGTGGCACGGTCAGCATTCCCTCGGCGCCGGTCCGCAAGGGCGCCGGCAAAGCTAAGATTCGCCTCGACCTGGGCGACGTGGTAGTAACGCGCCGGTTCATCGAGGGCGGGGGTACAAGTCTCGCCGTCGAGAATGCACAAGGGGCAAGCTACAAGTCTCCTCAAAAGATGCTGGATGATCTGATGGGGCGGATTTCCTTTGACCCGCTCGGCTTTACTCGCCTTCATCCCAAAGAACAACTCGAAGAACTGCGGCGCCTGGTCAAGCTGGAAATCAATCTCGATGAAATCGATCAATTGAACGAAGAGGATTACAAAAAGAGGACGGAAGTCGGCCGGCTGCTTCGTGGCTTGCAATCTGAGCAGGATGCGATCGCCGTCCCTGAAAACCTACCGGCCGAATCGATCGACCTTACTAAGCTGACTCAGGAATTGGCTGAGGCTGGCGAAAAGAATGCGGCAATATCGGCCGAAAAGAATCGGCGCGATTATGCGAAACGGCGCATTGAGGAACTGCGATCGGCCGCTCGCAAACAGCGCGATGAAGCTGAACGTCTGCGGAGATTGGCGGAAACGATTGACGCGGAGGCGAACAGGATCGAAACCGAAGCGGACGCTCTCGGCGAAGGTGAACTTAAGATGCCGGCTTTAGAGGCATTCGTAGATTTAGCGGTCCTCACCGGCGCGATCGAGGAAGGGCGCCGGCACAATAAGCTTATTGAGGATCGCGATCGCCGGCGCCAAGTCGAGGCCAAGATCGCGGAAACCGAAAATGAGCAAACTCGCCTGACCAACGCGATCGAGGCGCGCAACAAACAAAAGACCGAAGCGATCGCTAAAGCTGAGATGCCGGTCCCCGGGCTTGGCTTCGGGGATGGCGAGGTCCTTTACAACGATCTGCCGCTGAACGTGGCGAGCGATGCGGAACAGTTGCGAGTGTCGGTGGCGATCGCGATGGCGGCGAATCCGAAGCTGCGGGTTATCCGCATTCGTGACGGGAGTCTCCTCGATGACAAGAATCTGGCGCTAATCGCGGAGATGGCAGAGAAAGGCGATTACCAGGTTTGGATCGAGCGCGTCGATACAAGCGGCAAGGTCGGAATCGTAATGGAGGACGGCCAGGTCGTGAGCGTCCACGATGAACCCGAGAAGGAATCCGCGCCGGCGCCAAAGAAAGGCAAAGGTAAGAAGCATGAAAAAACCGATTGAACAGCGGCATATTATCGGCGAGCGCCATCTTCGGGAGTTAATCAAGCGCAAGCTGAACAATGGCCACAACTATACTTCCCTGGCGACTGAGTTCGGGGTATCGGCTCAGTTCTTGAGTAAGGTTGTGCGCGGTGACTATGCTCCTGGTCCGAAGATCGCCGAAAAGATGGGCTACCGGCAAGTGACGGCATTCGTCAAAGAAGAGGCGGCCAAAGGATGAGCGATCAAGTAGGGCTCAGGATCACCGAAGAATCGCCGGCGCACAGCGCGCAAGAAAATAACTATGATCCCTTGGGGCCGGCGAAGCGGGTCGAAAAGCGGATCGAATGCGCGATGTGTCCAGCCACAAAAGGGGCTGTCAATCATTGGTGGTGTGTCTGGATCGATGGGGTTGGCAGGATGGTAATAACGTCCTTCAAAGAGGATCTGATGACAGGCAATGCCGTCCATGCGATCTGCGGCACTGCCTGTCTCTTGAAAGCGGTCCAGAAGTTTACGAATCGATCGGCTGAGACGATTCAGGCGCCTTAATTCGCCGGCGTCCTTTGGGATAGCCGCGCGGTTGTTTTCCCTCCCCTGGCGGCCGGCTGCGAAGCTCGCGAATTACTGCGGGGTCCTTTGCAGCGGTCGCCTTTCCTCCCTTCGATGCCATGCACTTTGGACAGTTGACGGCGCCATGCGTCGGGCAGTGAAGCGGCATCGCGCGCAATCGGCGCAGTAGATTGGTGCAGACGGCCGCGAGGATCGAAACATTCTCGGCATAGCCATCCATCAAAAGTTGCTCCACAGCGTCGAGTTCGCCGTAGAGAGCGACATTGTAAGGATGAGGATCGTTCATGGTGTGTACCTCCAAGTGGTATGGACAAAGCGGTAATCGGGGTGCTCGCGTTCGATCTGGACGGATTGAAGCCAAGCAAGTTCTTTGTCTGTGAACGGGCCGGCGACATTCTCTTTCTTGTGGCTGCCTGGTGGATCGCAAGGGACATCGGCGGTCACAAAGTACTGCTTCGATAACCTGGTAACTCTCTTGATGGTGACAGGGCGGCCGATAATCAAGCGATCGGGAACGGCGCGAACAACATTCGCGATCGCAGTATGAGCGGAGGCGGCGCGCGTCTTGTGCTCGCGGCCTTGGAATTCAACGGTATATTCCTTCATCTCAATAACTCCTTTTCTGTGGTACACTGCATTTACTCAATAGCTCCTAGTCCCTGGCGCGAGGTCAGGGACAAACGGCGATCGGCATCTCAACCGATCGCCGCTTTTCTTTTAGGGACGTGGGAAAAAGTCGGCCACATCAAACGGCGCCGGCTCGGGATTCAGTCGCCAAACTCTAAAGTTAGCGAGCGTATCAAAGCCATTGTGGGCCATTCGGATATTTTCAGAGAAGAACCAAACGGAGCCAAATCTGCGTTCCTCGGTCGCTTCAAATCTTGCGATCGGGATTCCTGGTTCAAGTCCTCCACTGTAATCGACGTATGTGTCCCCAAGATAGAAGCTGCCGCTGCTGCCGCTGGTGAGTTGAATCGAATCTCCCCAATGGTGGGCGACTCGATGGAGGTTCTCGCCGACGATTACAAAGTCGCCGACTCCAATCTCCTTGCGTTCGTCAAGAAATCGCTGGCGCCGGGCGAGAATGTCCTTGTTGTGGGCATCGATCGGCCGTTTCATCTTTTCGGCCCAGGTATGGTAGTGGGCTAGTCCTGCCAGTTCTCGATAGTTCATCTCAATAGCTCTCTTTTCTATTGCAGAACTTCTGCAATTGCGTTGCGGATTGACTTGTTTCGCGCGTGGTGAGCGCGCATTCCTTTGGCGTGGCGGAAGTTTGCGAGGATCTGAATTCCTCGATTCCACTTCCGAAACTCATCGGGGTTGAGCCATTCGCCGGCCTTGCGGCGATCGCCCAGGGGCTGAAAAGCTTTTGACCATTCGGCTTTGAACTGCTCGCACAGTTGCCGGTACTCGATCGCGCGCGCGGCGCCGGCCTTCGGAGTTCCTACGCGCGGGATGGGGCCGTGGGTGTAAACCGGGACTACGATTCCGCTGCCGTGGTTCTTCCCTCCACAGTGGCAATCACAGCTAGGGCCGCGCGCGCCGGTACATCTGGCGTCACAAATCGGCCGCCATCCGGTTTGCTTTTGAAGGAATGAGTCGGCGACGGTTTCCCCGAGGTACTCGATTCCTCCCTCGCAAGCGTCACAGATTGCTTTCGGCACTCTGCCGCGCCGGTCGTCGTATATCTCCTCTAAGCGATCGGCGACAGCTACAACGGTCAGGCAATCGGCACAACGGTAGAAATGGCGCGGCTTCATCTTCTCAGCGATCGCCGGCGCCGGCGTCGGGTTGGGTTCAAATAGGTTCATGGTTTCGATCATGCGCTTTCCCCTGCTTCGATCTGGTAATGCTTGATGTTGATTAAGGGGAAGTAGTGCCAAATGAATTGGCCTACGCTTTGGAAGCTACCTCGAATATTCAAAATCCCATCACTCGCAAAAACTTGAGGGAAAGCTTCGGGGTCGAGTCTTAAAACATCTCGCTTCCCATCTGTGTAATGAATCACGATAACTCTGTTTGGTGCTGGCATCTCAATAGCTCCTTTTTCTAACTCTGTTGCGCGATCGTTCGGACATTCGCGCGCGGGAGTTACGGCCGCGCGTGGTTGCGCGCGGCTCGCCGTCCTCCGTCTAATTTCCGTCATCCTCCATCAATTTATTTCCCTCATCCTCCATCAATTTTGCATTTTGTTTTGCCAGATATTCCTGGGCATGCGCCAACAATTTGTGAGCGAAAGGATCGTTTCTGACTTTGATGCGCGAGGGCCACATTAACTCGATCGCATCTTGATTCGCTATGTAGATTGCTAAGGTGTCCATCTCAAAAGCTCCTTCTCTAACTCTGTTGCGCGATCGTTCGGACATTCGCGCGCGGGAGTTACGGCCGCGCGTGGTTGCGCGCGGCTCGCCGTCCTCCGTCTAATTCCACTGCTCGCCGGAGCATTCGACATTCTCGCCGGTAGCATCGTGCTCCTCGACCAATCCAATAATCTCCTGTGCCGTCTTTTGGACGGTTTCGAGGGAGTTCATCAAATCGGCCGCCGTAACTCCATAACTTGCTAGATAGAATTCGGACCTAGGCTTTAAGCCGAAGTGAGAAGCGATCACATAGGAAGCGGCTTCGGCTTCTAACTCTCTTTGTTTCTGTGAGGGCTTATAGTCGCCGAAGTGCGAAAGGCAATGTGTCAATTCGTGGATGAGGACGGCCGCGCGATCGGCGGCCGGGAGTTCTGAATCGATCACTATCTCGCTACCCTTGCGGTGTGCGTATCCTTTGGCGGCCGTTTCGATCGGTTCATACTTGACGCAAATAGACTTCTTGCGCGCGATCGCTTCCAGCGATTCAACCAACCAATCCGAATGCTCGCCGGCACACTCATCCGGTAATTCCGGTAATGGTTGGCCGTCGGTTTGCGAGATGTCGAAAACATACACAATGCGAAAACCAAGTCGTTTCGCTTCGTTCTCGCCGGCGCCGGCCGCAATCGCGGCTTTGTCTTTGAAGAACATAGGCGCGAAAATTGGAATTCCTGTCTCGCCCTTCATTACAAAACGGTTCATCTTTTGCCAGGTCCGAAACCCTGCAACGCGCGTTGCATTCGGCTTCTTACTCCAAATGAGTGCGCAATTGTGCCATGAGTAATCGTGGAACATAGCGCACGTATCTAAGAAGTTTTTGAATTGGTCGGATTGTCTCGCCGCATCGGTTTCAGCGGCGAGTGTTTCGACTAGGGTTTTCACTTCGGCTTTGATAGTTGCTGCTTTTTCGTTCATCTCAATAGCTCACTTTCGTTTTGATCTGCCGGCGATCGGCTCGGCCGGCGAAATTGTTAGACGGCCGCCATTACCTCGGTTTCAAGTCGCATCAAAGCCTCTCTAACGTTATTGGCAGAGTCTTTGACTATGCGCGCGAAATTTGGGCGATCGGCCGCGCAATTGGTTTCTTTGTCCCAGATCGCCTCAAGTAGTTTCGCCGCATCCTGTGACAGTCCATAGCTAGAGAATTCGAGGACGTGTGCGCGGCTTAGGAAGCGATCTTCTAAGCGATCGGTAGAATTACAGGTGAAAATGAAAATAGTGTTAGGCGGAAAGTTTGTCGAATCCAGTTTAGAGAGTAAGTACAATTGCGCGGCCGGCGACATCTGATCGGCTTCATCTACTAGAACAAGGTGATACTTAAAGCCGGTCATCGGAAGATAGTTGCAGGTCCGCATGACACGCTCCAAGGTGGCCAAATTGCACTCTTGCGAGGGGATATGATGCAATTCGGCCGGTATAGCTTTGGCAACGGCCATTGCAAGAGTAGTTTTGCCAGTACCAGATGAACCCTTGAAAATCCATGCACTCTGGAATGGTTTCGCAACCAATTTGCGCATAATCGCGCGCGGCTTTTCTAAGCCGATAAAGGATTCGATCGATTGCGGCCGGTACTTCTCGGTTAGAGGAACGGGAAAATCGAAACCGGGCTGGGCGCCGGCGATCTGAATTGTCTGATTTTCGAATAGCATCTCAATAGCTCCGATTACTAACGTTAGAGAGTGTATAAACTAAGTGGTCAGTTATTGTCAAGAGAATTCTTTTGTGTACGCTCACAAAGCCGAATTTAAGCGATTCGAATAGCAAGCGATCTGCCGGCGATCTGCAACCAATTAGAATGATGCGCGCATAGTGCGCACAATAATAAGATAGGCGCCGGCGAGCTAATCGGGACCAATCCGCAAGCGATCTGCAGGCGAATTAGCAACCGATCGGCGAGGGAATAGCAAGCGATCTGCCGGCGAGAATAAGTGTAAAAAAGAATAGAGAAGAACAGGAAAGTAGGGACTGGATAAACAAGAATGGTGGTAGGCGGGAGGGATTCCCCTTGACAACGACAGGCGGCGCGTGCTAAAAAATTAAAGCT
>Ga0335069_10001278_pt1 | contig 40683 bp, 41 predicted proteins | sample Lox_Sample_11_FD_206714 | JGI IMG/M metagenome (GOLD analysis project Ga0335069, IMG submission 206714) | Soil microbial communities from Loxahatchee National Wildlife Refuge, Florida, United States - Lox_Sample_1.1 | ecosystem: Environmental > Terrestrial > Soil > Wetlands | place: USA...
CGAATGGCTCGGCGACCGCGTCATCCAGGCGCTGGAAGCACATGCCTACACGATCGTGAACAAGAACTTTGAAGACACCGTCGCGATCGATCGCAATGACATCGAGGACGATACCTACGGCGTCTACGAGCCGATCATCGAGCAGCTCGGCTGGGACACCAAGGTGCATCCCGACATGCTGCTTTTCTCGATGGTCAAGAACGCGGTTACCAGCCCCTCGACCGTGGTCGGCTTCGACGGCCAGCCGTTCTTTTCCACCAGCCATCCGGTGGGCCTGGCGGGAGAACCGGGCACAACCGCGGCGAATATCAACACGTCAGGTTCCGGACCGTATTGGTATTTGATCGACGCATCGCGGGTGATTCGCCCCTTCATTTTCCAGCTTCGCCGCGAGTATGCGGTAACGCGAATGAACGCGGTTACCGATGAGGGCGTGTTCAACCGGCGCGAATTTCGCTACGGCGTCGACGGCCGTGCAAATACCGGTGTCGGCCTGTGGCAGTTGGCATACGCGAGCAATACCGATCTAAGTAATCCCGCAAACTACGGAGCGGCGCGTGCCGCGATGCGAGCGCTTAAAACCGATGCGGGGCAGCCGTTCGGCGCGCTATCGAGCGGGAAAGGTGTCTATCTGCTGGTGCCTCCCGCATTGGAAGAGGTTGCCCGGCAGCTGCTTCATTCGGAATTTATGGCAGGCGCTGGCGCCAGCTCGGGAGTTGCAACTTCGAACATATGGCTCAATAGCGCCGAACTAATCGTCAGTGAGTATCTGGCCTGACGGAGAATGATTTCTGTGACGACGCATCCCCTCTCCCCCAGCCGGACTGCCGCGGCTTCCCTCCTGTCCGCGGCGCCGGACTACGCCCGGCCAACCCGCGGGCGCTGGGCATCAAGCCCGGCGCCCGCGGGCCCCCCCTCTGGGCGGCTGACTCCGCTTCCAGCCGACCGGGGAATTAATGAACAATCAGCCCCGCCACCATTACAAACGGCGGGACCATTTATCGAAATATCCAAACGGGAGGAATACGACCGATGAAGGCCGATGAACTGACTGTGAACGGAGTTCGTGTCGAGAGCGCCGATGGCCTCGACGTACCTGGCGAAAAGGCGGTGAATCTTCCGTCAGGGGCTAGGGCTGTCATCCGAACCGGACGGGGGCGCGACTTAATGAATGCGCAGCGCGCGTCGACCGGCAAGGGCGGCACCGCGATGACGTTCGCGCTGATCGCGGAGCTGGCGCGCATCGACGGACGCAGGATCGTATACGAGGACGTTCTTGAAATGGACCTCCGCGACGTGATGGCCCTGCAGAGCGAGGTGCTGGGTGAAAATTTCATGGTCCCTCCGCCGCAGGTTTCGCCGGGCTCGTCCGATTCGGATTCTCAGCCGGAGAATTGAGCGGAATGAGCTTCGCGGAACTGGCGTACTGGACCGGCGCGGTCGCTGAATACTCAAATCCGCACAGCGATCGCGGCGGAGGGTTTGGAAACTAAACCATGAAACACGGCGAGTAATTAGATGAAGCCGAATGTGAAGACACCTGCGGGGCGAATTGTGAGCCGACGGCGCACACGACCGCAATGCATAAATTGTGGCGGGAACGGGAATCTTCTGCTCCGGTTTGTACTCCATGCTCCTCCGGCCCTCATCCGAGGAAGTTCACTTAACGGCTGATCGAGTAGCAATGCCGTTTTGGCGCAATTGAATGAAACCAGAAGCGAAAGACGAGTGTTTACTAAGTATCGAGCGGTTCGCGCACGCGATTGAAATGCCGGATGATTTCGCGCGCCGCGCAGCAAATGACTTGCTATTGCTGAATGGGCGGCTGGGATCCTGTGCTGTCGCTTTGGCTGAATCTGCGGGGATACACGAAATGCCGCCACAAGAGCAAGATGGCTATGACCACCCATCCCAGCAGATCGATGGAGGAGTTGGAGAGCAACTTGAAGTAAGCCAAGGTCCCAGCCCCGATCGCGCCAGCCAAGGCAACGATTACGTAGATCGTAAAAGGAACGGGAATCTTCTGCTCCGGCTTGTTCTCCATGTTCCCCCTGCTCTCGTCCAAGAAGGTTTATTCAACGGCGGTAGAAGTGTCAACGCCTGGTTCGGTGCAAACAAATGAAACCGGAAACGACAGATGATTGTTTGCTGAGTCTAGAGCGAGCCGCGCATGCGATTGAAGTGCTGGACGATTTCGCGCGTCGCCTCGATCTTATCGCGCGTAGCTCGGCGGTCGTCGAATCCGTGTCTAGGTTGCCAGGCATTCCACCATTGGGCCGGCAGGCATCGGCTGGCAGCACGGACTCGAATCAGCAGGGGAGGCTGAGCTTATTCAATGAGCAGATTGATGCGCTGAGCCATTACGAAACCACGCTAAAAAGGCTGCGGGCTGCATCTGCATTAGTCACTCCCGCCGTCGGCTCGAAAGCTGTAACAACGACCACGCTTTTGCCTTCCGCTTACTTCGACCAAATAGCCAAAGCGGCGGAGGCGCTTACTTCGCTGGGCAAGGCGATTGACATGCTCGATCGATCAGCCCGGACCGCTGTTGCTGCATTTCCGTTTGTTGGAGATAGGCAGGTTTCTCAAAGCCAAGCCGGGGGGGTGAGGGGTTCGGCGGCAGATGCTGTCGAGGCAGGTGGGAAGTTCGTGGATCATCTCGCTTCGGTGGCGACGATCTACGAATTTTTTGAAAAGCGCAAATCCATCTCCGAAGCGGCCGGTCAACTGGAGAAATTCGGCCAGGCCGTGAAGGGGCTGGAAGTTACCGACAAGGCGGCGGAGATCCTGTCATCGCTGGGCAAGGCGGTCGGAGGGCTGGAGATCGCCGGAACGGTGACGGAATCATTGTCGGCCACGGGCGCGGCCCTGAGCGCATTGGCCGTTCCCGCCGCCGCGCTGGCCGCTTTCGGCGCCGGTGCATGGGCGGGCAACAAACTTGGAAGTTACTTGGAAGAGCACTACCAAATCCAAGATCGGCTGGCGCATCCACTCCATCCTGAAGTGTACGCAGCCTTGGCCAAAAACGAAGCCCCATATGAACAAGTGCATATGGCGGTCCTGGCCGCGCGGACGTTGCATCCGTTCGCCGCCGCAGCGCATCCCGCATTCAATCCGCCGAAGCCGCCGCCGCTGCCGCCTCTGCCGCGCCGCGCCGATAGTGCCGAGGCGATCGCCACCACCGTCAACTTCTCGCCGACCGTGAACATCGAAGTGCGCGGCGCCGAGGAGCAGCGAAGCTTTGTCGAGCGAGTGAAAGAGGCGATGAAAAATGCATTGGACTCGTTCGACGGGGAACTTGAAGAAAAACTCAAGCGGACATGGGAGCGGGTGTTCGCCCGCCATGAACGGTCGCAATTCTAACGCCGAGGAATAGCCAGTGAGTTACGCAACCTCATCCGACATGATTGGCCGCTATCCGAACCGCGACCTGGTCCAACTGACTAATGAGGACCCTACCGCGGCGACTATCAATACCGCTCCGATCGTTCAGGCGCTTGCCGACGCTTCCGCCGAAATCGACGGCTACCTCGAATGCCGGTTCGCGCTGCCACTGTCCGATCCGCCCGCGACGCTCAATCGGCTATGCACCGATATTGCGATGTATCGTTTGCAATCGTTGCGCCCGCTTCACGATCTGGCCGACGCGCGTCGCCGATACGACGACGCGATAGCAACTCTGCAAAAAGTCGCCGCCGGTGAACTTACGATCGGCCTAGCGACCGACGGCAAAGAGCCGCCAACGGCCGCCGATTCAGAGATTGTGAAGGGAGCAAAGCGCATCTTCGGCCGCGGAAGGCTCAAGGGGTACTGAGGATGACATTGGATACCGCATGGGCCGGGTCCGAGTTTTCACCGCCGACCCCGATAGATATCGCCACGATTGAGAATGCGCTTCTGACGCGGCTTCGCTCGCAGATTACGACGGTCGAGATCATCCATTATCCCGATCAGCCCGAAAGCTGGCGCATGACGCACCGCATCGGCGCGATCCTGGTCCGATATGCGGGCGCCAAATACGGCACTCAACTCGACACCGCCGCAGTCATCCAGGAGCGCGAGCTGCGATTCGAATTGTTCGTGATGATGCGTGACCTTGGCTGGGGCGTGGGGGGAGATCCCGGTGGCACCAGCCCGGGCGCATACGCAATGATTGAAGCGGTTCGGGCCGCGCTGACCGGCTTTATCGTGCCGGGCTGCCGAAAGTTGTACCCGCTCAGCGAAGAGTTTTCCGAGCGCGACAAGCAGGGTGGGGTGTGGACCTACAGAATCTTCTTTGCGCTTTCGACGGTTGCGGTCGAGCCGTCCACGATCGACGAGTTTCCGCTGTTCGTGCGCGGAGTCGTGATGGACGAGGCAGGCCAGACGGCCATCACCGTTGGCCCGTCGTCGTACACGTTCGACACGTCGGGAAACATCCAGCTTCCGCATGGAAATGTATTTGCACTCGCAGTGACGGGTCCGGGCAATGTGACGCTGATTCAAAGCCGAGACTATTCGGTGGATCGTGCCGACGGAATTATCTCAATCGTGTCCGGCGGTTCGGCCTCAGCCGGCGAAACCGTACAGGTGACCTACAGCTACGCCGACGAGGCGATCGCATCCGCGGGAGAAACGGCACCGCTTGCATAAAACAAGATGATCAGAAACGCAATTCAACTGAGCAACGGGTGAATGTGAAATGCCAGCCAGCTTTCTTCATGGAGTCGAAGTAATCGAGGTGACCAATGGGCCGCTCCCGATCACGGTGGTTAAGTCCGCCGTAATTGGGTTGGTAGGGACTGCGCCCGCCTGGGCGGTGGAGCCGCCGGCAGTGGTGCCGTCGCCGAACGTGTCGACGCTCGTATCGTCGGCGCTGGACGCGGAGAATTTCGGTCCGCTGATTCGCGGCTACACGATTCCGTATGCGCTTGCAGCAATTCAAGAGCAGGGTGCGGGACAGGCGATCGTCGTAAATGTGTTCGACCCGGCACTGCACTACTCCGCGATCACCGCACAAGCAGGTCAATTTCCGGCCAGCGGGGCGCAAGCAATCAACCTTGGCCACATGGGAATCGTGTCGGGCACAGTAACGGTCACAAATTCGTCCGGATCGACGACCTACGTCGAAAATACCGATTACACAGTGGACTACGTAAACGGTGTAATCGCACAAAAGACCGGCGGTTCGATGACCTCCAACGAATCGGTGAAGGTCACGTTCCATTATGCGGACCCGACCAAGGTTGCGGACTCGGATGTGATTGGCGCGGTCAGCGGCGGAGTTTATAGCGGACTTCAGGCGCTCCAGACCACCTATGGAACGATGGGCTTTTTCCCGAAAATACTGATTGCGCCCGGATACTCCCAGAACGCCGATGTCGCCGGCGCGATGACGGCAACGGCGAATTCGATCCGTGCGATGGCGCTGATCGATTCGCCGCCTTCGACCGCGGCTGCAACCGCAATTTCAAATCGCGGCGCGACCAGTAATGCATTCAACACGTCGAGCGCGCGCGCGATCCTCTGTTATCCGCAGGAATCGTTTTATGACACAGGTTTGATTTCCACCGGCGTTACGATCGATTCGTCGGGCGCCGCTATTACGGCTGCCGCCAATGCGAATGCAGTGGGTCCGTACTCGCAATGGGTGGCGGGCGCGATGGCGGCCAAGGACCTCGCGCAGGGCTACTGGTGGTCGCCTTCGAATACCCAAGTCGAAGGAATTCTGGGTCCCGACGTTCAGTTGTACGCTTCGATTCTTGATCCGAACTGCGATGTGAACATCCTGAACGCCGCCGGCATCGTGACGGTATTCAACGCATTCGGAACCGGCTTGCGCGTGTGGGGAAATCGCAGCGCCGCGTATCCGTCCAGCACCGCGCCGGACAATTTCATTTCCGTGCGCCGGACCATGGACGTAATCGAAGAGTCGGTCGAGCTGGCGATGCTCCAGTTCATCGACCAGCCGATCTCGAACGCGCTAATTGGCGCAATTTTGGCCAGCGCCAATGCGTTCGTCAGATCGCTGATTCAGCGTGGCGCGCTGGTGGCCGGATCGGTGAGCTACGATCCTTCGGAAAATCCGCCGGCTCAAATCGCTGCGGGACAACTGGTGTTCGACGTCGACGTGATGCCGCCGCCGCCGGCCGAACGAATCACTTTCCGGACATTCATCGATATCACGCTGCTCCAGCAGCTCGGTCAAACCAGCCCAATCACGTCGGCGGCATAAGGAAGGCCAGACAGCCATGAATATTCAAATCAATTCACTCACCAATGCGAATATATACATCGACGGCGTCGGCCTGCTGGGACGCGCCGAAGAAATCGATATTCCTCATCCCAAGCATAAAATGATCGACTACAAGGGCTTGGGCATGGCCGGGACGGCGGAACTGTGGGCGGGCGTGGACAAGCTCGAGTCGAAAATCAAATGGTCGTCGTTCGACGCCGAAACGCTCACAATGTCGGCCAGTCCGTTCAAGACCCATTACTTTCAGGCGCGGGGCAACCTTGAGCAGTACACCAGCCAGGGCCGCAGCGCGGAACTTCCGGTCGTCTACATGATGACGGGAGTGTTCAAGGACGCCGGGGCGCCCAGCTTCCGGCAGCATCAGATGGTCGAGACCACCTCGACCGTAAGCATCTACCACTGCGAGCTGTTTGTCGCGGGCGTCCAAATTTATTTGTACGACGTGTTCGCAAACATTTACATCGTCGGCGGTGTCGATCAGCTCGCAAATTTCCGCTCCAACCTCGGCGGCTGATCGCATAGCGGCATAGTCATTTGATGAAAACGACACGAGACGTGTGCCTGAAAGGGAGCTCGGTGACGCGATGGGCATAAGGCTGTTTGTTGGAAATCTAAGTTTCTCACTTGCCGATGAGACGCTGCGCAATGCGTTCGCAGCCACCGGCGCCGTCGAGCGGGCGGAGATTGTACGTGAGCGCAGCGACGGACGGTCGCGCGGCTACGGGTTCGTCGAGATGGCGACCGAGGATGAAGCGGCCGGCGCCATCAAAGCGCTGGACGGCACGGAGCTTGGCGGACGGCCAATGCGCATCGAATTGGCAGTATCGGTCCGCCGGCCGGTGCGGGCGCATTCCTGAGGGTCCAGCGAATGTTTGCTGCATTGGGTGACATTGTATTCGAGGTGGTCGGTTCGCCGGAATCGATTCAGTCGACTACGCGCTTTGACTATGCGGAGCAGCGGGTGGTTGAAGACAAGCCACGCCTCCAATGGCTGGCAAATGACTTGGAGCGCATCCGTCTGGAGATATTTTTACATGCATCATTTACCGACCCGGGCGCGCAAATTGTTGCGATCAGGGCGGCTGGATCCGCACACTTGGCGCTGCCGCTGGTCTTAGGCAACGGCGGCTTTCGCGGATTCTACGTGATCGAAGCGGTTGCAGTCCGCTCGCGGCAATCCTCGGCGGGCGGAGCGCCGATCGCGATTACGGCATCGATTGAGTTGAAGGAATGGTCGCTCGAATCTGAGCTCGATTCCGCCGCACCGCCAATTCCCGGTTTTGCGCCGCTTGGACTGTCGGCGGCATCCGGTGGAACGGCCGGCCCCGTCACCGCGGCTGCACCGATCCCCGGCGTATCGGCGGTAAGCAGCCTTCCGGCCAATATTCAGCCGCCGGCCACAACCGTACAGGGATTCAACTTGGACGCCGTGCCAGCGTCATCAATCGTCAGAGGTGCGGCACAATGAGTATCGCCGGCAGATACATAATGCATACGACCATCGCCAGTGAGCGATGGGATTTGCTCGCGTGGCAATACTACGGTGACGCGACTCAGTTTAGCGCAATCATAATGGCCAATCCGGCAGTTCCAATTGCGCCGGTACTCGATGCGGGTACGGTCGTGGCGGTGCCGATAATGATGGCTTCAACACCGGTGTCAGCGAATCTGCCGCCATGGAAGCGGCCCCAAGCGGCGAATTGACGATGGCATCGGCATTGGCATACCCGGTTCGGACGCCACAGTGGATCCTCTCATATCAGGGCGTGAACATCACTGCGGACATTTCAACGATGGTGCTGTCGGTAACCTATACCGATCGGCTGGGTGGAGAGGCAGGCGAAATCGAGCTGGAGATCGAGGACCACGCGAAGCGATGGCAGGGACCGTGGTACCCGGCGCTAGGCGATGTGGTCAGCCTGGCAATTGGCTATCGGGGAGAGGCGATGCTTCCGTGCGGCGATTTCCAAGTTGACGATTTGGAGTTGTCCGGGCCTCCGGACGTGTTTCGGCTGCGCTGCTTATCGGCCTACATAACTCCCGCGATGCGAACACCGAACACAGTGCCATTCGAAAATTACACGGTAATGGGAATCGCGCAGGCGATCGCAGCGAAGTATCAACTCGGCGTGGTCGGCGCACCGGGCCTCGACGATATTGAGTACGCGCGCATCACCCAAAAGCAGGAGACCGACCTGGCGTTTCTCAGACGGCTGGCGAACGAGCATAACTACGAATTTACCGTGGCCGGCACGCAACTGGTCTTCTACGCGCGCGGCGACCTGGAATCGGCGGCTCCGGTGGCGACGATCGTGCGTTCCGACGTCGAACAATTTTCCTTTCGCAATCGCACCCGGACGATTTATCAGGGCGCGCAGGTATCGTATCAAAATCCGGACAACAAATCCGTGATCACTCGGAACGCGGCAGCGACGACTCCGGTCGCGCCCACAGACACCCTCAAAATCGTCTCGCGATGCGAAAACGGACAGCAGGCCGCGATCAAGGCACAAGCCGCGCTTCATTTTCACAACATGGTTGCGACCGAAGCCTGGGTTTCCGGTCCCGGAATGACTGCGCTTGCTGCCGGGAACACGATCGCGCTGAGCGGATGGGGCGTAATGGACAGTACCTACCTAATAGAGACCGCGCGCCATCGCCTTTCACGGTCGCGCGGTTACACAACCGAAGTGGAGGTGCGAAGTGTTTCATAGGGTTAATTCTGCGGCGCTAATCGCGCTCGCTATCGCGGCGTCCGGCACTCCGGTGTGGGCGCAATATGGTGCGATCGTCCCCGGCGCACGCCAGACCGTTATCAGCGCAACGGCCGGGACCGCGGGTGCGGCGGTCAGCGCTACTACGCCGGCCGGATCCGGAAAAACCACGCGCCTGTGGAATTTTACGATTACCTGTACGCCTGCATCCGGCATCGTGGCGGGACAAGTAACCGTTACGGACGGCACATGGTCGACAGCGTACCAATTGGTGGAAACGACCGCCGGCGCAAAATTGCAGGAGCAGTTGCCGCCAGTCGATGCGTCGGCGTCGAACACCGCGATCGCGATCAATGTGCCGGCGATTTCCAATGGCGGCGTCTGTTCGATCGCCGCTGCCTACAGCCAGCAGACCTGAGAGAACTGTCAAATGAAACGCATTGCAATCTATGCGGTCGTCCTCGTGGGCGCAGTTCCGAGCTTTGCGCGCGCGCAAATCAACCTGGTCGGAGTCGGCGCATTTGCCGGCGCGTCACCGGGTTCATCGCTCAATTGCTATCTTCCAGCAGGCGGCTCGGCGGGTGATGTCGCCATTGCCTATTTGAGCATGAATGGAGCGCCGTCGACGGTCACACCGCCGGCGGGATGGACTGAGATTGCCACGCAAGCGGTTGGAAATGAGAAATTCTGGGTCTTCGACATAGTGCGTGGAGCAAGTCCGCCTGCAACAACATTCACAATGGACGCGAGTACTTACGCATCGTGCTACGTAATCGAGTACAGTGGCGAGAACCAGTCTGCACCGATCGACCAATTCGCCAGCACAAGCGCATCATCGGTAACTACGTTGAATAGTCCGCAGGTCACGCCGTCGCAATCAGGCGACCTACTGATAGTGGCATTCGGCGAAAACGACGGTGCCAGCTCAATTAGTCATACCGCTACTGGATCGCCCACGTTGTCGTCCGAATGGGAAGTGACCAACCAGGGTGCCTATGCCACGCAATGGGGCGGCGACTTAACTCTGAGCAGCACGGCACAGACGACGGCATATACGATGACGTACAGCTCTGGCGGCCAGAATGCGGCGAGCATCGTGGTTGCGCTGGCTCCGGGGGCTCCACCAACGCCGACGCCAACCGCGACTGTTTCACCTACCCCGACCGTGATTCCGACACCAACTCCGACCGCCGACGAATGCGAAATGGTGCAAGGCGGTCCGATCGAGACGGCCAGCGCCGATAGCATCACGCTTGCCCCCGAATACAGTTTCGCCGGAAACTTTCTCGCGGTCGGCGTTAATCTCGTGTACACGAGTGGCGCCGCTCCCGCGCTTTCCGCCAGCGACTCGGTCGGCAATTCATGGACGCCATGTGTCACTGCGACGTGCGCGCCGACCGCAGTCTCCGGCGGCATGATGCAAATGTATGTTTGCTACACAACCGACGCGTCGACCGCAGTCGATCAAATTACCATCACAAACTCGGCGAATAACACGGTGCAAATGGTTGCCGGGTTAGTCGAAATTAATGGCTCCAGCTACATGCTCGACACCGTCGGCAATTGTATGTCAGCCGACGACGCAAATCCGGCTGCTGGTTCCGTGGCAATGCGATACTCGAACGAATTTGCGTTCGGCGCGTGCGCCCTGGCTCCCGAATCAACGCTGACGGTGGGTGGGCCATCGTCGCCATGGGTTGCTTTGAATGAATCGATATCGTCGCCGGCGGCGATGCTGCCCGCGTATGCGCAACCGGCAGCCGGCACCCTGTCGCTGAGCTATACAATCACACCCGCATCGCCGCACATCTGCGAGTCATTCGCGATTCATTGCGGCACGGCGATACCGATTCCAGCTCCGACTCCTGAGGCAGCGGAAGATTCCGTCGCTCGGCCGTGGAGTTGGTTCGTGGGGAAACGCCAATGAGATCGAGTCGAGATAATCCGCATGCGCATCCCGGCTATATGGGATTCCGGGTCGGGCTGGTGAAGCAGCTGGATCCAGCGAATGCAAAGGTGCGGGTCGTATTTCCAGATTACGACCAGCTTTTGAGCTTCTGGCTGCCCGTCGTAGTCATGAAGTCCCAGAATGACAAGGCATACTGGCTGCCCGATTTGGGCGAACAGGTGATCTGCCTGATGGATCGCCGCGACGAAGCCGGCTGCGTGCTAGGCGCGATCTACTCGTCCGTGGATGTGCCGCCAGTAACTTCGCCCGACAAATGGCACGTGACATTCAAGGATGGAGCGTCGGTCGAGTACGACCGGGCATCGCATGTGCTCGACTTGAAATTCAGCGACGGCGCCGAAATCACCTATGACGCCGTAGCTCACTTGCTCACACTTTCGGCGCCCGACGGCGATATCAAGTTCACTACCAGTGACTACGACACGTCTCTGAACCAGATAATTTCCATCTACAACGGCCACACCCATCCCGATCCGCAGGGTGGCAACACCGGTGCGCCGAGTCAGGTGATTCCATGAGCGCCGGCGCAGTCACGCTTGCCGATATATCGTCGGCTGATTGGTCGCTCAAGCTGGGCGCGATCGGCAACGTGGTTCAGGGGCTCGGCGATGTCGAGCAGTGTCTGGCGATTATCGTGACGACACCCAAGGGCAGCGATCCGCTGCGGCCGACTTTCGGCGCAGATGTTTGGCGATACATCGACTTTCCGATCAGCGTGGCGCTGCCGGCGATCGTGCGCGAGGTAACGACCGCAGTTCTCGTCTGGGAGCCGCGCGTGACGCTGATTTCGGTGAATGCCGCGCCCGTGCTCGACGGCTCCTGGCAGTCGGGGGCGCATCTGAATGTGACGCTTCAGTGGCAACTAAAATTGGGCGGAGCAGCGGCGCCGACGCAATCCACATCGGTCGGGATTGGGTGAAAAAGCTTGATCTATCGACAGGCTGAATCAACAAGAGGAGTGAAGTGATGAGTGCGGGACTTCCGGCGCTGCCGAATCCGGCTTTCGTCAATGACGCGGACGGGCTTGATCCGAACAAGATCGTCGCCGATATGGTGGCGGCGTTTCAAGCCGCCTCGGGCCGGACGCTTCAGCCGGCGCAGGTCGAGCGGCTGCTGATAAATCTTTATGCCTACCGCGAGTCGCTGGTGCGCAATGCGATCCAGTGGGCCGGAATGCAGAACCTCCTCGCGTTCGCGGCATTTCCGATGCTTGACTATCTGGGGCAACTGCTCGGTGTCACGCGGCTTGGCTCGCAGCCGGCGCTGACTGCGATTCAGTTCACGCTCGCCAATCCGCTAACCGTTTCGGTCACAATTCCGGCTGGAGCTCTGGTTGGAACTCAAGACGGACAATTCCAATTCGGCACCAGCTCCGCGCTTATCATAGAACCCGGACAAACGACGGGAGTCGCCGCCGCCGCGTGCACTGCGTCCGGTGAAGGCGGCAATGGCTACTTGCCGGGTCAGATTGATGTTCTGCTCTCGCCGAATGCGCTGATCGCGTCGGCATCGAACACGACCATCAGTTCCGGCGGTTCATCGCCCGAGACCGACGATCATCTGCGCGCGCGCATTCAAGCGGCGCCCAATTCATTCAGCGTGGCTGGGCCCGGCGCGGCGTATCGCTGCTTCGCGATGGCCGTGGATCCCGGGATCATCGATGCGCAGATTACCAGCCCGGTTCCCGGCACGGTGAACGTTTATGTTTTGACCGGGCCGATCTCGCAGCCTGCGGTTCCGCCCAATAACGCGGGAGTGGCATCCGCTTCGTTGCTCGCGGCGGTTCTGGCCGCATTGTCTGACGACAAGGTGCGACCGCTCACGGACACGGTGAATGTAAATGCGGTTATCGAGATCGATTATGAAATCGATGCGACTGTAACGCTGTTCAGCGATGCCGATCCGGCCAACACGCAAGCGGCGGTCGAGCAGGCGGCGCAGCAGTTTGCAATCAACCTTGCGTCGCGAATCCAACGCGACATCGTGCCCGAGGAAATCATCGCGGCCTTGACCGTCCCCGGCGTTTATCGGGTGCAATTGGCCACCCCGTCCTACCAGCAACTTACACCCGGGCAGTGGGCAAACTGCTCGGTCGTCAACGTAACGATTCAGCAAGGCGCGGAGCATAGCTGATGCCAGAATTATCTCCACAGCCTTCAATTAACGACCTGCGATCGCAGGCGCACGCGCAGCTGATCGCGCGGCTGGGTGTACTGGACCTGACGTCGCTCCTGGTTTATCGAATCGATTCCACGCCGGAGTCGGCGCTCAAATGGCTCGCGTGGCAATTCGACGTGCTGGATGCGGCGTGGAACCTGCTGGCGAATCCGGCCGGCGAATCGATCGATTCGCTCACCGACATCGATTCGTTAACGGACATCGACACGCTGGATTCGCCGAATAGCGAGGCCGGGCCCAGCGATTGGGATTCATGGCGCGCAATATTGAAAATCGCGATTCCGTTGCATCGAGTGCGTGGGACGCCTTACGCGGTGAAGCAGGCGCTGACGGCGATCGGATGGCAGGACATCACGCTGCTGGAAGGGCAGGACAGCTGGGGCGGCCATGCGTGGCCGTCCGATCAAGGATGGGCGGTTTTCCGCGTGATGATTCCCGTTGCGCCCGGCGTCACGATTCCTATCAGCCTGCTGCCAGCTACATTAGCCGCGATTAATTTTTTCAAGAACGAAAGGTCGTGGCTCGACGGCGTATGGTTCGTATTCCCCGGCGCGACCGACGAGCTTATTCCGGCGCCGCACGATGCGATGGGCATCTTCGACCTGCTGACGCCGATTCCGTCGGACTTTTTCGGATACGGCTTCGGCGATGTGCAGGATGCCTACGCGTTAATTCCGACTCACAACCGCCGGTTCCTCCACGCCGGCATCACCTATGCGGCGCAGCCGGTCGGCCCCACCGACGGGCCCGCGACGCTCAACAACGTCCCCACGGAGGGCAATCCATGAGAAAGATTCGCGGCTTTGTCGAGCTGAAGAAATGGGAGCGGGGCCGCCTGCTGTGGACGCGGACCGCCGAGAATCTGATTGTCAATTCCGCGCTGCCGCTGATTGCGAACCTGGTCGGCGGCGCCGCGGGGACGAATCTGATCGGTGTGGTCGGATTCGGCTCCGGATCGGCGGCGCCGCAAGTGACCGACACCGACATCACCGCACCGGCATACTACAAGGCGATCGCGTCTGTGACCTATCCGTCGGCGGGGCAGGCGCAATTTACCTGGTCGCTGACGGGAGCCGGAGATGCGAGCGCGGTAGGCATGACCGCGACGGAACTGGCCTTCTACGCCAACACCGGGTCGGTATCGCTGCCGGTATGGAGGCCGTCGGGTACGGCACCGAGCCTCACGATGTATGCGCACATCTTGCTGAACGTTGGAGTCATCGCGAGCGGCGGCAGTTACACCGGCACGTGGACTTTCGTTGCGTGAGGCTGCCGTGCGGCACAAATCAGTGGCCGTCCCGAGCACGGCGAGGAATCTAAATGTCTAATTTACTCGACAATCCTGGCGCGGAATGGACGAACAACGAAGTTCCTGAAATAGCCGCGACGGATTTCGTTGAAGGTGCGCAGACCGGTGCGACCGATGGCGGACTGGGCATCGACAATATTCCGCATCAGGTGCTGGCGAACCGGACGTCGTTCTTGAAGCAGCGCCAGGACGTAAACATCACAAACATCGGCGTGCTGCAGGCGTTCGTCGCGCAGTTTGCCGGTTCGTTTAAGAACCCCGGTGGCTACCTGAAGATTCCGCTCAATGACGTGAATCTGGGCGCGATCGTGGCAATCGTGCAGTGGGGTGTCGTGGGCGACCCGGGCAGAACGCTGCTGCACGATCGACAGTACGCGGTGACGTGGCCGATTGCGTTTCCAAACGCATGCAAGGGCGCGATTCCGGTGAATCTCTACAACACTACGCATGGCGGAATAACGGCCGCGTCGATCGTAAGCGGTTCACTGACCAAGACCGGCGGCACCTTCGTGCTCGATGAGCCCGATGGCCTGTTTGCGGCCTTGGGCGGTGCATCTACAGAAGTTACCGACGGCCTTATCTACCTCACTTGGGGCTATTGAGGAGAATCCATGAAGCGACTTCTTATCTGCGTAATCTGCGCCACCGGCGGGCTCTGCGTGCTCTCCCCGGTTGCGCATGCGACGACACCGACCACGACCGCCACGGTCACGGCAACGCCGACCGCGACGACAACTGCGACGGCTACCGCAACGCCGACCTCGGCAGCGACGCCGTATTTTACCGCATACACGGTGCCGGGCGGCTGCGAGCAAATTCCCAACTACACGGGAATCGGTGCGGGACAGAAGTTCCGAATGGACATCAACAATCACCTGTGTGGGGTAACGCCGATTTCGCCGGAGTTGGTGCCGGTTCCTTTCGCTGTACTCAACAACACGATCGAAACCGACGGCTGGATGTTCTATTGCAAGGATTGCAGCGAAACGGTTCCGTGCAGCGGCGGCGGCGCCGGGGCGATTGCGTTCGGAGAGCAGGGGATATGGTCGTGCGCATCGGGCGTCGTCAATGTGACCGGTGGCATCACGGCGATCACCGCCGGCGCCGGCCTGTCAGGCGGCGGCACCTCGGGCAATGTGACAGTTTCTCTCTCAACGCCGGTAAGCATTGCAGACGGCGGCACCAACGCCACGAACGCATCGGCGGCACGATCTAATCTGGGCGCGGCGGCATCGGGCACGAACAGCGACATCACGTCGATGACCGGCCTGACGACGCCGCTGGGCAAGCAGTACGGCGGCACCAATTGTGCGTCCAACGTGAGCTTTTCCCATTTGCCGGGCGGCGGCGCGTTAATCGGCACGATCTGCACGGTTACCGACGCGCCCGCGTGCGTACAGGGAACTCAGGTGATAACCGGCGGCGGTTCGGCAATCTGCACCGTAGCTTGGAATGGAGCGAACTGGATGCCGATGAACGGGTCTGTTTCAACGACCGGCGGTGGAACGATCACCGGCGTCACTCCCGGAACCGGCATCAGCGGCGGGGGAATGTCGGGCAATGTGACCGTCTCGCTAACGACGCCGGTCAGCATCGCCAATGGCGGCACCAATTCGACGTCGGCGGCTGGTGCGCTTGCGAGCCTGGGCGGCGCGGCGCGCGGCGCAAACAGCGACATTACGTCGCTGATGGGACTAACCACGCCGCTGGGCCATTCCTATGGCGGTACAGGATGCGGTTCGCCGGTGGGCTTCATCCATCTGCCGGCAGGTGGCGCGCTGATCGGCACGATTTGCACCCTCACTGACGCGCCTGCATGCGCACAAGGGCAGCCGGTAGCGGCGGGAGGCGGCTCCACGTTCTGCACCGTGGTTTGGAATGGCTCAAACTGGATTGCGATGAACGGTACGGCTGCCGCACCCGGTGCGAATGCGGACATCACGTCGCTCGGCGCGGTGACGACGTACTCGGTTTCACGATCGACTCTGACAGCAACCGGGAGCGTCAGCGTGCCGGACGTGAACGCGATCGACGTGTCAGTTACGGGAGCGGCGACGATGAATTTGCCGGCGTGCGCTTCGCGACACATGCTCAACCTGATGTTCGTGCAGGACAGCTCAGGCCATGCAGTTACGTTCTCGCCGGCGGCCGGATGGTCACTGCGGCCGGCGACGCCGCCCTCGGTCCCGGTCACCGCGAATCTCATCACGCCATACTCGTTCATCTGCGATCCCGCCGATCAATGGTACGTTTTCGCCGGCTACCAGCCCGGAGAGTGAGCGATGAAGAAGTCTTTTTTCTGGCTGCTGTACGTTCTGGTTAGTTCGGCCGGGCCGGCGCAAGCGGCGATCATCTATGAGTCAGCGGGCGGACCCGCCACCGGCAGCCCGATTGTCGCATCGGCGCCGTTCCTATGGACCGCGAGCACGGCGATGAGCATTGGGAATCAGATTGTCGATTCGAACAACAACATGCAGCAGGTGACGGCCGTCACCGGCGATGCGACAACCGATGGCTCCGCGCCATCGTGGGCAACCTCGATTGGTGCGAACACCACCGATCACAATGTCACCTGGACCGTCACACAAAATCCCGCAACCAATGGCGTTGAGACCGGGGACCTGCTGGTCGCGTTCGTCGGCTACGGATACCTTGGCCAGTCCGGCGGCGCGATTACCGGACCGACCGGATGGACAAAGGTTCTGGACGCAGCGGACGGGACACCGTCGGGATTTGACTGGGTGCACGGAACCGTATGGGTTAAGCTGGCAACCGCCAGCGAGCCGTCGACCTACAGCTTCAGCACGACCTATCAGGGATACGGCAGGATCATGGATTTCCGCGGCACGAGCGCATCGTCGCCAACCGACACCGGTAGCGTGAACGACAACACCGGTACGGCTCTTGCCGCGTTGTCGGTCAATCCGACCTTCGCCAACGATATGTCGCTGGCGTGCTATTACGCGGCTCCGAATAACGCCTCATTCGGCGCGCCGCCGGGATCATTCACACCGGCGTTTGTGGATCTGCTCGGTCCATTCGGCGGCGGCGCGTGCTTCTATCGCCTGCTACCGACGCGCTCGGCGACAGGGGATCAGCCGATGACTATATCGGTTGGGCAGTATTGGGCCGCATTCCAGTTGTTGCTTGAGGATGCGGTTCCAGTCGGGTCCGCCACCGGACTCATCATCCGCGATGCGGACTAATTTCCACCGTCACTTCCGCAGCGCGCCGATAATCTTCTCCATCGCGATCCCGCGCGAGCCTTTAACCAGGACGATATCGCCCGGCTGAAGCGTTCGCGCGACGATCGGGCCTGCTTGGGCACTATCCACCGCCGCGACGATGTTGCCGGGGAGATCGGAACCAACGAGCGATGCGATCGCAGCGGCCATCTCCGCGCCAACTGCCACGAATGTCGCGGGTTTGGCGGCAAGCACATCGCGGACGGCGGCTCGATGCGCATCTGGAGAGATTGCGCCGAGCTCGAGCATGTCGCCCATCGCGATCACGAGCCGGGCGTTGGTCGGCGCGGCAACTTCGCGGGCGGCATCCAGTGCGGCGCGAATCGAGCGTGGATTGGAATTATAAGTGTCGTCGATCACGATTGCGCCGCCGATGGTCGTGGCCGCAAGCCGTCCCGGTACGGCGACTGCGGTCTCCAGCGCGTTGCCGAGTGCCCGAAGATCGCTTGCGGAAAGCCGCCCACCACGCATCGCCGCAACCATCGCGATTGCAGCGGTGCAATTGAGCGCGGCGGCTTCCCCGAGCAGATTTATTTCCGACTCGACTTTTCGCGCACCATCCCCGATTTCGTGGCTCAAGTCGATGCGAATTTTTGCGCGGCCATTTGCTCCAACGATGCGATCCGCCAGGCGAACTGTGGCATCGGAAGTCTTGCCAAAAGTGATTTGCTCGAGCCTGGCCGGTATTCGCGGGATAATTAGTGGGTCGCCCGCCGGCGCAATTGCAAATCGGCGCGCCGTCGAGAACAGGGTGCATTCCTCGTCGGCGACATCGTCGAGGGTGCCCAAGCCTTCCGTATGTTCGAGATCGACATTTAGAACCATCGCGGCGTCGGGCTCGACGATCTTTGCGAGATGAGCGATCTCGCCGCGCATATTGGTGCCGCATTCGAGCACTGCCGCGCGATGACGCTCCGTCAGCGTGAAGATCGTCATCGGAACGCCGATACGATTGTTGAGATTTCCCGGCGTGGAAAGCGTCTCGCCGAAGAGCGCGCGGGCCGCAAGCGCGGTTAATTCCTTGGTTGTCGTTTTACCGGCGGCGCCGCCGATTGCGGCGACGGGGATCCGATGCGCCGCGCGCCTGCGCTCAAGATGACGCCGGGCGAGATCCCCCAGCGCAATGAGCGGGTCGGCAACCTCGATGCAGGGGAGGGTGGCGTGGCGTTTGCCCGGCTCGACGATCGCGGCGGCCGCACCGCGCTCCGCTGCCTGTGCGAGATAGCGGTGACCGTCAATCGCGGCGCCGCGCAGCGCCACGAACATCTCGCCGGCAGCGATCGTCCGCGTGTCGATGCTGATGCCGCGGATGCGCAAGTTTGGATCGCCGTGAATACTGCCGCCGCACGCGTCGGCAACTTCGGCCAGCGTGAATTCGCAATGATTTTTGGGAATCGGCGTTGCCATTTGGAATTCCATTGTGCCGGAATCTCGTCCGCGCTCCTATCCGGGCGCTTGACACGGGACCGGCCGCGAATCAGCCTGCTGGCTTCAGCATCCGATAATCGAGGAGGTGCAAGGCGATGGCCGAAAACGAAAAGCCGCTGGTCGGCGTAATCATGGGCAGCAAGAGCGATTGGGAGCAGATGAAGGCGGCGGCGGAGGTCATGTCGGAACTTAAAGTTCCACATGAGGTTCGCGTGCTGTCCGCGCATCGCACCCCCGACCTGACGCTGGAGTATTCCGCGCAGGCCGCCGGGCGCGGCCTGCTCGCGATTATCGCGGGCGCGGGCGGCGCGGCGCATCTGGCCGGTGTGGTGGCGGCCAAAACGATACTGCCGGTGATTGGGGTGCCGATGGCGGCGACCTCGCTCAACGGTATCGATTCGCTGCTGTCGATCGTTCAGATGCCCAAGGGCATTCCAGTCGCAACGATGGCGATCGGCTCCTCCGGCGCGGCAAATGCCGGGCTGTTTGTGGCGCAAATCATCGCGCTTCACGACGCGGCGCTTACCGAGCGGCTGGTCAAATGGCGTCAGGCGCGAGCTCAGGACGTAATCAACGCGAAGCTGCCATGACTGCGGGCTTGCAGGAGTATTCGCGCATTCGGGGAGTCGTGCGATAATCGAAACGATGCGTCGAATCCGAAGAATAAGCTTGGCTGCGGCCGGCGTTGTTGCGGCGCTTTCCGCCACGGCATTTGCAACCGACGTCAAAACCGCCGGTCAGCTCAATGCTCCCAAAGGCGCGGCGTTGGTCGCTATATGCACCGATCCGATCATGCAGAACGTTTTCAACGAAGACCTGCGCGCCACGCAGCATAATCAGACCGATAATCCCGATGCCCTGACGATTACGGTGAATGTCAGCCAGCGGCTGCTGGCGCCGGGAGCATCGCTCACGCAACTGTTTCCCGGCGATCCCGAGATGGTCAAGCTGCTCAAGGCGGCGGGCGCCGATCCGCCGCCGCTGGGCGATACTGGCAACCAGCCGATCGATCCCTTTGCCAACGAGGCACGCCGCCGCGCGCTCAATCCCGACGATCCTCTGACCGCGCAATTCAAGGACTACCAATCGAAGCAGCAGCAGCTAAGCGGCGCGACCGCGCATACTCCCTACGACGACATTCCCAAGAACGAACTATACGATACGATCATCGCCGCACGCGCCAGCCTTGAGGGTGCACCTGACGAGTTTAAGGTAGTGGCGGTTGTTCACTCCGGCGACGACGTGCGCCGGGCTAAGGAATTGGTCGCCGAGGAAATCGTCAATTCCGTCCTGCACTAAAGCGGATGGGGTCAATCATCGGCAGAGGTTTCGGTCGGCTGCGGCGCACTTGAGGGTATTGCGGATGGAGCCACCGACGGCTTGGGCGCAACGCTCGGGGCCGGAGCGGGAGAGGGCGCTTTTACGATCTCCGTGGGCGGCAAAACCGCCGGCGGCACTGGATTGATGACGGCGGCCGGTTCGTGACGCGCGCGGCCCATCAACAGCAACATCAAGACGATGATAAGGATTAATCCGCCGATGACCGCGGCGATTATTGCGGCTCGCGGTATTCCGCGGCGTGCCCCGTGCGAGACCATCTTGAACGGCTCCGAAATCCGCGCGACGGTGGTTTCGGCAGTCTGAACGTCGCGCACGAATCGCGACGCGACCTCTTCCGGATCCAGGCCCACGAAAGCGGCATAGCGGCGCAAGAACGGCACCAGATAAAGCTGATCCGAGATTAGGTTGTAGGTGTCGGTCTCGATCATTTTGACGTAGTGGGGTGGGATGTGGGCCTCCGCGATCACTTGCTCGCGCGAGATGCCTCGGCGTTCGCGGGCCGAAGTCAGATATTGCCCGAGCGTCTGTTCGGAAATCGGGGCGGTGGTTGCGGACTTCGCAACCGGAGTGGCGGTTTCGGACTTGTCGTCAGCCACCTGTCATCGCCCCCATCATGCCAGCAAGCTACCGTCCCCCCGAATCGATTCCAATACCCCGATTTTACGATCCTGATGGCGCCCGGTTCAGGCAGTCCGCCGCCTCCGGCGGCGCCGGCGCATCGCCCTTGTAGAGGGCAAACTTCTTCCCCTCGCAGCCGATTATTTTCGGCGCCGGCTGGAGCGATCCCGTCAGGCCCGGCAGGTCGACGCGGTTGGCAATCAGCACCATGCAGGCCGCATTGTTCCATCGCTCGCGCAGCTTTGCTTCCGACGGGATTTCCGCACTGGTATCCGACGGAACGAATTCGGCGAGCTCGCCACGGTATTCAACTCGAAGCTCCCGCACATGCGTGTAAAACGGAATCGCTTGAACCAAATGACGGTACGAAGCCAGCTCGCAACCTGTCTTAAGGTACGGCGCGGCGGCGCGAGCAAGTTCGCGGTAGCTCACCATTGGCGCCGCGTCCATCCGCGCCCGGCTGGATACCCCCGCCGCGGCGACCATTGCCATTGCCATCGCTCCGATCGCGTATGGCGCATGGGCGACGCCGCGCCGCCCGATCGCGTACATCACCGCGGCCCCTGCGGCGAGCGCAAGCGCGATCAGGATCCCGTCCCGCGCCAGCTCTGGTTGCTTCGGGTAAACCACGATCATGATGACTGCGGCTCCAACCACTGCAATGAAACCGCTGAGCATCGCCGTTCTGGCGATAATTCGCCGCCACAGTAATCCACCGCTTGCGGCAAGCTGCGCCATTCCGCATCCGGCAGCGATCGCAAGGGGAGGGAACGCCGGCAGAATATAGGTTCCAAGCTTGGAGCGCGGAATCGAGAAAAATATGAAGATGACCACGAACCATACCGCGATGAATCGAGCGGCCGATCGCTGGGCTGCATCGTCGCGATTGCGCCACATCCCTGCCAACCCCACGGGTGAAAAGACAATCCACGGCCACGCTCCCGCGATGGTTACCGGTATGAAGAACCACGGTCCCCAGCCATGCTCCTGCAAATTGGTGTACCGCTGGAGATGCTCGTGAATAAAGAAAAACCGAAGGAAGCCCGGGTTGCGCGCTTCGGCTTGCACGAACCATGGGATCGCGATTACCGAGAACACCGCCACGCACCCGAGCAGCGGCATCCGCGCGACAGTTCTCAGGCGGCCCTCTATTGCCAGCCAGATAAGCGCAATCGCACCGCCCAATAGGATTGCGACCGGGCCTTTGGACAATGTTCCAAACGCAAGCATGCCGGCGGATACGAGCATCCACATCCGCCTGCCGGCGGTGTCGAACGATTCGCCTTGTGCGGCCGCGTAGAACGCACCCATGGCGGCGGTTAGAAAAAATGCCAGCGCGGGATCAAGGGTCGCGAATCGCGCGAAGCCGAAAAACAGGGGGCTCAGGGCGAGCGCGATTGCCGCGTAGATTCCCGCCGTGACACCGCCGATCGATTCCGCCAGCACTGCGACTATGGCAACTTCACCGATACTGAACAGCGCGGCGGGGAGCCGCACGGCAAGTTCGTCCGGACCAAGAACTTTTACTGCCGCCGCTTCCGCCCAATAGACCAGCGGCGGTTTTTCAAGATAGACCTCGAAGTTGTCACGCGGAGTGACGTAATCGCCGGAATCCACCATCTCGCGCGCGATTTCGCCATACCGGCCCTCATCGGGCTCCCACAGCGGAGGACGGCCAAGACCCGGCAGATACAAAATCGCAGCCGCAAGCGCGGCTAATACAATGCGATGCGATCGTTTCGCGGCGAGCATCGGGAATGCAGTCTCGCGGGCGCGCGCGGCGCGGTCAACTGGGAGCGTTAATGGGCCGGTGGGCAGAAGATGTCGTGAAAAGTTGTAGTGGCATTGGCCTTGGATTTGACCACTTCCGCATATAGATGGTCGGCTTCCGTAATCGAGCAGCCCAGGCGTTCGGAGGCGGCGAAATCGGTGGCCACACGATGCGCGGCGGCCTCCGCTGCCTGGATCGCAAGTGCATTTGGATTCTTGACCGTTTCCGGGATCGCTTTGCAGGCGGTTTCGCGGACGGTCTGCTGGTCGGCAGCGGAGATGCCGTCTCCACCTGTGAGATTGGCCCATTGGACGACAGCCTTGGCGCGGGCGAGGTCCATCGCAAATCGAACCAGCAGATCGGTTTCACATATTTCATTCTTCTGATCGTCGGGCGTGTGGAAGAACATCATCACCGCCAGACATCCGTTTGCTGCCTGACGTTCATCGTCGCGCGCCGGACCGGTGTCGCCGCCGACTCTTGCGGGCGCGGCTGTCGGTATCGTGAATGCCGGCGGATTACATGCGAACTGCGCCAAAGGCCCGTTCTGATGCTGCTGAAGTACGGCAGCCATAGTATTGGCACCCTGCTCCAGGCTGAATTCGAACCGCTGCGCGGTATCGCGTGCGACCGCTCCAGCGGCGGCCATTTCTTGCTGCTCGATCGGAACACCGGGGACAAACGGTTGAGCCTTCAGATAATTGCAAAGGCGCGCGGCCGCGAATGACATATCGTCCAGCGCCGGCGCAGGAAGCTTCGACTTGCAGCCCGCAACGATGACGAGTAGGGACAGAATGAGCAGTTTTTTCACGGCGCTTTTCATTTATCGGCCAGACTCGCTCTGGTCAACCGGCATGCTGGAAACATGCGCAAGTCATCTTTAATTCGGAGCGTCGGTCTGTAAAAATAGCCGCGCGGCCATCGCGGGTTGCAATTCTGCCCGGGCGCCGCAATTTCATTGGCTTTACCGGGTAAAATATCGCCGATTCGCGGCGAGAGCGCCGCCGCACCGGCCTCGGCTGGGATGGTCTCGATCGTAATTCCGGTTTTCAACGAATCGGCAAATCTCGGCATCCTATGGCCGCGGCTGAAGGCGGTATTAAATGGTCTCGGCAGGCCTTGGGAGGCGGTATTTGTCGACGACGGATCCCATGACGATTCGCTGGCAATACTTCTCAGGATCGCCGATGAAGAGCAGGGCCAGGTCCGAGTCGTCGAACTGGCGCGCAACTTCGGACAGCATTCCGCGATTCTGGCGGGCTTCCGCAATTCGCATGGCGACATTGTCGTTACGCTCGATGCCGACCTGCAGAATCCGCCCGAAGAAATTCCGCGCCTGATTGGAGCGATCGATGAGGGCAACGACGTCGTTGGCGGATGGCGCGAAGAGCGGCAGGACCAGAGCTACCGCCGGTTTGCATCGCGCCTGCACAATCGCCTGACGTCGCTGATCGTCGGCGTGCCGATGCATGATTACGGATGCATGCTGCGCGCCTATCGGCGCCATATCGTCGATACGGTGGTCGATTGCGACGAGAAGGCGGCGTTCGTTCCCGCACTCGCCAATACATTCGCCAAGCGCGTAGCCGAAATTCGCGTCAATCATGAAGAGCGGGCGCGCGGCCAATCGAAGTACAATCTGTTCGGGCTGGCCAAGCTGAGCCTCAATCTAATCACCGGGTTCTCGATGCTCCCGGTCCAAATGCTGAGCCTGGCCGGGCTGGGAGTCGGCCTCCTGTCAACGTTGTTCGCAATGTTCCTGGTTGGGCACCGGGTACTCTACGGCCCGCAGGAAGAGGGCGCGCTCTGGATGCTGTTTGCGTTCACATTCTTTCTGATCGGAGCGTTATTTCTCGCGCTTGGACTGATCGGGGAATACATCGGGCGAATCTACCTTGAAGTGAGGCGCCGGCCGACTTACATCGTGCGTGCCGTGCATGGCCAGGAGCCGCCGGATCAGGCCCGCAAGTAGCGGTGGAAAGTTCAAAACCCTCCGCGCCGCGATTGGACGTGAAGTCCGCCGTGTGCGTCCTGTTCGCCTACCATGATAGCGGGTATGTGTGCATGGAGACGCTGCTTAAGATAGGCGCGCCGATCGCGTCGCTATTTACGCATCGCGACGACCCGCACGAGGAAATCTGGTGGCGCTCATGCGCCGAGCTGGCCGCCCGCCACAAAATTCCCGTGCACACGCCCGACGGCGTCGATGCGGGCTGGATTCCGAAGATCGCGGCGATGAAGCCCGCGGTGATTTACTCCTTTTCCTATCGCTACTTGATTCCGGAGGGCATTCTCGCGATTCCCCCGCTGGGCGCGTACAACCTGCATCCTTCTCTATTGCCCGCGTATCGCGGACGCGCGCCCATCAACTGGATGCTCGTAAATGGCGAGCGCGAGGGAGGCGTGACGCTGCATCACATGGTCTCGCGCGCGGACGCCGGCGATATCGTTGTACAACGAAAAGTTGCGATCGAGGACAGCGATACGGCGCTGACGCTCTACCGCAAACTCGTGCCGCTCGGAGCGGAAATCGTGGCGGAAATGCACCCGCTAATCGTCGCGGGGACGGCGCCGCGCCGGAAAATGGATATCTCGCGGGGAAAATATTATGGGCGGCGACGCCCAGAGGACGGGCGCATCGATTGGAATTGGCCGGCGCGCCGGATATTCAATCTGATACGCGCGGTGACGCATCCGTATCCGGGGGCATTCTGTTCCATTGCGGGACGAAAACTGTTCGTATGGGAGGCGGCAATCGCGGCGGAGGCTGGAAATCGCGGCACGCCGGGGATGGTGATCGCCGAGCGTCCGGACGGTACGCTTGAGGTCGCAGCCGGCACGGGGAGCGTCATTCTAAGGGTCGCGCAATTCGAGGGCGGACCCGAGGGAATCGCGCGAAAGTCGCTGGCGGGAAAGGTGCGCGAAGGCATACTGTCGTTTGAATAGTCAGGAGGATCTATGCGAGTTCTGATAACCGGGGGCGCAGGATTTTTGGGCTCCCACCTTTCCGACGCGTTTATCGCACGCGGCGACGAGGTGTTCGTGCTCGACACCGGCTCGATCGCCAAGGTGCGCCATCTGCTGAGCAATCCGCGTTTTCATTACGTGCACGACTCGATTTTCAATCTCGAATTAATCGACGGACTGGTCGCGAAGTCCGACCTGATTTACCATCTGGCCGCGGTGGTCGGTGTCGAGCATTACGTAGGCGATCCATACGAAACGCTCAACGTCAACGTCAACGGCACGCAGAACATCCTGAAGGCCGCCTACAAGTACAACAAGAAGGTCGTATTCAGTTCGACCTCGGAAGTGTATGGGCGAAATCCGAAGGTCCCGTGGCGCGAGGATGACGATCGCGTGCTCGGCGCCACCAGCATCGATCGGTGGTGCTACTCGACTTCCAAGGCGGTCGGCGAGCATTTCTGTTTTGCTTATTACAAGCTCGGCCTGCCGGTTGCGATCGTGCGTTATTTCAACGTCTACGGCCCGCGCTTGGACAAAGTCGACGTCGGACGGCTGTTCACGATCTTCATGGGACAGTTGCTACGCGGCGCCGATTTGACGGTCGTCGGCGACGGCAAGCAGACCCGATGCTTCACCTATGTGACCGATGCGATCGAGGCAACTGTCGCGGCCGGATTGAATCCCGCGGCTGACGGGAACGCGACCAATATCGGAGTCGATATCGAAACCACCGTGCTCGAGTTCGCGCAATTGATGCTCGAGTTGTATGGACCGACGAAATCGAAGATCAAGTTCGTCACGCAGGAAGAAGTCTACGGCAACAGCTACGAGGACATCCCGCGCCGCGTGCCCGACAACACCAGGATGCGCAAGGTCCTTGGCGTAACGCCCAAGGTCAGTCTGCGTGACGGCGTGAAGATCTCGATGGACTGGTTCCGCAAGGAAATGAGCCAGTAACCGATCGCCCGCAGATTTGCCGAACCGGTGGAAGTTGCCTTAAAAATCGACGTCGATACGCATCAGGGATTGGAGTGCGGCGTGCCGCGCCTGGCCGAGATGCTCTCGCGCGAGGGCGTCGCGGCGAGCTTCTACACCTCGATGGGTCCGGACAATTCCGGTCGCGCTGTGATGCGCGCGTTTCGCAATCGCGGTTTTCTTGGGAAAATGTTCCGCACCAACGCGGTCTCGATGTATGGGCCGCGTACTATTCTATCCGGCACGATTCTTCCCGCGCGGCCGATCGCGCTCGCTTTTCCGAACATCCTGCGCGACCTCAAGGCCGGCGGCTTCGAGACCGGAGTCCATGGCTACGATCACGTGCGATGGCAGGACGGCATCGATCGCATTGGCGATGCGGGTATCCGCAGTGAACTCGCCGACGCATTCCAGGCTTATCGCGCGATCTTCGGCGAGCCGGCGCGGAGCTTCGCCGCCCCCGGATGGCGAACCAACGATTCCGCGCTGACGGCGCTCGACGCGATGGGCCTCGATTATCGCAGCGATACGCGCGGGACTTCGCCGTATCGATGCGTGGTTGGCGGCCGTGTGCTGGCTACGCCGGAAATTCCGACCACAATGCCCACGCTCGACGAGGTGATGGGACGGCCCGGCCTGCGCGACGCCGCGGCAGTACGCGATTTCTACCTCGCGCAGTTCAAGGCGGACGCGCTGAACGTCCATACGATTCACGCCGAGACCGAGGGGATGGGCCAGCTCGAAAATTTCACTGCGCTGGTGCGCGCGCTGAAGGATCGCGGCGCACAATTTGTCCAGTTGGGCGAAATTGCCGCGCGTCTGAATCGCGCGGAGCTGCCCGCATGCGATGTTATCCGCACGACCTTGGAGGGACGGGCGGGCTGGGTGGCGGGGCAGGGGCCGGCCATCGGCGGTTCTGTGAATTAGGCGAGTTTGGGACTAGACTCCCAAGGATGCCAAACCCAAAACATTTTGCCGAAAACCCGCGCGAGGTCGGCCTCGATCCCGAAAAGGTTGAGGTGCTCTTCGAGCGCGCCGCGCGCGAAGTAAAGGAAGGGCTGCTGCCGTCGACACAAATCGCGATCGCGCGCAATGGGAAAATCGGTGCGATGCGCACGTTTGGGGCTGCGCGTCAGAGTGGAGTGGAAAAGCCCGCGACCAACGATACCTATTACGTCATTTTTTCCTGCACCAAGGCGATCATGTCGGCGGCATCGTGGATTCTGATCGGCGAAGGCAAGCTCAAAGTTGACGAACGCGTCGCGGACATCGTTCCCGAGTTCGGTACCAACGGAAAGGAAAACATCACGGTGGAGCAGGTGCTCCTGCACATTTCGGGATTTCCCAATGCGCCGTTTCCGGCCACCGAGTGGCAGGATCGAAAGAAGCGCCTGGAGCGATTCTCCAAATGGCGGACCGAATGGCCCGTCGCGAGCAAGTTTGAGTATCATCCGACTTCCGGCTTCTGGGTAATCGCCGAGATTATAGAGCGGCGCACCGGGATGAACTATCGCGAGTTCGTGTACGAGCGGATATCAAAGCCGCTTGGGCTGCCGGAGCTCCGCGTGGGCCTGCCGCCTGAATTTCATGCGCGAGTTGCCGACCTCTGTTATGTCGGGGAGCCGATGAGCGACGAGGAGCGCAAGAAGACCGGATTTCCAGTCCTGCCCGAGACGGAGGTCAACGAGCAGGCAATCATGGGCTTCAATATCCCGCAGGTCAGGGAGGCAGGCGTGCCGGGAGGCGGCGGCATCATGACTGCGGCCGAGCTGGCGCTATTCTACCAAGGGCTGCTGCACAATCGCGCTGTCGATGGTTCGAATATCTGGAATCCCGACACGCTCAAGGATGCGCTCCGAGTGCGTTCGGGCGATTACAAGGATCCGATTTTCGGCGTCAAAGTGAATCGCGCGCTGGGCGTGGTGGTCGCGGGCGATGACGGGATGTCGAATTTCCGCGGGATGGGCAAAACGGTGTCGCCGCTTGCGTTCGGCCATGGCGGAGCGGGCGGGCAGATCGGATGGGCCGATCCGGTGAGCGGGATCTCTATCGGCTACTGCACCAACGGCTTCGATCGCAACGAATTGCGGCAGGGCCGCCGCGGCGTCGCGATCTCAAGCCGCGCCGCAGTCTGCAAGGGGTAAGCTATCGTGCGAAGTAGTTGCGAAGCGCGATCGTCGGCGCTCACTGGGTTTTAAGAAATTCCAAAAGATCCGCAAGCTTGCCAGGGTCGTTTTTCCAGTCGATACCGCCATCGAAAACCGGCCCGGTATGGCCGGTGTTCGAGTGGCCGTCTTGAGTAGTGTCGTAAAGAACGGCCCGTGGACTGGTGGCGCGGTCCCAGGTAAAGCCGACCTTGTCCTGATCGTAGGTTGTGTTGCCTCGATAGAACTGCGGCGGGCGATCCCCGGCGATCAGGTGATAGAGTGTCGGAACCGAACCATTGTGGAGGTAGGGGGCGCTGGCCCAAATGCCGGCCAGTGGAATGGAAGCATAGGAGTACGTGGGATTCAGGACATCGCTGTCCGGCAATTGGACGCCGCCGGGTCCAAAGCAGGATGGAATCAGGCATCCCGCGCGCATCTCCGCAGTCAAACCGGTGATGATAAAACTCGTGAAGACATCCGCACGGTTGGGATCGGTGCTGGCCTCATCAGGTGGCATAAGGTTGCTGTTACCCGGAGCATGGCATTGCTGGCATGCCTGCTTGAATAGGATCGCTCCGCGGCGGGCTTTGCTCGCGTCGATGTCGAAGAGGTACGGCGCTGACGGCAAGCGCATTGAAAATGTTCCCGACAGACCCAGATTCGGCTGATTTACCGCATCCGGTTCCCCCGATACGAAGGTAAGCGAGGCGGCGGTTTCCCGCATGCTGATATTGACGACGCTGTCGTCCCACTGAAATGCCGGCCGGTCCGATCCCATCCATGCCGTCATCACGTCCGAGGGCGCCGGCGCCGCGGGCATCGCCGCTGCCATCTCGGCGGGAGTGAGAACGTCCGGGTTCGCCAGCGACGCGCCGGCAAACGAAAATACGTCAATCTGTCCCGGGATCGTATTGGGTCCGGTGAATGGCGGCGAATTCGGTACATTGTACGTATAAGGCAGCAGCGTTTCGTCAAGACGGGCGACGGCTTTGTTGGAGATGAACTTGAGTTCATCGAGGAAAAACTGTGCGCCGCCGGGCGCGTTGTACAAAGCCCGCTCCAGCTTTTCCTGGGCCAGTTCGGACCGCTTGCCATAGACCCACCCTAGCGGCTCCTTGTTGAGAGCGGCCACGACGTTTGCCGCCGTGTACCGTGAATCGTTAACGGTTTTATTAATGGTCCCAGAGTAATCTCCGATCGGGCTGGGCGCTCCGATTAGCCGGATGAGCTTTCCATTTGGTGTTGTTACTCCGCCCGAATGACAGCCCATGCAGGTCAAGGTTTCATAGTTGACTTGAACGGTCTTTGAAGTGCCCGGTATCGTGAACCCATTCGATAGATGATAGCCGGCTCCCAGCGGCATCACGCTTTTGGGATCGAACGGATCAGGGCCCAGACCGATTTTCGCCATCTGAGCCGCCGGTGGGCCCCAGATCTCAGGAAAGATCACGGGGAACAGCCTGAACAAGATCATCTGGACGCCAACAAAATTCAACGTATCTTGCTTGATCGCCAGTGGGGCATTCTTGAACGACAAGAATTCCCTGTGATGCAAGGCAACGTATTGATTGATTCCGGCCTGGCGCCGGGCCCGTTCTTGCCGCCACCATGAATAATTGGGCATGCCATCGCCATCAGATTGGCCTGCCAAACTTGCGGTACCGCCAAGACATGGCAACGCAAGGAGAAATAGTAAGAATGCAATACGGCTGAAGCGCTTCATCGAACCAAACAAAATCCGCGTCACCGTCATTCGTGCCCTCGGCGGCTAGCGGTGGCCGGATATCCCTTCCGAATATGACAGAATTTAACCCCGGTTCAAGGCAACCGTTCGGGCTGTGGCCTGCGGGATTGCGCGTTTACTCCGAGAACGGGTTGCGAAGCACGATCGTCGCTTCGCGCGAGGCGCCGACGCCGATCATCACGATTGGGACGCCGATCAGCGCGCCGATTCGATCCACGTAGCGGCGCACGCTGTCCGGCAATTCGGACAGACTGGTGGCGCCCGCCGGGCTCTTCGTCCATCCCGGCATCTCTTCGTAGATCGGCTTGGCGCTGGAAAGCATCCGATGCGACGGCGGAATTTCGTCGAAGCGTTCGCCTTTGATCATGTAAGCGGTGCAGATTTTTACCGGGTCGATCCCGGTCATCACGTCGAGCTTTGTCAGCGCCAGTCCCCACAATCCGTTGACCCGCGCCGCGTAGCGCGCCAGCGGCGCATCGAACCAACCGATTCGCCGCGGCCTGCCGGTGGCGCTGCCGAATTCGTTGCCCTCTTCGCGAAGGGAATCGGCCAGGACGCCGGATATCTCGGATGGGAACGGCCCGCCGCCTACACGGGTTGCGTAACCCTTACTGATTCCAAGGACGGCATCGAGCGCGCCGGGACCGATTCCAGTTCCGGCGAAGACCGCACTTGCGACGCAATTGGATGAAGTGACGAACGGATAAGTACCGTGGTCGATATCGAGCATCGTACCGTGCGCGCCCTCGAACAGTACGCGCTGGCCCGATTTGATCGCGGAGCTGACGAACGCGCCGGTATCGCACAGGTACGGCATCAGGCGCCGGCGCGCGATTTTCATTGCATCGACGATCTCGGCGGCCTTGAGCGGCTTGGTCTTCAAGACCGCGCGCAGATAAGCGTTCTTGTCGGCGACATTGCGCTTGAGTTTTTCGCTGAAGGTCTTAAAGTCGGCGAGTTCCTCGAAGCGCAATCCGATCCGCGCCATCTTATCCTCGTATGCGGGGCCGATTCCGAATCCGGTGGTGCCGATCTTTCGCTTGCCGGCGCGAGCCTCCCGTGCGCGATCGACCGCGATATGGTACGGCATTACGAGTTGCGCATCGTAACTGATTTTGAACAGGCGCTCGTCGGCGAGATGGCCGTGCTTTTTGAGATCGTCGAGTTCCGCAATCAGCGCCATCGGATTGACGACCATACCGTTGCCAATCACGCAGGTTTTCCCCGGATGCAGCGCGCCGGCCGGCACCAGCCGGATTACGAATTTGCGCCCGTCGGCGACGATTGTGTGCGCAGCATTATTTCCGCCCTGGAAGCGGACGACGACGTCTGCCTCGGCGGCGAGCATATCGACGATTTTGCCCTTGCCCTCGTCACCCCATTGGGTGCCAACCACGGCGACTGTCTTCATATCGATCCCCCGGCGCGCACTGGTATCCCCGCTATCGTGCGTGTCCCTGATTATTAAAGCTTGAGCTGCGAAGCCGCTGTGATCGCGGGAAGCGTCTTGAGCTTTTCCAGAACCTCGGCCGGCACCGGCTCATCGATCTCGAAGATGCTGAGCGCGCTGCCGCCGGGACGATCGCGGCCCAGCTCCATGCCCGCGATGTTGATCTTCGCCTGCGCAAGCAGCGTGCCGACCGCGCCAACCACGCCGGGCACGTCGCGATTGTGGAGCAGAAGGAAATAGCCTTCGGGGACCGCCTCGATGCGGAAGCCGTCGATTTGGGTGATTCTCAGCGCGCGGTTTCCGAGCACCGCACCCGACACTTCATGCGCTCCGGCGTCGGTGCGGGCGGTCAACGTCAGCATGTTGATGTAGTCGGCGGCCTCGCGCGAGCGGGTTTCGGTAACGTGGATGCCGCGCTCCCGCGCGATGAACGGCGCATTGACATAGTTGAGGTCTTCGGCCAGAAATCCGCTCATCAGCCCTTTCAGGACGGCAGCGGTGATCGCGTCGGTCTTGAGGTTGGCGGCCTCGCCGCCGAAGGCAATCGTAAGTTCCTTGGGCGCTCCCGCGATCAATTGCGCGGCCAGCCGGCCCAGCTTTTCGCCCAACCGCAGATGCGGCCCCAGAATTTCCAGCTCCTTGGGCGATACCGCCGGCATGTTCACGGCGTTGCGGATCGTGCCCTCGAGCAGGAACTCCGCCACCTGATGCGCGATATCGACGGACACCTGCACCTGCGCCTCATCGGTGGCTGCGCCCAGATGCGGGGTGGCGATCACGTTGTCGAGCTTGAGCAGCGGATGATCCTTGGGCGGCGGTTCCTCGACGAAAACGTCGAGCGCGGCGCCGGCCACTTTGCCAGAGGTAAGCGCCTCCGCCAATGCGGCTTCATCGACGATTCCTCCGCGCGCGCAGTTAATAATCCGCACGCCTTTTTTCATCTTCGCGAATGCCGCCGCGCCGATGAGCCCTTTGGTGTCGTCCGTAAGCGGAGTGTGAACGGTTATGAAATCGGCGCGCGCGATCAACTCGTCGATGCTTACCAGCTCGACGCCGATTCTGGCAGCCGCGTCCGCGGTCAGAATCGGGTCGTAGCCGACCACTTTCATTTTCAGTCCGATCGCGCGATCGGCAACAATCCGCCCGATATTGCCGAGGCCAACTACGCCGAGCGTTTTGTTGCATACCTCGGCTCCGGTGAATTTCCCGCGCTCCCATTTGCCGGCGCGCAACGCGGCATTTGCAGCGGGGATGTGACGCGCCAGCGCCATCATCATCGAGATTGCATGCTCGGCGGTCGTGATGCTGTTGCCGGTGGGGCTGTTCATCACGACGATTCCCCGGCGCGTCGCCGCTTCGAGATCGACATTGTCCACGCCGACTCCCGCCCGTCCGATCACTTTGAGCGAGTGAGCGGCGTCGATAACCTCGCGCGTGACCTTGGTTGCGCTGCGCACCAGGAGCGCATCGTAAGGCCCAATTATCGCGGCAATCTCGGCCGGCTTGAGGCCGGTCTTGACGTCGAACTTGATCTGCGGGAACCCCTTCAGAACTTCGACACCTTGCGGCGCAAGTGCGTCGCTGAGCAATACGCGGAATGTATCAGCCATGTTGTATCAGCCGTTGCGCGCAAGCCGCGCCTGAACTGCGGCCACGCCGGCGCCGATATTGATTTTCGCGCCGATTTGTTTGAGTCCCAATTCAAGTGCGCCCACGGCGATCAGCATGTCGAAGGGGCTGAGGTGGCCCATGTGACCGATTCGCACCAGCTTTCCCTTCATCTGATCCTGTCCGCCCTGGACTGAAACGCCAAGGCTGTCGCGCAGGTACTTTACCAATTTGCCGCCGTCGAGCCCCTCCGGCACCAGCACTCCGGTGACTCCCGGTGCGGGATTGTCCGGTCCGAGCAGCTTGAGTCCCAGCGCCCCGGCGGCCTCGCGTACCGACTCGGCCATCAGGGCGTGGCGCGCGTAGACACTGGGAAGGCCTTCGGCATGAAGGAGTTCGAGCGATTTGTTAAGCCCGAAGATCAGCGATACGGCCGCGGTCCATGCGGTCGTATGCTCCTCGCGTTGCGCCTTCAATTCCTTCATTAGATCGAAATAGAAGCGGGGCGTCTTGTTCGATTTCGCGGCGTCGATTGCCCGCGCCGAAAGCGCGATCATCGCCAGTCCCGGCGGCAGCATCAACGCCTTCTGGCTTCCGGTAACGAACGCGTCGACTCCCCATTCGTCCATCTTTTGTTCGAAGACGCCGACCGAGGTGATGCCATCGACGATCAGCATCGCATTGTGCCGCTTGGTGACCGCGCCGACTGCATCCACCGGATGCACGGCGCAGGTCGAGGTTTCGCTGGCCTGCATCAGCACGGCACGCGATTCGGGGTTCGCCTTGAATGCTTCCTCGATCTGCTCGGGACGCACCGCGCGACCCCATTCGACACGCACCTCATGGCCAATCATTCCGAATGCGGCAAGCAGCTTGCCCCATCGCTCGCCGAATTTTCCGCCATTTACGAAAATAGCGTGGTCGCCGGGCTTGAGCAGGTTGATGACCGCCGATTCCATCGCGCCGGTTCCGGTCGATGACAGCAGGACGACCTCGCTGGAAGTTCCAAACAACGGCTTCATGCGATCGCGCGCCTGATCGAGCGCGGCGCTGAATTCGGGCGTGCGATGGTGGATGATCGGCCGGGCCATCTCGAGCAGGACTTCCGGCGGCACCGGTGCGGGTCCTGGTGTGAACAAGTATCTCTTTATTTGCGGCACCTTTTTTATTCCTGGAAATGTGTAGGCCACGGCCGGTCGGCAAAAAAAAGCCCGGCGCCGCGGATGCGGAACGCCAGACCCGATTCTTGCCCGGCCTCATCCTTTGGATAACGGAGCTTCCACGCAGAGTCAAGGTGAGAAAAATGCAGTTTGCAACCGGGCATTGTGTTGGAACGAACTGCCGCCAATTGTTAAAGGTGGTAGCGCTCCAATGCCGATTGAGTGCGAAATTCGGGACGGCAACCTGGTCTGGATCAAAAGTCCGATCACCGGCACGATCTCGTACGTCGTCGATCTTCGCGGCAAGAGCTTTGCCTATACGCTTGGCGGGCGCACCGGAGGCGATCTTCATTCACCGCCACTGGACGCTGCCGCAATCCGCCACGCGACGAAAGCATGCCCGTTCTGCCCCGGCAATGAGGAGATGACCTCGCGCGAAATTTTCAGGTTCGCGCCTGCCGACGTGCCGGAATGGACCGGCGCGGCGGCCGTTCCAGATGCCGCGTGGGTGGTGCGTACGTTCAATAATCTGTTCCCGCGGGTTCCTGCCGAGTTGACCGGCGATCGCAATGAATCCTACATCGTGATCGAAGACCCGCGCCATTTTCAGGATGGGGCGCGCGCACCTACTGACTTGATATTTACCGGCCTGCTTGGCGAGGGCCACTTCTTTCATCTAATACGCGCCGATGTCGAGGTAATGCGGCGTGCGCTGGAGAATCGCGCGGTCAACTCGGTCGTCATCCGCAAGAACCAAGGGCGCGAGTCAGGCGCTTCGCAGCCGCACGTTCACCAGCAGATAATCGGATCGCCCGAGCCTTTTCCCGCTGTGCGTGCCGAGACGCGCGCCGAACGCGACAACCCGAATCTATGGCGCGAAATAATCGCGCTGATGGATCGGTTACATCTTGTAATCGAGCGCGACGAAGGCGTAATCAGCTATCAGAGCCCGTTCGGGCTGTTTCCACGCAGCTACGATGTCGTAATGCCTGAATATCGGGGCTTTATCTCGGAATTGAGCGACAATTCGATGCGCCCATTTGCCAATTCGATCTCACGCATCCTGCGTGTGCTTGGCCCGCTGCCGCTGGATTACGAGATTCATCAGGGGGAGGGGCTGCCGCTGCACGCACACATCAATACGCGGCTGTTCCCGTATTCCAACGTCGCCGGGACGCTAAATCTGCCGGGGACATTGCTGGAGAGCGCCGCCGCGATCAGGAAGGCGATCGGCCGGCACACCGACTGAATCGCGCCGCCAAGCCGGCTCCCAATCGAATCTCACATTGCGGCCGTTGCCGACTCTCTCTTGTGCGTCACGGCCCGCACTCTCCCAAGTGACACGCGCGACATCACGATCTCGAAACCGGCATCGTGGAGCATCCGGTCCAGTTCGTCGTGTGTCTGCACCTCCATCCCGTCGTGCCTGCCCGGCGGCTGGCCGGGGCGCCGAACCGGATCGATCAGCGCGAACGTTCCGGCCGGCTTTACGACGCGAGCGATCTCGCGCAGCGCTTCAGAATACCCGCGAAAGTGATGGAGTCCATAAAGGCAAAGCACCAAATCGAAGGAACCGTCGCGGAACGGAAGATGCTTTCCGTCGGCGCGGCAAAGCCCGGAATTCCCGGCCGCTCCATGCTCGCGCAAGTATTCACGCGCGCGCGGCAGGATTGTTTCATCATAATCGACCGCCACGATTTGTGCGGACGGTTCGAGCCTGACAAGTCCCGCCGTGGCCCATCCGAGGCCCGTTGCGACATCAAGACATCGTGCCCCGTGCGGAATCCGTTCGCCACGGAGCAGCCTAGGAACCTCCACGGCCATTCCCAGCCACGCGCGCGGTCGGCTGTACACAAGCCATCGTCCAAGGCCGTGCATCAGAACGCCACTTTTATTTTCGTGCTCCATATCGTCCGCCAATCGATACGGGTTCAAGTGCGGCGGCGGCCACCAATGCGTCGCCGCTACCCTTTGCGCGACGGCGGCGGACTGGCGCGCAGGCCGGCCAGCACCAGCGCGGTGGCTTGGCGGCTGTTCTCTTCCAAGTCGATTGCGGCGGGATCCACCACCCACAATAGAGTCAGGCCTTCGTAAAGCGCGGCGATCGAGGTTGCGGTTTTTCGCGGATCGGAAGGACAGAACTCGCCGCTTTCGATTCCCTGGCGCACGAATTGCTCGACCAGGTCGATTTCGTCCTGAAAATATTTCCGCACACTGGCGCGAACGGCGGGATCGCGCGCCGCGAGTGCATAGAATTCCAGCATGACGGTGCGCATCTTGGAGAGTTGCCGGATGCCGTCCGCCATCGCACGATCCATCGCGATAAACCGCTGCGCCACCGGGCCGCCCAGCTTCACGAAATGTTCCAATATGTGAAGGGCTCCGGCGCACATGCGATCGACCAGTGCGGCCACCAATTCGTCCTTGCTCTTGAAGTACCAATAGACGCCGCCCTTGCTGAGCGCCGAACGTTCGACGATTTCGTCCATCGTCGAATCGTGCAGGCCACGCCGGGAGAACACCGCGGCGGCGGCTTCCAGAATCTGGACTTTGCGCTCTTCGCTTACGTCCGGACGCGGCGGCATTACGCGGCTCCCCGGGCCTGGCGTTGGCCGCCAATTTTTTCCAGCGTCACCTTGATTCCGTAACGTGGACGCAGGGTAACCAGTGGCTGCAGTTCAATCGGATGGCCGGGAACCGCGTGAAGCCGGAACTGCTGGGCGACCGCCGCCAGGATCAGGTTTGCTTCCGTCAATGCGAAAATATTACCGATGCATTGGCGCGGGCCGCCTGCAAATGGAAAAAAGGCGTACCGCGGCCGATCCTGCGAGCGCTCCGCCGAGAAGCGTTCTGGATCGAAACGATCCGGCTCGTCCCAGAATGCGGGATGGCGATGCGTCACGTATTGGCTCAACATCAGCATCGATTTCTTCGGCAGCCGGATGCCGCCAACTTCGTCATCCTCAATGGGTGAGCGGCCGATCGCCCATACGGGCGGATAAAGCCGCATCGATTCATCGATCACCATTCCGGTGTAGGTCAAATTGCGCAGGTCACCGAACGACGGAGGCCTGCCGCCAATAACTTCATGCAGTTCGGTTTCGAGCTTATCCCGCACGCCGGAATGTTGAGTGAGAAGATGGAACGTCCATGAAAGGGCGGTCGCGGTGGTTTCATGGCCGGCCAGGATCAGCGTCAGGATTTCGTCGCGCAGTTGGCGATCGCTCATTCCCTCGCCGGTTTCTTCGTCGCGAACCGCAAGCAGCATCGAGAGCAAATCGCCGTAGTCGCGATTCTCCCGGCGGCGCACGGCGATGATCCCGTCAACGAGGCTTTTGAGCGAGTTTACGGCGGCGTTGAACTCACGGTTGCGGCGTGTCGGCAGAAAGGGAACAAACATCGCCAGGTCGAAATGCTCGAAGCGTTCGTTGGCGGTCTTCATTGCGGCGCCGACCGCGTCGGCCTCGTTGGTCAGGTCGATACTGAGGAGGGCCTTTCCAACGATCTTGAGCGTTACCCGCATCATCTCGCGTTGAACGTCCACGGGAGTTCCTTCCGCGGCAAGCTTTTCCCAGGAATCGAGCATTTCCAGCGTCTCATCGATCATGATTCTGGAGAATCCTTCGATTCGCTGTTTATGAAACGCCGGCTGGATAAGACGGCGCTGGCGCAACCACAACGCGCCCTCGCTGGTCACCAATCCTTCGCCGAGCAGAATCTTCAAAAACGCGTAATCCTGCGACTTGCGGTAATTCGTGTGATTGTCTTGCAGGATGTGCTTGACGCCATCGGGGTGCGCAACGAGATAGACGGGCAGCGGGCCGAAGCGATATTTCACAACGTCGCCATAGCGATTGAATGTGTCGCGGAGATAGCCGAGCGCGGTAGAAGGCCGAATGAGCTTCAAGCCCGTTAGCAGCCCGGCAGGCCCCGGCGCGTCATGCGGTTTAACCAGCGCGGCTTCAGCACGCCGAGAATCGGCAGTTCGGGTTTGGGTAGCTCGATCATTGCGGATTGCTGTTGATTGCATTGCGCGTTCTCCCCGCAGAAGTTGATCGGCCGCTCAATTCGCTCGATTGGCGGCTCTGCCGTCTCTTTGGGCGCGCGAGGCGTCGAACTCGTCAGCAACCGCCTGATCGTGCGCGCTCATATCGTCCAAATTGATATCGGCAAAGGCCAGCACGCCCATATCGGTGTATGCCTTCCTAACTTTCGGCCCCCACAGGCCGATATCTTTTATCGCCGGCACAATTCGGGTGAAGAGTGCGGAGCGGAACTGCTCAAGGGCCGGGGAGTTCTGCTCCCATTCAAGGCATTCTCTCATCGGCAGCCCCAGCCGCTCGAACACAGCGTGGGAATTAAACCGATCGCGCATGAAATAGCATGCTTCGACCACGAACTCCTCGCGTTCGTCGCGCTCTTTCTGGGTCAGGTGCGGGTAGTACTTGCGAAGCGCCAGCCGTCCAAAGGCGACGTGCCGAGCTTCATCCTGCATCACGTACGCATTGACCGCGGCCGCCAATGGATTTTTTGCGATGTCGCGGATACCCGCAAACGCGGCGAGCGCGAGTCCCTCGATAAGCACCTGCATTCCAAGGTAGGTCATGTCCCACCGTGAATCGCGAAGAATTTGATCGAGGAGAGCCTTCAGCGGCGGAGTAATCGGATAGGCAAGGTCGAATTTCTCATGCAGCAGCCGCTTGTACACTTCGACGTGGCGCGCCTCGTCGATGACCTGGGTCGCGGCGTAAAACTTGGACTCGATATCCGGCACCTGCTGCACGATTTTCGCCGTGCAGATGAGCGCGCCTTGTTCGCCGTGAAGGAACTGCGACAAATCGTTGGCCTGGCCGTGGCGCCTCAGGTCCGCCTTTTCCTTCTTGGTCAGCTTTTCCCAGACCGGGGAGCCGAAGATCGTCAGGTACTCGTCGGGGAGATCCTCCGGATTTTCGGGGTCGAGGTCGAGCGACCAGTCGATGCGAGTACTGGCGTTCCATTGCTGCCTTTTGCCTTTCTCGTAGAGCCGATGCATCGACTCGTCGCCGTCTTCATATTCCCATTTGAAATCCGTCGTGAAGTTCGAGGGCACTTGCCATTCGAAATCGTTTACCGGAATTGCATAGCGCTCAGCGGTGCTCATCGCATGTGGCTCCTTGGCAGTTTGGATAATAGACCGACTACCCGGTCAGTTTAGGATCTGGGTGGGTTTACAGTCAAGGCTTGTGTGTGGGTGATCAGTGATCTTGAGACTTACCGGCAACGCGGGGCAGGCCGGGGCTGGGCGGGGCTGGGCGGGAACGGAAATTATGGTAAGCCCGCGCCGGACAATGATTTTCTCGTGCGCCCGGCAACCGCCTGACCGCGTGGAAAGGTGTGACATAGACCTGTGACATTAAGTTGAGACTGTCGCTGAAACGTGTGACATCGCCGCGGCGGTTAAAATTACCCGGTGAAATCAAGCGCTTTTTGCGTTCCGGCGATGTCACACGTTCGATTTTTGCCGAGTTTGCGGCCGGTTTTTCGGGCCGGAATGTCACACGTTCACCGTCGCGCGGCCTTAGCGAGTGCCGATGCTCACTGGATGAACAATTCTAATGAGCGATCTGGCGTGGCAAGGCGCGGGTAGAGAAATGTCGCGAGTCGCGACATTATCTTTGCGCCGATTCCAGCGTCGGCAAAAAATGGTCGCCACGCGCGACCATTTTCGGACGGCCGTCCGAAAACCGTCGCGAGGCGCGACGGTTTTCTACCTACGCCTGGACGCGATCGCCGCCGGCGCACTTCTAATGGCCTTTCCAGCGCCATTTAAGCACCGTCTGAAGGG
>Ga0335069_10001279_pt1 | contig 40663 bp, 33 predicted proteins | sample Lox_Sample_11_FD_206714 | JGI IMG/M metagenome (GOLD analysis project Ga0335069, IMG submission 206714) | Soil microbial communities from Loxahatchee National Wildlife Refuge, Florida, United States - Lox_Sample_1.1 | ecosystem: Environmental > Terrestrial > Soil > Wetlands | place: USA...
TCGGTTACTTTGCCGGGTAAACGACCGGTTTTGCGTCCCCCCCCGCCCCCCCCCCCCGCTACCCCCTCCGCCACGTCCGATGCAGAGGCCGGCGCAGGGAGTTCCGCAGCAACGGCGGCCGGTCGCGGTTCCACCGCCGGCGCAGCGGCCGGCACAGCGCGGTCCGCAGATTCAGCGGCAAGCGTCGCCGCAGCAGTTGACGCGTCCACCGGTAAGTGCGTCGGCGGGGCAACAGCCGGTCACCGGGGCGTACGCGGCGCCGCAGGCGATCCAGGATGCGCGGGTGCCCACGGCGCTGGCGCGGGGGGTGACGGTGCGGAGTTTCACGAAGAACCGTGCGCTGCTGCGGCAGGCGATTGTGATGTCGGAGATTCTTGGGAAGCCGCTGGCGCTGCGGGATGATTTTTGAGAGGGGCGAGTGCGGGGCGGTCAGTCGAAGGCGGCGAGGGTGTCGCGCAGGATGGTGTTGGAGACGGGGACGGCTTTTTCGAGCAGCCTGGCATGGGTGGGGAGCAATTCAACGAAGCCCATGTCGGCATATTTTTTGAGGGCTTTTTCGAGGCGCGGGCGGGCATCGACGCCGGTGCGCTCCGCGAATTCTGCGTAGTTGATGCCGTCGCTGAGGCGCATCCAGAAGGTGGCGACTTCGCCGGCCCAGTGGGTGGGGGTGAGATGCTCCATTTGGGTGAGCGGGAGCAGCGGCGTGGCGGAGGGGGGGAGGAGGGCTTCGAGGTAGTGGGCGAGGCTGCCGACGTTTTTCCATCGCCAGCCGTTGAGGTGTGCGGCGGCGCTGGGGCCCCATGCGAGCCAGTTGCCGCCCTTCCAGTAGTGGATGTTGTGCCGGCATTCGTTGCCGTTCTCCCCGGTGCGGGCGTAGTTGGAGATTTCGTAGCGGGTGAAGCCGGCGTTTCGCATGCGTTGGTAGACGTGGTTGAACATGTCGAGTTCTAGGGATTCGTCGATCGGGGCGAATTCACCGCGCTTCATGCGGGCGGTCATGGCGGTGTTGGGTTCGTAGGTGAGGGAGTAGCAGGACATGTGCTGGGGCTGGAGTTCGAGGGCGCGGGTGAGGGAGTATTCCCAGGAGTCGAGGGTCTGGCCGGGGATGCCGAAGATGAGGTCGACGTTGAGGTTGGTGATTCCGGCCCCCCCCGCGCGGCGAGCGATGTCGAAGGCTTTGGCGACGTTGTCGGGTTCATGGTCGCGTTGCAGGGTGCGGAGCTCGGAGGGGATGAAGGATTGGGCGCCGAAGCTGATGCGGTTGATGCCGTGGTCGACGAGCGCGGCGGCGCGGTCGGCGTCAAAGGTGTTGGGATTGGCTTCGATTGTGAATTCGCGCAGGTTCGAGGAGTCGATGGCGCCGGTGATGAGGGAGAGGAGGCGGGCGAGGCGGGGCGGATCGAGGAGTGTCGGGGTGCCGCCGCCGATGAAGATCGTCTCGGGGCGGAGCGCTCCCAGGCGCGACTTCGTGAAGGAAATCTCGATTTCGAGTGCATCGAGAAATCGATCGGCTTCGGCGAGGTGCCCCGCCAGAGAATAGAAATCGCAATAGTGGCATTTGGTTGTACAGAAGGGGACGTGGACGTAAATGGCGTCGACGGCGGTGGCACGGTTATCGGTCTCGATCGCTTGATGCGGAAATGCATCGTAGACCGGGCGCACGGGACCGGGGCTGTTTCCGAGGACGACAAGCTCGCGCGAGGCAGAGGTTTTTTCGAATTCTGACGGTGTTTTCATATGATTTCGCAGAGGCGGGTATCGAGAATGATCGGGTATCGGCCCTTTTTTCTTGATCCTTGTCCAGTCAAAGGTTACTTTGCAGAAGCTGCCCGCACCGGCTCACTTCAAATCGTAGCGGCCGGCGGTTTAAAATAGAAATATGATCCGGCTTCCCTTCGACCCATGCCCCTTCAGTGAGGTTGTGTATGAATGTGCAATTGGTCTTGTTCAAAGAAGATGGGACGCGCCGCGACATCGAGGTCAAGCGTGAAAGCGTGGTGATCGGCAGGAGCGGGGATTGCGACTATCAGATCCCCCTGGCGGTGATCTCGCGCCGGCACTGCAAACTTTCGCAGAAGGGGGATCGGCTCATCCTTAAGGACCTGGGAAGTTCCAATGGCACCTTTCTGAATGATAAACGGGTTCTGCAGGCGGAGGTGAAGCCCGGTGATCGGATGCGTCTTGGTCCCGTGATCTTCACGGTCGTGATCGATGGCGAGCCGTCGGAAATCAAGCCGGTGATTACGGTTCTGAACGCGAAGGGCGAATCTGCGACTGCTGCGCCGGCGGCGGCGACGTCGAACGCGGCCCCGCCCCCTTCCGCGGCGGCGATTCCGGAAACCGGTTTGGCGCACTCCATGGAAAGCCGTGGAGGCAATACCGATCACATCGAGATCGTCGCCGATCTGGACAGTCACGACATGGATGGGAGCAAGGCGGGCGACTCGGACGACGTGGAAATTGAGGATACCGGGCTGAGTCCGCTGACGGAACTCGAGGAATTGGCGAAGCAGCGAAAAAAATAAGTTCGCTTGCGTCTGCCCGGCTGCTATCGTTTACAGAAGAATCGTGAAAGTGCATCGCGACGCGCGCTTCGCGGCCGTGGGTTTATTGGAATTGTCGAATGACTTCAAGAGTTGTCCGCGGTCTCCTTGCCGTTCTGGCGCTGGTCGCATTGGGGAGTGTGCCTCGAGCGACCGCAGTGGTGTCGACGACGGCGCCGGCTGACAGGTCGGTGGCGCAGTTGATCGAGGATGTGCAGTCGGCGGATTACACGACGCGCGAAGCGGCGACGCAGGCGTTGATGCGGCTTTCGCCGTACCATCGTGGGGAGATTGAGGCGGCGCTTGCCCGCACGTCGAATGAAGAGGCGATCACGCGGCTGGAAAAGGCGGCGGTGCACCTGTACATGAAACCGCAGATTTCGCTGTCCGGCGAGGTGGGTTTTCTCGGGGTGCACATGACCGACGAGCTGCTGCAGCTCGATCCGAAGAGTGGCGCCGTTCAGAGCTGCATCGTCGTCTGGAAGACGCAGCCGGGATTTCCATCGGCGGAGGTGCTGGAACCTGGGGATCGGATCATCGGCATCAACGGCGAGCGATTTTCGCCGGACATGAGCCCGGACCTATTCAAGGAGATGATTCAGAAGTCCAGGGGGGGCAGCGTGCTGCAGTTGAGCCTGATCCGCAATGGCAGGCTGATGGATGTGAAGGTGCAGCTCGCGGGTCTGCGGAGCGAGGACACGAATCCTGCGGCGATTGCTGATATCGTGGGTGCGCGGGATCGAGCGGCCGCCGAATACCGGGCGAGCCTGAAGACGGGGAGGAGCGGGCCGCTGGCGACGGATCGCGATGAGCCCCCGCGTAATTACTACGATGGTTCAGGTCATTGACCGTCATTTGCATGGGGGGTATAAGCGCCGGCTCATTCACTGAATCTGGTTGGGAGCTCGTATGCGCGCATCATTGGCGGGGATTCTCTCCTGGGCAAGTCTTCTGGCGGCGATGGGTGTCGGACCGGCCATGGGCGCGCAACCGGCGAGCGCGGGGGCGGATCCGGCGGCGAAGCTCGTCGGGCATATTTTAGTCGATAACGCCTATCACCGGTCGAGCGAGGCGCGGATTTCCGCGCAGCTCGGGGCGCGGGAGGCGCAGATTCTTCTGCAGTTCGCCCACGACCTGGACCCGCAGGACGTTCATACGCTGAAACTGCTCGTGGAAGCTGCGGCGACGACGGGGGAAACCGATGTTCAGCGCGAAGCCGTGCGGGCGCTGATTCGGCTTGATCCCGGCGATCTGGTGGCGCAGGTGCAGTACATCGATCTGATCGCGTCCGGCTCGCAGGCGCTGGATGACCGCGCGAGAATCTACCAGTCGGCACTGGGGAAAAGTGCGCTCGATCCGCAGATCCGCAGCGAAGTGGCGGTGCGGCTGTCGCGCATCACGCGGGAGCGCGGCGATGTCGACGGGGCGAGGGATCTGCTGAAGCAGGCGCTGCAGCTCAATGACGTGAATATGGAGGCGCTGCGCGAATCGGTGCGGCTGGCGGAAAAACCGGAGGACCGGCTGGCGGCGCTGATTGCGTTGCTGTCAGTGAATCCGCTGGATCCGGCGGCGTGGGGGGAGACGGCGCGCATCATGGAGGGCGCCAATCTTCACGCGCAGGCGGCCGATTTCCTGATCACGGCGATCGAGCAGACGCAGCTATCGGCCCAGCAGCCGCCGGCGGAGGTCTATTTGGCGCTGGGGATCGACCTGGCGATTGCCGGACGCTATGCCGAGGCCAATCCGATTCTGTCGGGTCTTGCGAAGCTTCCCGATGCGCCGCTGCACGCGCTGGTGGCCGCCCGCCTGCTGCAGCAGCAATACACGCCGCCCGCGAGCATGCCCGGGGCGGCATCGCAACCCTCGGCGGACAGTCTGGCGGCGGCAATACACAAGCAACTGGATGATGCGGTCAAGGCCGATCCGAAATCGCCTGTTGTGCTGGCGGACGCCATCTGGACGGATCTTTCGATCTTCCCGGCGCCATCATCGCAACTGACGGAGTGGATGAAGAGCTACCAGGAACTTGTGCCGGCGGACGATGCGAGCGTGGCGCGGTTCAACGGCTGGCAGCGGCTGCGCGAGGGAAAACTTGACGAGGCCCGGGCGATCCTGGAAAAAATCGCCCCGAACGATCCGTATGCACGCCTGGGTTTGAGCCGCGTTCTCATTGCCCAGAAGAAGCTCAACGAGGCCGCGCAGCAACTCCAGGATGTCTGGTCGACCCATCCGACCGGGATCTTTGCGTTCCAGGTCGCCAACGCGGCCTCCACGGCGGGGGGCGGCGGGCAGGGCATTCGCCTGGCGCCCACAGCGGCGTCGCAGCAGCTTTTGCAGATGCTCAAGCAGTTGCCTTCGGCTGCGGAAGTCGCGCATCGGAAACCGCGCGATCTGCAGCTCATCACTACCGATCTGCCGAAGCGCGAGTACGCTTTTGGCGAGCCCATCTACCTGACCGTGCGGATCAACAACACGACGGATCACGCGGCGCCGGTGGGTGCGGATGGCCTCATCAAGACGACGGCCGGCATTCTCGCCAAGATTTCCGGCGTGGAGGCAGAGAATCTCGGACTCGTTGGAACGGAGGATCTTCGCCGCACGTTCCGCCTTGATCGCCGCGCGGCCATTGATGCGAGGGTGCGCATCGATCAGGGGAAGCTAGATGAGATCTTCTACCGGCGGCCGATGCAGGTGGTTCCGATCTCGCTGGCGCTGGTGACCGCGCCGCTGGGCACCACGGATACGCCGGCACCGGGGCTTGGGGGCCAGGTGGTGGCGGGCGGGGGTTTTCAGCGCAATCCTTTCCCCATGAAGCTGCCGGATGATGTCGCGAAGCTGATTCAGAACGCGACTGGTGGTACCGGCGATCTGCAGTTGATTCAGGCGCAGATAGTGGGCGTGGCCGCGGCGGCGTTGTCGCAGAAAGTGAATTCGACGCAGCCGTCGCCGACGGACGATAAGGGTGCCCTCAGCGGTGCGCTGGACAAGGCCCAGGCGGCGCTGGTGGATTTGCTGCAATCGCCGTCTCCGCTGCTGCGGGCGTATCTGCTGCTCACGCTGCCGCAGGATGGGCTTGGCGATGCTGCGGGGAGAATCGCGGGAATGTCAGGGGATGGTGATCGGATCGTGCGGGCGGCGTGGGCGTGCCGGATGAGTGCGATTGCGACGGCTCCGGGTGATGCGGGGGCATCGGCACTCGATGCGCTTCGGAAGCAGGCGGATGCGGAGAAGGATCCGCTGGTCCGTCGCTGGATTACCACGCTGCTGGAAGATGCCGGACAGGCCGCATCGCTTCCTGCAACCCAGGCGAAATGAGAGCGAACTTTCGGCCGCTGCGATGCCGGAATGCGTCGCCGTTTCGTGATTGACTCACGCGATGCAGGCCGACATGATGCTGATGCGCGGTTGGGCGTCTATTCACCTCGTTTAATGACGGACCACTATGGCTCGCGTCACGCTCGAGAAAGTCACGAAGGTTTATGCCGGCAACAGCAAGCCGTCGGTGGGGGGGAGCACCGGCATCGATCTAGACATTCAGGACCGCGAGTTCATTGTGCTGGTGGGGCCGTCGGGGTGTGGGAAGTCGACGACGCTGCGGATGGTGGCGGGGCTGGAGGAGATTTCGGGGGGTACGATTCGGATCGGGGATCGCATCGTGAATGATGTTCCGCCGAAGGATCGGGACATCGCGATGGTGTTTCAGAATTACGCGCTTTACCCGCACATGACGGTTTACAAGAACATGGCGTTCGGTCTGCAACTGCGGCGGAAGGAACTGGGGCTGTCGCGCGAACAGATTCATGAGCGCGTGCTGGAGATAGCGCGGGTTCTTGGGATTTCCGATTATCTCGACCGCAAACCCAAGGCGCTCTCGGGCGGGCAGCGGCAGCGGGTGGCGGTGGGGCGGGCAATCGTGCGGAACCCCAAGGCATTCTTGTTTGATGAGCCGCTGTCGAACCTGGATGCGAAGCTGCGCGTGGAGACTCGGGCGGAGATCAAGAAGCTGCATCTTCGGCTGCAGACGACGACGATCTACGTGACGCACGACCAGGAAGAGGCGATGACGTTGGGGGATCGGATAGTGGTCATGAAGGAGGGGCAGATTCAGCAGTGTGCGCCGCCGCTGGAGGTGTATGAGCACCCGGTGAATCGCTTTGTAGCGAGCTTTGTCGGGACGCCTCCGATGAACTTTCTGGACGGGCGGATTGCAACGCAAGGTTCTGAAGGGACGTGTTTTACATTTGGGAATCAGCGGATACGGCTGAACGGGGATCTTGCCCGGGCGGCGTCGAAATACCTTGGCAAGCCCCTCGTGCTGGGGGTGCGTCCGGAAAGCCTGTCGCCGGCGAACACGGGCAAATTCGTGGGGGAGGAGAATCGCATTGTTGTAAAAGTGAACGTGGTGGAGCCTCTGGGCGACCGTGTGGACATTCATTTGGGAATTGAGAATGATGTCGAAGCGCTCCCCCTTGTTTGCCGCGCAGATGCGTATGAGTTTGGAAAACTCCAGGTTGGGAGTATAATACGAATCCACTTGGACCTTGGAAGGGTCCACTTGTTCGAGCCAGGAGAGCCAGGCGTGAACGTTACGATGACCCAAGAGCATCGTCATGCGGCTGCATAAGTCGCACAACTTCCTCCTCCCGGTGTTCGGTGCCGTCCGGCAGAACACCGGTCTCGGAACCCGCGCAGCCGTGGGCGATTCGAGACTCGTCAGGAACGCTCAGATCGGTTTAGGGAGGGTTACCTCTTAAAAATCGAAAATTCTGAGCGTGCAGTTATTCTCCGCTTGGAGCGGAGGTCGGACGGTGGAGCTTTTCTCCACCGTTGTTGTTTTTGCAGAACGGATTTGTTGGCCGTTCTCAGATTTCGTTAGCCGCGCGCCGGGCGGTCGGGCGTACGAGGCGGATTTTTCAGCCGCTTCGACAACTGAATAGTTTTACAGGATTGCCATGAACCAGGAATTGCTCCGTATCGTCGACTCGATTGCCCGCGACAAGAACATCGATAAGGAATCGATCTTTGTCGACATTGAGGCATCGCTGCTTTCGGCAGCGCGGAAATTTTACGGCGAAGCGGACGATGTGAATTGCGCCATTGACCGGATGACGGGGGATATCGAAGTTTCGAAGGATGGGACGCTGATCGATTACCGGGAGTTTGGGCGCATTGCCGCTCAGACGGCGAAGCAGGTGCTCATCCAGAAGATCCGCGAGAACGAGCGGACCAGCATTTACGACGAATACGCGGAGCGCAAGGGCCAGATCATCACGGGGAGCGTTTCTCGCTTTGAGGGCGGGGCGCTGATCGTGAACCTCGGTCGTTCTGAAGGGTTTCTGCCCAAGAGCGAACAGATTCCGGGCGAAACGCATAATACGGGCGAACGCATTCGCTGCCTCGTGCTCGATGTGCGCGATGCGGGGAGCCAGGTGAAGATCATTCTTTCCCGCAGCCACCCGGACTTCATTCGGCGGTTATTTGAGTTGGAAGTGCCGGAAGTGCAGGAGAAGGTGATCGAAGTGAAGGCGTTGGCGCGTGAAGCGGGGTATCGCACGAAGATTGCGGTGACGTCGATTGATACCAAGGTGGATGCGGTGGGTGCGTGCGTCGGTGTGCGTGGCAGCCGCATCAAGAACATCGTCGATGAACTTGGCGGCGAGAAGATTGATATCGTGCGGTGGAATGAATCGTCGCAGATTTTGATCACCAACGCGCTGAAGCCGGCGGAGATTGTTGAAACGTCGCTGAATTTTGAATTGAACCGTGCGACGGTGGTGGTAAATGATGACCAGCTCAGTCTTGCGATCGGCAAGCGTGGGCAGAATGTGCGTCTGGCGGCCCGCCTGACGGGGTGGGATGTCGATATCCTCACGCCGAAGGAATACAACAAGGGTCTTGAGGACATGGAAAAGTCGCTCAAGGCGGTGGAAGGCGTCACGGAGCAGATGCTCGACCGGATGGTCGCATTGGGCATCATCAATTTGCTGGACATTGAGGAAGTGGGCACGGAGCCGCTGGTGAAGGAACTGGAGATTCCGCAGGAACTTGCGGAGAAGGTTCTGTCGGTGGCTGTGGAAGATGCGAAGCGCATCGCCCAGGAAGACGCCGCCCGCAAGGCTGCGGAAGAGGAAGCGAAGCGGAACACGGTATCGCCGCTGGATGCCGCGATGGCGGCCCCGGTTGGAGCCGCGGCTCCTGCGGGTCCCTCCCCACTGGATGCGGCGCTCGCCGCGCCCACCCCGCCGGCCGAGCCCGCCCCCTTGGCGGAACCGGTGGCTGCTACTCAGGAGCCGACGCCGACGACCAACGCATAACAGGATCGCAGTTATTGAATAGACGGAATTTTGAAAATGTCTTCTTAACCAAAAACAACGGTAATCGGACCGCTGGGAATATCGGGAGTGTTGCTTGAGTCTTAAAGTCTTCCAATTAGCCAAGGAACTTGGAGTCGACAGCAAGGTCATCGTCAAGAAATGCAAGGACGAGCAGGTTCCAAATATTGAGACGCACATGAGTCCGTTGAGCGCCGGCCTCGCTGCGACGATTCGCGAGTGGTTTGCGAGCGGTGAGATGAAGACCGCGATCGAGCAGACCCCGCACATCGATGCGGCGAAGGTGGCCAAGCCGCGGAAGCGTACGCCGAGCAAGAAGTCGGCGGCAGGAGCGACTGCGGGCGGGGATAGCGCAACGGCAGTGGCGGAACCAATGGAGCAGATGGAGGAAACGTCATCGCCGGTGGAAGAGGGGGAGACGGTTATTGCGGAAGCGGAACCGGTGGAAATTGCTGCGCCAGAGGAAATTGCGGCGGAAGTGCATGCGCCGGTGGAGCCGGTGGAGCAAGCTGCTCCGGCGGCACCGGTGGAGCCACCTGCTCCAGCACCGGTGGTAGCGGAAGCGCCGCCGGAAGTGCCGCCCGCAGCGCCAGTTAAACCAGTTGCGGCTCCGGAAGTTCCGCTGCCTGCAGCGGCAAGTGCGGCGCCGGTGGCGCCACCGGCTCCAGCGGCGGTACCCGTGGCGCCGGTTGCGCCCAAGGCGCCGGTGCATCCGGTTAAGCCTGTGGCACCGCAGGTGTTACAGAAGCCGGTACGGCCGCCGGTTCGGCCGGCGGGTGTACCGAACGTGCCGACGCGCCCGACGAGCGTGACGCCGGTGGGTCCGCAGGTGCGTCCGACGCCGGCGCAGTTGCAGGGTCCGCGGGTGATTCGAGTGGAGCAGCCGGACCAGCTTCCGGCGCCTCGTGCCCGTCCGCGCCCCCCCGCAGGGCAAGGCGGTCCGGCGAACGGACCGGGTGGTCCCGTTCGCGCGCCGGCATTTGGAATGCCTCCGATGCCGACCTCGACAGGGCCGTCGCGCGGGAGCAAATCGGGCCCCGGGAAGGGTGCGGCTCCGGTAGATGATGAGGAAACAGCAGCCAAGAAGAAGGGTCGGTCGGTTCGCCGCGGGGTGGGGACGGGTCGTCGCGGCGACGCCGGCGTGAATGCGATCAAGGAATGGCGTGAAGCGGACCTGCTGGAACGGCAGGGTCGCATTGCGGGCGCGGCGGGCGTACTGCGTGAGCGCAAGCGTGAGATGATCAAGCAGCAGCGTCACGGCGCTGCACATGCGCCGACGGCGAAGCCGACGCACGTGGAGATCACGCCGCCGGTCACGATCCGGCAGTTGTCGGAAGCGCTGGGCGTGAAGTCGAGCGACATATTGAAGAAGTTCATGGCGCAGGGCGTCATGGCGACGGTGAACCAGGTGATCGATCCGGAAGCGGCGCAGGTGATGGCGCTGGAGTTCGGGCTGGAACTGGTCGTCAAGGCCCGCGAGAGCGAAAGCTCGCGTCTCGAGCGCGAATACAAGGTCAAGGAAGAGACTGCGGAGAAGGTCGCGCGTACGCCGGTGGTGACGATCCTCGGGCACGTCGATCACGGCAAGACGAGCCTGCTGGACAAGATCCGCTCGGCGAATGTTGCGGCGGGCGAAGCGGGCGGCATCACGCAGCACGTCGGCGCGTACACGGTGGAGATCATCGGGAGCGACGGCAAGCAGAAGCGTGTGACGTTCCTCGACACGCCAGGCCACCAGGCATTTACCGCGATGCGTGCGCGCGGGGCGAACATGACGGACATCGTCGTGCTGGTGGTGGCGGCGGATGACGGCGTGATGCCGCAGACGGTTGAGTCGATCAACCACGCGAAGGCGGCGGGCGTGCCGATCGTTGTCGCACTGAACAAGATCGACAAGCCGGAAGCGAATGCAAACAAAGTGCTGGGGCAGCTTGCGGAAAACGGGCTGAACCCGGTGGAGTGGGGCGGCGATACGGAAGTCGTCCGCACTTCGGCCACGACGGGCCAGGGCGTCAAGGAACTCATTGAGATTCTTGACCTGACGGCGGGCATCAAGGAATTGAAGGCGTCGCCGAGCCTGCCGGCGCGTGGCGCGGTCATCGAATCGTTCATGGACGCCAATCGCGGTGTCGTGGCCCGCGTGCTGGTGCAGAACGGGACGCTGCGTATAGGCGATACGCTGGTCTGCGGTCCGGCATGGGGCCGGGTGCGTTCGATCACGGACGACAAGGCCAAGCAGATCGAGGAAGCGGGTCCGGCATCTCCGGTGGAGGTGATCGGTCTCGACACGGTGCCGGCTTCAGGCGACAAGTTCTATGCCCTCGAAGACGCCAACGATGCGCGGGACATTTCGGACGAGCGGAAGATGACGGATCGGCAGGGCGAAATTGCCCGCCGGGCGAAGGTCACGCTGGAGAACCTGTACGACACGATTCAGCAGGGGACGATCAAGGAACTGCGTGTCATCCTGAAGGCGGACGTGCAGGGTTCGGTGGACGTGCTGCGGACGCTGCTGACGGAAGAGCTGTCGAAGGAAGTGAAGGTTCGCCTGCTGCATGCGGCAGTGGGCGGGATCACGGAGAGCGACGTGCTGCTGGCGGAGGCGTCGGACGCGATCATCATCGGGTTCTCGGTGGTTCCGGACGAAGCGGCGCGGAAGCTCGCGGAAGCCGAGGGCGTGGAAGTCCGGCTGTACCGGATCATCTACGAGATCACGGACGACATCCGCAAGGCCCTCACGGGCATGCTTGCCCCGACGAAGCAGGACCAGGTGCTTGGGCATGCGGAGATCCGGCAGGTCATCAAGGTATCGAAGGTCGGCAACATCGCCGGCTGCATGGTCACCGACGGAGTGCTGCAGCGCAACAACAAGTTCCGCCTGATCCGCGAAGGGACGGTGGTCACCGAAGGGCTGACCCTGGAGAGCCTGAAGCGGTTCAAGGAGGACGTGAAGGAAGTGCGCGGCGGCATCGAGTGCGGCGTGAAGCTCGCCGGCTACGACGACATCAAGATCGGCGACCGTCTCGAGGCGTACAAGACGATCGACGTGGCAAGAACGCTTTAACGAGTTGTCAGCGGCCAGTGGCCAGTGGTCAGAACGGCCACTGCTCATGCCGGCCACTGTCGACTGATCAATGACCGCTATGCTGATTGGAATACTTCAGTTGGACCTGCGCATCGGAGACGCCCTGAATTTGAAGGACAAGCGGAAGATTGTCCGCTCGCTGAAGGACAAATGGCACCATCACCACAACGTTTCGGTTGCGGAGGTGGATCACCTGGATCATCCGCAGCACGCGTTCATGGGCATTGCGATGGTGGGCAACGATGCGAAGCACCTGGAGAGTTCGCTGAGCAAGCTGGTGGAGCATGTGAAGCACGAGCGGTATGCGGAGCTGCTCGATTTTCAGATTGAGATTGTCTCGGGCCGGTGAGGCCGGGAATAGAAAGAGCGCATGGCGAAAGTCCGTCAGCAAAAGGTTGCCTCGCAGATCCAGCGGATCGTGGCGAACGCGCTGTTGCGCGATATAGCGGATCCGCGGGTTGACGGGCTGGTGAGTGTCACCAAAGTCGAAGTGACGCCGGACCTGCGCGAGGCCAAAGTATTCCTGAGCGTGCTAGGCGGAAAGCGCACGCCGACGACCGTCCTCGCCGGGATCACTTCGGCCGGGCGGCGGATCACGGGCGAAGTCGCCGACAAGCTACCACTCCGCTATGTACCGCGGCTGTCGTTTCATCTGGACGAGTCGCTGAAGAAACAGGCGGAGATTTTTAGAAAGATCGACGAGGCCATGGGCGAACGAGCTCCGGCCGAGCGCGACACGAAGGATTGAAAGGGTTCTGCCGCACATGAATAAGCCGAACGTCAAAGTGGATGTGCTCAAGAAGATGATCTCCCGGCTGGTGAAGGCGACGCCTGCGCGGAAGCCGGAGCCGGTGGATCCGCTGAAGCGGCTGGTCCGCGCGTTTCTGGAGTATGACTGCGACGAGGCGCGGACGGTGGTGGCGGAGCGGAAGATCACGGAGAACATGGTGGACGCGAACGAGCTGCGGGTGACGCCGGCGATCGAGCTGGCGGCGCTGCTGGGGGTGCGGTATCCGTTCGCCGAATCGCGCTGTTCGGCGCTGCACCGGACGCTGCAGAGCATATTTGACCGCGAACATCAGATGCGGCTGGACCGTTTGAAGGAGATGAAGAAGACGGAGATTCGGCCGTACTTTCAGTCGCTGGCGGGGATCACGCCGTACGTGGAGGCGGCGGTGAGCGTGGATTGCTTCGGGGCGGCGGCGGCGCCGGTGGATACGAAGCTGCTGCTGTGGCTGATATCGAAGGATGCGTTGCCGGAGGGGATTGACATCAAGACGGCGCAGCAGATTATTGAGAAGCATTTGAAGGCGACGGAGGCGGAGGACTTCTTCCACGGGAGCCGGAAGGAGATCGACGACTGGTCGCCGAAGTCGTGGCCGCAGGTGGCGAAGGTGCCGTCGCCGATTCTAGCTCCGCCGACGCCGGAGTCGGTGGCGCGCGAGGAGGCGGAGGTGAAGGCGGCGCGGGAAAAGGAAGCGGCGGCGTCGGCGAAGAAGCCTGAGCCGGCGAAGTCGGATGGGAAGGTGAAGGCGGCAGTGGTGAAGAAGAAGTAATTCCCAATTCAGAATTCAGAGTTCAGAATGGGAGCGCGGTGGGGGGGGAACCACCTAGGCGGTTAGCGGTTGTCCACCTACATGCGCAGCCGCGCATGGGGGTGGATGTGGCCGTATAATGCTTTTCCGAATTTTGAACTGCTTTTGATACTGTTTGCAGGTGATTCTCATGCTCAAGCCGACCCCGAATGTGCTCCGCCTCGGAATTCCGAAGGGATCGCTCCAGGATTCCACCGTTGATCTGTTTGCGAAGGCGGGCTGGAAGATTTCGATCGACTCGCGGTCGTATTTTCCGAGCGTGGACGATCCGACGATGGAACTGGTGATGTTCCGGGCGCAGGAGATGTCGCGGTATGTGGAGGACGGGGTGATCGATGTGGGGCTGACGGGGTTTGACTGGATCCAGGAGAACGGGTCGGATGTGCAGGAGGTGCTGGAGCTGGTTTATTCGAAGGCGACGAGCCGGCCGACGAAGTGGGTACTGTGCGTGCCGAATGAGTCGAGCGTGCAGAAGGTGGAGGATCTGGATGGGGGTGTGATAGCGACGGAGCTGGTGGGGTTTACGAGGAAGTATTTTGAGCAGAAGGGGGTCAAGGTACGGATCGAGTTTTCGTGGGGTGCGACGGAGGTGAAGGCGCGGCTGCTGGATGCGATCGTGGATGTGACGGAGACGGGGTCGTCGATACGGGCGAACAATCTGCGGATCATCGACACGCTGATGACGTCGACGACGCGGCTGATCGCCAACAAGAAGGTGTGGGCGAATGATGCGGTGAAGAGGGAGAAGATTGAGAATATAGCGGTGCTGCTGCAGGGGGCGATCAATGCCCGTGAGAAGGTGGGTTTGAAGTTGAATGCGCCGCGGGAGTCGCTGGATGCGATCGTGGGGCTGCTTCCGGCGGAGAAGTCTCCGACGGTGTCGCCGCTGGCGGATGGCAAGTGGGTGGCGGTGGAGGTGATCGTGGAGGAGAAGAGCGAGCGGGATCTGATTCCGAAGTTGAAGCGGGCGGGGGCGACGGGGATTATCAGTTATCCGCTGAACAAGGTGATAGCGTAAGTGTGATTGGGTGAGCCGCCAGGAGGCGGAACTCCGAACATCGGCTATACTTTCGGGCCTGATGCTCAAGTACCGTGTCATCTTCGGGCTGCTTTTCGGCGCACTGTTCATCGTACTCATCGGGCTGGACACGCATTTTTCGCGGAATTGGCCGATGGGGGCATATTCGACGCCGCGCGGATCGTTTGTTGCGCTGGGGTGCCTGGTGGTGATTCCGATTGCGCTTCGGGAGATGCAGCGGCTGCTGGCGTCGGAGAACGTGACGATATCGATGCGGATCACGGTGGTGGCGAGCCTGTTGTGCATGATCTGGCCGTGGATCGAACAGGTGTCGGAGAGCGTGGCGGAGATGCATGCGACGATTGAGCATTCCGCTTCGATTGATCCAACGACGCGGAGCACCGAGCTGCATACGCTGGAGGCCACGCCGTGGTATCGGATTTCTCAATCGGGCCGCACGGTGAAGCCGCACTATCTGATTCCGACGGTACTGGCGGTGTCGCTGGTGGCGGCGGTGGTGATGCATTCGCGGAAGCATCGGGTGGAGGGGGCGATGGCGAATGCGGGGGGGACGCTGCTGGCGATTGTGTACCTGGGCGTGCTGCCGGGTTTTTTTCTGCCGATCTGCATGACGCATTCTGCGTGGATGATGCTGGCGATCGTGTGCATTGTGAAGTGTGCGGACATCGGGGCGTATACGGCAGGGCATATGATGGGGAGGCACAAGCTGATTCCGTGGCTTTCGCCGGGGAAGACGGTGGAGGGGTTCATCGGGGGGCTGGCGTTTTCGGGGGCGATTGGTGCGGCGGCGGCGGTGATTTTTCATTTCACGTGGGAGCAGGGGCTGGTGGCGGGGATTCTGCTGGGAGCGGTGGGGCAGTTGGGGGATCTGCTGGAGTCGCTGCTGAAGCGGGATGCGGGGGTGAAGGATTCGGGGACGGTGCCGGGGTTTGGGGGCGTGCTGGATATTCTGGATTCACCGCTGCTGGCGGCGCCGGTGGCGTACTGGCTACTGAAGCTCATTGCCAAGGCGTGAAGGTTCGATGAAGAAAATACCGTACACGATTATTTATCAGGATGAGGCGATTGTCGCGGTGAACAAGCCGGCGGGGATTGCGGTGATTTCGGGGCGCGGGCGGAAAGAGAATCTGCTCGATCTGCTGGCGGCGGATCCGGCGTTGAAAGGTGCGGGGGGCGGGAGGCCGCTGATTGTGCATCGGATTGATGCGGATACGTCGGGCGTGATTGTTTTGGCACGGAATGCGGAGGCGCACAAGGCGCTGTCGGAGCAGTTCCGCATGCGCACGGTGACGAAGGAGTATCTGGCGCTGGTGCGAGGGACGCCGCTGCATGAGTCGGGGTCGGTGGATCTTCCCATTGGGCAGGATCCGAACAATAAGAATCGGATGGTGATTCGCGGGGTTGAGCCGAAGAAGTCGCGGACGAAGTGGGTGGTGGCGCAGCGGTTTGCGGGGATTACGCTGCTGAAGGTGTACCCGGTGACGGGGCGGCGGCATCAGATTCGCGTGCACTTGAAGGCGATGGGGTATCCGCTTGCGGTCGATCCGCTGTATGGGGGGGAGAAGCTGCTGCTGTCGGAGTTCAAGCGGCATTACAAGCTGGGGAAATTCCAGGAGGAGCGGCCGCTGATGGAACGTCTGACGCTGCATGCGAACATGCTGAAGTTTGCGCATCCGACGACGCAGCAGGAGATGAGTTTGTCGGCAGAGATGCCGAAGGATTTTCGATCGACATTAGCGGCGCTGGAGAAGTGGGCGAATCGGGTGTGAGGGGACGGGCGGATCAACCCTCGAACTTGTACTTTTTCAGCAGGGCGCGGATTTCGACAAGGCCATCTTCGTGCGCCTTCAGGCTCTTTTCGAGGTAGCTTTTTAATGCGGGGTCGGTTACGCGCGGGAGGAGTGCTTTGTTGAGGCTTGCGTTCCAGCCGTAGTCCTGCCTCATGTTGATCAGCATGTCGAGTTGGAACTCTTCCTTGTTCTCCGATTTCGCCCGTTTTTCGGAGTCTTCCTCCATGATCTTCTGGCCCTGGCTCAGGGGTTCGTTGGAGAAGCGATGGGTGAGGTTGACGTGGTGCGCCTTGGCCCAGTCCTCGAGCTCTTTCGCGAGTTCCTTCTGCTGCTTTGCCATGTTCTGGTAGAAGGGTTTGAAGGCGGGATCGACGGACTTAAAGGGGGTGCTGACCCAGAAGGCGAGCTTCATTTTGTCGTGATGGCCTTTGTCGAGTTCGACGAGGGCATCGCGCAGGTCGGAGGTGCTCATGGAGGCGGCGGTGGAGGCTTGCGTTTGGCTGGCTTCAGCGGGTTGAGATTGCGTCACCGGCGTTTCGTTGCCTTCGCTCCGGGCGCCGGTTTGGCATCCACCGATGAACAAGAGTGTCGCGACAATACTTAAACACAACCGCGAGCTATAGTTCATCTCTTGCTCCGAAATTCTGGCGATCTGAGCTGGTGCGGCGAAAATGCCATTTCAGGCCGCGTGCTCCTGCAGCATGCCGACGTTGACGAGGGCGTTGCGAACGATGTGCCGCGCGCCGTCGGAAACTTCACAGAGTGGCAGCCTCATCTCGCCGGTATCTCGGCCGAGCATCTGCATGGCGGCCTTGATGCCCATGGGGTTTCCTTCGACGAAGAGGGCCTTGAAAAGTTCCATGTTCCGCAGGTGAATCTTGCGGGCGGAGGCGAAATCGTTTTTGAGGGCGGCGTCGACCATCTGGCGGATGTCTTTGGGGATAATGTTGGTGGCGACGGAGATGACGCCGACGGCACCGAGGGACATGAAGGGGAGGGTGAGGGCATCGTCGCCGGAGAGGACGGGGAAGCCCATGGCGCAGAGTTCGGCGCAGGAATCGCAGGAGCCGGTGGCTTCCTTCATGGCGACGATGTTTTTGAATTCTTTGGCGAGGCGGGCGACGGTAGTGTTGGCCATGGTGATGCCGGTCCGGCCGGGGATGTTGTAGAGGATGATGGGGAGATCGACCTTGGAGGCGATTTCCTTGAAGTGACGGTAGAGGCCTTCCTGGGTGGGTTTGTTGTAATAGGGGTTGACCATGAGGGCGCCATCGGCACCGACGCGCTTGGCGAAGGCGGTGAGGTCGAGGGCTTCTTCGGTCGAGTTTGAGCCGGTGCCGGCGATGACTCTTACGCCGGTTCCCTTGGCGGCCTTGACGGCGATTTCGATGACTTCGTGGTGCTCTTCGTGGGAGAGGGTGGGGGATTCGCCGGTGGTTCCGACGGGGACGATGCCCTGGGTGCCGTTTTTGATCTGAAAGTCGATCTGCTTTTCGAAGGCGGCGCGATCAAACTGGCCCTTGCGGAACGGCGTCACCAATGCAGTGTAAGAACCCGAGAACATGGCAGCTCCTGAAGCCTGGAAGCCCCCGGCTGGGGGGTGGAAAGTCCATCATTCTAGCAGTTCCCGGGCCTCCGCGTACAGCAATTGCGAAAAATGGTCCTCGTGGAATCGCAGTTAAATCGTGTCGCGTGCGCCTTCGGATACCGGGCCCTTGAGACCCGCTGCAATGACTGCCACCTGCACCGTCTGTTCCGGGGTCATCACGAGCCGCCGCACGAGGTCCGTTTTCTTCGTGGAGGTTTTTCCCTTTTTGTTCTGCATCACGACGATGCGCGTCACGGTCAGGGTCTGGACGTTGTCGCAAGTGGGGCATCCTTCGATCGTCACATCGCACCAGAAGGGCATTGCATAGATCCGTGGTTTTACGGTCGCGAGGGAATCAATGTTGCCGGCGAGGAGCGATTTTTTGAGGGCCGGCCAGTTCTCGTCGCTGATCTCCATGATCGGCCGGGCGGTGCCCCAGGTGTCGCAATTCTCGCAGAAGGTCTTTTTGTTCAGGCGTTTCATCGCGGTGCGGAGCGCGATGGTGAGCAGCGTAAAAAACTCGACTGCCCAGAACATGGCGAGGTAGATGCCGGTCGGGATCCATTCCTCGCCGAGCAGGCGCCACAGGCCGTCATCGTAGATTGATTTCACATCGCGCGCGAGGGACACAGGGCCGGCGATATCCCACAGGGGGCGGCCGGTCTGTCCGTACAACTCCCACGCGAAGATAAAGAAGATCCACGCGGCGTAGTAAGCGGATGCCGCGGAGACGAGTGTGCAGGCGAACATTGCGAAGGGGGAGCGAGCTTTGAATCGGATCAGCACGACAGCGGGGAGATATCCCAAGGCCATCCCAAGCCCGCCGACTCCAAAAATGAAGCCGGCGATCTGCAACTTGGCGGGCGCCAGATGCAGGTACAATTCGACGAATCCCCACACGGCGCCGAGCACAAATCCTCCGAGCACCGCGGCCAGCATTCCCGCCAGCAACGCATTGGCCGGCACCCGGCCGGAGTGCTTATAGAACCCCGGCACACCGGGCAAATTGGAACTGATGGGCCCCACGGGTATGGGCGAGAATTCCGACATGTTCACACCTCCCACGCGATTATACTGAACAGACATGTGGCGACTGGAGAAAAATCCCATGCCAACATTCACTGCCAGGCTCAAGTGCATAGTTCCGGCCGACGTGAAAAAGGCGCTGGGGCGCGTGCTTCTGAAGGAGTTTACCGCCATGAGCTACTCCCACCAGAAAGAGTGGATTCGCGCCCTGGAGTCCGCGAAGAAACCGGAAACCCGCGAGCGCCGGGTGGAGTCACTCGTTACTGCCATGCGCAAGAAGCCTGTCCGACCTGCAAAGAGAGCAGCGGAATAACACTCGTTTTATTCTGCGGCCAAAGCCGCGAGGCGGTCGGCGCGGTCCTGGCGTTGGAGCGCTTCGATGAGGTCGTCCATGTCGCCGGAGATGATTTTTTCGAGGGGGAAGTTCTGGTTGAGGCGGTGGTCGGTGCAGCGGTTCTGGGGGAAGGAGTAGGTGCGGATGCGGGCGTTGCGGTCGCCGGAACCGATCATGGCTTTGCGGGTGGAGGCGCGTTCGGCGCGGCGTTTGGAGTCGAAGTGTTCGAAGACGCGGGAGCGGAGGAGACGCCAGGCTTTTTCACGGTTTTTGTGCTGGGAACGCTCCTCGCGCATGCGGACGACGATTCCGGTGGGAAGGTGGTTGAGCTGGACGGCGGATTCGATTTTGTTGACGCCCTGTCCGCCAGGGCCGCCGGCGCGAGAGACGTCCTCGCGCACGTCTGCGGGGTTGATTTCGATGGCGGTTTCGTCGGCTTCGGGAAGAACCGCCACGGTTGCGGCGCTTGTGTGAATCCGGCCCTGGGTCTCGGTTGCGGGAACCCGCTGCACGCGATGGCCACCGCTTTCGAAGCCGAGCGCGCGGTAGGCGCCTTCGCCCTTGATGTTGACGACGATTTCGCGGAAGCCGCCGGCATCGCCGGGGGAGAAGTCGAGGACTTCCCATTTGAACCGTTTTTGCTCGCAGTAGCGGCGGTACATTTCGGCGAGGTCCCCCGCGAAGAGTCCGGCCTCGTCGCCCCCGGTGCCGGCGCGGATTTCGAGGATTATGGAATCGACGGCGAGTTCTTCGGCGGCGAGGAATTCAGAGACGATGGCTTCGAGGGCCTGGTCGCGCTCGGTGACAAGGGCGGGGAGTTCGGCGTGGGCGAGGTCTTTGAGGTCGGTGTCGTCAGATGCGGCGAGCGCTTCGGTTTCTTCGAGCTGGTGCTGGGCTTTTTTGAAGGCGTTGTATTTTTCGAGCTGGCGGGAGAGCTTGCCGTGCTCTTTTGCGAGTTCGATGACGCGTGCGGGTTTTGTAGCCGTGGCGGGGTCGTTCATTTCGGCTTCGAGCTGGGCGTGGCGCGATTGCAGCACGTCGAGTTTCGTCAGAATCGGCCGATACATTTCGGGGATGGTGGTCATTGTGATTACAGGTTCTCTTGGTGGAGGAGTTGTTTTACCACAAGTCACAGAGACACCGGGGACGCACGGAGGCGGAGCAGCGGATTTCAGAATTGTCAAAGGCTGTATTTGCTGCGAAAGCGTATTCCGGCGATGCGATCGGCGGCATTATGGGGGAAAGAAAAACGCCGCGCTCGTTGGGACGAGCACGGCGTTCCGGAATGTTGCGGTTCAGATCTACTTCTTGGCTTCGGTGGAGCCGCCGGCGCCGCCGGCCTGTGCGGTGGCGAACTTGGCGTACTTCTTCTGGAAGCGTTCGACGCGTCCGGCGGTGTCGACGAACTTCTGCTTGCCGGTGTAGAACGGGTGGCAGACGCCGCAGATTTCGACTTCGATGTGCTTGAGCGAGGAACCGGTTTCGAAGGTGTTCCCGCAGGCGCATCGCACCTTGGCGTAGTTGTATTGGGGGTGAATCTTCTCTTTCATGACAACCTCGTGAGTTTCAAAGGCAAATTCAAAAAACCGCTGCAGGGCCATGGTGCCTTTGTGCCGTCAGCACCCGCCGCGGCCCACTCCCCGGTAGGGGGTGGGAAACAGGAAAGTAGCAGCGCCCGGATTCGAACCGGGGACCTAGGGCTTATGAATCCCTCGCTCTAACCAACTGAGCTACGCTGCCGGATTTCCGAGCGAAGCATTATAGCAACGAATGGAGTTGATTCGCAACCTGCGCGAAAAACGTCGGCCCCCGTTGGAAAACCGTTGCCGAACATCAATTATGGAGTGCGGTTTGTGTCGCCGGGGGCTCGGGAACTTCGCGGAGGCGGGACTCAAAGGCGTCGTCCATGGTTCGAATCATCACAAAATCTTTTGCGTAATTCGCCGGGATAAAGCGGACGGGGCGTGGAACCTCCGCATTCGAGACTTCGGCGGCCGCGGGCGGATTCACAAACCCGAGCACGGCCTTCTTTATGCCTGCGACCAGTTCCGGCTTCAAATTGTAGGAATAGCAGACCGCGAATCGCGGGATCACTTCGGATTCGTAAATGATGCGGTAGCTCTTGTCGGAGACCTCGCCCTTCCTGGTCATGGACCGAAGCTTGTCGCTGGAGACTTCCGCGACCTCCATCGAGCCGCCGGCGATTCCGAGGATGGAATTGCGCTGGCTCGTGGAAAAGTTGACGGCGAAATCGAGCTCAGGCCTGAGTCCATAGGTCTGTTGAAGATAGGCGATACCGGCGCGGTATCCGGTGATGGAACGCGGTTCCGTGGCCATCAGCGTGTGGCCCTTGATCTCTTCGGGTGTTTGAATCTGGGAATTGGCGGAGGCGATGAGGTTGAGTCGGTGGCCGTGGGGGCCGTGATCGTCGCCCGCCACCGCAAACGGGACATAGCCCAGTTCGTTCACGAGGTAGGGCGTATCGGCGGCGTGAACGATGAGGACGTGAAATCCCTGCTCCTGGATTGTTTTCAAATCGTCTTTGTCACCTTCGAGATTCTGGGAGGCGACGTGCTTGCCGGTCGCCGTTTCGATCGCTTTGGCGAGTTCGCTCCACGCAATGGACTCCGCCCCGTCGACGTCTTTCTGGAGGTAGGCAAATCTCAGGTCATCGGGGTCGGCAAGCCTGGATGGATCGGTGGGGGCGTCTGCGGTGAGATTCCCGTGGGCATCCGCAAAGCGCGAGGCCAGATGTTTGTGCGCGCCGCTTCCGATGCCGTATCCCGACATCATGGATTGCTTCAGTTGGAAATCCACTTCCCGCTCCCCTTGCGTCTGCCGGACAAGATAGCCGCAGAAGACGAGCAGCACCGCGAGGGTCAGGTACAGCACGGGCCGAAGCATCCATAGCATGAAGGGCGTCCTCTTATGCGTGTTCGCCAGAGAACTGTTCATCGAGCGCTCTCCAGCGTGCGAAGTGAAAGCCCGTGAGTTTAACACGGACTGTTCTGTGAATTATTAGTAATTCATTAAACACGACCACCTTGGGCGAAGCATTTCTCGGTGGCATCTTCAAATGGGCCTCGCTGGCGTGCCATGTGTCTGCTGATCCAAGACTTGGCGCCTTTACGCATGGGAAACGCTTTGCCGGGACCGGCGACAAGCACCACTCGTCCCGCCTATACTTCGCGAACAGGAACCGTTTAACAGTCGGAGCCCAAGTGAACCTCAGCCTCGCCATCGACGCCGCCATCGATCCTGCCGCATTTTTCGGGCATGGCGATCGCAACCTGAAGCTGTTGCGCGAGCTTCTGGATGTGCATCTCTCGGCCCGTAACGACGCCCTTCGTATTTCAGGGGAGCCCGCGAATGTTTCCCGTGCGGCGGCGGTGGTCGCGGAGTTGCAGCGGTATCTGCGGCACCATCCGTCGGTGGATCGGGACCAGCTCGTTTCGATTGTCCGCCGCACGGAGGCCGAGATTACCGGCGACGCCACCGCCGCGGGTCCGGATGAGCATGGGGCGCTCGATGTGACCGCCCGCGGCCAGCTCGTTCATGCGAAGACGGAGGGTCAGAAGGCGTACCTGAACGCGATTTCGCACAACGATCTTGTGTTTTGCGAAGGGCCCGCCGGTACGGGCAAGACTTTTCTTGCGGTGGCGATGGCGGTTTCGCTTCTTCGGCGGTCGATCATTCGTCGCATCGTCCTCGTGCGCCCTGCTGTCGAGGCGGGCGAGAAGCTGGGGTTTCTGCCCGGCGGCATCGAGGAGAAGGTGAATCCGTATCTCCGTCCGCTGCTCGATGCGCTTTCCGACATGATGACGTTTGAGCAGATTCGACGGTACATGGCGAACGATGTGATTGAGGTGGCGCCGCTGGCGTACATGCGCGGGCGCACGCTGAATGAGGCAGTGGTCATTCTGGATGAGGCCCAGAACACGACGCCGTCGCAGATGATGATGTTCCTTACGCGCCTTGGCGAGCGGTCGAAGATGATTGTGACGGGGGACTCCTCGCAGGTGGACCTTGAGCGGGGGCAGGATTCCGGGCTTATTGATGCCCACCGGACGCTCCGCGGGATCAAGGGGATTGCCTTCGTGACACTGGACAAGGGGGATATCGTGCGCCACCGGCTTGTGCAGAATATCGTGCAGGCGTATGCCGATCGGAACAGCCCACGGGCGTGAGAAGGCGTCGAGCTTAAACGGGGGAGAAAAGGGATGTGACCATCGAAACTCGGAAATCGAAAGTGGAAAAGTCTCTTCCGCCCGGGCCGCGCTCCGGATTGCCCGGCCGGCTCTTCCTGCAGCTTCGCCGCGACCCGCTTGCCTTTCTCACGCGCCTCACGCAAACGTACGGCGACATCACCACCTTCACCTCGCTTGGCCGGCGCTACGTCGTGCTCAACCATCCTGACCTTGCGAAGGAAGTTCTGCTCACCCAGGCGGATGCGTTCTGGAAGGGGCCCGCGCTTCAGAATTCCAAGGATGTTCTCGGCGATGGACTGCTCACGGCCGAAGGGGAGACGCACCGCTCGCAACGCCGGCTGATGCAGCCCGCATTTCACGCCAAGCGCGTCGAGGCTTATGCGGGAGACGTCCTCGACTGCACCCGCTCTCTTTGCGACACCCTGCAAAAAGCCGGCGATGGTATCGCCGGAGTGTGCGATCATTCCGGAACCCGTGTTCCTTTCACCACCGATATCCGCCCGCACATGATGCGCCTCACCCTCCTCATCGCCGGCCGCGCGCTCTTCGGCACTCTCCTCGAAGAAGAAACCAATCTCGTCGCCGACTCCATGGATGCCCTCATGGGCAGCTACTCCCGCACCGTCGTTCCCTGGGGCAAACTCCTCAACCGCATTCCCCTTCCCTCCACGCTCCGGCTCCGCAAAGCCCAGCAACAACTCCGCGCCCTCGTCGCCCGCATGATCGCCAAACGCCGCGGCGAACAATCCTGGTCCGGCTGCCCCAAGAACGATCTCCTCTCCACGCTCATCGCCGCTACAGATCCAGAGCACCAGGGCGCCAAACTCACCGACACCCAACTCCGCGACCAGGCCATCACCATCCTCACCGCCGGCCACGAAACCACCGCCAATGCCATGACGTTCACCCTCTACCTTCTCGCCAAACACCCCCACGAGCAGCAGAAACTCCGCGAAGAAATCGCCGTGATTCTCGGCTCGCGCGAGCCGATGATCGGCGACCTCGACAACCTCAAACAGACCCGCAACGTCCTGTCCGAATCGATGCGACTCCTTCCCCCGGCGTGGACGATCGGCCGGCAGAACCAGCGTCCGATCGAACTTGCCGGCTATCACATCCCGAGCAAGTGCACGGTGCTCATACCTCAATGGACGCTGCACCGCGATGCGCGTTTCTTCCCCGATCCGCTCACGTTCAACCCCGACCGCTGGAACAACGCGAACGTCCCCCGGTTCGCCTATCTTCCCTTCTCCACCGGCCCGCGCAACTGCATCGGCGAATCGTTCGCCTGGATCGAGATGCTGCTGGCTCTTCCCATGCTGCTGCGAAAATTCCAGTTCACCCTCGCCGACGCGGCCGCCGATATTCCCCTCACGCCTGCCATCACGCTGCGTCCCGCGAAACCCGTCCTCCTCACGGTTGCCTCCGTCTCCGCGCTCTCATCGGCGATGCCGCTCGTGCCTTCGTCCGATGTCGATTTACCGGGATTTTGAGTGCGAATCCAAACGCTCTTTGTAAAATGGTCCCCGCTCGAAAGATGCTTAATCGCCAAATGCTGCCAACGGAGATTCACATGCAACGACATCGCACGATCGCCGCAATACTCTTGCTGACATCCGCCGTGGTCCGTGCCGAATCGCCGGCCACCGCCCCCGCTCAAATTGATGAAGCCTACACCAAGGCCGCACGAAATCTCGAGAGGGCCGCGAGGGAAAGGGATCTCGACGCACTCAAGAAGATCATCGACATGCACGCCCTCGAACAGTTGGTGATGCAGGGCGTGACCGCCCAAAAGCAAACGATTCATGACCACTACACCGAATGGGCGAACTGCGCACCACTGGCGACGCGCATCGTCTCCGAACGCCGCAACGGCTATTCCTACGACCTTGTCAATGTCACGATTCAGGACGGAAAGACCCGCGCACTCTATCGTCTCGTTTCCTCCACCGGAGGCTTCTGGTATGTGGCGTGGGTCCTGGCGAAGGATGACAACGGCGTCGTCAAAGCCGTCGACTCATGGCCCAGCAATATCGGCGATTATCGCAGCAACACGCTCCGCAAGTTCTACACGAAACAGGCTGCCGACAGCGATGCCCGCGACACTGCTGCCCTTATGGGAGATACCGACGCCGAGTCCGGTACTTCGCAGGAAGGAAACCGCATGATCGCCGCCTATGACTCCAGAAAGATGGAAGAAGCCCTGAGCATCTATCAGTCTCTCCCGGAATCGGTTCAGCACGAGAAGGAATACAGCATTTACCGCGTCTACGCCGCCAGCTACCTCCGCAACAGCGATCCGGACGGTTACAGGGAAGCCATCGACGACTACCAGCGCCTCTTCGCCAACGATCCCTCCGTCGACGCCATCTGTTTCGACGGTTGGCTGTTCGAGAAGGACTATGCTTCGTGTTACGCCGCGCTCGACCGCATGGAGAAATTGACCGGCGGTGATCCTTTCCTTGACGCCGTCCGCGCCAAAGTAACTCTCCTTGAAGCCGGAGCGGACGCGCCGAAAAACGCCGAACGCCTCGCTCGGCAGGCTGTCGCCGGCGTTCCCCGATCCGTGTTCGCGCAACTCATGCTCATGCGCATCCTGGTCCTCCAGCGTAGATTCGACGAGGCCATCGATCCGCTGGCCGCGGTTGAAAAGATTGAGGGGCACCCCGTCCCACTCGAGAGGATGCCGTCGATGACCGAATTCGTTGACTCTGATTCGTATCAGCAATATCGCCGGCAACACGTTGCCGTCACGCAACCCGCGCCGTGATCAATCCCGCCCCTGTCGCCGCGTCCGCATCGCTCAGAGCGCCAGGGCCAAACTGCTTGCGCATGCCTATACTTCTGGTGCGGAGGTGCCCCATGCGTCTCTTCATCGCCATCGACATCCCGTCCGACATCGCCGACAAAATCGCCGCCATCCAGCGCATCCTCGCCGACACCAAGGCCGATATCGCCTGGGTCAGCCCCGCCAACTACCACATCACCATCAAATTCCTCGGCGAACTCGACGACGCCCTCCTCCCCGAAATCACCGCCCGTATGAACCGCGCCGCCGCCGAAGTCCCCGCCTTCCCACTCGAAGCCGAAGGCATCGACAAGCTCCCGGAAAAAGGCCCCACCCGCGTCATCATCTCCCGCATCCTCTCCCCCGACCAGCGCCTCACTAAACTCCACCGCCTCCTCGACTCCGCCATCGGCGGCATGGGCCTCCCCATGGACACCCGCGTCCTCGTCCCGCACCTCACCCTTGGCCGCGTCCGCTCCAACCACGGCATCAACCGCCTCCTCCGCCTCCTCGAAAAACACGACCTCGACTTCTTCGGCAGCTTCCCCGCGGAAGAAGTCACCCTCTACCGCTCCCTCCTCGGCGACGGCCCCGCTCAATACGAACCCCTCCACCGCGCCCCTTTGAAGCCCGTGGAAAAACACACAGAGAACTCAGAGGGCACAGAGATCACGACGAAACAATAATCCGTCCTCTGTGTTCTCTGTGCCCTCTGTGGTTATTTTCTTAAGCGCCAAGCTCCTGCAAATTCTTCTCGATCGCCGCCAGCTCCTCCTCATACTTCGTGAGCTGATCGCGCCATCCCTGCACAACGGCCGCCGGCACCTTCGCAATAGCCGCCTCATTCCCCAGCTTGTTCCGCTGCGACGTCGCCAGCTTCGTCAGCTCATCCCGCCGCTTCTGCAGCTTCGGCATCTCGACCGCCTTGTCTATCACGCCGCCGATATACACCTGCACCTCCGGCAGCACCGCGGTCGCCGCGTTCTCCGGCTTCGTCGCTCCAAGCGAATTCTCCGCAATCCTCACCCCCGCCAACGGCTCAATAATGCTCCGCGATTTCTCAATCGTCCCCTGCACATTCGCATCCCGCGGCTGCAGCACCACATCCTTCCCCTTCGCCGCCGGATACCGATTCTGAATCTCGCGAATCGCGCTCGTCACCGACTGAATCAACGCGATCTGCGACTCCGCCGCGGTGTCGATTCGTCCCGCATCGACGACCGGAAACGCCGCCGTGATCAGCATCGACTCACGATTCGGCAACTTGCTCCAGATCTCTTCCGTGATAAATGGCATCACCGGATGCAGCAGCTTGAGCGTCGTCTCCAGGCAATGCAGCAGAATCGACTGTACCACCGAATCACCCGCCTTAATTCGCGCTTTGGCAATTTCCAGATACCAATCGCACAAATCCGTCCAGAAAAACGAGCGCAGCGCCTCCGCAAGATCAGCGAACCGGTAATGATTGATCGAATCATGCACCGCCTGAATCGTCGAATTCAAACGCGACAAAATCCACCGATCCTCCAGCGCCGTCACTTCTTGATTCTTGATTCCTGCTTCTTGCTTCTCATCAACATTCGAAAGCACATACCGCGACGCATTCCAAATCTTGTTCGCAAAATTCCTCCCCAGATCAAACTTCGGCGAAGTGTTTACCCCCGTCTTCTGATCCTTCACCACCGGCATCCGAATATCCTGCGTCTCCGTCGCCATCGACGCCAGCGTGAACCGCAGCGCATCCGCCCCATGCGACGCCACAATATCCACCGGATCCACCCCATTCCCCAGCGACTTCTTCATCGGCCGGCCTTCGCCATCCTGAATCACCGCATGAATGTACACATCCTTGAACGGCACATCCCCATGACAATACAACCCAAACATCACCATCCGCGCCACCCACAACGTGAGAATCTCCCGCGCCGTGGAAAGCAGCGACGTCGGGTAGAAGTACGGCAGCAACTGGTCGTCCGCCTTCTCCGAAGTCCCATTCGCCGGCCACCCCATCGTCGAAATCGGCCAAAGCGCCGACGAGAACCACGTGTCGAGAACGTCAGGGTCTTGGGTGTAGCCATCGTGCACAAGCTTGCGGACTGTCTCCGCATATTCATTTGGCGGGTCGAACCTTGCTGAATCAGCAAGGCACACATATTCCACTCCGCCCATACGCTGGACCGCGATCTTATTCTTCCAATGAAACTCCTGTTCCCATTTAACAGGTGCTGAGTCGGCCCCAGATTCTTTAGATGAAAGAACCTCGCGACTCCACACCGGAATCCGATGCCCCCACCAAAGCTGCCGCGAAATACACCAATCCCGCTTTTGCCCCAGCCAATCCAGATACGACTTCGCATACCGCTCCGGCGTAATCTTCACCCGCCCATCCGTCACCGCATCCATCGCCGCCTGCGCCAAACCGGGCGCGCGTTTCCCGTTAGCAAGCGTAATTCCCTCTTCGGAAGACCGCCTAAAGGCGGAACTCCCAACGTTTGGAGTTCCGCCTTTAGGCGGTTCGGCCGCGTCAACGAGGTCGCCCATGCGCACAAACCACTGATCACTTAAATACGGCTCAATCGGCGTCTTGCTCCGATCGCTATGCCCCACCTCGTGCTCATGCACCTTCGTCTCAGCAATCAACCCCAGCGTTTCCAGATCGCCCAGCACCTGCTTGCGCGCAGCCGTCGCAAACTTCAGTCCGACATACGAATACTTCTGCCCCAAAAATTCGCCCTGCCCATTCTCATTCACCTTCCCATCCGGCGTGAGCAGATTGATCTGCTCCAGATTGTGCCGCACCCCCGTCGCATAGTCATTCGGATCATGCGCCGGCGTCACCTTCACCACGCCCGTCCCAAACTTCGGATCCACCAGCAGCCCATCGCAGATCACCGGAATCCGCCGCCCAACCAGCGGCAAAATCACAAACTTCCCATGCAGATGCGTATACCGCGGATCATCCGGATGCACCGCCACCGCCGTGTCGCCCAGCATCGTCTCCGGCCGCGTCGTCGCCACGATCAAATACTCGTCCGGCGAACCATCCACCGGATACTTGATCGACGTCATCTGCCCCTTGACCGTCTCGTGATAAATCTCATCATCCGCGACGGCGGTTTGGAGCTGGGCGTCCCAGTTCACGAGACGCTTGCCGCGGAAGATGAGGCCGTCCTTGAACATCTTGAAAAACGCTTCACGCACCGCCCGCGCGCAAATGTCATCCAGCGTGAACCGCGTGCGGTCCCAGTCGCAGGAGGAGCCAATCGAAGCGAGCTGATTGAGAATCCGCGCCCCAAACTGCTCCTTCCACTCCCAAATCCGCCGCACGAGTTCCTCGCGCCCCAGATCGTGCCGCGACTTCTTCTCCTTCTCAAAAATCGTCTTCTCCACCACCGCCTGCGTCGCGATCCCCGCATGATCGATCCCCGGCATCCACAGCGTATTGTCCCCCTTCATCCGGTGATAGCGCGTGAGAATATCCTGAATCGTCCCATTGATCGCATGCCCCAGGTGCAACGCCCCGGTCACATTCGGCGGCGGAATCACGCACGAAAACCTGTTCGTACGCGCATCGGGAACGGCATGAAACGCCTTCGACGCCAGCCACTTCTCGTAAATAGGCTTCTCAACAGACTGCGGGTTGTACTGCGTGGGCAAATCAATATTCATGATCTCTATCGTTTCCTCTGGAGTTTATTTCGCCTTGGCTTCTTCATCATGGAGCAGTTGGTATTCGATTCCGTCGACCAGCGCCTGCCAGCTCGCATCAATCACGTTTTCGCTCACGCCGACGGTTCCAAACAGGCCGCGCGGGCTGCGGAATTCGATGACGACGCGCACCTTGGCGGCCGTGGCTTCGGAGGAGTTGACCACGCGCACCTTGTAATCGACGAGGCGGAGCGCTTCCAGCGACGGGTAATGCGGAATCAATGCGACGCGCAGCGCATTGTCGAGGGCGTTCACGGGGCCATCGCCCTCCGCGGAAGCGTTGAACTCGTGGCCGTTGAGGAGGAGGGTGAGCGTCGTCTTCGTCACCGGGGCCGCGCTGCCGGAGCGGTTGACCGCCACCCGGTAATGATCGAGCTCGAAGAACGTGCGGTATTTGCCGATCTGCTTGCGTACAATCAGCTCGAAGGATGCCTCTGCCGCTTCGAATTGATACCCCTCCGCCTCCAGCCGCGTCACCTCATCGAGAATCCTCTTCTGTGCGGCCCGGTCGCCCTCAATGTTGAATTTCTTCCCGGCCTTCGCGGCGATGTTCGAAACGCCCGAGAGCTCCGAGACAAGAATGCGGCGCGTGTTCCCGACCGACTCCGGCGGCACGTGCTCGTACGACCGGGCGAGCTTGTTGACGGCGTGCACATGCATGCCGCCCTTGTGCGCAAATGCCGACATGCCGACATACGGCTGGCCGTTGTTGAGGTTGAGGTTGGCGATTTCGTAGATGTAGCGGCTCGCTTCGGTGAGGTGGCGGAGCGAGTCGGCGCCATCGCGCCCCCCATCGAGGCACTCGTACCCCATCTTGAGTTTGAGGTTGGCGATGACGGTGGTGATGTCCACATTGCCGCAGCGTTCGCCGATCCCGTTCATGGTGCCCTGGACCTGCGTAGCGCCGGCCCGAACTGCGGCAAGTGCGTTGGCGACGGCGAGGCCCGAATCGTTGTGCGGGTGGATGCCGATAGCACTCCTGTTCCCAACCTTCTGCTTGGCGAGTTGCACAAACTCCACGATGCGCTCCGGCAGCGATCCGCCGTTTGTATCGCACAAGCAGACAACCTTCGCACCCGCCTGCGAAGCCGCCTCGATCGTCTTCAACGCGTACTCGGTATTCGCGGCCGTGCCATCGAAGAAGTGCTCGGCATCATAAAAGACGGTGCGGCCCAATCCGGCAAGGTACGCGACGGAGTCGTGGATCATGTCCAGATTCTCCTGCAGCGAAACCCCGAGCACTTCCGTCGCATGAAGATCCCACGTCTTGCCGACGATGATGATGTGCGACGTTTCGGCGTCACGCAGGGCATTGAGACCAACGTCATCGGCGGCCTTGATGCCCTTTCGCCGCGTCATGCCGAATGCCACCAGCTTGGCGTGCTTCAGCTTCAGCGTCTTCGCTTCGTTGAAGAAGGTCGCATCCTTGGGATTCGAAAGCGGATATCCCCCTTCAACAAAATCGACGCCAAGCTCATCGAGCTTCTGCGAAATGAGCAGTTTGTCCTGCACCGAAAGAGACACCCCTTCGCCCTGCGTGCCGTCGCGCAGGGTGGTGTCATAGATTTCGATTCTGGTCGGGGTGGCCAAGGTGGGGGAGGTGGGGGGTGTCATGAGTTCCTCTAATGAAAACGCCCTGCTTTTCTGGCAGGGCGTTCATGTGTGTCGGTGAAAGATGAAGCCCTACCGGGATATCTCCGTGATGACGAGGACGTCAATAACGATGCGGACAGTCGCACTCAGCGCGGCTGTGATCGCGCGCGAGTGAGGCAGCGACCGGCTCTGAGCGAGGGCTGCATTGGCTGTCCGCATGGGTCACCTCAAAATAAGAGCGCAGATTATCGTGAAAAACGGCCTGCCGGTCAACCTGCACCTGACCTGCACCATCGGCGACTTCGGATTCGCATGGGCAATCAGAATCGAACTATTCGCGGGCTGCGAGCGTGGTATTATTGAAGCCTTCATGGTGCAGTCAAACGAAGAGTTGGAGAGCACGCATGACGGACGCGACGCCCGCCTATTCCATGCAACTGGCGATTCAGTATCTCCAGGCCGGGCGTCTGCCTGAGGCCAAATCCGTTTACGAGCAGATCCTGGCCGCGGAGCCTCGCAATGCCGAAGCCCTTCATTTGCTCGGCTTGATCGCGCACCGGTCCGGCGATCCCGCGGCCGGCGAAAGATTGATCCGGCAGGCGATCGAAATCAAGCCCGGTGATCCGGATTTTCACTCCAATCTCGGTGAGATTCTGCGCACGCGCAAGCGGCTGGATGAAGCAATCACCGCATTGCGCCAGGCGGCGGCGCTCAGGCCGGATCGCGCCGCGATTCACTACAACCTGGGCCTCGCCCTCAAGGAAAAAGGGCAACTCGCCGAATCCATCGACGCATTCCGCGAATCGCTGCGCCTCAATTCCCGAAACCCGCCCGCGCAGCATCATCTGGCGGCGGCGCTTCAGGGCAGAGGGCAGTTGAACGAAGCAATCCTCGCCTACCGCGCAGCGATTGCAATCCAGCCGAATTATCCCTCCGCCTACAACAATCTCGGCAACGCACTGCTTGAAGCGGGCAACGATCACGTCGATGAAGCCATCGCCGCTTTCGGGGGAGCGCTCGCACTCAAGCCCGATTTTGCGGAAGCGCAGAACAACCTCGGTACAGCCTACTGGCAGCGCGACCGTCGGCAGGATGCGATCGCGTCCTTTCGCCGGGCCCTGACTCTCGCTCCCGCAATGACCAGCGCCTCCATCAATCTCGCCGGTGCTTTAATTGCAGGGGGCCACTTCGAAGAGGCGCTGGCCGTCGCAACCTGTGCCCTGGAGTTCTCACCACGCGTGGCCGCCCTGCATCGTTCCCGAGGGCTCGCCCTGATCAAACTCAATCAACTCGACGACGCACGCAGAGCATTCGAGTCTGCCCTCCAACTGGAGCCCGATTCCGAACTGTATCGCTTCGAACTTGCCGCCATATCCCCAGGTGAAAGCCTCCGCTCAATGCCCCTCTCCTACGTCCGCATGATCTTCGACGATTACGCCCTGCAGTTCGATCAGCACCTCGTCGGAACCCTCGAATATCGCGTGCCGGAGCACTTTCTGCACGATGTGCTCGCCCTCCCCGGCGAGAGCGCGCGGAACACCCGCGAAATACTCGACCTCGGCTCCGGAACGGGACTCTGCGCCATGCACTTTCGCCCCTACGCCGCCCGCATCGTCGGCGTCGATATCGCCCCCCAAATGATCGAAACCGCGCGCGCTCGCCAAGTCTACGACGAACTGATTCTCGCCGACCTCACCTCCGTTCTTCAGCAGCGCCCCAACAGTTTTGATCTCATCCTCGCCGGCGACCTGTTCCTCTACATCGGGGAGCTCGACGCGTTGTTCGTGCAGGTGGCTCGGTCGCTCCGCAGCGAAGGCCTTTTCGCATCCTCCATCGAGAACTCCGACGGCCAGGACGTCCTCCTTCGCCCAACGCGCCGCTTCGCCCATTCCATCGCCTACCTTCGGCGTCTCGCCGAAGCGAACGGCCTCATCGAACGCTCCGCGCGCGAAGTCATCATTCGAAAGGATGGCGCCAAAAAGATTCCCGGATGGGTGGTGATCCTGCAGAAGCGCCACCCCGCGGAGAGTTGAATCGCATACCCTTAGCGTCTACCCTCTTGCCTTATGCCTACCTGCTTTGTTATTGCTGTGTGCGTGGTGATCGTCGTCGGAAGCGGTGTCTATATCGCGGTGATGAATCATCAATGGTGGGACAAGAAGGACAAACCCCCGGAATAACCGATGTTGCAGATTGCCCGGCCGCTTCCGCGCAGCGGTCCCCGCTCCCGTGAAGGCTTGATATAGCGCTGCCAATGCGTAATATGAGGGGCTTGCCGCGAAAGCGGCGACGGACTGGTAGCTCAGTTGGTAGAGCAACGCCCTTTTAAGGCGTGGGTCGTGGGTTCGAGTCCCACCCGGTCCATTCCCCCCTCAATTTCACGACAAGAATTGCCATTCCCTACAATTCCTGTAGGAGTTGGGGGGAGATTGCCAATGACCTACCCATACTTGGCAATGTGGGGGGGGGGGCTCCCACTTATTTGTTGTAATAGTCCCGAATCAAATCCCGATACTGCGGCGGAATCTGCTGCGTCTGCAAATCATCCATCGCCCGCTTCCGCGCCGCCGGCAATTGCGAATCGTAGGTCTGAATCGTCGGATCGCTCTTTTCGCCCTGTCCAAGCACATGGATGGTGCCTGCCGCAGGGGCGAGCGGGTTGATTTGACCCGAAACCTTTTCCGTGGCGCCCTGCGTCTTCGTGATCGTCTGGTCGTAGACGCGCACGTACGTTTCCGAGCCGCCGAGTGGCTTGCCGGGATCATGGTTGCCGGGACCGGAAGGAGCATGCAGGTTGGTCGAGCCGCCTTCACCCGTGCGATCTCCGCCCGTGCCGTTCTGTTTGCCCGAGCCCTGTCCTCCTCCCGCCGTTTGCCCTGCACCTGCTCCCTGCTGGCCGGCCCCCTGCTGTTGCCCGCCCCCTTGCTGGCCCTGCTGCCCCCCTTGCTGGCCCTCTTGTCCACCGCCCTGTTGGCCACCTTGCTGACCGCCGCCCTGTTGCGCCCCGTTCTGCCCCCCTCCCTGCTGCTGGCCCCCGGCCGTTTGGTTGTCGCCGTTCCCCTGGTTGCCCGGATCATTTCCCTGACGTGCACGCTCCTCATCGCCGCCCCGGCTGCCGGCGCCGGCACGATCAATTGCATCCATCGCATCCTTCAGAGCCTGTCCGGAAAGTTGCGAACTCCCGCCTTTGGACATGGCCTGGCCCGCTTGATCGAGATTTCGCGACAGTCCCGCCCCATCGTCCTTCCGCACGGCTTCCGAGGCGTTTTTCAGCGCATCCTTCAGCTCGTGCGATCCTGTCGCCGAATTCGCCGCTTCTTCCAGCCCCTTCGCAAGCTTATCCTTCTCCCCCTTCGACATGCTGCCGTCGTTCAGCTTCTTCCCCATCTCCCCCGCGGCGTCCTTCAGTCCCTGCTCAGCATTGCTCTTCGCCGACCCCGCGCCATTCTGATCATCCGCATGCTGCGCGCCCGCCTGTTTCAACCGATCAGCCGCTTCGTTGACCGCTTCCATTCCCTTGATGTTGTCGAGCGCCCGTTCCACACGCTCGGACGCTTCCATGTCATCCTTCGCCTTCTGCAGATTCGCCCGCTCTTCCGAAAGCCGCTCCTCGGCTTCAAACGGACTCATGTTTCCCTTGCGCAACTCCGCGAGCGTGTTCTTCAGCGGCTGCAGCTTCGACTGCGCTTCCTCGTTCTTATTCTCCGGCTTCTGCGCGAGTTCTTCCAGAATCTTGTCCAGCTTCTTCCCCTTCTCCACCACGGCGAGGTACTGCTTCGTCGAAGATCGTGCCGCCGCCGGTAGGGGGGTGAGAAGGCAAACAGCCGCGGCCGCAATCGCCACAGCGCCCGCGGTGGCGTAGAGCCGCCTGTCCGCGCGGGCGTAGCCGATCCTGCTTTCCCCCATTCGACGGCACGCTTCCACTGCGGAGGCAATCACCGGTTGGCGGAAAGCCGCTTCCATGGGAGATGCCGGTGCGACGCTGAGGAATTCGAAAGCGGTCGAGACGCGTTCCTGCAGTCCGACCTGCTGGTCGACAAATATGGCCGCCGCCTTCGCATCAACCGGGCGAATGGTCAGTGCGCTGGCAACCACAAAAATCGCAACAGGCGCCGCAGCAAACATCCACACGGGCGCATGTGCCGTGGCGGCTATCGAAAGCAACACGAGCGTTGCGACGATCAAAATGACGGTGAGAATCCCCAGGAAGCGGAGAAACGTTCTGGTGGCGATAATTCCGCGCGCGAATGAGGCCCGTTGCCACGTCCAAATGACAGCGGGTATTGCGAGCAGCGGAATGACAAGGCTTATCCAGTGTGACCGGTCAGTGGTAAGCCGGGCGCCAACGAGGAAAAGCCCCAGCGCCGCCCCCCACGCAATCCCCACCGACGCCCGTTCCACCACCCGTACCAGCCACAACCTGCGGCGAACCTGATTGAGGCACCGCGCAATGATCCGATACTCGGCGGCATTTTCCGATCCAGATCGCAGTTGTACATCAGCCATGTCCCATCTCCCGGGGTTCCAGCTCTATTTCTTTTACCTATTGTATCGGCCGATTTTGTGAAACCTAGTGCAATTCGCCCTCCCGGTTTGGTACACTGCGGATCCATACACGACAATGGAAGCGGCAGTGAGAACCGCCATGCGGCGGAAAGTCGTGCGCCCCGTCTCGTAAGTTCGCAGGATGTGGAGAAAATAGGAATGTGTGAAAGCCGTTCTTTCTGTCGGCGGGTTCTTCCGATTCTCGCCCTCGCCGTGGCGAGTTTGCGCCCCGCGTGGGGCGCAACGCTGCGGGTCGCTACCTACAATCTCGACAGCGACACCACCGATTTCTCCGGCGTCAACCAGCAGGCATATCTCGAAACCGTCCTCGAAGGCATCGGCAGTTATCACCTCAGCGATAACGGCGCCCTCAACGCCCAGCCCGTCGACATCCTCGCCGTTCAAGAACTTCAGAACGGCTACGGCGCAACCACTGGCGATACCCTCTCCTCTATCGTCACCAACCTCAACGCTAAATACGGTACCGGAATCTACGCAGCCGACAACACGACGGCCCCCACCACCGGTGCCGCTCTCGGAAATGGTCCCAACGGCCTCGTCTACAACGCCAGCACCCTGCAGGTCGTCAGCGCCACTCCCCTCGGCACTCCCTCGGGCAGCGGCGAAGCCCGCGCGCCCATGGAATACCTCCTCCATCCCATCGGCTACAGCAGCGCGGCCAATTTCTACGTCATCGTCAGCCACATGAAATCCAGCACCGGCAGTAGCAACATCGCCCGCCGCGACGCCGAAGCCGCCGTCATTGCCAACTCCGTCGCCGGCCTTGGCAGCAATGCCCACGTCATCGTCCTGGGTGATTTCAACATCACCTCCGGCAGCACCGAATCCACCTACCAGACTCTCATCTCCAAACTCGACGACGTGGCACTCCCCTCGGAAAACTGGAGCGACAGCACGACCACCGCCGCCAGGGCCATCAGCCCCCTCCTCAGTGAATCCGCAACCTCCGTCCGCTACCGGGACGACATCCAGTTCGTCACTCCCAACGCCGATCCCGCCTCCGCCTCCGTGCAAAATGGCCTCCAGTACAGCGCCGGCTCCTGCCTGGTCTTTGGCAATGGGGGCGCAACCACTGTCGTCAGCCACGCGGTCACCGACACCACCAACAATCCCAACGCGCTTTCCGATCTTCCCGCTGCCCAGCGCACTGCCGTCCTCACTGCTGAAACCAACGCCACAGACCACCTCCCCGTCGTCGCCGACTACACCCTCGTCGGACTCACCCCCGTTGCCCAGGCGGTGGCCTGGATTTCCGGCCGCACCGGCACCTGGTCCACTTCCAGCAACTGGAACCCCGCCACCATCCCGAACAACGGCGGTACGCTCTCCTACGCCGTGACCATCAACGGCGGTACCGCTACGCTCAACATCAACGCCACCATCAATTCCCTCAACCTCGCCAGCGGCACACTCACCGGTTCCAGCAATCTCACCCTCTCCAGCGCTACTGTCAGCGGTTCCTACAATGTCACCGGCACCACCACCATCGCCCCCGACAACATCACCGGCACCACCGCTGGTACGATCGTATTCGCCGGCACCACGCATAACGCCGGCGCCTTCACCGGCTCTGGTAACATCACCATCAATCCGGGCGCCACCCTGACCTCTGATGGCATCACAATAAACCAGCTTACGATCAATGGCGCCAGCATTATCCGTTCCAACGGAACATCCACTGGAACAAGCCGCGTAAGCACGCTTCAACTCGGGGGCTCACTGAATCATTGGACGGGCAGCCTCGACATCACCAACAACTCGCTCATCGTTGAGGCGCCCGATGCTTCGACGAAATCCGCCGACCTCTCCTCCCTTCAAAATCAGGTCGCCAGCTTCGGCAAGGCCGGCAGCCTCGGCATCACCAGTTCCACACTCCCCCTGAACTTCGCGATTGCCGTCCTCGATAACGCTCTCACCCACTTCACTACCTTCGGCGGTCTGTCGATGGATGCCAACTCCATCCTCATCACCCCCGCACTTCTCGGCGACGCCAACGCCGACGGCCACGTCGACCTCACCGATCTTTCCATCGTCCTTAACAACTTCGGTTCGAGCACCGCCGACTGGAGCACCGGCAATTTCGACGGCGCTTCCAGCATCGACCTCACCGACCTCTCCGATGTCCTCAACAACTTTGGCCTTTCCTATCCGACCGCAGCAGGTGCCGCTGCGTCAATAATCACATCCAGTCCGGCACCGGAGCCCGCCTCCCTCACGCTGACGATGCTCGCCCTCCCTGCCCTTCTCAAACGCCGCAAACGTAACGCCTGATACCGACCTGGGCCTCCCCCGAAATCCACAGCACCCTCCGCGCATAAAAAAAGCCTCACATCCGTGAGGCTTTCATGCACCAGCCAGCCCAACCTTCGCACTTCCCCCCCCTGCAACTTCACGTCGATCATCTGTGGGCCGACTGACCCCGAGTTCCTTGTTTGCGTTCGCGTTTTCCGGCGCAAAGCGCATCGTCGACGGCGAACGCGTGTACCACGCAATGCGGCTCAGGGAGAAGCGGGATGGCGCGTCAGTCGATCTTTACGCCCAGGCCTTTGAGGATTTGTTCAAGCCGTTTGTCGCCTTCAGCATAACCGGAGACAGTTCCGGCGATTTTGCCGGTCTTGTCGATGACGAAGGTAGCGGGGATGCCGGTGACGCCGTAGAGATGATGGGCGATGGTGTTGCCGTTTTCATCGCGGCCAGCGGGATCGCGAGCGAGGATGAACTTGTATTCCTTGCCTTTTCCGGTTGCGAAGTGTTCAAACGGTTCTACGTCATCGGAGGTATTGAGTGCGATGACAGCGACGTCCTGGCCTTGGACGGCTTCAGCCACTTTGCTGAGATGCGGAATGCTCTTCATGCAAGGCCCGCACCAGGTAGCCCACATATCAATGACGACGATTTTTTTGCCGCGGAAATCGGAGAGCTTGAAGCGATTGGAGGTATCGAGTTTCGTCTGACCATCGCTCCACATGAGGGCTTCGAAATCCGGGGCTTCAACGCCGGCTGCGAGGAGGGTAGATTTTTCGGGTCGTCCGCGCGGGGGAAGGATGACTTTCATGGTGGGGGTGAGTTTGAGCGTGGAGCCGTCATCGGTCACGGTGGCGAGGTAATTCATGCCGGCGAAGGGGAAGGTGCCGCGGATGTCGTACTGGTCGCCGTCGAGGAGGAGCCAGACGGGGGCGGTCATGCGGTCGCCAACGACGATGGGTTTGCTGGCATCGTAGAGTTTGTTGTAGAGGCCGTCGCCATCGTTTTCGAGGAGGGTGACGTCATAGGCTTTTCCGTCAATGGTGATTTTCCCGACGCGTGCGGAAGCGCTGTAGTAGTTGATCTGGCCGCGGCCGGGCTGCCAGTAGAAGTTGAGTGCGTACTCGCCGACGGTGTTCCCGCCTTCGGGCGTTTTCCAGCCGGGTTTGAAGATCAGGGTGCTCTCGTAGCTGGGTAGGCGTCCTTCCGTCCCCTCCAGCTTTGTCTGCCAGTCGCCGTTACCGTCGTTGGTGAGATTGCCGTCGCCATTGAGGTCGGCATAGAACTTCGGTTCGTGGCCTTCGGCTTCATCAGCGACGAGGACGAACTGGCCGGGCGTGCCGTTGCCGATCGTGATTGTGGCGTACTTGGGGGTGCCTTGGTATTGAGGCTCTTTGGTGATGCCTTCGGGCTTATTGGGAGAGAGCTTGGCGCTGGCGGGCATATACATGCGATTGGCCGCTTTGGTGCCTGCGAAGTCAAATTTGCGGACGTCCATGGAAAGTGTGGTTTCGGCTTTTCCGTCGCCGGTGATGGAGGGTTGAGCGGCATCGGCGGGTTTCGCGGCGTTCATTCCACCCATGCTCATCATGGGGGTGGATGTGGCGGCACGGAGAGTCAAGGCGAAAGTACCGCAGGCACAGAGCGCAGCGAGCGCCATCAGATGGGTGGCGCGAGGAAGGGTCAGCATATCCAGCTCCTATAAGAAAAATGTTGCGGTACGGGATTCAATGACATTTACGAATAAATCTCTCGGACCGTTTGCTTCAATCAGGAATAACGGTGTTGGGGCGGCGGCTATTTCCTTTTGCCGGGCGACGGAGGAAGGTCGGGATTGCGAAAGTGAGAATGACAAGTGAGGCCGGTTCCGGAGCGGCAGCCGCAGCGAGCGAACCGGTGGCGGTGGTGGCATTGGCATAGGTCAGGCCGAAGTTGTTCAGGACGGCGGAGAGGTCAGTCAGGTCGATCGTGGCGGCGCCGTCGAAGTTGCCTTTGACCCAGGCGCTTGTCGCTACGCCGAAGTTGTTCAGGACCGTCGAGAGATCGGTCAGATCGACGTGGCCGTCGGCGTTGGCGTCTCCCTGGAGTTCCGGGCTGATGAGAATGGCGCTGCTGTCCACCGAGAGGCCGCCGAAGGTGGATTTGTTCAGGAGGCTGTTGTCCAGGAGCGCCATGGTGACGTTGGCGGGAAGAGCCGTCGAAGAATAGATGCCGGCATTGTGGG
>Ga0335069_10001280_pt1 | contig 40656 bp, 20 predicted proteins | sample Lox_Sample_11_FD_206714 | JGI IMG/M metagenome (GOLD analysis project Ga0335069, IMG submission 206714) | Soil microbial communities from Loxahatchee National Wildlife Refuge, Florida, United States - Lox_Sample_1.1 | ecosystem: Environmental > Terrestrial > Soil > Wetlands | place: USA...
GCACCCCCGCTTTTGTCCAGTGGAATTACTTCGCACTGTCCCAAGAGGCGCCCGGCGGCGTTCCGCCCTATCTCTTTGCTCCTCTGCCCCCAGCCAGTGTAACGCTCCTGGCGGATACGTCATTGGCAATTCCGGCGAGTGCCTTCGGCTCGGTGCCTGTCGGTTACTACTGGAGCAACACGAACACCGCCGCTGTCCTCGGGTCAGGCGCCACCAACAACCTGGCGCCACTCGTCGCCAACCTCAGCGTCTCCGATGTTCCCCTCAGTTGGAACGGCAACACGTTGGCATTGATCGTGACCAACGCGTATGGCACCAACATCTCCCTCGTCTCGTTGATCGTGACCAATGCGGTCAACCCCAACCCGGGCCCTATTCAGTTCTCGGTCGCTGACGGTCTGTTGACGATGAGTTGGCCGACTAACCTGGGCTGGACGCTGCAGTCGCAAACCAACAGTCCAGGCGTGGGCTTGACCACCAATTGGGTGAACGTGCCTGGCTCAACCGCGATAACCAACGTGGTCGTCCCTGTGGGCCCGACCAATGGCAGCGTCTTCTACCGCCTGCACCTAGTAAAATAACAGGAAACGTGCAGGGCTCTCCCGATTTGAAGGCAGCAGGCGGAAATCGGGCAACCAGGCCAACAGGTATTCCTGCCGGCGGGGTGGCCGCCGGCAGGAGGCCGGCCTGGACCGGCTTCACGCTGATCGAGTTACTAGTCGTCATCGCCATCATCGCTATTCTGGCGGCACTGCTCCTGCCCGCCTTGAGCAACGCCAAGATCAAAGCCAAAGAAATAGGCTGCAGAAGCAATCTCAAGCAGTTGGGTCTGGCCGAGGTAATATATATAAACGATAACGGTGGAGACATGTTCCCCTACGTGAGCAGTGTGTGGGTGGTGCCGCTTCGTCCGATATATGGCAATGCCGACAAGGCCGCCATTTGTCCCAGCACCGCCCTGCCGAATCCACCTGCCACCGCCGACCAGGCGGGCGACTACAAGACCGCCTGGTGCTATATCGCTCCCTCAGTCACCAGCAGCAACGGCAGCTATGCCCTGAACGGGTGGCTCTACGCCGGGAATTGGACGTATGCGGGTGTCGGGCCTCCCAGCGAGGCCTTTCGCAAGGAGTCGGCGGTGACGGACACGACGCGAACCCCCGTTTTCGCGGATGCGATCTGGCCGGATGCCTGGCCGGAAACCAATGACGTGTGCAACACCGGCAACCTCCAGAAAGGACTTGAAGCCGATCAAGCCGGCGGCCCGGAAGGAATGGATAGATTCCTCATCGCCAGGCACGGCCCGCATCGCCCCAACGTGCCTCCGACCAGCGCAAATCTCATCCAGCGGCTGCCCGGCGGCGTTAACATCGTCTTCTTCGACGGGCATGTGGAAGCTGTGCCATTGGAAAACCTTTGGAGCCTTTACTGGCACCGCAATTGGATTGTTCGCCCCAGGCCTCCATTCTAGCCCGACCGAGCTTGAGGCACTCGGACAACTTCGGCGAACCGGCTCCGCACCGCTTGCTGATCCGCCTTGCCGGCAATCCTCCCATGATAATATCTCCCGGTATGACTGCCCTGCCAGTTCATAATGCTACCGAGAAGCGCGCCATGTGGGCGTTGCTCGGTTTGGTCTGCCTGGCCCTGGCCCAGCCGAAGGCTCTTGGCGGCGCTGTGGCCTGCCCGGTCGCGCCCGGATTGGCGGCCATGGAACATCCCGAGTTGCTGCCCCTCTTTGCGCCGGAAGGCACGGAGACCCGGCAGTTCAGCTCATATGATCCGAGCGGTTCGAACAACGACGGCAATTTCAAAACCGCTTACACCAAGTACATTGATGCCAATGGCGAGTATGTGATCTTTGATGCCTCCGGGCCCGGCTGCCTCTACCGTCAACAGATCAATGTCTGGTCGCGCGGCCGCCAAAAGCAGGCGGGCAAGGCCCATATCAGGTATTACTTTGACGATGAACCCAAGCCGCGTCTGGACCTGGCGATTGATGATCTGTTTGGCGGCAAGGTCGCCCCGTTTACCGACCCTTTCGTGTTCCTGGACCCGCTGCCGCGCTTCGGGATTCTCTACTACCCTTTCCCTTTCAAACAGCGCCTGAAGATTACCACCACCGACGACCTGACTCGCCTCGCCGATCCCTATACCGCCTCCTGGTACCAATATACGTATCTGACCTATGCCGACGGCAGGCACGTGACGACCTGGGCGGGGCCGCAGGAAGACAGCCCGCTGGTACGGTCGCAATGGACCCATTTAGGGCTCGACCCCAAGCCCGCGGACGGCAATGTCACCCTCTCCAATACGGTCAGCATCCCGAAGGGCAAGAGCGCCATGTTGGCGGAGCTGCGCGGCGCAGGTTCGATTGCCAGCCTAAAGCTGCGGCTCGAGCCATACGGGCGAGCGCAGTTTTACCACACCACTTTGCGCCTCTACTGGGATGGAGCTAAAGCCCCGGCGGTGGAGATGCCGCTGGGCCTGTTCTTCGGAGGTGGCGGCGAAACCTACGCGAATTGCAGGCGCGTGCCGGAGATGGCGCTGCGCACGCTCTTCTATGGGTTCGATGGGACCAACCACGAGTTTTACTGCTATTGGCCCATGCCCTACTGGCGTTCGGCGCGGCTGGTGCTCGCTAACGAGACCGGCGTGGACCTGCAGAAAGTCTCTTGTGTGCTCCAATACAAGCCGGCGGCCGTTCTGGCTTACCCACCCGGCCAGGCCGGCTACTTTTGCGCGAGGCGCACGATGGCTCGGGATGCGGGGCGCGACCTCTTCAACACCGCCTTCGAAGACAGCGGCCGGGGTCACGTGGTGGGGCTTTCCTTCTATTCAACCAAGTTCGCGATGGATGGCGATGAGTTCACCTACCTCGACGGCAGTCGCACGCCGCAGATTCACGGCGACGGCACAGAAGACGATCACAACCAGGGCTACGGCGGGTCCGCTTATCAGAAGCCGCTCTGGGGCGGGCTGGTCAACGGCTATCAATCAGCCTACCGCCTCTACTTCAATGATCCCTACATCTTCAACCAGCACCTCAAGATCAACTACGAATTCTCCCGCGAGGGGGGACACGATTACGGCGGCGAGACGGATGCGGTGGTCTATTACTACAAGGGGGCCGTGGCCGGCCACCTGGTGCTCACTGACCAGCTCGATGTCGGGGACCCGGCGGCCGAAACGGCCCATCACTACTCGCTCACGGGCCAAACCTGGGCCAGAACCCGGCGCAGTGGTTATGACGGCTACGAGCGCGACTACGAATATGATTGCTGCCAGGACGATGGCCGTGCCTTCGACGGTTATAGCGAGTTTACCGTCGCCATCTCGCCCGCCAACCACGGCGTCAGACTCCGACGCCGCCTCTTTCGCTCCGGCAATGGCCAGCAGCGAGCATGGGTGTATGTGGATGGCGTCCGCGTGAACGAACGCCCGTGGGACGTCTGCACCCTCTCCTCCGCTCCCGCTTACCAGGGCTGGTTCGACGCGGACTTCGAAATCCCCGCAGCCTATACTCAAGGCAAACGCCACCTGCGCCTGCGGGTGCAAAATGCCGGCGGCGGCAGGTCCGAAATCAACGAGTTCTACTACTGGGTGTACAGCTACGAGGACAAAGCGTCGGTCCAGGCGCCGCGGCCAGTCCGCAAGCTAAACGCTACGCCGCTCGGCGCTTGCCGCGTCGAGTTGCGATGGGCCGCGGCGCGGATGGCTGACCAGGTCAACTATTACCAGGTCGAACGGAGTGAGCAGCCGGACTTTTCGCGCCCGGTTCGGCTTGGCCGGAGCAATGCCAGCCACTTCAGCGATTTGCGGGTAAAGCCCTCCACTACCTATTACTACCGAGTGGCGGCCGTAGGCCTTTCCGGGGCTGCCGGGCCGCTCTCGGAACTGGTCGCGGCAACCACCGGACGCACCACGCAAACCTCCGTGGCGACCTTCCTGGGAATTGACGACACCACCAAAGGCGATTGGCCCGCCCGATACGGCTCCGACGGCTTCTTCATGCCGCGCTACTTCTTCGGCCGCGACTGCCAGGCCTGGCCTGATTACCTCTGCGCCGTGGACTGCGGCAGCTTCACCAACCGGCAGTTCTCGACCTACAACACCTCGACAGGCACCTCGCTGCTCACCAGCCCCATCGCCTACTGCGCGCGCTACCTGGGCGCGCTGGAAACCTCCGGCTCCGACGCGCTCACGCTCCACGTAAACGATGCTCAGCCGCACCAACTGGCGCTCTATGTCTGTGATTTCGACAAGGCCGGGCGCGAACAAACCATTGAACTTCTGGACCCGAGGGGCCATGCGCTGGCCCCGGCTTGCACGGTGAGCAGTTTCGAGACCGGCAAATGGCTGCGCTGGAGATTCTCCGGCAGCATCCAGGTGCGCGTCAGCAACCGCAAGAGCGGTTCGACCGCCGTGCTCTCGGCTTTGATGTTCGACAAAACGCCATAAACCTCGTCGGTGCCGCGCCAGCGTGGCTCGTTACAGATGGACAGCCCTGGCTGGTTTGTTCCTATAATAGAGCATGCTCACATTGCGAAGGCTGTTCCATCCCGGTCTGCTCTGCTGTCTCCTGCTCGGCTCGGCGCTCGGTCAGGACAAGCCGTCCGTAGTCTTTCAAATCGGCGCCCCGGATGGCGATTACGGCGAATTTGCCCTCGCCAGACAACACGCCGACTATCCGGCGCGCTTTCCCAACGACGTTGATTTTGTCGTGGGCCAAAGCGACCCCAGCCGAGACTGGCCCTATATTCTGCCCGGGCCGGCGGATGCGTGGGCGGGGCGCAAGTCCCACGCCTTCAAGATCCGCTTCCAGCTCGCGCAGCCGGCGTCCGGCTTCTACCGGCTGGTTGTGGACTTCGTCAGCACCCACCCGGCTTCGCCGACGGTCCTGGGCCTCGAAATCAACGGCGAACACCTCCAATACAAGACAGCCCCAGGTTCAACGGACGAAGCGCTGACCGATCCCAAGGCCGGCAAGAAGTCCTCCCTCGTGCAAATCGTTCCCGCCGCCTTGTTCCATGCCGGGGAGAACACCATCGTGCTGAGCAGCCTCAGCGGAAGCTGGGTGCTCTTCGACGATGTTCGCCTGGAGAGCGGGCTGCCTGCCCCGCAGGATACCCTTAAACTCGTCGCCGAACCGCTCCCTTTCTTCAAGCGCGGCGCCCACGGCTTGGGGCGGGTGGTGAGGCTTTCGATAGACAACCTGGAGGCGCCCACCACGCCGGCAGAGTTGACCTGGACTACAGAAAGCGATTCCGGCTCGCAGAAATTGGACCTTCACTTCGGCCAAAACGACCTGGAGGTCACGGTGCCAGACGTTGGGCACGTGAACCTGGCGCTGCGGGCGGCGCAGCGGGAAATCAAAGTCCCATTGACCTTGCCCCCGGCAAGGAAGTGGCGGGTCTATATCGTCCCCACCACGCACACCGACATCGGCTACACCGATCTGCAGGACCGCGTTAAGGTCCGTCACGCGGACAACGGCATGCTCGCACTCGGCTGGTTGGAGCAGTATCCGTTCTTCAAGTGGTACTCCGAGACGTATTGGCAACTGCAAGCCCTCCTGGACTTGCATCCCGACAGGACCGATGAGGTCTTTGCTCGCATGCGCGAAAAGAGGATGGGGGTCTCCGGCGATTACGCCAACATGCTGACCGGCCTTTGCTCCAGCGAGGCGCTCAACCGCGTGACGCTGGACTCCTGGGACCTGGCACGCCGCGGCGGGTTCGAGGTGAACTCGGTCATCCTGGACGATGTGCCTTCGGCGATTTGCAGCCTACCGATGGTGCTGGCCCATTCCGGCATCAAGTACTTCATCGAAGGGGTCAACAAGGACCGGGCTCCCCATAGCGTCGAGGGCCTGCCCGTTCCATTCTATTGGCAAGGGCCTGACGGCTCGCGGGTGCTGAGCCATATCGCCGGCGGTTACGCGATGGCGGGCCGCTTCTTTAACGACGTCCAGCAGGCCACGCAACGGCTGCCTGAATACCTGGCCCAACACGACCGCCCCGACTACCCCTACGACGCCATCCTGATCAACGGCGCCTTCAGTGACAACCGCGACGCCCAGCCTTGGCTGCCCGAGACGGTCCGCCAATGGAACGCCGAATATGAGTATCCGAAACTGATATTGGCCCTGCCCGAGGACTACTTCGGCTATATCGAGAAGAACTTCTCCAACAATATTCCCGTGCTGAAAACGGACTTCGGCGGCTGGTGGGAGGACGGCGCAGGCTCAAGTGCGCTGGAGACCGCCCTCGGCCGCCGGGCCGAGGAGCGAGCCGTGACCGCAGAAATGCTGCATTCGCTGGCGGCGGTGCTCGGCGGAGCGGCTTATCCGAAGACCAACTTCGACGCCGTTTGGGACAACATCCTGCTTTACAACGAACATACCTGGGGCGCCGCCGGCAGCATTAACGAGCCCAAAAGCGAGCAAACCCTCAAGCAGTGGGAGGTCAAGGGCGGCTTCGCCCGCCAGGCCGACTCGGAATCGCGCGCCCTGCTGGCTTCCGGCCTGGCCGGATTGGCGGCGATGACTCCCGCGTCGGACCTGGTCGTGTTCAACCAATTGGCCTGGCCGCGCCGCAAGGCCCTGGTGACCACGGATAGCGCCGGCGCCGTTCAGGACGCCGAAACTAAGCGCGTCCTCCCGTGCCAGCCGTTGTCCGAGGGAGGAAGCTGCTTTGTCGCCGACAATCTCCCCTCGATCGGCTACCGCGCCTATCGCCAGGCGGCCTTAACCAGGCCGGCGCCCAACGAGGTTCAAATCTGCGGCAACCAGATGGAGAATGAATTCTACCGCATTGCCTTCAATCCTAAAACCAGCGGCATCCAGTCCATTTACGACAAGGAAGCGAAGCGCGAACTGGTGGATACCAACAGCGAGTATGCCCTGGGTGAGTTGATCTATGTCACCGGCGGCGAAGGCACCTATGCCATTCACTCCGACCTGGCGCGGCTGCCGGCACCCAAATTTGAGTATCATCGCCAGACCGGGACCGGCATCCAATCGACCGTCGGCCCGGTGTTCGGTGAGCTAGCCGGCACAGCGACTGCCGAACGTTTCCCCAGGATCACTCTCCGCGCCCGGCTGTATCACGGACTCAAGCAACTGGATCTGATCTACGAATTGGACAAAGAGGAAACGACCCGCAAGGAAGCCGTCTATCTGGCGTTCCCCTTCGCGTTGGACGCGCGCAAAGGGGGGCTGTGGCTCGAATACCCGGACGCCATTACCGAGCCGCTTCGGGACCAGCACAGCTCCGCCTGCCGCGATTGGTATTCGGTGCAGCGTTGGCTGGCCGTTTCCGACGGCAAGGCCACGGTCGAGCTGTCGCCGCTGGATGCGCCGCTCTTCACCATTGGCGGGATGACCGCCTCAACCTGGCCGCGCCGGCTCACCATCGAGCGCGGGCACGTCTTTGCCTACCTGATGAACAACTACTGGCACACCAACTACAAAGCCGAGCAGGGCGGCAGGTTTGTGTTCCGCTACTCGCTGACCTCGCGCGCCGGCAGGTTTTCCAAGCAGGATGCAGTCGTCAAAGGGTGGGACATGTTTTGCCCGCCGGTAGCCGGGCGCGGCCCAGGCGCGGACAAACCGCTATTCTCGTCCCCGGCCAAATCGCTGGTCAAAGTCGGGCCGGTTGGCTTGCCGCTCACGGCTATCAAGCAAGCGGAGGACAACCGGGGGTTCATCTTCCGCCTTTGCGACTTCTCGGGCAAAGGCGGCACGGCCAGGCTCACGCTGCCCAGCCCAGCGGGAGATGTGTTCACCTGTAACCTGGTGGAAACCGACGCGCGTAAACTGGAGGACCATGGCGCGAAGGTCGCCGTTCCGGTCAAACCGTTCGCGCCGCTAACGCTCAGGGCGCTGTTCGCGCCTTAACGGACTCCCCCCACTAGCCAACACGAGATTGGCAGCGTCTGTGCCGCCGCCATAACCCCACATCCCCCTACTGCACCCTATCCTCTTCCGATGGCCACGGGATCGCCGCCTTCACTAATTGGTTCGCCGACCTCGCCCGCCTGGACCAAGTGGATTGGGACATGGTCAACCAGCATTACCATTTCCCGCCGAACCCGTGGCCTCTTGGGCGAACACACTGCCCAGGACGCAACTGCCGCCACGGCTTTGAAGCAGGCGGTAGAAGGCGCTGCTTTCCGTAGCCGACAGCAGAAAAGGTTCGTGCCAGACCGGAGCGCTCGCCGGGCTGGGCCAAAGCGCCCCGCCGGGGTTTGGGGGCTGGTTTTGGGCATTGGAAATCGGACCGGCCGCAGTACACCACCTATAGGGGCAAATCTTCCCAACGCACCCCCAGTAATAGCGCTTTTTCCGCCAATTCCGGCTTAAAGGCCTTCAGATTGCAACCGTTGCCCTCGGCAGTGGATTTCAGGCCGAGGATGCAAATTGGACCGGGAAGTTCCTAGAATAGGCCCTGTTCCGAGCCCAATCCCGTTTCCCACGCCCCCCGGTTAGCTTCCAGGAATGTTCGCATATCCGCCGATCGCCAGAATCCGCCAAACCGGCAGGTTGACAACACCAGCCAGTCCAAAGACCCTCTGGCCAGAATGAGTGAGACATCAACCCATTCCGCCGCACCCGCGCAGCGTCAACCAGGTGCGGCTCTGCGAGACAGCTTAACCAACAATTCAGCGTTGCTGCTCCTGGAAGAAAGGACCGGGACTCATGTTTAAAGAAGCGCGAAACGAAAGCCAATTCGACTGGAGCATGTTGGGGGACCTTAAGGAAGGGCGCCCTAACCTCGGCCCCATGACTCACGTAGCCGTCTATCGCCTCATGCAGTTTACCCTGCGCGATGTCCTCATCCGCGACTTCGGAGTCGAGAAGGCCGACAGGGCCTTCTTCGAAGCCGGCAAGAAGGCCGGCCAGGAGTACTACAAGCACATCCTCACCGCCAAGGAGGACTTGAACCTCTTCTTCGCCGATATCCAGAAGACGATGAAAGACCTCGCCATTGGCATCTTCCGGGTCGAGTCCACCGACGCTCAGAAAGGCTCCTTCGTGATAACGGTGGACGAAGACCTCGATTGCTCGGGCATTCCTGTCTGCTCCGAGCAAATCTGCACCTACGACGAGGGATTCATTGCGGGATTGCTGCTGGCCTACTCGGGGAAGGATTACCAGGTGAAGGAAGTGGACTGCTGGGGCTCGGGGGCCCGGACCTGCCGGTTCACCGTGGTGCCCAAGTGAAGCCGGACGATGATCTCCGTTGACGAGTCGCTCGTCGATTCCATCACTTCGGTGTTCTATGACCTCCGCACGGGGAAGGTCCCTGCGCCCATTGCCGTGCCGGACGATCTGCCGGACAACGAAATCCGCCAGCTCATCACCTACGTCAATCGCTTCCTTTGCGAGTTCGCCCCCGTCGCCGAGGCCCTGGAAAAGGTTGCGCGGGGCGACCTGGAGATCCGCCCCCAGTTGGGCAACATGGCCGCGGCCCAGGCGCTCAAGGCGCTCCAGTCGAACCTGAAGCACCTGACCTGGAAGACGCAGCAGATCGCTGGAGGCGACCTGGAACAGACGGTGGACTTCATGGGGGACTTCTCCACCGCCTTCAACAGCATGACGCGCCAGCTCAAGGAATCGTACCAGGAGCTTGAGCGGCGCAATCAGTTCATCCGCAAGACCTTCGGCCGCTACACCAGCGACGAAGTGGTGGAGGCGTTGCTCGACGCGCCCGACGGGCTCAAGCTCGGCGGGGAGGAGCGCGAGGTGACCCTTCTTATGTCCGACCTGCGCGGATTCACCGCGATGGCCGCGCGGCTGACGCCGCAGGAGGTGATCGCCTGCCTCAATCTTTACCTCGAGAGCATGGTGGAGGTGATCACCCGCTACCAGGGCACAATCGATGAGATCATCGGCGACGCCATCCTGGTGCTCTTTGGCGCGCCGATGCCCTGTGAGGGGCATGCGTCCAAAGCCGTCGCCTGCGGCCTGGCCATGCAGCTTGCCATGCCGGAGGTGAATCGGCGTCTGGCCGGCCAGGGCGCCCCCGAACTGGCGATGGGCATCGGCATCCACACCGGCCGGGTCATCGTCGGCAACATTGGCTCGCTGCGCCGGTCGAAATACGCGGCGGTCGGCTCGAACGTGAACCTGGCCGGGCGCATTGAATCCTTCACCACCGGTGGCCAGCTCCTGATCTCCGAGAACACGCGCGAGCAGATCCAGACGCCGCTGCAGACGCTCGGGCAGTTCAAGGTCGAGCCCAAAGGGGCGGCGCGCAGTTTGCAGTTGTACGAAGTGGGCGGCATCGGCGAGCCCTTCAACTTGTCGCTGCCCTTGAGGTGTGAGGCCCTCGCTCCGCTGCCGCAGCCGCTGCCCATCTCCTTCACGGTGTTGGAGGAGAAGTTCCTCGGGCGCACGGTCCATCAAGGGCGGCTGGCGGCGCTCTCCGAATCTGAGGCCGGAATGGAATGCGAGCTGTTGCTCCTGCCGCTCAGCAATCTCAAAATCGACCTCAAGCCGGTGCCGGGGGCAAATCCCGGGGGTGAAATTTACGCCAAGGTGATCGGCGCCGTGGCTGGCTCCGCCGACCAGACCCGCATCCGGTTTACAGCGGTCTCGCCGGAACTCAAGGTCTGGATGCAACCTTTGACTGCAGGGGCTGGCCGCTAGGCTAACATGAACAACCGCCTTTTAGTGGTGGACGACACCCCGGCCAACATCCAGGCGCTGTCTGCCATCCTTAAGGAGAAGGGCTACCAGATCAGCGTCGCCACGAACGGCAAGCAGGCGCTGGAAGTGGTCGCCCGCATCCAGCCCGACTTGATTCTCCTGGATGTGATGATGCCGGAGATGGACGGGTTCGAGACCTGCCGACGGCTCAAAGCCGCCGAGCAATGGCGCCAGATCCCGGTCATCTTTCTAACGGCGAAGACCGAGACGGCCGACCTCGTCCAGGGATTCGAGTTGGGGGCGGTGGATTACGTCGCGAAGCCGTTCAATGCCCACGAACTGCTGGCACGGGTACAGACGCATCTGACAATTGATGAACTGCGGCGCAGCCTCGCGGGCAAGAACGCGGAGCTCGCCCGCGCGCACGAACTCGTGCGCCGCGCCTTCGGCCGTTACGTGTCCGAAGAGGTGGCGGCCAGCATTCTGCAATCGCCCGAAGGCCTCGACCTGGGCGGGGAAGAACGCGAAGTCACCATCCTGATGTCCGACCTGCGCGGCTTCACGGCCCTGGCAGCCCGGCTCGCTCCCCATGAGGTTATTGAGTTCCTGAACCTCTACCTCGAAGCGATGGTGGACGTCATCAGCCGGTACGAGGGCACGATTGATGAGATCATCGGAGATGCAATCCTGGTCATCTTTGGCGCCCCGTTGCCTAACCAGGACCATGCCGCGAAAGCCGTCGCCTGCGGGCTGGCCATGCAACTCGCCATGGCGGAAGTCAATCAGCGTCTAAACGCCAAAGGCGCTGCCGAGCTCGAAATGGGCATCGGCATCCACACCGGCCGGGTGATCGTCGGCAACATCGGCTCGTTGCGCCGGACGAAATACGCCGCGGTCGGCTCCAACGTAAACCTCGCCGGACGCATTGAGTCCTTTACCACGGGCGGCCAGCTTTTGATCTCCGAGTCCACGCGCGAGGCGATCAAGTCGCCCTTGCGAACGCTTGGGCAGTTCCAGGTCGAGCCCAAAGGGGCGACGCGCAGCCTGCAGTTATATGAAGTCGGCGGCATCGGCGAGCCCTTCAATCTCTCGCTCCCGGTGAGGTCCGGGGCCCTGCGCCCGCTCCTGTCGCCGCTGCCCATTCATTTCAGTGTGCTGGAGGAGAAGTTCCTCGGGCGCACGGTACATGAAGGGCGGCTGGCGGCGCTGTCGGAATCCGAGGCCGGCATCCAAACCGAGCTGGCGCTCGCGTCGCTGAGCAATCTCAAGATTGAGCTCAGGCCCGTGCCGGGAGCAAACCCGGGCGGTGAAATCTACGCTAAAGTAATAGGCGCCGTGACTGGCGCATCCGGCCAAACCCGGATCCGGTTCACGTCCCTTTCTCCCGAGCTTAAAGTGTGGGTGCAACAAGAGGCGGCTCGGCTGAAGGTGCAAGCAGCGTCAAGAATATGAACCTCACGCTCTTCGAGCGCGGCCTGGTTGCGCACCTGGCGGCGGACTGGGTTCTGCAAAACGACTGGATGGCGCGGAACAAGACGAGCCTGCGGCATCCGGCCGCCTGGACTCACGGCGCCATCCACGCCGGGTGTCTTGGGTTGGCCCTGGGCTGGCAGGCTGGGCTGGTGCTGGGATTCATCCACATGTTGCAAGACACCCGCGCACCAGTGGCCTGGTGGATTCGCAACTTCAAGAAATGCAGCCAGGCGCCGGAGGTCGGGTCCATCGCGCTCTGGCTCGACCAGAGCATGCACCTGATCTGCCTCGCGATTTGGGTGGTGCTTGCCCGAAGCTAAAGGCGCTGCCCCTCTCTCGCCGGAGCCTATTCCTACGCTCCGGCCGCTCCAGCCGTCCGCGAGAAGTGGATCGAGTCCTCGTAGCGCTTGGTCAGCACCCGCACCCGCTGCGTGATCACCCGGGTCAGCGCGAGCATGAAAGGCGCGGCCAGCGCCGGCGCTTCCGTGAACATCTTCTTCAAGGCTGCCGCAGACACCTTGATCAGAACGGTCGGCTGATTGGCAATCACATCGGCGGAGCGCGGCCCCTGATCCACAACCGCCAGTTCCCCAAAGCATTCTCCTACGCCCAAGGTAGCCAGCGTCGTTTCCTGACCATCAATCATCACCCGCGCGCGCACCTCCCCTTCCAGCACCATGAACAAGGCGTCGCCATGTTCGCCCTTGCTCACCACGGTCCCAAAGGGTGGCACCTTCACCACCTCCAGATAGGTCAGCAGCGAGGCCAGCAACCGCTCGTCCACGTCGGCCAGCATCTTGATGCGGCGCAGTGAGCCTGGCTGGATGCCGGCCGCGTCGGCGGCGGCGACGGCGCTCGGCGGGAGCTTGGACTTGAACAGGACCTTGAGCTCCGTCAGATCTGCCGCGCGCGACCAGTTGGCATCCTTTTCCCTGAACACCCAGCTATTGGCCGTCACTTTGCCTTGCTTGATCCAAGTCACCAGGCCGGGCAACTCCACCGGCCCGTAGGCGATGTTGTCTGCTCCCCAGGCTCGATAATTGACGCTTGCGTTCGTTTCCATACACAGGCTTGGTAGCTCAAACCCCGAATGGTTGTCAAGCATTCACGGCACGGGCGCCTGAAGTAGCCTGGCGAGGGATTGTTCGCGTGCAGTGCATCGGTTTCAGAAATCATGGTTGCGCTCGACGTGAGGCAAGGGATAATCACTACGGTTTCAGCATGTCGGTTCCGCGAGCGGTTGGCTCGCCGGATCAGGCAACGATCCGCTCCGGGAAGTGGGTATGAGGAAAGGCATACACCGTCAGCTCCCAGGCTCGCGCGAGCGGGGTGATCTTGGGGAAACGCACCCTGCTGGCATCCTCAATCCCCTTTCGGCTGCCCTCTCCGGCCGAACCGCAGATGCCTCGGAATCGTTGGCTGAGGTGCTATGAAAGAAGCGACACGCTTAGTGACCACGCAGGAGCGGGGTGTAGAGGACGTTCTGAATGCCCCGATGCATGGTCTCCCTGGGCCGGATGGTGGAACCGAGGGGGTTCGAACCCCCGACCTCGTGAATGCCGACTGGACCGTCCTCGGTCCCCTAACCGAAAGTCCGCCCGGCCAATATCACTTCGCTGACCGCGCCACTACCTCCGTGAAACGAATTCAGGGAAGCGTCGTAGCGTGCGTGCGTTGGCGTTGAACCCAGGCTCCTGGGTGCTTCTCCAAGTCAAACCGGGCAAGGCTCAGCCTGAGGTTGTCTTTCCTTCGCCGGCGAGTATGCTCGTGATCGACTGCTGTGGTGGTTGTGATGAGAGCGTTCTGTAAATGGCTGGCGCTGGGCCTCGTTTGGCTGACGGCCAAAGCGGGCTTGGCCGTGCCTGGAATCCTGATCACGAACCTGCCTGCCTACAACACCGCCCAAGACGTGAACGGGCTGGTGTATGGGACCAACCCCGCCGCTGTGGCGGTCGCCGTTTTCATTTATGTGCCCGGCTACGGGTGGGTGACCAAGCCCACATGCGCCCAGCCGCTGACCACGGTTCAGCCGGATGGCAGTTGGACGGCAGACGTGACGACGGGGGGCTCGGACCAATTGGCGACGCGCATTGCCGCCCTGCTGGTCAGCACGAACTACAGCCTGCCGTGCGTGCAGGGCGCCGCCGTTCTGTCCACGAACATCTATGCGCAGGCGCTGGCCAGCGTGATCGTGACGCGGCCCTACCCGGCCGTGCGATGGGTCAGCTTCTCCGGTTACGACTGGTGGGTCAAATCAAGCACGGGGACGGTTGGGCCTGGACCGAACTATTTCTCCGACAGCACGAACAACCTGTGGGTGGACACCGTGGGGCAGCTTCACTTGCGGATCACCAACCGATCCAACGAATGGCAGTGCGCGGAGCTGGTGAGCGCGCGGACCTTCGGCTATGGCAGCTACCGGTTCGAGCTGAACTCGCGGGTGGACAACCTTGACCCGAATGTGGTGCTGGGGCTGTTTACCTGGAGCGACGACCCCGCTTACAATGACCGCGAGATAGATGTCGAGTGCTCCCGCTGGAGCAACGCCGCCGATATCAATAATTCTCAGTTTGTCGTGCAGCCGGCCTCGGCGGGTCATGTGGAGCGATATGCCGTTCCGACCGGGCTCACCAACTCCACCCACCTGTTCATCTGGGAGACGAATCGCGCCACCTTCCAGAGCCAGCGCGGCAGTTACTCTCCGGCCCCCGCTCCGGCCAATGTGATCAGCAACTGGACCTATTCGCTGGCCATGCCGCAGAGCGGGGATGAGAATGTGCACTTCAACCTGTGGCTCAACCACGGGATGGCGCCGACCGACAGCAAGGAAGTCGAGGTGATTATCAAGAGCTTCCAGTTCGTGCCACTGGCGGCGCCGACGCCGCCGAAGCTGAGCGGCTTCATGCCGAACCCGGGCCGGTTCGCGGTCAACGCTCAGCCCGACCGGCGCTACGAGTTCTATTCATCGAGCAACCTCATGGATTGGGTGGGCTTGAGTATAGTGCTGGCCACGAACCTGGTGATTAACTTCGCCGATTCAACGAGCCCGCCCCCGGACCCATGCTTCTATCGGGCCGCGGCCCTGCCCTGAACGAAGGGCCTTGACCCCAATCCGGCTGGTTTGCCAAGCTTCGCTTATGCCTCCAATGCCGGGATGGTCCGAAGCTCTATGAAAACCATACTTCCATTTTGCACTTCCATTGCCGCTGCTCTCCTCGTGTCGTGGTGCCCGAGCGCCCGAGCCGTCATGTGGGACGACTTCTCGTCTTATCAGTATGGCACCCAGATCACCACGGGGCCTAACGTCGGAACCAACTCTCCCTGGACTCGGTTTGGGGCGGCCACCGCCGATAACATGATAGCTGACTTTGTCGGCGTGGATGGTTCGATGGGCGGCGATTACCCGGTGCTGTGGCGCCTCGGCAACAATGGCAACCTGGCTTACTATTTCCCGACCGTGACGAATCTCGCGGCGCCGGCCGGATTCCGCGTTCTGCTGCGGATTGATGCGCCGACGCCTGTGCCGACGTACGTGGTTGGGGTGTTTGAAGAGGCCAACGGCAATATCTGGGGCACCATCCCGGCCCTCAAACCGGTGCTCACCAATACCGACTTCCAGACCTTTGATTTTCAGTTCACTCCCGCAGCCACCGAAGAGTTGGTTGTCAAGACCAACAGTGCCTTCAGCCTGGCGGACGTGATTGACATCCGGGTGCGCTTCGAGAATGCCGGCGGCTACGGCACGAATCATATTTACATTGATAACTTCCAGAGCCTGCCGCTGCCGCCGCTGATCACCGGGATCACGGCCACGCCAGGGGGCGCGGTGCAAATCAGCTTTAGCTGCCCCGATGGCGATCCGACGGAGTTCGGGATTGACCAGAGCGCGGTCGTGGGCGCGACAGCCTTCTGGACGCCCGATACGAATGCGGTGGTGGAAAGCACGGGCCCCGGCACGTTCGAGGCCGATACCACCGCGTCCGGGGGCACGCAGTTCTACCGCGTCCGCCGTTAACTCAGGCGCTGCCGGTACAACCCCCGGTCCACCACGCCTGCCATGGCGGCGGCATCCAGCTCGCCGCCGAGGAAAGCGGCAACGTTTTGCGCCGCCTTGAGCGGCTGGCGCAGCACGTCGCCGTATTCTACGTACAAGACCCGGAAGTTCGCCTGCCCCGCCAGCCATTGCCGAGCCTCCGCCAGTTGCCTGGCGAAAACGTCGGCCAACCTCTCGTCCGTGATCAGCGCCCCGCTTCGACCGCTGTCGTTGAGCATCGCGCGCTGCGAGGCAAGGACTTCGCGCAGGTCGCGAAGCATGAAAACCACACGATAGGTCCGGTCGGCGGGGAGGTGGCGCAAAAGGATGTGGATGACTTTGACTGCCCGCCCGCCCGCGTGCGCCACCCAGGTCACATCGGCGCGGCTGTTCTTGACGCACTCGTACTCGAAATAGCCGCGCGGGTTGTGTTCGTCCGCCATGCGCCGTCCGTCCGTCAGCAGGTCGAGTCCGCCGGCCTGCAACATCTGCATCATCAGGCTGGTCCCGGATCGGGGCAGTCCGGACACGACAGTCACGAACGGGCTACTGGGGAACATTGGACTTAATGTCGGCGCGATAGATGCGCCGCTTCTTCGGCTGCGCCGCACGCTGGTGCAAATCTGCCTTTCGCGCATCTATGGGCCGATAGAGGACAGCCAGCCGAGAGTGAGTGAGCTGCGGTTGGTAGCCCATGCCGAGCGCCGTCTCATAGGCCGCGATCGCCTCCTCCGGTTTGCCGCACTGCTCCAGCGCGGTCGCCAGGTGAAAATGCGCCTCCGGGAAATGGTGAATCAGTCCCACGGCAAGCAGCGCTTTCTCGACCGCCTGCGCCGGCTCGCCCTGCTCCAAGTGCACTCGTGCCAGACCATCGAATGCCGCTGGATTGTCCGGATCGGTTTCCAGCGACTTGCGGAACGCCGCGGCCGCGTCGTCCCAGCGGCGGAGTTGCAGGTACCCGCGACCGACCTGGTTGCAGATCAAAGGCCGATCGGCCCCCGCATGGCGCGCGGCTTCGACATGGCTCAAGGCCAGCGCGGCGTTTCCCTCGGCAAAAGCGAGTTCGGCAAACAGCAGTTGGACTTCAGGCAGGGCCCGCGTGGCCGGAGCGCAGCCCTCGAGCAGGGCCCGCGCTTCGGACAATTGCCGCAGCCCGATTTGGCAGCGCGCCAGCGTCAAGGGATACCACGCTTCCTTCGGCGCTTCCGCGCACAGCTCTTTGAGCAGCGGCACAGCTTCCCTGACCCGGGGCGTGCCCAGCAGAGCGCGGACCAGGTGCGTTTTGTTGCAGCGGATCGTGTCGCGCACGTTCTTCTGCGCGTCTTCGCCGGGCGCGGCGATGTAGCCCAGGTCAACCAGTTGCTGGATGGCGGCCGCAGCCTCCGCGGGGTCCTGCCGGTCCTTGGCCGTGTGCAGACCGGCTTTGTCATCGCCAACCCCTTCCCAACTGAAGATGCGCTCCGGCCTGACCGGCCGTTCGAACGCCTCCACCCAGGGCCTCCCGTCCATGTCCCCGCCGACCGGCAGCCCCGCCAGCGCCAGGATCGTGGGCGCCACGTCCAGGACGGAGGCGCCGTAGAGGCGCTCGCCTCGTTTGACATTCGGCCCTTTGAGGCAGACGACGCCGAATGGGCGGTGGCACGACTCCGGGTCCGCCTTGCCTGCGCCCGGAGCCGGCCGGCGATGGCCGCATTCGTAGCCGTGGTCGCTGACGAGCACCACCGTCGTGTTCGCGTCCACATACTGCAGCAAAGCATGCAGCATCATGTCGTGAAAACGGTAGCAGCCGGCCATTACTGTCTGGTACAGGTCAAAGTCGCGCTCGGTTACGCCGTCCAGGCGCGGCGGATGATACGGCATGAATTCGTGGGCAAACTGATCAATGGCGTCGTAATAGACACACATCAAGTCCCAGGGCTGGGTCTGGATCAGTGCGGTCGCTGCGGCCTGGACGCTGGCAGCCCGCGCCAAGCGGCGCGCCAGCTTGAGCGGGCGGTCATCCTTGTCCAAATCAATCTCTCCCAGGCGCGGGATAAATGGGACAAGGTCTTCCGCTGTCAGGCTATCCGCTCGGACGCGCCATTCCGCCGCCGTCGCCGCCAGCTCCGGCGGATGCACTGTGCCCGGTGACAGGCACTCGCACGTGCCGCCTTTCGGTCCAGAGCGGAGAAAGTTGTCGCTCAGAATGACGCCGTTGATCGGCTCGGCGGGATGGCTGGCAAACCAGCCAATGACATTCGTCTTCCGCCCAGCCTGGCTGAAGACGTTCCAGAGGGCCTTGCATTTGCGCGAGGTGCTCCGCACCGGGCCGATTCCGCTGGCATCGGGCAGAGGTTCGGTGAAGCCGCAGATGCCGTGCTTGTCGGCCCGCTTGCCGGTGGCGATTGAAGTCCAGAGCATGGGCGAGAGCGCCGGCTGCAAAGTCGCCAGGTTGCCGCGCACGCCGCCGGCGATCAGCCGAGCGAGCGCGGGCATCTGGTTCCGGGCGATGAGCGGGTCTATCATCTCCCAGTCCGCGGCGTCCCAGCCGATCAACAGCAACTTGCCGCCGGTCGGGTTCTCTTTGCTTGAGCCTGTCATGAAACGAAAGGGCGCCGCGGCTGCGATGGCGGCGCCCCTCAAATCCAGGTTTCTATGCGCTTTTAGGCGGAACGCTCACGCCGGGCGCGGCGCAGAGCCAATCCAGCGACGCCCGCCGCCAGCAGCGCCAGCGACGACGGCTCGGGCACCGCCTGCACCTGTATGCCAGTGTTCGGAACCGTCTCCCAGTAAATGTCGTCCACGGTCACCGTGAAGCTACCGGGATCGCCGTTCACCTGAAGATCCACATAACCAAAATAGGTTTGCAGGCTGCCGCTGATGCTGCTGGTGAACTGGAACCCCATGGCTCCCTCATGGCTGAAGTTATTAAAGTCGTAGGCCGGGTTCACAAAACTCGTGTTCGCCAGCCACCGGTGGTAAGTGGGGGCCGTGCCGGTGGCGCTGTTGACGGTTGAGCCGGCGGTCCAGGGGATCACGTATCCATTAGAGGAGGGGTTCAACACCAGCTTGTTCAGCCCGTAGCCGCTGATGTCGATGCGCCGGCTGTTCACGCCGAGGTTGAAATCCGGTGTCCCGTCGCCATCCACGTCGAAGTAGAAGTAATTGTGGTAATAGCCCGTGCCCATTCCGGGCACCAGCGTATGCGGGTACGGGGCCAGCCCCAGGGACAGAGCAGGCGCCGCCTCGGCGTTCTGGCCGCCGAAGAAGGCGCCCAGGCCGGCGGCTGTGGTATAAGCCAAAAGGCGGGTTTGCGACTCGGGCGTGAACGTGTGCTTCGGTTCCTGGCCTGATTGCTCTTTCATATGATCTCCGCGGCTTATGGAGAGCCTTTACGGTTCTGCTCGCCGGCTTGTTGTTGTTACGGCATCACAGCGGCATAGGCTGTCCTGAATTTGCCGCTACTTAAGCAAAGGCCCGTTAACATGGCAAGCAAAATGGCGCAGAAAAACGGGCCTGCTGCGGAGCCGTCCCTCGGCGAGTTCGAGCTGGCGATGGGCCGTACTGGCCAGGGGCGAAACTGGCGCCTGTCCTTCGTCTGCGGCTTCGTGGTCAAAGCTGAAACAGTCGGCCGGCCCGTTGCACCTTCCTCAGGGCGTCTGCAAACGATAGAACACCGCCGGAGGACTCGTCGGCGGGCTGATCAACTCCTGGCCGCTGCTCCGCGTGATAAAATTGGTGACCGGCATCCACTGGATGGGCGGTGTCAGGTTCGTTGTGCTGTAAAGCATGAAACCGGCTCCCTGGTCGGCCCAGGTGAAGACGAGTCCGGCCGCGCTGCTGCTTATCGCCAGGTACGGCGGCTGGACCGCGCCGAGGCCGGCCACCGCCCCATAACTGGCAAAGACCGAGTTGGAGGCGATATTCATCCATGACGCCCATACCCAGTCGGCGGGACGGCTGACAGCATCGATGCGCACTTCATCGAGCCTGCCCTTGAGGTAATTGTTCCCATTCGTGAGGCGGCCGATGTCCATCAGGGCAACGTTGGCAAAGTCCGTCGTGGCGCTGCCCGACGGGGTGACGTTGGCCCCGTCCACATAGAGGGCGACCGTTCCGGCAGTGCGGCTGACCGATGCGAACACGTTGTGCCACGTCCCGAAGCTGACCAGCCCAGCGGGAGTTGTCGCCGTCGTGCCGGTGGTGCCATCGCCGGTCTCAAGATTCAGCGTTTGGTTGGCCGTGTTCCAGCCGTTCACGTAGAGAAACACCCCGTTGCCGTTCCAGGTGCCGCTGGCGCTGTCAAAAATAGGCTGCATGTTGGTGCACGCGGGGTCCAGGTTAACCCACGCCGAAAGCGAGAACGTGTCACCCAGGTTGATGATTCCGGGAACCACGTGCTGCGAGGTCCCGTTAAAAACCTCGCCGCTGCCCACCATCCCTGCGGCAGTCACCACCGGGGCCGTCCCGCTGGTCGCCGGATGCAGCGTGGTGCTGTCAACATAAGGGAAGCCGCTCTCCTTGAAATGGAAGACAGCGGCGTAATTGGTCCACACCGATCCGTTGGTGCAGGTGACCAGTTGGTTGGTCTGGGCGGGGTCGCCCCAATAGGCCAGGATCGAGCTGCGGCTCGAAGCAATCAACGGCACGCTCACCCACACGGAGGACACGCCGTTGGTATTCCATTGGTCAATCTCATAATTCAGCAAGGTTTGATTGCTGGCATCGGTAAAGCTGAGATCGTAGCCCGCCGGCGACTTAAACTGGCCATAGGCAAACCCGGGAATATTGGCGCCCAGATTGACCAGCAGGGGAAAGTTGGTGAGCGAGGTAGCTCGGTTATAACCGGCGAAGGTGATTTCCATGGAATGGCTATAAGCGGCAGGGTCCAGCGCCTCGGGCGTGGCCCAGACCTCGGAGGAATTGCCGCTGGCCCCGTTGGTGTTCGTGGCCATCACTACAAAATAGCTCGTCGTGCCATTGGCGAGCCCATTAATGGTCACGGAGGCCCCGGAGGTCGCCTGCGTGAACACATACGGCCCGCCGGAACTCGCTCCGTAAGACACCAGGTAGCCGGCGGCGCCGGCGACCGGGTTCCACGCCAGGTTCACCGTGGCGTTCCCGGCGCTGGCCGTCAATTCACCGGGCACAGCCAGCGGCGTGGCCACCACTTCCGCGCAATTGCCGCTCGAACCATTGGTTCCCTCCGCGGCCACGACAAAATAATAGGTCACGCCATCTTGCAGGTTAGCCACCGCTGCCGAAGCCACGGACGTGCTAAGCGTCATCGGATAGGGACCGCCGGAGACGACGCCATAGGAGACTGTATAGCTTGTGGCATCGGGCTGGCTGCTCCAAGTGAGGGCTACCGCGCCGTTGGTCGCTATGGCCGCCAAACCCGTCGGCACCCCAAACGCCACCGACTGCGGAGTGGCCGAGGCCTGAAACGATTGCATGCCGACGCCGCCGGAAGTAACCGCTGCGACGACAAAGTAATAAGTGACCCCATCCGTCAGACCAGTCACAGTAGCCGTGGTGTTGGGGCTGGTCTGGGCCAAGGCATACGGGCCGCCCGAAGCCGTTCCGTAAGAGATAAGGTAATTTGTAGCCCCGCTCACCGCATTCCAGCTAAGAATCGCCTCAGAATCCCCCGCCACCGCAGCCAAGCCAGCAGGCGCGGCCCCGCCATTGGTGACGCTATTAAAGGCTGCGACATTCCTCACGGCATTGTTTTTGGAGGTCACCGCCAGTCCGACATACGGACTGGCTACCATCGTATTGGTGACCGCCCCGACCCAACTCCAGTGAATACCATCGCTGGACTCATAACCGGAGACAACAGAGCCCGAGAGAGACAACGAAAGATAGACCGGCGTGCTCAAGCCCCCGACCGTTCCGACAGTGTAACTGGAGCCCGTCGTGTTGGTCCGCGCGACCATCGTCACGCCGTTGCCCGGCGTGACAAACACACCGACCTCCGGCGCATCCGGCGACCCGTCATTGCGGATCATCAACCCGGCCTTCGCCCAGGGATCGGTAGTTTGCATGCTCGCGACCTGAGCGTTGATCTGGCAATTGCCGCTCGCGCCCTGATAGGTGTAATTGAAGCTGTCCTGCGTGCCCCAAATGTCGGCCCCCGAGCCATCCTCCGTGAAGGTGCCCCCCGCATACACCGCGCCGCCCCCAAGGTCAACATGGCCAATGTCTTCGTTGGTCCAGCCGGCTGGCAAGGTTAGCGGGACGAAGCTGGTCTGCACGTAACTGTTGACACAGGAGGAGGTACAGATATTGGCGCGGCCGGTGCTGCCATTGACAACCTGGCTGTTGTTGCTGGAGACGACGCTGCCGTCATTGATGAACTCGACGCTCCCGGAAGAATAGCTGGTCCCCTTCTGGCAGGGATCCTGGATGATGTTGTTATAAAGGACCACGTTGGTCGCGGAGTTGACCTGCAAGGCCGCGTAGGGGGAGGAGTCAATCGTGTTATACTCGAAAAGAATGTCCTGACAGATGGGATACGCCGTGAGAGTAGGGCCGCCAATCACCCCGAACGTGCTCACATCCGAGTTCATAAAGCCGGAAAAGGTGCTCTTGCTGCCCAGAATGTTATTGTGACTCCACACGTTGCCGCGGACGATAATGTTGCTGGGACAGAAGCCCTCCTCGTATTGGAAGGTGACGCAGGCGATCATCATGCCGTTGCAATAGTTGCTGGAGACGGAATTGTCTTGAATCGTGCCGTCGGCGCAGTGGGTGAGCAGGCCGCGCACCTTGTTCTGGTGGATGCTGTTGTTGCGGACGATGTAATGGTGCGTGGCTTCGCTATCGTTGAAGAGCAGCGTGCCGTTGGGCACGCTGCCGGGCAGGGGCGTGCTGAAGGTGAGCACGGCGCCGTTGACCGAGCCTATCGTTCCCACCCAGGGCTGTCCGTTCGCGATAAGCGGGGACAAGTCCGCGTTGTGCAATTCCACGGTGTTGCCGCTGTACATCGGGTATTGGCTGCCTGTGTGGTCCACGGTGATCGTGTTGGTGGCGGCGCTAAAGGCAGTCGAGGAGCAAATGTTGTCGTGAATGTTGATGGCGTCGTCGCCTGTGTAGGCCCACTCGTTGTTCTCGAACTTAACATAGGTGCTGTTGGCCATGTTAAATCCGTCCGCCGCGCCGGAAAAACCGTACTGCGCGGAATGGCCGTAATCGTAGGCGCTGCCCACCGGCGGGCGCGTGAGCTTCGAATTGATGACCTGGAGGCGGGTGTTGAACCACCCCTGGTAACCCATGCCCAGGGTCGAATAGACATTGACGTTGCTAAAGGTAACATCGCTGCTGGAGTAGATTTCGATGCCATGTTCCTCGTATTCAAAGTGCCGGACCGCACAGTACATCCCGGCTTTGACCCCGTTGCCGGTGGCATTGAAGTTGAAACGCAAGACGTTGCTGCCTTGCGCGGTCGGCGGCAGATTCAGATTCTGTTCTCCAATCACCCCCATGGTGGTGCACGCAAAAGTGAAATTCGTATTGGCGCCACCCGTGTTGGCCACCTCGACAATTTCATGGACGGTGGCGCTCGCGGGGGGATTGGGCCAGTTGGGAAACTGGCCGGTGCCCTCGAAGACGTACTGCAAATCCATGTAGCTGCTGGTCGCGGCCAGGACATAGGCCAGGCTTTGCACCGGCTGGTTGGTCCAGTTAAAGCCCACGCTCAAATTCTGAATTTGAACCTTGCTCGCGCCGTTCAGGTAAAGCAGATGAGAACTGGTGCTGTTGAACAGGAACTGGCTGCCCTGCCCGTCGATCAAGCAGGCGCTCAGGCTGCCTAAATTCATTTCGGTATTCAGCACATAAGTCCCCTGCGGGATGGTGATTTCGCAAGGCGAAGACTGTCCGTTGGCCCAACTGATCGCATTGGCCATCGCGGTGGAATTGGCCGAGGCGCTGCCGGTTTGGCTCAGGCCAAAGTCGGTGCAAGCGTTCTTCGTATTCACGATGGTGCCTGGCGGATTCACCGTGAATTCCGGGTAGCCCGCCCCGGTGATCACGGAACGGGTGGCCATCTCGAGCTGGTCGCTGGCGGATTGAGCGAAAAGCCGGAATGACATGGCCAACACTGCCGTTGACGCGAACACTCTTACACTTAGGTGCATAGCGGGATGCAGCAGGCCTGCATGCTACCTCAGGGGGGCCAGGTGGTGAAAATCATATAAACCTACGAGGCGTTGGGGCTGAATGAATCTCCCACCAAACCATCCCTGCGCCCAACCAACCTCTGGCCTGACCCCGTTCTGCATGGCCGCGCCAGGCGCCGAGGCCGCCCTCCCCCAATCGCCCCTGCCGCGCGCCAACACCTCCATACCCCCACCGTTACCTCACCGTAGTACCTCTAATAGGCTATTAGAGGTACTACGGGGAGGTAACGGAGAGGCAACGGTGGGGTAGCGGTGCGGCAACGGCGAGTATGCGGAGCTGCCTGCGTTCGTATCTAATTGTTGGACAGCAATTTACGTCGTTTTCAGCCTGGGCGAGCCAGGAGAGTGTCGCTACGCAGCTCAGGATCATAGCACCAGCTCACGGATCCGTGATGCTCGACGCGCGCAGAGCGGCTCCCGGCCCGAAACACTTACGGGTCCAGGGTTACCTCGCCCGCTCCGTCGGTCTTGCACCACAGAGGGCGCCAGCCCTGCAAGCCGGACTCGAACCCGCCGTTTGTGATCAGGTTGACCGCTGGGGCAGCCGCACCACACCAAACCAGGCTCAAAGACAAAACCTGCAACAACATGAGGCGGCTGCGGCCATTTTACGGCACTTGCAGGATGTAGAATTCCTGTGCCTCGCCCGAATCGACAATGTGCGTGGCCAAATTTAAGTTGCCCCCACCATCGAACGTGTTGGTGAATACCCGCGTCCATTGGCTCAGCGGCAAGGCGAGGTTCGTACTGCTCAGCAGATAATATGTCCCGTTGGCCGGGCCATTCGTCGCTGAAAGCGATAGCGCCGCCCGATCCGGATTAAAGCTGGCCAGGAGAGACCGAGGCGCTCCGTTTGGCGTGGCGCTCACTTCGGTGGAATTCGCGCTCTCGCCGCCCGCATTCACGGCCGACACCTGATAGTAGTAATTGCTGCCATTGATCAGGCCCGCATCGGTATGACTCGTGCCGGTGACATTGATGATCGTCGTTTCCGAGCCGCTGACCGTCGCGCGTTTCACATTGTAACTCGCCGCGTTGGAAGCGGCCTGCCATGACAGGAAGGCTTTCGCGTTGCCTGCCGTTGCGCTCAAGCCGGTTGGCGCGGCAGGGGTTACTGGTATCATCTCAATGCCGCACACTTTTGGTTGGTTGGCAGCTCCCGAGGTAAAAGCAATCACAATATTGGAGTTGGCGGTTGCGGTGGCGATAAAACTCTCGACGACGGCATTGGATTCACCGCCGGTCGCGGCAATGTCGAAATTGGTGAGCACCTGCAGGCCGTTGATGGCCACATTGAACTGACGTCCGCCTGGGGCGAATTTCAGTTCGGCGAAGTGCAGGCGCACGACATTTGAACCTGATGCGGGAATCGCGTAGGTGAAACTCGTCCCGTATCGTTCGGACTGATAGACGATTTCCGGAGCCGCGTTTGCCGCGCTGGTATTGATTGTCGCTGTGGTGCTTGTGGTGGAGCCAGTGTCATAATCGGTGTCAGCCACAAAGTTGGTAAGGCTGTTCTGAAACTGGTAGAAGCCGAGTTGGCCGCCGCCGCAGTTGATTCTGATTGCGGCGGAGGCAGGCGACCAGGCGGCATTAACGGCTTCAGCCGGTGCATTTGGAATAACGGCCACGCTGCCGCCGAACGAACTACACGGGTTGACGGTGACGTTCCAGCCATCCACTGCGAGCAACGGCAAATCGCCGTTCAAATCGGAGGTGGCGGCTTGAATGGTGATGACCTTGGTCTCGCCGGGCAACAGGGAGAGGTAATTGTCCGAATAGAAAACCGGGAGAACACGCTGCCCGGAGCTGGCCTGGCGCAGTTGCAGATGGGTCATCAAGGCCACGACCGGGGCCGGGTTGCTCAAGGTCACGTAGAGCAGGCAGTTGCTGGGAGTCAGTTGCTGGGTCGCCTGCACATTGAGTGTGACCGTGGGCAGCGTAGTGAGCGCTTGGAGATTGTCCTGCGCGCTCTCGCGCCAGTAGAAATTGTCGGAAACCAGATTGCTCGATGAATCGAACAGTTGCAGCTTGACGAAATGCACGGCCGACAATCCGCTGGGAAAGGCGATGGGCCCCAAGTCCGTGAAGCTGCTGGCTGCGGCGGTGAGGGTGCTAGTGTGCGCATATTGGAGGCTGCCATCCAGATTATGCACCCACGTATTGGCCGTCAGGCCGCTTAGGGTTTGCGGCGTCGAATTGATGACCATCAGATGCCAGTTGTTTTGGTTCATCATCACATGGATCGGCTCGCAGCCTTTGCGCGCGCCGAACAGGGAGGCGTTCGGTTCCAGGTCCCAGGTGTACAGTTGATAGATGAAGCTCGGATGCGACGGGTGGGTCATCCAGTTGATAATGCCGGTCACGGGTTGGAACATCTGCGCCAGGCGGCCCTCGAAAACCGCACGGTGGGCTTCGTAGTTGCCCAATTGACCCTTGCGCACAAAATCGGCCAGATTGGCCAGCGGGCCGTAGCGGCTTGCCATGTTGATGGCAAACCCATACGGCACGCCATTGTTCTGCGTGCCGGGGAGAAAATCATGGTCAGCCCAGTCGTTATTGATGCTCTCCCAGTCACAGCAGGGCATCATGGCCTGGACGGCTTCAAGGGTGGGCATCGAAACGCCGCAGCCGATCTCGTCCTTGAACGGGTAATCCACCGAATAATAGGCTTCCGGCGTTTGCCAGCCGTACGGGCCGTAGGAATACACGCCGCTGCCGGAGCCGGAACTGGGCTGAAACCAGCGCGGCGGATCGAGCGTCGCGACCAGGTTGGCATCGCCCTGGAGAACGGCTGCCGGGGTGGGCGTCCCCTCGTTTCGTCCACACCAGAGAGCGATGGACGGGTGGTTGCGGAAGCGCAGGATGGTATCCTGCACGTTGGCCAGGTATAGGGGGATGTTGTTTGGATCGGGACCGTCGCTGGGGTTAGGCTGGAAGAATTCCTCCCATACCATGATGCCATATTGATCGCACAACGTGAAGAGGGCCTCACTGGTGCTCTGTCCCACCCAGTTGCGAATCATGTTGAAGTTGGCCTGTTGATGCATGCGGACTTCCGCGTCCAGACGCGCCAAGGGATTGCGCTTCAACGCTTCATCCATGCCCCAGGCGCCGCCTTTGACAATGACGGGAACGCCGTTGACCATCAGGCCCAGGTTGCTTGAACCGGGCAAATTATAACTGATCTGCCGAATGCCGAAGGTCACGCTGTTGGTGTCTGACACGCGGCCGTCCGCCGAAGCAGTCAATTGCAAAGCATAAAGATTGGGCGCTCCATATCCGTTCGGCCACCAAAGCCGGGGATTGGAGATTTGCAAGGAGGGGGTGTTCGACGGACTAAACGTGAGTGTCTGTGACGCGTATGGCGGCAGCAGGAAATATTGCTGGAACGCAACTCCTTCAATAGCGCCGGCGAGAGTGCCGGATTGCGCCGTGGCTGTGACATTGCTGAGCGTGGCTTGGACAGTCAAGGCGGCAGTGTTGGTGGCGGGCAAGGGCAACTGCGAGGTGACGTACGGGTTCTGGATGATCACCGGCCCGCTCCCCGACACGGTGACATCCTGCCAAATCCCAGTGTCGCGATCATGTACGGTCGGAAGCCAATTCCATCCGATGCTGCAGAGGAATGTCGGACCGTCTGAGGCGCTGACGCCGCCGTTGTCCGAGATATAGGTGGGGGTGTTAACATGGGCCGCCCCAGGGTTGGGCTCCGGACTGACCAAAACCGCCAGCGCGTTGTTCCCGCCGGCATTCACAAAGGGCGTGACATCAAACATGCCCCGGATGAACGCTCCCTGCACGGCGCCGGCGTTGGACCCATTCACCCAGACGTTGGCGGTATAGTTGATACCGGCAAAGTTCAGGCATACCCGGTTCCCCGCATAGCATGCCGGGAGATTGAAAACCGTTCGATACCAGCAGGAGGTGAGACACAGGCTGTCTGGAATGGTGTCATTGTTCGTGCCGTAAAGCGGTTCTGGATAAACTCCATTGTCCACCAATGTAGTCAGCACCGTGCCAGGAACCGTGGCTGGATACCAGCCGCCGGATGGATAATTGGTCTGCGACACGACGTCGCCCGTGTCTGAAACACCGGCGACCGACTGCATCTGCCATCCGTTGGACAGGCAAATGGGCGGGGCCGCCGGCGCATATTCCGGAGCCGGGTTGGCGGCCCGGGTGGTGAATGAACCTGAGGGCGCGGCCCAGGACACTCCGGCGGCGTTGCTGGCCTGGGCGGTAAAATAATAGGTGGTATTCGAGGAAAGATTGAACACTGCCTGCGCAGCATATCCGCTCACCGCCCCAAGGCTGAGGCTACTCGTCCAGTTGAGAGCATTGGTGCCGCCGTCAGTGGTCCCGTAGAACAGGGTCACCAGGGTAGTGCTGCCGCCGGTATTCAGAACCATCGCCGACAGGGTCGCAGCGTCCTCAGTAAGGTTGGTGACCGGCAGAGTGCTTACTTGCGCCGGCGTCGCCGCGAGCGTGGTGAACGATCGAGACGGAGCTGCCCAAGCGGTGCCCGCGCCATTCATGGCTGCCGCTGTGAAGTAGTAGAGAGTGGCCGGGGACAAATTGCTCACGGCCTGACTGAAGCTGCCGCTTTCCAGACCCAGGGTCACGCTGTTGGACCAGGAGGCAGCGTTCGTCCCACCGTCGCTTGGCCCGTAATAAATCGTCACGACGGGAGTGGAGCCACCGGTCAAGACGACCTTCCCCCCAAGGGTTGCAGAGGTGACCTGGATTCCCGTCGCGCTCGCGTTCGTCACAGTCGCCAGGGTGCCGCTGGAGGAAGCGGCCGCCAACTGCAGGCCATTGAAGTTGCCTTGCGTATTGGTGCCAACGTAGTCGCTGCTTCCGGTGGGGTGAACGACATTGGTGTTCGCCGTGTAGGAGAAAGTGATAATGCCTTCCACCCCTACGACGATGTTCGAAAACACCACATAGTCATTCCCCTCCGTAAATAGACTCGTGATGCTGTTTACAGTAGCCTTGCTCCCGTAAGATGTCCCGCCCACGAGTACGGTAAAGATCGTGCCGCGGTTAGCGTAGGTTCGATTGCCATTCTTCCCGTAGAGATACAGACTGTAGGCGCCTGCGGGAACCTGGTTCAGCGAGCAGGTTTGGACCGACAGATTGTTGGCGTCCGCCCACCAGTATTCCAAGGCGCGTGGATGGCCCTGCGTTCCCGGCGTGCCGTCCACATAGTTATTGCTCTCCGATTCGGTGAGCGTGATCGGGCTGGCGGTTACCCCATCGGAATACGTTCCGGTGGCGCTGGTGCCGTTGCCCACCACCGGGTTCCAGTAATTATGGCCGGAATCCGGGCAAGCTCCCTGTCCGGAATAGTTGGCTCCCCCAGCTTCGCCTCCGGGCACATCGAAGCTGATCACTTGTGCCCCCAATGGGTTGCCGGCAAGCAAGCCCGGCACGACGAGATTTATTGCCGCTCTGCTCGCTAACGAAAGAGAAAACAGTCTGCGCTTAACGGTCTGCCAAGGCCAGGCTATGGACCCAAGACCGGGGTGGATAGTCATACCGCTTATTGCAGGAAGAGAAAGGAAGGACGAAAAAGCAAACGGCGCGTTTGCCCCGATGGCAAACGCGCCGCCTGCGCGAACGGCTATGGCTGGACCACCGAGTAGAACTGCTGAGCACTAGCGGCGGACGCTGGGAAGGGCGCTGTAAAGTTCCCGCTGGCGTCGAACGTGCCGTTTGTCACTACCGACCACGTGGATAACGCGGCCGCCACATTGGTGGTCGTCACCACGTGATAAGTCCCTGAGGGCTTGCCTCCGGTGCCTGTCAGAGTGAGCTGCAGCGAGGGCCCGGAGCCGGAGAACGAGATGTTCCCGATGCTGGCAGGCGGGGGAGGCTGCGGGCCGGTCAGCACGGTAAGGCTGCCCACGCCCGCGTTGGTGCCGGTGCTGGACCCCAACTGCACCGGCCAGGTAGCTGGGAAGTTGGCCGGGTAGGCGCTGTTGAGCTGGGCGAAGCTGTACGTGCCCGGCGACATCGCCGTGCCGTTGATGGTCACATCATGGAATGTATCGTTCTTGTAGAGATACATCTGGCCGTTGAGCGTGAGGCTTGCTTTCGGGGAAAGGAGATCGTACGTCGTTTCCAGCGCCCCCGTCGGTTGAACAGTAATGGAATTTGTGCCCAGGGAATTTGGCGCATTGCCCACGAGCGTCCCCTGGACAACATTCCACTGGCCGGAGAAGGTGTTGCTGGTGCCGGCGATAACCAGAGCATTGTAAGGGTATGCACTGCTGAGGTAAGCCCACGTCAGCGTTCCGGCCCCGGTCAGAAACGCGTTGATCTGCATGGACTGATTGTATCCCGCCAGCGAGTCAACATAGAACACGGAGTTCGCGAGCACATCGATACGCCCGTTGATTTCGATCACGCTCCATTCGCCGTTGATCACCTGGCCGCCGTTCAGCTGCAAGTCCGGGAAGGTGACCGAGCACCCGGTATGAAACACCGTCCCGAAATAGTCATTCGTGGTCGTTCCATACTCTTTGAAACGCAGCTCGCCGATGGTCGTCTGCGTCACGAAGTTGGTGCTGTCGGCGTCCACCAGGTTGCCGTCTCCCTCCACTATGAGCACCGCGCCCGGGAAGGTGTTGTTGGTGGTAACCGGCGAGCGTTCCAAATGGCCTGGCAGAATTTCATAGGTGCTGCCGGGCGCCGAGTAAGCGGAAAGCGAGGCGGGGTTGCCGTCGCTCCAGCTTGAGCCGGTGTTCCAATCCGAGCCGAGCGGCTCCTGCCCCGTGGTGGTGATGATTCCGGGCGGGTTGGGCACTTGCACGTACAATTCCGCAGGCACGCTGCTGGTGTAGGAGCCGGCGCTGTTGCGGGTTACCAGCGTTAGGTAATACGTATTGCCCGCGGCGGCAGTCGCCAGATTCGACACGGTCAGAGACGCCGTAGCGGAGCCAAGGACAGTGCCAATGCTGTTTGGGCCGTCCGTCAGATTCACCGCACCAATCTGCCAGGTGTTGGTGAAGGGAGGAGTGCCCCCAATCTGAGAGGAGAATTGCGCAGTCTGGCCGGGATAAGGGGCTTGATACCCCGGAGCGACGCTATTGAACGGCGGATAACTGGAGACACCCGACGCATTAGTGAACATTTGCAGCAACGCCCCTTCGCTCAACGCCTGCCCGTACACCGCCACGGAATCTATGGAGCCGTTGAAGATACGCGAGCCGTCCACAACATAACCGGGGTCATCGCCAATCATCGTGGCGTTGGCAAATCGCGCCACGGCGTGAGGATAGACGAAGGTGCTGTGCACGGGACCATTGGTGTTCATCATGTAGATGGTCGCGTTGGTGGGGGTCACCACCAGCGACACAAAGGACCATTCATTGAGCGGAGGCTGCAGGCCTGAGTCCCAATCCATGGTATTCGTGTCGTTGTTCCAGGTATAAGCCAGGTCGGAGCTTCCATTTTGAGCAAAGTTCAGGCCCTCGACGTCCACCACATTGCCGAAGCCGGTGCCCAGGCCGCTGCAGACGACGATGGCCGCCCCGGGTTGTTGATAAGACGTCGGATAAATCCAGGCGCTGAGGGTGACGGTGTTGGTGTTGAGGTTCCAGGGCGAGGCCACGGTCACGCCGGCTGGTTCGTAATACGAATTGAAGGCAGCGGCATGGTTGCCCGAGGAGAACCCAGGCCAGGTCGCGGGCCTCGGCCCGGGGATGGCGTTGAACCCGTTCTGCGCATTGGCGCCATAGATGCCGTCGTCGCACGCCGCGTAGTCCAGTGCGACCTCGGCTCCGGTTGAGGGGTCCCCGGTGTCATCGAAGGCATAGTAATGGCCAGGACTGGAGGCGACCAGGGCCGTTTCATACGCCCCGCTGGGAGCCACGATTGTCAGCGGCATGGCGGCGCTGGTGGCAAAGGCGGATCCGTCCGCGCTCCTGATGATACAGTTATAACTTGTAGCATCACCGGCCGTCACGTTGCTGATGGTCAGGGTGCTGGTGGTTGAGCCCATGATGCGACCGCCGTCGGTGAGGGCGGTGCCGTTCTGGTACCACTGATAAGTGACCCCAGGCGAGCCGACGCAAGTGAACGACGCGTTGAACCCCGCGAAGACTTGCGCAGGGAGCGGTTGCTGGAGGACAATCGCGCCCGTGGGAGCCGCCCCCGTGACGGGATTGGTCAGGTTATTCGAGGTGGGATCAACGTAAATGTTGGCAAACTCGTTCTGTGGGACGGTTCCGCACGGAGTGCCCGGACCTGTCGCGATATAGTTCACCGGCTGCCCGGCCGAGGCGCCGGCGGCGATGTTGCGGAATCCGAAAGTATAGATGGACCCATTGCCCGTGAGGGAGGTAGTGCCCCACATCAGTGTGGGCGCGGTGCCAAGACCGCCGGCGTCCAAATTAGTCCCGGTCATGCTGGCGTCGGCCAGATACACCTGGTAGGTGCCTTTGGCCGCATTGATCTGGAACCAGAAGTAATAAACATTCCCCGGGATTGGTACGTAGGGCACGCTGCTCGGAGAAATCGTGACATAATTGGGGGTGCCACCATTCCAGACCCGGAATACACCGCCGCCATTGAAATTGTCATAGTTGAACTGCGCGCTGGGTCCGTTGATCGAAGTGCCCACCATGGCGGTCGGCGGGCTGGCGTTGTCGATCTCAAAGTTCATCGCGACGGTTTGGTCGCCCTGGGGTAGGTTGCCCGCGGTGGGTTGAATTCCAGGCAGGCTGAACATCAGGAAGACGGTTGACGCCGAGCCGTTGCCCGGAATACCCAGGCCGGCTTCATAATCGCCGATATTCGCCGGCGCCCCGCTCGCATATTGGCCAAAATTCGCATTGCTAAAACTGACAATGTCGTTGGTGATAATAACCGGCACGCCGCCGCCCAGATTGGTCCAGCCCAGGCCCAGGCCCGCGCTGCCGGTCTGACCGTTCAGCGGGGCGTTAGTGTTATCCAGGCTGAGGTTGTCGAACAGATGCCAGTTGTTGTTCATCGCCACCGCGCTCGCCTCGTTGGATGCCGAGCTTTGCCCGCCCGGACCTACCGCCGTGACTGTGTAAAAATACCTCATGCCGCTAATCAGCCCGGGGTCCACATAGGTCGTATTGGTGGTTGTCGCAATCTGGGCTTCCGCACCGCTGGTCGTCGCGCGTTTGACAATGTAATTCGTTGCCCCGAAAACCGGAGCGAGCCAGCGCAACGTGATGGACCTCGCGCCGGAAGGCCCCGCGCCCAGCACGGGCGGGAATGGGCCGCCAAGGGGCGTGGCATTGGTTTGAACGGAGTTGTTGGTGGCGACGCCGTTCGCAGCGGAAACCATGTAGTAATACTCCGTGCCGCCAATCACGCGCGTGTCCTGGTAGCTCGTCGTGGAGCCCGACAGGAGGTTGGTGAAATCGGTGTAAGCGCCCGTGCTGTTGGTGCTGCGCCGCAAGATATAGCTCGCAGCCCCGGAGGAGGTCCAGGAGAGATTGACTTGTGCCGGCACGCCCGCCGCGCTGCTCGTGACGCTAACCCAAGTCGGCGTCCCTGGCGCCACGGGTGAGAAAATGGCTTCGGCCATGGCTAGTTTAGCCGTGGCGGTGGTGGTATTGGTCAGAATAAACTGATTGTTGCCCGAGGGAATATTGGCCACGCCACCCATGACCATGCCAGCGTTGCCGCTGGTGTTCAGGGTGGTGGTCTCCATCGTCCCGCCGCTGGCGGCGATGAGAGTCTGACCTCCGCCGCTGCAGGAAGCGTTGACTGCTGCCCAGCCGCCGTAGGGCGCCCCGGCGACCGTGTTGGTCCAGGACCATACGCTGCCGCCGCTGCCGGCCTGTCCGGTCAAGGGCGCCACGGACGTATTGACGTTAGTGAGCGTGTACGCCATCCACCAGGTCTGGGGAACGCTGCCCATCGTCCAGGTTGCGCTGACCGAGCCGGTTCCGGCGGGAGGATTGACCAGGTAATAAATGCTGTTATCGTCGTAGGTGCTGACCCCTGTGTTGGCCGCAACCGCCAGCGTCAGAGCGTGGCCATTCCACGTAACACTGGATGGGGCGCCGGGGTCGGAGCCATTTCCCCCCTGGTTTCTGTCGCCGATCAAAACCACGAGCACCTGTGCGCCTGGTGAGACAGTGAACGTCGCGGCGTTGAGGCTGTTCGCGTTGTAGTTAATAGGCGAGGGGCCATCGAAGTAGCCAATCTGCGCGCGCGCGCAAGGTGGCAGGGCCAGCGCGAGGCCGCTGGCGAGGGTTGCGAATATGAACCTAATGTAACGCATAGGATTGGGATGTTTATGGTTAATCGAACCGTGCGGTCGTTGCTGCTGTAGCCAGGAGACGGGCGTTGCGGCCACCCCGGATTGCATCTCATCACTCTCGCTGCGATTCTCGTCGGCTTGCATCAGTTCTTACCGATTTTCACCTAACAGCGTATCTTGAACGCACATAAGATATCTTGCTCAGGACCGGCAATCTTTGTTCTAGAAACGGCGTCAGGCGGTAATGCCAAATGGCACGGATGAGGGCTCGGCTGAATCTGGGAAGAGCAGATGGCGGCCTCCATTGACCCGACGAACCGGGTGTGAGGCGGCCGTCTCCGTCACGGCGGCGTCTGAAGCAGGTAGAAGCGACGCGGCGCATTCGTCAGCGCTCCGCAATCGGTAACCAGCACATTCGTGCCGCTGTTGATATTCGTCAGCGGCATGCTGGCTCCTCCAGGGATGGAGCTGGTGAGCGAGTTCCATGCGCCCGACTCAAGGTCACTGGTCCAGAGCACGCGGTATTGGGCGAGGGGGATACTGTTGAACCTAAGCTGAATGTCCTGATTGCTGGCCTGAATCCCGGCGAGGCTCGGGGCGGCGACGGCTGCTTTCATGGCTTGAAGCAAAGGCTCACGCTGGCCCGACGGCAGCCCAGGCCGGTAACCATCCCCAACTTCCCAGACCATCACGCCTCCAAGTCCGTTATTGCGGGCGTAGCTGACCTTGGCCTGGCAGGCGTGCTCATCGTCGTAAGTGATGAACTTGTCATTGGCCGTGCCACTGTTGTCTATGCTGAGGTAGGCAGACTGAGCGACGGCGTCCCAGTGATAAGAAGATGACTGGTAATAGGTCGTCATGATGGCATCGTCCAAAATCGTGGTGTAGCCGGGCGCAGTGGACCAGGTTTGGCGTGGCAAGGCCGCCCCGCCGGTGCTCGTGCCCGAACCCCCCGTCCAGATGTAGCCATAAAGCGTGATGCCGATGCCCAGCTTCGATGCCGGGATGCCCGCGTTCTCGAATGATGCCACCATGCTGTCGCACGAGGGCAGCGAACTGCCGGGGTCGCTGTAAATCGGCGAGTTGAACCAGGTCTCCCCCAGCCAGGTGCCGGAGTTGTCATACGTCATGATGTTGATTTGGTCGAACTTGTCGCAGACTTTGGCGACGATGCCGGGCTGTGCGGCGACTGCCGCGGTAAGCAATGGCCTGGGGTTGATCGTGCCCAGCTTGGTGTACAATTGGGTCACGAAATTGGTGAAGGAGTTAAGATCACCCGAGTTCAGGGGCTCCCAATCAATATCAATGCCGTCATAGCCGCGCGCGCTCATGAGGCTCACGATGTTGCTGACGAGCGCCGTGCAACTGACGGTGTTGGTGGCCGCGCGAAACGCGGTGCCCCCGCCGCCCAGGCAAACCAGCACTTTCCTGCCCGCTGCGTGCGCGCGGCGGATGACATCAATGGAATTGGCAATAGTCAGACTGTCCGAGCCAAGATCCAGCGAGCCATCGCTGTTGGGCACGGCGGCAAAGTGGATCCAATGGCTGGCAGCCGTGAAATCAATTTCGGATGCGGGCGCCTTGGCCTGGTTATAAGCCCCGTAATAGACCGTGCTCCAGACGGGCGGCACAACGGGATTGCTCCCTCCAGTCAGAATCAGGTTGTCGAGCCAGAACCTGCTCACGCCGCTAAGCGACGAGCCGGTCTTCTTCTGTTGCAGCTTGAAGCCGATTCCCGTGACCGCTTGCAGCTTCGCATTCGCGCGGGCGTCGAGGCCGAAACTCACATGGACCCAGTTCGTGTTGGCGCTGGCGAAGGTGGCGGCATTCTGGTACGTGGAGGGCCAGCCATCACTTTGTGGCACCCAATCCAACTCGATGCCGCCGAAGCTGCCATTGCCGTCGGTGCCGGACGTGGGGTCGAAACGAACATCAAAGCTGATGTTCGTGTAGGGGCGCAGGTCGAGCACGGTGCCCAACCCGCGCACGACCATTACCTGGTCGCTGCCGTTGCTGGTCGACCAGTTAATGGACCAGAAGAGGGAGCCGGAGCCGCTGTTGTTGGGGCCCAGGGTGGTGGGCTGGTTGACCGTCACGGCCCAGCTCAGGACCGGCACCGCGGTGCCCCACGCCTGGTTCACATAGCTGCCCGAGGTGTTGGTGTCAAACTGGTCAACGATGGAGTTCGCAGTTCGCACCTGCCCAATGGCCGTGGCGCCGGCAAAAAGCAAGCAGAGGAGTTCGGGCGCGAGCCAGCGGGCCCTTGATCCCTTAACGCGCGTTTGGAGGATGCGGCCTTTGGCGTTGTGCATGGTTTGGAGTCCCGCCTTTAGGCGGTCTCCGCGCCCAACCGCCTGAAGGCGGGACTCCCAACCTGCCGTGGCAAGCTTTGAGGCGCTTCTTCAAACAGGCTCTTACGCATGATACGCAGCAACGGGCAGGCAAGATACCTCGAAAGCCGATTCTGTTTCTTGCTCAAGAACGGCAATCTTTGTGCCAAAAGCGGCTTTATCCCCGAAAGCCAAAACCGGGCGCGCGCCGCGCTTATTACAAATTCTGGCGTTCCTGAACAAGAAACCGCCGCCGCCGCGGGCTATTATGCAAAAATGAACACAAGATGAGCACAGGGCGAGCATGCCTTTTCCTGGCCGTGCTAACGGTCGCCCTGGGCCGCGTTATCTGCCTGGCCCAAACCAATTACGTCATTGACCAATTCGACTCGAACACCACCGCCTCCTACGCCAACCAACACTGGGGCACCGCCGTTCCCGCCATCACCTGGAGCACCAACAACGCAACGACCGGCTTGGCGACCAACACTCCGGGCTCCGGTTCTGCCAAATGGGTAATCCCATGGCCCACGACCGGAGACCAGGTCATGGTGACTCATTCCTTTGGCGCCAACCTCAATCTCACTCAGTTTACTTCGATCAGTTACGATATCCTCTTCGACGCATCCACTGCGACTGACGGCTACGGCAACGTGGGCGCCATCGAGATTGATTGGATTCCCGCCGCGGACGGCTGGCCTTCGACGCCGAATCCGCCCTTGGCGACGCTGTCGTTCGCGGCGGGAAACACCAACTGGATGCATGTCACTGTGCCTCTCAGCGCCGCCGGCAACAGCAAGCTGACCGCCGTCAGCGGCATCGGCTTCAAGCTCCAGCAGAAACGAACCGGCGCCAACTTGAGCGGAACAACCACCTTCAAGCTAGACAACATCATCCTGGGCGCGCCAGGCCCCGTCACCATCTTGCCGCTGAATCCTTCCCAACTTTGGAGCCGGCTGGAGTTCGAAGTTGATAACGTCCCCGCCTTCGGTAACCCCTTCGACCCGGCCAGCATCTCCCTCAACGCCGTGTTCACCCTGCCCTCGGGGAAACTCATGTCGGTCCCGGGCTTTTGGTACCAAGGCTACCAGCGCTCGGTCTCCGGCGGCAACGAGCTGGACACCGTCAACGGCACGCCCGGATGGCGGCTCCGATTCACCCCGCCGGAAACGGGCGACTACTCGCTAGGCATGACTATCGGGACCAATGGGCAAACCATGACGACACTCTCGACGACCTTTACCGTGCCCAGCGGCCCCGCTCCCGCGCGCTACGGCTATGTGGGCATCTCGACCAACCATCAGTACTTCCAGACAGGGGATGGCCGCGCCTTGCCTCTGACCGGGCTAAACCTGGCCTGGCCTTCCGGGCTCGCCACCTACGACTACGATACCTGGTTTAATTCGCTCGAAGGCGCGGGTGGAAACTTTGCGCGAATTTGGATGTGCCCCTGGAGCTTCGGCATCGAGGACAATCCAGGCACCCTGACCAACTACGCGCTCGCCCCGGCCTGGCAACTGGACTACGTCCTGCAGCAAGCGGAGCAGAAAGGCATCTACCTTCAATTCACCCTGGTGTATCACGGCATGTTTGCCACCCAGCCCGATTACTGGGGCGGCAACAATTACTGGCCGTCCAACCCTTACTGCGTCACCAACGGCGGCCCGTGCGCGAACCCGGATGCCTTCTTCACCAGCACCACAGCGAAGACGCTGTTCCAGAAGCGGCTCCGTTACCTGGTGGCTCGCTACGGCTACAGCCAGAACCTGCTCGATTGGGAGTTCTGCAATGAAATAGACAATGACTACTCCTTCCTGAGCCCGACCGACGTGGCCGCCTGGCATGGCGCGATGGGCACCTGGTTTCATGTCAACGATCCTTACGCCCACCTGCGGACCACCAGCCTCACCTCGGCCAGTTCCTACCCCGAAATCTGGAACCTCTCCCAAATGGACTTCTGCTCCGAACACGCCTACACCATGTCCGGCTCACCCCTGGGGCTCGCCGGCGACTCCCAGTCCTTCCTGGCCACCTACAGGAAGCCCATCATGATCGGCGAGTTTGGCACCAGTTGGCAGACCTGGAACATCTCGGCAGACCCTTACCTGCGCGGCTTTCGCGAAGGTATCTGGGCCGGGGCCCTGGGCGGCTCAACCGGCACCTCCATGGCCTGGTGGTGGCAGAACGTGGCCAGCGACAACGCCTACCCCGTCTATTCCGCGCTGACAACGATTCTGGGCCGCACCGGCTGGGGCGGCGGATCGTGGACGAATATCACTTTCGGCAGCGGCCAAACCCAATTCAGCGCCCTGGGCCAACGCGGCCCCCGCGAATCCCTGCTCTACCTGGCCGCCACCGGGGCCATCTTCCCCGCCGGCGCCACCAACGCTTCGTTGCCGCCCCAGCAGAACCAGACCCTCACGATGTCAAGCTGGCCCCCGGGCAAATACTACGCCGAATGGTACGACCCAGCCACCGGAGCCCTCGTCGGCACCAGCCAGGCCACCACCGCCGCCGGCAAGCTGACCCTGCCTCTCCCCAACTACACGGCGGACCTGGCCGGCATCATCTACCCGCCGCCCACCCTCTCCTCCCCCCAGGTCACCGCCCAGGGCGGCTTCCAACTCCAGCTCAATTCAGAGACCGGCGGGCATTATTACCTGCTCAGATCCACGAACCTGACCTCCTGGGTCCCCGCCTTAACCGTCACCAACGCCACCGGCACCATGTGGCTGACCGATTCCGTCCCCGCCACCGCCCCCGCCGCTCTATACCGGGCGCAACACGCTCCCTGACCCGTCCTTTGGCTCCCTCGACCGTCACCCCACCGACGCCTGGGGCAGAACAGCCCCCTTCTCCTTCCCAGAACGAGAACGAGAACGAGGACGCAGCCGCCAAGGCGTCTATGGGACGGCCCCTGATCCGTCCATACCCTCTCCCATACCTCCCCGTATCCTCACCGTAGTACCTCTGATAGGCTATCAGAGGTACTACGGTGAGGATACGGCGAGGATACGGTGTGGTGACGGCGTAGTGATGCCTTGTGGGAGTGCCGTGAAGCTCGGGAAAAGCGCAAAAGGGCTATGGAGCGGACGCACGTTGGTAGGGACGCCTCGCCGAGGCGTCCGCCATCGCCCTTGCCCTAGCCCGGACGCCTCGGCGAGGCGTCCCTACCGATTTGCGGGAAGGCAGCCAGGGGTTCATTCCTAAGACTCTGAGTTCCAGGGGCTTCCACCGAACGCGGCGGGAGCAAGTGACAGATCTTGTCCACCTATACAGATTGAAGGCAGGCCCGGGCCGGCGAACGGCCTTGCCAGGGAGCGGCGGAAGCGGGAAGATCACTCCACCAGAGAACAGCAACCATTATCTCCTTATGAATCCCGCACGAACGGATGTTACCACGCGACGCGATTTCCTGAAGACCTCCGGCACGGCGTTGGCCGGGGCAACGCTGGCCGGGACGCTCTCCGCCGGCCGGGCCGCCGAGGCGGCGCCTGCGCCCCAGCCGGGGCCTCTCGCCGAGAATAACACCATCAAGCTGGCCCTCGTCGGCTGCGGCGGGCGCGGCACGGGCGCCGTCGCCCAGGCCATGTCCACCCAGGGCCCGACCCGGCTCGTGGCGGTGGCCGACGTCTTCGAGGCGCGCGTCCAGAGCAGCCTGGCCAACCTCAAGGCTGGTCACGAGAAGCAGATGGACGTGCCCCCGGAGCGCCAGTTCATCGGCCTGGACGCCTTCAAAAAGGCCATTGATTGCC
>Ga0335069_10001281_pt1 | contig 40643 bp, 32 predicted proteins | sample Lox_Sample_11_FD_206714 | JGI IMG/M metagenome (GOLD analysis project Ga0335069, IMG submission 206714) | Soil microbial communities from Loxahatchee National Wildlife Refuge, Florida, United States - Lox_Sample_1.1 | ecosystem: Environmental > Terrestrial > Soil > Wetlands | place: USA...
GGACTCGGCGCGGGGGATCTCCTCTGGTGGCCCGCATCGACATACAACAGGAAGGAGATCGCCAGGCGCCTCGGGGCGATTCCGCTTGCCGCGAGCTTTCGAAGCAAATACGCCTATGACAACGTGCTCTACATCGTTGCGGGAGAACTGATCGAGGCCGTGAGCGGAATGTCCTGGGAGGATTTTGTTACCCGCCGTATCCTCGAACCCGTCGGGATGAAAACAACGACCGTCCGCCATTCCACCGCGGGGGAGGGGGCGGACGCGGCGACTCCGCATGCACCGGTGGAGGGTGTCGTCCGGCCCGTTGCGGCGTTCACGAGTGACAACACGAACCCGGCCGGCGGCATCAATTCGAGCGCCGCGGAGATGGCACAGTGGCTGATCGTTCAACTCGATTCCGGGCGGGTCCCGGGAGGCGGGCGCCTGTTTTCCCCGGCAACGACGCGGCAGCTCTGGTCGCTGGTGACACCGATGGGCATCGGGAATCCGCCTCCCGAGCTGGCCGACCTCAGGAGGAACTTCAACGGGTACGCTCTGGGCTTCGGCGTTCATGACTACCGCGGCTACAAGATCGTCCAGCACACCGGCGGACTCCCGGGGTACGTTTCGGAAGTCACGATGGTCCCCGCCCTCCGGCTCGGCATCGTCGTTCTCACGAACCAGGAATCGGGGGACGCCTTCGAGGCGCTGACGCTCCACATCCTCGACTACTATCTGGGGGGCGGCTCCCGCGATTGGGTCGGAGCGTTCAGGCGGCTTGCCGCCCGGCGCGATTCGATGGTTGCTGCCGCTGACACTCACACTGCTTCGGGGAGAGATTCTGCGCGTGGTCCTTCACTCCCGCTGGAGCGCTACGCGGGGAAATACAGCGATCCCTGGTACGGCGATGTGGATATTCTCTATGCGAACGGCGCCCTGAGGATTCGATTCGATCACACCCCCTCGCTGGAGGGGGTACTGCTGCACTGGCAGTATGATACGTTCGTTGCGCGGTGGGATGACCGCGAACTGCGGGCGGACGCGTTCGTGACATTTTCGCTGAATCCCGACGGTTCGATCGATCGTGTTGCGATGAAGTCCCGTTCCCCGGCCACCGACTTCAGCTTCGATTTCCAGGACCTTCACCTCGTCCCCGCTGCCGGTCGCTGAGCGGCGACGGCGGTGCCGCCGTCGCCCGGGCGGGCTGCCCGCGCCGCAGGAGAAGCACGGTGCGGGCAGCGAGGCTAGTGGGGCGCGGTGAGCGCCTGCCGGAACATCTCGGCCGCGAGCCGGTTTCCCTCGGGCGTGAAATGCACTCCGTCCGCCGTCAGTATTCCCTTGTCAGCGTTTGCGGGGTTCTTCGTCGCGAGGTATTTCAGGAACTCCGACCTGAGGTCCACCAGCGCGCAGTGGTGTGCGGCGGCCACCTCGCGGATGAGCTGGGCGTAGTGGTTCAGCTCACCGTCCAGGTCGTTCGAGCAGTCGTTCTTCTCGCCGATAAGCGCGGGCGTGGCCAGGATGACGCGTATTCCCTTCTCCTGCATCTTCGCGACGAGCGCGTTGTAGAACGCAACGAACTTGTCCGCGTCGGTGCCCGTCCCGAGTGTCCGCTTGTGCCACACGTCGTTCACGCCGACGAACACAACCACGACATCCGGCGTCCGGCTCAGCACGTCCCGCTCCAGCCGCAGGTAAAGGTCGTACACCTTGTTGCCGCCGATGCCGGCCCCGATCAGGTCAAACTCCTCGCGGGGGACCATGCCGCGAAGCTGTGTGATGTACCCCGTCGGACCGACGCCCGCTTCGGTGATCGAGTCGCCGAAGAATATCACACGCAGCGGGGGAGGAGACATCATGATCGACGTGGCGGCAACGGCGCACACGACTGCGATGAACGCAAGAGAACGCATGGTTGCTCCGGAAGTGAATGGTGGGGCATTGTGGTGGAGTGCAATGTAGCGGATCGTCCCCGTAAATTCAAACCCCCCGTCATTGCGAGGGGCGCCCGATCCCTGTCATTGCGAGGAGCGCTTCTCAGCGACGAAGCAATCCCGCGCCAGATTGCTTCGCAAAAAGCGCTCGCAATGACAGGACGCCGTCACTGCGAGGAGCGCTCGATCCCTGTCATTGCGAGCCGTTCCTCAGGCGAAGCAATCTTGATTCTCTTTCCCCCGCTCCCTATCTTGGCCGTCACGTTCTGCCGGTATCCCTCGTCGAGGAGTACTCCAGTTGCCGGGCCTGCTCGAGATCCTTCCTGAATACGTCCTCCACTGGATCGTTCAGCGGGGACGCGAACGCCGCGTTGCCGAAAAAGAAACTCTGATTGCCTGCGGGGAAACTCCCGGTGCGCTGTTCATCGTGCTCGACGGGGTCTTCGGGCTGTTTCCCCCCGGGGCCGAACGCCCGGAGGAGCACTTCGGGGCAGGGACCGTCGTCGGTGAGAGCTCGTATTTCACGGACCGTCCCGCGGACGCCTCCCTCATCGCGCAGGAACCCTCCCTGGTGCTCGAGATCCCGCGCTCCCTTCTCGATCCCAAACTCGAACACGATCACCGGTACGCGGCCGATTTCTACAAGGCGCTCATGGCGACGGTGGCGGACAGACTCCACCAGGTGACCAGGCGCCGGTACGCCGGGGCCGAGCCCCCGCCGGACGACCATCGCAACCACCCGCTGGTCAGGAAAGCCCAGGACGAGATCGACGCGTTCAAGCAGCTCATGGTCCAGCTTGACAAGGAGGGGATCAGGAACGGGGCGATCGCCGAGGAGAGCTACGGGAAGTTCGCGCAGAGGGCGCAGACGCTCCTGACGACATGCCGCGAGGTCCTCGGCGCAGGTTCCCAGCTCAGCGAAGGGGTCAAGATGCAGATCGGTGCACGCCTCCAGCACGAGATGCTCCCGTACGTCCTGACCACCGAAACGGCCGACCGGTTTTATTCCAAGCCCCGTGGGTATGCCGGCGATTATGTCGCGATCCAGAATATCTACAGGAACGTTCCCGGCGGCACGGGCCGTCTCGGTCCGATCGTGGACCGCCTTTTCCTCGATATCGATCCGTCACGGGCGGTGAGAAACCGCCGCGCGCTCCTGGCCGACGAGATCGTTGCCACCGTGAAGTCGAAACCGGCCGGACCCGTCAACGTGATGTGCATGGCGAGCGGTCCCGCGACGGAGGTCTTTGATGCATTCGCCCGGCTGGAGGACAGGAGCCGTCTGCGCGTGACGCTGATGGACATCGACATGCAGTCACTCGCCTACGTCGACGAGATTCGGTCGAAGCAGAAGCTGACATCGAACATCACGCTGGTGAACGAGAACCTGATCGCGCTCTACCTGGGGAGGAGCAAGACGACGGTGGCGCCGCAGGACCTCATCTACAGCATCGGGCTGATCGACTACCTGAATGACAAGCTCGTCAACAAGGTGCTTGCGTACGCGTACGAGAACCTGGTCCCGGGGGGGAGGGTGATCCTGGGCAACTTCCACCCGCGGAATCCCGCCAAGGAGTTCATGGATTACGTGCTGGAGTGGAATCTCATCCACAGGACCGAGGAAGACATGAACCGGCTCTTCAGGAATTCGGTTTTCGGAAAGCCCTGCAGCCGGATCCGGTTCGAGGCCCTGGGGATCAACCTGTTCGCTGAGTGCAGCCGGGACTAGTCCCCGGCCTGGTCGGTGACCCGCTCGGCTTCCTTCGCGGCGGCGGCCTCGCGGTCGAATTTTGCCCGACACTCCGGGCAGATCCCGTGTGTGAACCGGGCGTCTGAGTGTTTGGCGATGAATGTCTCGATCTGGTGGTAGTAGCCCTGGTCGTCCCGGATCTTCTTGCACCAGGCGCAGATCGGCAGCAGGCCGCCCAGCGTCTTGACGTCGGTGAGCGCCTTCTGCAGCTGATGGATGAGCTCATCCCGCTCCGTGTCCCACCGCTTCTTCTGGGTGATATCGCGGTACAGGACATATGCCGTCCGTGCCCCGCCGCTGTCTTCGACCGGGAGCGCCACGATGGACGCCGTGAACCGCCTCCCGTCGCTCCTGACCCGTTCCGCCTCCAGATGCACGGTGACTCCGTCCATGACGGCCTCCAGGGCGCTGCGTGCATCTTCCTTCCCTTCCTCCGGTACGGTCGTGTCCAGGACATTCGTGCCGATCATCTGCTCCCGCGACCGGCCGAACATGTGGACAAACGCCCTGTTCACGTCGCGGACGATACCCTCCGCGTCCAGCAGGGCGATTCCTTCCGGCGCGCTCTCGAAGAGCCGCTGGAAGTGAGCTTTCTGGATCTTGAGCTCCTCCTCTACCTGCAGCAGCTCGGTGATGTCGTGCACCAGGACCAGGCGGGCGCTTCTCCCGTCCCACTCGATGGCGTGTGAGTTGACCTGGGCCTGGATGATCGACCCGTCCTTCTTCCTGTGGCGCGTGGTGACTGTCCGTTCAGCCCTGTCACCGGAGTCCTGGAGGTGACCCGCGAACCATGTGAGTTCTTCCGGCGGGCGGATGTCCTTCACCGTCATCCCGAGCAGCTCGGCGCGCGTGTACCCGTAGTGCTCCACTGCAACGGGGTTGACCTCCAGAATCCTGAGCGTCGCCGTGTCATAGATCAGGAGGGGAATCGGGCTCGCCTCGAAGAGCGCCTGGTACCGCTGCCGTGACGCGTGCACCAGATCCTCCGCCCTCCGCTCTTCCGTTACGTCGCGGTCGATGCCGATGGTGTACTTTTTCCCCCGCAGTTCGATGGGAACGGCGGTGTATTCGATAATGTTCTCGCGGCCGTCAGGACGGAGCCACGAGAATGATCCCCGGAACGGCGTCCCCTTCCGGATCGATTGGCTGTGCGACTGCATGGGGTTCACGGCAAGCCCCTGCGTCGTCCCCCTGGCCAGCAATTCCACCCGCGAGCGCCCTGCAAGGTCCGCGTAGCGGGGGTTGCAGTCCACCAGCCGGCGCTGCGTGACGTCCTCTGCCTCTTCGAATATGCTGATTCCGTCGCGAGCGTTTTCGAATATCAGACGGAGCTTCTCTTCCGATTCCCGGCGTTCCCGGACCTGCCGGTTCATGACGAGAAACACCCCGACGATCACCACGAAGCTCAGGCACGTGCCGAGCACCAGGAGCGTCACCGACTGGTGGAAATCCTGTCCGGCATCGGCAAGGCGGTCCGCACGGCGGGCTTCCTCCTGCCTCTGGATGGCTGCCACAATTGTGCTGATGCTGTCCATCGCATATTTCGTGAGGCCCTTTACCTCGGCCGCCCGCGCGGAGTTCATGGCTCCCCGCCGGGTGAGTTCGACCTCTTCCGCTCCTACCGCCAGGAGCCGGCCGCCCAGTGCCCGGAGAGTCTCCATCTCCAGCCTCTCCGCCGCGGAGGAGTCCACGCAGCGGCGCAAATCTGCAAACTCGCCGTCCAGCGCTCCGGCGCCGGTGCGGAAGGGCTGGAGAAATGCGGTATCCTGCGTGATAACGTAGCCGCGTGCACCGCGCTGAATGTCCTTGAGCGACGAGACGAGGTCGTCGAGCTTCATGTGGAGGTCGCGGGAGAGTGTGACGCTCCGCGTGTCGGCGAGATAGCCGTTCATGCCGACGTAGGCCGACACTGCGATCGCGGCAAAGATCACCAGGGTCACGACGAATGCCACCCTGGTCCACCTGTCTCCCATGTGCGAATCGCCTTTCATCGTTATGTCGATGGTTTATCGCTCTGCGCCGGAGAATCCCCCGTCGGTAACGGCGCAGGGGCTAAGAGGCTCAATCCATATGCCACATTGGGTTCCGCTGAACGGCATGATTTTGGGCAGTTTCCCATGTTGCTTCGTGAGGATTCTACAAAGGAGAAGTATGAAACCAAATCGGTAACGCCCGCGTTACACACCAGACACATGGGGATATCGATGGAACAGCTCGAGAAAGCGACATTCGGCGGGGGGTGCTTCTGGTGCATCGAGGCGGTGTTTGAGCGCCTGGACGGCGTCCACTCCGTGACATCAGGATATGCCGGGGGACGGGTTCCGCACCCGACATACGAACAGGTCTGTTCGGGAATGACAGGTCATGCCGAGGTGGCGCAGATTACGTTCGACCCGCGCGTGGTCTCTTACGAGGACCTGCTGGGGGTGTTCTTGAAGGCCCACGACCCGACGACGCTCAACAGGCAGGGCGCCGACGTCGGTGAACAGTACCGCTCGGTCATCTTCTTCCACGACGACAGGCAGAAGGCGGCGGCGGAGAAATCCCTCCGCGATGCCGCATCGAAATTCCCCGCTCCGCTCGTCACCACCGTCGAGCCGCTACGGGATTTCTACGAGGCGGAGGACTACCACCAGGACTACTTCAGGAACAACCCCCGCGCGCCCTACTGCATGTTCGTCATCAAGCCGAAGATCGACGCGCTCCAGCGGAAGGGGGGGTGAATCCCCCTGTCGGGGGTGAATCCCTCTGTCATTGCGAGCCGCTTCTTAGGCGAAGCGCGCTTTTTGCGTCCCGGCGCTTGCGGCGCCGCAGGCGCCGCAGGCGGGGCAATCTCTCAGGTTGCATCTCACACACCGCTTCGCTAGATTTCCCGCGTCAATTCTCTTCACCGCATCGGACCTCCAATGCCGGAATCCCCAGTCACACCGCGGCGGAAGCACCGCTTCCTCCGCTGGCTGTTCATCATCGCGGCGGCCGCGGTTCTCCTCTTCGGGATCTACACATGGCTGACGCTCAGCTGGAGCTACTCGCACGGGGAGAGGGCGGGGTATGTGCAGAAATTCTCCCGGAAAGGGTGGGTGTTCAAGACCTGGGAGGGAGAACTGGCAATGGTGTCCATCCCGGGCACCATGCCGGAGAAGTTCTATTTCAGCGTGCGCGACGATTCCGTCGCATCCGCCATCAATGCCTCGCTCGGCGGCCGCGTGGCGCTGTCGTACGAACAGCATGTCGGCGTCCCGCTCTCCTGGTTCGCCGAAACGGAGTACTTTGTAACCGCCGTCAGGGTTATTGACGCGCCGGGGAAACCCTGATCAGCATGGCGCCGTGACGGGGCACGGGCAGCGTGATCCCGTCTGCGGTCGTTCCCAGGTCCTTCTGACGCCACAGGTCGCGCACACTGCGCGGGCCGGAGAGACCCAGTTCCTGCCAGGACACGGCGACCTCCGACTTCCACTTTCCCCGGTTGAAGAGTCCGACCGCCCACGACCCGTCCTCCATCTCCTTGCCCCATACTTCGCAGTCGCCGTGTGAGGCGATGCGCGAGGCCTGTCGTCCGAGCGGATCCTGATTCACGTCGAGCACCTCGTCGTTCATCAGGAGTCCCTTGGTGAACGCATCGAGCTGCGTCATGTCGCAGCCGATGAGGAGCGGCGCGCACAGGAGCGACCAGAGCGTGATGTGTGTGATCTGCTCGTTGGGGGTCAGCCGGGTCGGGTGGAGCACGGGTCCCCAGCCCACCATCCCGACCACCAGCATGTCGGGATCATTCCAGTGTCCGGGACCGGCATAGCGTGCGTGCTCTCCCTGGGCAAACCCGATGCCCGACATGCTCTCCCAGGTATCCTCGATATCTCCCGTCGTGCGCCAGCAGTTCCCCCCGACCTCATCGCCCCATTCCCAGACGTTCCCCATTCCGTACTGGCAGAGCGAGAAGACGATATCGCGCTGAACGGCGTCCAGTGCGTGACGCATGACCCGGTACGGCTTCTGGTAGGCGTCCCTGGTCCGCTCCTTCTCGATGGAGCCGTAGGAGCACCAGTCGTACTTCAGGTAGTCGATTCCCCACGCGGCGTACTGCGCGGCGTCTTTCCCCTCGAACTGGTAGCTTGCGGTGTATCCCCCGCACGTGAGCGGCCCCGGGGAGGAGTAAATGCCGAGCTTCAGGCCCCTGGAATGGACGTACGCCGCCAGGGCTGTCATGTCGGGGAATTTCCTGTTCGTGTTGATCCTGCCGTCGGGTGTCCGCTGCTCTCCCCCCAGGAGCGAGTCATTTGAACCGGGCTTCACTTCCCAGCAGTCATCGATGTTGATGTACGTCCAGCCGTGCTGGCTGAGCCCGCTCGCGATCATCGCGTCGGCGGCGGCGCGGACCTTTCCGTCGTCGACCGCTGTGGCAAAGCAGTTCCAGCTGTTCCAGCCGAGCGGGGGGGTGAGCGCGATGCGGTCTCCCGCGACGATTTTCAGTGGCCGCTCTGCCGTTCCAACCTCATTGCGGGCCCGAAGCGTGACGGCATACGTGCCGGGAGCGGTGATCGTGCCCGTGATCCGTCCCGTTGCGCCGTCGATCGTGAGACCCGCGGGCAGCCCCTCGGCCGTGAACGTCATCGGTCGCCGCCCCGTGGCGGCAACGGTATACAGGAAGGGGTTCCCGGGACGGACGCCGAACACGCGCGCACCGTTGATGCGCGGCGAGGGCGATGCCGGCGGCGTGAGCACCACGGCGGCCGCGTCCTGAATCCGTGATTCGATGTAGGCCTTCCTGATCTTCGCCAGGGCCGCGTCGGTCGTGGTGACGCGCGCAGCCGCCAGCCCGGCGGCCCGTTCGGCCGGAGTGTCAAAGAGCGTGGCCGTCGCGTAGCGGACGGCAAGCTCCGTCACGTCTCCCGGCTTCCAGGATGTCGCCCAGATGCTGTCGGCGGTCTCCCACGACATTTCACGACGCGCCTCAGGGGACGGGAAATCGCGCGCGGCCAGTCGCATGATCTCGTTCAGCTCTCTGTTGACCACCGCGAAATAGTACCCGAAGTCGCCCTGGCCGTTGTTGATCCTGATCAGCATCCGGTGCTCCCCCCGCGAAAGGCGGACGACGAGCTGATCCTGGTCGGGCGCGGCGCCCCTGTAGATGTCGTGTGCGAGAACGAGCGTGCCGTCCATCCACACCTTGATGCCGTCGTCGCTCCCCAGTGAGAAGGCCAGCGCGGTGTCGCGCGGGACGGTGATCGTCCGGGAGAGAAACATTGCGCAGAAGTCCGTCTCCTCGAACAGGATGACCGTGCCGTCGTGCCAGGCGGGCCGTTCCGTCCAGCGGAGCGCGCCCCCCTCGTATGTGCGCGTCGGCGTGTCACCCGATTCCGGCGGGTACGCTTCCGTGAAGGAATCTCTCGTCTTGGCCTTGAACGGGCCGCAGGAATACCAGGGACCCAGTGTCAGGGGAGCCTGAACGCCTCCCCGCTCCCGGGCGAGCGTTTCCAGCGAGGCGCGGACGGTAGCCTCCCATGTCGCCTGCTTCGAGTAGAATCCCGGGTCCTGCGCGTAGCAGGATGCCGCCAGAATGAATGCGCCGAGCCAGAGTAACGCGTGCCGTGTCATTGCCTGTGCCTGTCGGTATCGGAGGGGTCAGTTGTGCCGCGCGGCGGGCGGGAACGGCGGATCCATGCTGAATCCCCAGAGTCCGGGGTTCTCGCCGATGACCGCAGCGGAGAAAATGTAGAACACGTAATCGTAGGTCTGCTTGGGAATCTTGTCCCTGTGCTGCGCGAGGAAGCGCCAGAAGTTCCGATCCCGGGGATTGTCCGGCATCTCGCGGATCAGTCCCCGGACGACGTTGTGGCCCCAGTTGTAGCTTGCGATCACCAGCAGCCCGGAGGCCTGCGCCTCGGTGTTGTACATATCGCTGATGTACCGGGCCGCGGCGGTCGTGGATTTCGTCACGTCCTGCCGCTCGTCGCGCGGGTCGGGCTTTCCCTCCCTGATGAGCGGTCCCGTCTTCAGCCCGTACTGCACGGCGGTGGCCGGCATGAACTGCCACATCCCCTTGGCGATCCCGAACCGGGTTTCGGGTCCCACCACAGTGGAGTCGAACTCGCTCTCCTGGAGCGCAAGATAGAAGAACTCCCGCGGAAGGTCCTGGGAGATCATCGCCTCGGCGATCCTGGTCGGGTAGCCGTTCTCTTCGGCCCGGGCGATCGCCTGCCGGAGACGGGGGGATTTCTTCCAGAGATCGATGTAGTTCTCCACCTCGTCCACAAAATCCGCCGGCATGCCGATTTCGCATTCTCCGAACACGCGCGCCACGTGGTAGATCGTCTTCTGTTTGTCGTCCATGTTTTCGGAGTACACGCCGAGCTCGCCGACGAGATTCTCGTACGTGGCCATCAGCTTTTTCCGCTTCTCCAGGTACGCGTTGACTTCGGATTTTACTGCGCTGTCGCTGGTGACGTTCGCAAACTGCTTCCTCAGCGCCGCATAGGCGATGTCGAGCGATTTCATCTCATAGAAGGCCTGCTGCGCGAGCGCCTCCTGCTTCTGCACCTGGAGGTGCTTGTAGACCGCGTACGCGGTTGCCAGGAGCGCCACGACAGCCAGCGCGACGATCACCCTGACGTATTTCCTGGATCGCATCTTCTCCTGGACGTACACCTTCTGCCGGATCATGCGCGTCCGCTCTCCGGCATCGTCCTTCGCATCCGGCGATTTCAGGTATTTGTCGACGAACATCGTGGGGGAGAAGAGCGTCCTGAGCACCGTCCTGTCGGTATCCCCCGCGGCTCCTTCCACCTCGAACGTCAGGAGGGGTCCCGTGCGCCCGAGGATCAGCTTTGTTCGTGCGCCGAGCTGCAACTTCGTGATCTTCTTCCCCCCCCGGAACGTGCCGTTGGTGCTGTTCAGGTCGCGCGCCCACCATTTGTCCTTCTCGAAGAATACCTCGAGGTGGACTTTGCTGACGGCGGCGTCGGTGAGGCGCACCTGGCACTCGGGGTCACGCCCGATGCGGAACGTCTTTGTGAATTCGAACTTCTGAGGCTCCGAGCTTCCCTCGACAACGGTGAGCGAGATTTTTGGGCTGGTCCCGGCTTCGGAGAGGGGTATCGTCTGTGTATCCATGAGAGGGGGAAAATGAGGGATGTTGCTAAGTATAGGGGTTTCGGTCTAACAAAGCAAAGGAGAGGAAATAGTTTCAACCATGCCATGTCATAAATACTCTCTTCCCTTTCCCGGGGCCCTGGAATGCGAAAAAATATGCGATTCTCCGCCAAAATGGGAATGGCTCAATTCTTGCATCCACCCAGGCAGTTCCGGTTCTCGTGTTGCGGCTTCCACCAGGGGGGATGATGTCTCACACGCTATTGGCTTTGCGTTCACTTGGTCCGGTCATTTACGGGTCAACGGCCTTTGTCGTCCTTATTCTGGTGTGTCAATCGTTCGGCATCGACGTCGTGAAGCATGTAGATGCGCTTGGCCGGAGGCTTGCGATGCGAAACCGGGTGAGTCGAACCGGCGCCTGATGGGCGTCCGGAAGGGGAGTCCACCATATGAAAACGCCACCAGTGCAGGCCCCCGCCGGCCTGCTGCAATCCCATAGCCGGTTTCCGGGCGTCGACGTTCTCTTCCATGTCGCGTATTACCGCGCCGCCCGTGTCGGATACCAGGATATCGTCTCCCGTTCGCTCCACGATTTCAAGGACGGGTGCGAGCCCCAGACCTCCCGCTGGATCGCGCTTGCCGCGCCCCGCGTGTGCAGGGAACTCGAGTTCGACGTCATTATTCGCGTCCTGGGCCAGCTGGAGCTGAAGGCTTCGGCCGACGCCCCCCTGGATCGCCTCTGCGCGGCAATCGCGGGAGGGAGCGGTGCCGTGTATGCACCGGAGCGCCTGGAGAAGGAACGGGCCGTCAGGGCGATGACGTCCCTTGGCGGGAGAGCTGCCCGCCAGAAGGAGCTTGAGGGGTGCTACACGTTCAATGCAGAGGGTCTCGCGCCCGGCTCGCGCATACTTATCGTCGACGACATTGCCACGACCGGTGCGACGCTCGAGGCGGTGCAGAACGCGGTCGCAGCGGCACTCCCCCGCGCACCGATTATCTGTTTCGTGCTTGCCCGCGTGGAGTCTCAGCTTCAGAACTCGCACATCGACCCGGCATATTTCCTGAAAGGGGCGCCGGCAGAACCGGTGAGAACCCCCGTGAGGGCTCCCCAGCCCGACGCCGCGCGGGTCACTGCCCGGGCGCCGATGTGTGATCCGGCAACAGCGTCCGCCAGGAAGCCAGCGGCCGAACCTTCGACGATCTCGGTCCGGATGCCAGTCGCTCCCGATGCGGCCGCAGTTCGATCCACGTCGACCCGCATGACAGCATCCGGAAGGAGTCCCGTCGGCCGCACCGATTCACAGAATTTCAGAAAGGCGCCTTCGTTCCCGGATGTGCAGGCGGCGCCTGGCCGCGCGGAAGCGGGGGAGAGCGCAGGCCGCATGTCGCGGGGCCTGCACACACGGTTCTATGTGATCGGCCTCATGCTGTCGCTCCTGCTGCTTGGTGCAACGGTGCTGATCCCGGCCAAGAAGGATCCTCCGCCCCCCACGTCGCAGTTTGTCCAGCTCGTCAACCAGAATGCGATTAAGTCGCCCGAGCCGATCCCGGAGCGCCGCGCGCCCGAGCCCCGGCCCGAAGGGAAGCCGGCCGTTGTCACTGTGCCCAGCATGGGGCTGAGGACGAGCCACTCGATGGAGTCGCACATTATTCCGAAAGAGACCGTGAGACAGAGGGAGCGGGTCGAGATTCTCCGCCGTTTCTCGTCGTCGACCGGGCCGGACTGGTTGCAGGTCAGGACCAGGACGGGCACCGTCGGATGGGTCGTCGCTTCTGTCGTCAGGGAACTGAGAGGGTAGCCGGCTGCGGTTGGGGGACTGCTTCCGGCTCGAGGAGTGCTGGCTGTTTGCAGCACTCCTTCTTTTTTTTGTGACCGGAAGTGCATACATTCCTGCGTCCCACACTTCCGGTGAACCTATGAAACGACTCCTCCTTCCGTTACTCCTCGTTGCCGCGCTCGCCGCGGGGCAGGAAACCGTCACGGAGCCCTCCACGGGGAAGACGTTCCCCGCGACAGTCAGGTACACGTGGCAGGGCACCGAGTACACCATGTCGCTGACGGGCACCGCCGTTCGCAAGAAGCTGGTCTTCAAGGTGTACGGGATGGCGCACTACGCGCAGGATCCGGCTTCCGGGCGGAAAGAAGACGCGCTCGCTGCGATGCTGGTGGACGGGAAAGCGCGCCAGATCACGATGGACTTTGCCCGCGACGTCGATGCCGGCAAGATCCGTGACGCATACCTCGACGGGTTCAGGGAGAACTCAACCGCCGCGGAGATGAAGGAAATCCAGCCCCTGGTGGACCAGTTTATCGGCTACTTCGCCGTGGACGTGAAGGAGAACCAGCAGTTCATCGTCCGGTGGCTCCCCGGGGGAACTGTGGTCGCCACAGTCGCCGGAGCGGAGAAGCCTCCCATCACGAACCCGGTGTTCGCGAGGGTCCTCTGGTCGATCTGGCTGGGGAAAGACTCGATCGTCGACAGGGACGACCTGGTCGCGCGCATCGCGACCAACTAGCGCGTTTCGATTCCCGGCGCGATCCGCACGGCGAGCTTCTGCACGTCTTTGTGTTTCCCGAACGTGGCCGTCACCGTGTAGACCCCCGGGCGGACGAACTTCCTCCCCTCGCCGCCGTATGTATTGAGCAGGTCGGCGGTGGGACGGAGGTCCCACACCAGGCGGTTGAATCCCGGCGTTCCCGTCCCGTTCAGATTCGCAACGGTTCTCCCCGATGAGTCCGCGACTGTGATGTGCACGCCGTCTCCCGTGAATTCCCTGACGTAGTAATTCAGTATGGCCCCTTCCGGCGGGTTGGCGCCGCGGAACACCGCCGACCCCGCGCTCTCCGTCCATCCCGGCAGCCGGAAGAATCCATCCGCCGGCCGGGGGGGAAACAGGTGCATGGCGGAGTCGGCGACTGCGGGAGTGAATTCGAGCAGCGGGCTGATATCGTCGATGACGTAAATGCTGCGCCCGTGCGTCCCCGCCACCAGGTCTTTCTCGCGCGGCTGGATCTGTATGTCGTCCACGGCCACCGTCGGCAGCTCGCCGAATTTCGACCAGTGCTCTCCCGCGTCCATGCTCAGGAAGAGGCCGAACTCGGTCCCGGCAAACAGTATCCCCGGCTTGGCTTCACGGACTGATTTGACCGGCCCGTCGGGCGGGAGATCGCCGGCCACACTTTTCCACGTCCTTCCCCTGTCGGACGTCCTGAAGAGAAGAGGAGCGTAGTTTCCCGTCCTGTACGCTGCGACAGCGAGGTATGCAACGTCGGGGTCCGCCGAACCCGGTTCGATCCTCCCCAGCCACTGCCCCTTCAGCACGCCCGGGAGCCTGTCGGTGAGATCTGTCCAGTGCTCCCCCTCGTCGGAAGTGATCCAGAGCTTCCCGTCGTCCGTTCCGGCCCAGAGGAGCCCCTTCTTCAGCGGCGATTCTGCGAACGCATACACGACGCCGTAGTTCTCGGCCCCGCTCCCCGCGGCGAGTATCCTGTGCGGGTCAAGCGTGGAGAGGTCGGGACTTATCGCCTTCCACTCTTCTCCGTGGCGCGTGAGCTTGAAAATCCTGTTCCCGGCGAGGAAGAGATCCCCCGTATCGTGCACGCTTGCGATCAGCGGCGAATTCCAGTGAAAGCGGAACGACGGCTGTCCCTCGGGCGCCTCCGGGCGCAGCCCCTTGATCTCGCCGTTGCGGAGGTTGATGCGGTGAACCTCTCCCTCCTGCGACTCGGCGTAGATGACATTCGTGTCCGACGGATCGAACGCGCAGTAGAATCCGTCCCCGCCGCCGAGAGGCTTCCAGTCGGTATTCAGTATGCCCTCTTTTGACCGGGTGAGAACCGGCGCCACCCAGTTCTCATTGTCCTGGAGCCCGCCGGCGACCCTGTAGGGGCTGCTCTGGTCGAGCGTGATCCTGTAAAATTCCCCTGCCGCCATCTTGTCCAGGAACACCCATGAGGACCCCCTGGAGAAGCTCTCATACATCCCGCCGTCGGTGCCGAGGAGGAGTTTCGACGTGTTGCGCGGGTCGATCGCCAGCTCGTGGCAGTCGGAGTGGACGTCCTTGAAGAAGTTCTCCTGCCAGGTTTTCCCGCTGTCGTCCGAAACGTGCAGCATGAACCCGAGCACGTACACCCTCCTGTCGGCGCGGGGATCGACGCGGATCTGGCTGAAGTAGAAAGGACGCGGATCAAGCGCGCTCATTCTCCTCCAGGTGTCTCCCCGGTCGTCGGAGCGGAACACGCCGCCGCGCTTGCTGTGGACTTCGTCGATCGAGGGGGCGCCCCCTTCGTCGGATTGGACGACCGCGTAGACCACCGCGGTATTCGCCCGGTAGATGTCGAGACCGATCCGTCCGGTGGAGGAGGGAAGCCCCTGTGACAGTTTCCTCCACGTCGCGCCGGCGTCCGTGCTCCTGAATATTCCTCCCGCGTCCATGCCGTCGGTGCCCCGCGGACCGGCATCAAATGACCATGGCGTCCTGCGGCGCGCATAGAGCGCCGCGTAGAGTGTGTCGGGGTGGGCCGGATCGAGTATCACGTCGCAACACCCCACCCGGTCGGCGACGGCATCGGGCCCGGCGAGGATCCGCTTCCATGTCTTCCCGCCGTCCGCGGACATGTAGAGCCCGCGTTCCCCGCCGAAGGACCAGAGGTCGCCCATCGCGGCGGCGTAGATCCTGTTCGAATCTCTCGGGCTGACGGCGATGCGGGCGATCGTCTTGCTCTCTCTCAGCCCGCAGTTGACCCACGCTCCGCCGCCGTCCGTCGAGTGGTAGATTCCGTCTCCCCAGCTTGAGCTGTTCCTGTCGTTCGCCTCTCCCGTTCCCGCCCAGACGCTCCGCGGGCTGCCGGGGGTGACGGCGATCGCCCCGATTGCGGCGACGGTCTCCTTCTCGAACACCGCATCGAACGTCGCGCCGTCGTTGGACGTCTTCATGATCCCGCCCGTGCCCAGCCCCACGTAGAACGTGTAAGGGTCTTCCGGGTCGAGCGCCACCGCCGAGACCCGTCCCCCCATCGTCGCGGGCCCGATGCTCCGGGCCTTGAACGACTTCATGAATGCCGGGGGCGGCGTGGTCCGGGACTGCGCTGCCGGGCGCTCCGCGGCTGTCGCGGAGATCTGTAAGGAAAGTGCGGCGATGACGATCGCCGGCATGATCTTCTGCATGATTTCTCCAGTTAGCTTGTCATTGCAAGGAGCGCTTGAGGCCCTGTCATTGGGAGCGCTTGAATCCTGTCATTGCGAGTGGCGCCGGAGGCGCCACGAAGCAATCCCGAGGAGCGCTCTTCAGCGACGAAGCGCGCTCTTTGCGTCCCGCCGCAGGCGGGAGCCGTTCTATGGACCACGCCGCTCTCTGCGTGGCAATCTCCGCACCCTATCGCGTACTGCCGATATGCAGCAGCGCCAGTGCGGCGTTGGCCTGCCAGGAGAGCACCCTGAACGATCCCGACGCGACCGCCTCTTCCAGCTCCTTTCTGCTGAGCATCAGCAGTTCCTGCTCTTCGAGGTCGTCGCTCGACGGGCTCACCATCTTGCGCGCGTGCCGGGCGAGGTAGAGGTGGGCTGTCCCGGCTCCCCTGTTCCCGTCGGCGACAAATGAACCGAGGTGGATCCAGTCGATTGCCTCGTACCCCGTTTCCTCCCGCAATTCCCGCCGCGCGGCGTCGGCGGGCTCCTCACCCGGGTCCACGTAGCCTCCGACGGGCGCAAGCGACGTGCCGCTGCCGATCCCGTATTTTGTCTGCCGGAAGCAGAGGAACGCTCCCTCCACGGTTTCCGCAATCACGTTGATGTAGTCGGGCATGACCAGGTACGGCCAGCCCTCGATCTGTCGCCCGTCGGGAAGCTGCACGGTGTGATCTTCCAGCGTGAGGTATTTCCCCCGCCGGACGACGGGAGTCCGTGATACGGTTGTCCAGGCTTTCATGGGATCCGGAGACGGGATGTGGTGGAAGAAAAATGATACGCGAAGCGGGTGTGAATTTCAAGAACCCGGACGAGATTGCTTCGTGGCGCCTCTGGCGCCACTCGCAATGACATCGCCTGTCAGTGCGGGGAGCGCTTCTCAGCGACGAAGCAATCTCAGTCGTTTGACATTTCTCCCTATTCAAGCCAAATTAACAGCATTCGAAGTGCATTGTGAGGTGGAGAACTGTCATGCAGGATGCGCGCGTGAGATTGACAAACACAACTCTTCAACTCTGTCTGCTGGCCGGGGCGGCGGTCGTGTTCGTCGCATGCAACAATCCCGATGTTTCCCGTCTGCGCGAAGGAGACATCATCTTCCAGACGTCAAAATCATCCCAGAGCAAGGCGATCCAGCTTGCGACTCATTCAAAGTTCTCGCACATGGGCATCGTGCGAAGCGAAGGCGGTGCGCTCTTCGTGTGCGAGGCAGTGCAGCCGGTGAAGCTCACTCCCGTCTATCTCTGGATCGAGAGGGGGGAAGGGGGACATTTTGCAGTCATGAGGTTGAAAAATGCAGACACCGTCCTGAACCAGGAAGGGGTCAGGCGGATCCGGAGCGAAGAGAACAGGTATCTTGGAAAGAAATACGACCCGTACTTCGAATGGTCCGACGACCGGATGTATTGTTCGGAACTCGTCTGGAAGGTGTTCGATCGGGCATTCCACATCCAGCTCGGCCGATTACAGCACGGGTCGGACTTCGATTTCACACACCCGGTTGTGCAACAAAGCCTGAAAGTACGGTTCCCCGGGGGCTTCCCGCCCGGGGAACCGTGTATTTCCCCCCGGGCGATCTTCGAATCAGATCAAATTGAAACCGTCTACGTAGAATAGATAGAGGCGTCTTTAGTTCAAGAGCAGTCCGGGACTCGATGGGAGGTACACAGATGGCCGGGAACAAGACAACAGCGAACGCAGCATCCGTCAGCGCATTTCTCGCGAAGATCAGGGATCCGGCTCTTCGCAGGGACTGTGACACGATCATCGCGATGCTGAAATCGGTATCCGGGCTTCCCCCGGTCATGTGGGGAAGCGCCATCATCGGCTTCGGGAGCCGCCACTATGTCTACGAGAGCGGGCGCGAAGGCGACACGATGATCGTGGGTTTTTCCCCCAGGAAGCAGGCGCTCACCCTCTATCTTGCCGGGGGTCTCGCCCCCCTTGCGAAAGAGCTGGCCGCCCTCGGGAAACATACCACAGGGAAGGGGTGTCTCTATATCAAATCGCTCGATGATGTCGACACGGGAGTCCTGAAGAAGATACTGACCAAATCCTACAACAGTGTCCGGTGAGCGCGCGCGCGGCAGGTTGCTTCGTCGGTGATTGCTTTGGGAAAAACGCTCGCAACGCTCCTTGCCATGACAGGGCAACTCATTGATTCTCACCCGGAATCTTGCCATACTGGATCGGTATGCCCTCCTGCAGAACAGTCCCCTGAACCAGCGGAGCATTCATGGGTTTGCCTGAAAATCATCCAAATGTGACACGTGCGGTCTTTGCCGTCGTTGTTGCGATCCTCGGCGCGGCCGCTGTTGTCACATTTGTCAACTATGCCGGCGCTCCGACCGACGAAAACCTGTTCGCCGTTGTACCGCGCGGGTTAACGCTCTACGTCACCCATCCTATCACCGGCACGAGCGCCCGACCCGGCGCCGCTCCGGATACGATCCGGGCAGGCGACCTGATCGAGCTGATTAACGACAGGAAGATCGTCGATTCGACGGCGCTTCGCGGAGCGCTCGCCGCCGGGAGCGTCGTGAATGTCCGCGCCTATCGTCCCTCCGAGCGTAGAACCTTCGACCACGCGATCGCCAGGAACGAATTCCCCGATACCCCGGGGGTGTTCCTCCGCGATTTCATCGCTGTCGTCGATGTGACCGCGGGAGGAGCATCCGACCGTGCGGGGATGAAGGTGGGGGATCTCATTCTCAGGATCAACGGGCAGGGATTCAAGGATGCAGATGAGGCCGACCTGATCCTGAGGCGGGGGCAGACCGGGAAGACGATTGTGTATGAGGAGCTCCGCGACGGCAAGCCGCTGAACCTGAACGTGACACTGGCGCGGTTCGGGATGCCGCTTGCGGTGCTGATCCTCAGCCTTTCGGGTATGTTCATGATGGCCGTCGGCGGCTTCATTGCGCTCAAGCGCCCGGGCATCCGGGCGGCGCGGATGACGGGGATGGCCCTCCTCGTTGCGGGGTATTTCATCGCGGTCGTCTCCATCCGACGTGAGGTGAACCGCGATTTCTTTGTGATTGCGCGCGACATCCTGGTGATGGTCGCCCTGTTCGGCGGGTTCCCGCTGGTCATGCGCGCGCTCACGTATTTTCCCCGGGAGCGCACGGACATCCTCGCGAAAAAGTGGCTCCGGTGGGTCTATCCCGGTGCCGCGATCATCCTCATCGTCCTGACGGTCCTGAAGTTCTCGACGCTCGCCGGCTTTGGACTGCTGGCGCTGGTTCTCTTCCAGGGGGTCGTGGGCGTTGTGTTTCGGAAGGGGCCGGGTGCGGAGCACGGGCGGATGGGGGCCCCGATCTACTGGGCGTGGGGCATTCTCGGCGCCTACATGCTCGGCCTCATCGGGTATCAGATGATCGAAGGGCCGAACAGCCTCGGCCTGAACGCGGTCCTGGCGATCGGGGTGATCGTGTGCTGGGTGACGCTGTCGTATCTCTACGTCATCGGCCGGTACCGGCTCCTGGATCTCAATTTCCGGATACGGCGGAATATCCAGTACACGCTGGTCTCCGTGGCATGGGGGAGCATCCTGGCGACTGTGCTCCTCAACGTGTTCCTGTGGCTTCCGTCTCTCGACCTGCGTCTTCCCGTGATTCTCATACACGGTTCGACTATCGAAGCGGTGGACGAGCCGGCCAACGCCCTGGCGAGGGAGTGGACGAATCGCCTGGCGCTGATCGCGCTCGGTGTGTGCGCCTGGTACCTCCTGTGGCGGGTGCGGAAGGCCGGACAGAACTGGATCGACAGGAAGTATTTCCGGGGGCGGTACGACTACCGGCATGCGGTGAACGAGCTTGCCGAGGTCCTCGCCACCAAGCTGAGCCTGGCGGACCTGGGGGCGGCGCTCACGGGCAAGATTGCCGAGCTGGTCCGCGTGAAGCGTGCCGGCGTCTTCTTCTTCCGCGGCGGGGAGGTCTCCGCGTGCAGGGAAGGGTACGGGATTTCCGGCGATGTCTGGACAGGCTTCTGCACCAGGGCGGAACATGGACTCAACGATGTTCTGAAGGGGGCGGGCGAGCATGTATACGTGGACTACCTCCCGGAGCCGCTCAAAGAGGCCTTCCGCACATATGAATTCTACCTGATCGTCCCGGTTCGCTCCCGGGAGCGGCTCCTGGGAGCGATTGTCCTCGGGGAGAAGCTCTCCGAGGCGACGTACAGGAAAGAGGACTACGATTTCCTCAGCGCGGCCGCCGTGCAGTCATCTGTGGCGATGGAGAACGCGTTCCTGTATGAGGAGCTCGCCGAGCAGGAGCGTATGAAGCACGAGCTGGCAATCGCCCGGCGCATTCAGCTCGCGTCGCTCCCGCAGAAGACTCCCGTGGTGAGCGGCCTCGAGATCGCCGGGGTTTCCATCCCTGCGCTTGAAGTCGGGGGAGATTTCTTCGACTACCTCAACGGCAGCACTGAGCGGCTGACGGTGGTGGTGGGGGACGTGAGCGGGAAGGGCACGTCCGCCGCCCTCTACATGTCAAAGGTCCAGGGCATCCTCCGCTCGCTGCACGGGTTCGGGCTCTCCCCCGCCGAGCTGTTTGTCCGCGCCAACCGGCTCCTGTGCGGCGACATGGAAAAAAGCTCGTTCGTCACCGCCGTGGGGGCGTCGTTCGATCCCCGCACACACACGTTTCTCCTGGCGCGGGCCGGCCACCTCCCGCTGTATCACTACAGGTTCGGCGAGCGGCGCGTCGTCCAGGTCACCCCGCGGGGACTCGGCCTCGGGCTCAACAACGCGGGGGTGTTCTCATCTGAGATCGAGGAGAAAGTGGTCTCGTACGGACCCGGAGACGTGCTGCTGTTCGTCACCGACGGCGTCACCGAGGCCCACAACAGCTCGGGAGAGCTCTTCGGCGATGAGCGTCTCACCGATCTCCTGTTTGCCGGCGCTTCCGGGGGTGCGGAAGCGATCCGCGATGATGTCATTCGCGCCCTTGAAGCGTTCGCAGGGGGCGCGTCACAGCATGACGACGAGACGATCGTCGTCATCAAGGGTCTGTAACCACGCACGAACGAAAGGCTGCTGCATGATTATCGTCATGAGCTCGCGGGCCATCCAGGAGGACGTGCGGCGCGTTGTGGAGCATGTCGAGAAACTCGGCCTCAAGGCGCACCCGTCGCAGGGGGTCGAGCGGACGATCATCGGCGTCATCGGCGACGAACGGCTTCTCAAGAAGGAGCAGTTCTCCCTGCTGCCGATGGTGGACGACGTCATCCCCATCCTGAAGCCCTACAAGCTTGCCAGCCGGGAATTCCGCCGGGAGAATACCGTCGTGAACGTCGCCGGGGTCGCCTTCGGAGGGGGGAAGCTTGCCGTGATCGCGGGACCGTGTTCCGTTGAGAGCGAGGAGCAGATCGTCGCCACCGCGCGCGAGGTGCGTGATGCGGGGGCCGATCTTCTCCGCGGAGGGGCGTACAAGCCGCGAACGTCACCCTACGCGTTCCAGGGTCTCGGGGAGGAAGGCCTGAAGATGCTTGCCCTGGCCCGGCAGGAGACGGGGCTTGGCATCGTCACGGAGATCATGGAGTCGTCCGAGGTGGACCTCGTCGCCCGGTACGCGGATCTGCTCCAGGTGGGCGCGAGGAACATGCACAACACGAAGCTCCTCCGGGCGCTCGCGGGGGTGGGGAAGCCGGTCCTTCTCAAGCGGAACTTTGCCGCTACGCTCAATGAGTTTCTCATGAGCGCGGAGTATCTCCTCTCGGGCGGAAATTCCCAGGTGATCCTGTGCGAGCGGGGGATCAGGACGTTCGTGGAATACACGCGGAACACGCTCGACCTGAACGTTGTCCCCGCGGTCAAGATCCTGTCGCACCTTCCCATCATTGTCGATCCGAGCCACGGGACGGGGCGTCATGACCTTGTCATTCCGCTGAGCCGCGCCGCGGTCGCCGCGGGGGCCGACGGGCTGATGATCGAGGTCCATCCTCACCCGGCAGAGGCGTTTTCAGACGGCGAACAGTCGCTCACCCCGGAGGCCTTCCGCACGCTGATGAAAGAGGTGCAGGCCATCGCACAGGCGCTTCCCGCGCGGTGATCCTCCGTCCCGTGGCGCTGGAGTGCGAGGCGGTTCCCCCGCGATGAACAGACGGCGCATGGCGGTGTTTTTCGCTGTCTTTTTCACCCTGTACGGGCTTCTGAACTTCTACCTCTTTCTCTCCGGGTGGAGAGCGATCCCGCACGATGGGCCGTTCCGGGCGGTCTACGCCGCGCTCTTTCTCCTCTGCTCCCTCTCTTTTTTCGCCGGGCGGGTGCTCGAACGCCGCCGTGCCTCCGCATTTTCAGTTCTGCTCGTCCACACGGGATCATACTGGTTCGGCGCGATCCTCTACCTGCTGATGGCTGCCGTGGCGATCGACATCCTGCGCGGCGCCAACGCGCTCCTGCCGTTTTTCCCCCGGGCGATAATGCGCGATCCCGGCGGGGCGGGACTCGTCACGCTGGCATGCGTGATTGCTGCGACCGCGGCCGTCCTTGCCGCGGGGCACCTGAACGCGCTCAATGTGCGCGTGCGTGAAATCGACGTCATCGCCAGGGGAAAACAGGGGGCGGGTGGACCGGCGCTCCGGATCGTTGCGGCCTCCGACATCCACCTGGGGACGATCATCGGGGAGCGGCGGCTTCGCGCCCTGGTCGAGCGGATCAACGCGCTCACACCGGACGTCGTGCTCTTTCCCGGCGACATCGTGGACGAGGACCTCGCGCCGGTGATCCGCGGAAACCTGGGAGAGACGCTCCGGGGGATCAGGGCGCCCCGCGGGGTTTTTGCCGTCACGGGGAACCACGAGTTCATCGGCGGCGCGGGCCCGGCATGCGAATACCTGACGGCCCACGGTATCACGATGCTGCGCGACAGCGCGGTGCGCATCGAGGGAGGGGTGACGATCGTCGGCAGGGAGGACAGGAGTGCGGCGGCGTTCGGGGGCGTGCGGCGGAAGTCGCTCGACGATCTCATGGCCGGGGTGGACACGTCGTTCCCCGTTATCCTGATGGATCACCAGCCGTTCGGCCTGCGCGAGGCGGTGGGGAAGGGGATTGACCTGCAGCTTTCGGGGCACACCCACCACGGCCAGCTCTGGCCGCTGAATTTTATCACGAAGAGGGTCTACGAGGTGAGCTGGGGGGAGAAGGAAATCGGGGGGACGAGGTTCTACGTCTCCTGCGGGGTCGGCACCTGGGGTCCTCCCGTGCGCACCGGGAACCGGCCCGAGATCCTCCTCATCCGTCTGCAGGCGTCGGAGGACCTCAGTTCGCAGACGCCCGGAGCACGAAACGCGGTATCGTGACGCTGAACTGGTCTCCCCCCTCGCGCTCCATCAGGTACGTTCCCTCCATCGATCCCTCGAACGTCCGCAGCACGCAGAAGCTGTTGTACTCGTGGGCCTCACCCGGTGGGATGACCGGCTGGTGCCCGACAACTCCTTCTCCTTCCACTTCCTGGACGTCGCCGTCACTCGAGGTGATGAACCAGTGGCGCCGCATCAGCTGCACCGTCTCCCGGCTCCCGTTCTCGATGCGTATGAAATAGGCGAACACGAACTTCCGCTCGATCTGGCTCGACTGTCCGTCGAGATAGACCGGCTGCACGCTGACGGTGATATCCCCGGTTGTGGCCGCGTACCTCTGCATAGGTTGACCCCGATGACGCATCCTGGAATCAGTATTCGGATCTCATGCCCGGGCGACGCTGATTTCGCCGGGCCGCAGAACCCGGCGTATCTCCGCGGGGGTGATTTCCACGAGGAATCCCCGGGCCCCGCCGTTGATAAACACGCGCGGGAGCTGAAAGATCGACGCCTCCGCGTACACAGGGAGAGGCGAGCGGGTCCCGAACGGGCTCGTCCCGCCGACCATGTAGCCCGTTCGCCGCGACGCAACGGCAGGATCGCAGGGAGAGACGGTCTTTGTGCGGAGCACCCGGGCCAGCTCTCTGGTGGAGACCTCCATGTCCCCGTGCATCAGCACCAGGAGCGCCGATCCTCGTTCGTCCTCCATGACGAGCGTCTTGACGACCAGGTGCTCGTCGACTCCCAGTGCCGTCGCCGCCACGCGCGTTCCTCCGTGCTCCTCGTAGCGGTAGAGGTGCGGCGTGAACGGCACGTTGTGTTCCCGCAGGACCCGCACGCAGGGAGTTACCGGGTATTCCACGTTCCCTTCCGTCGTCCCCGAAGCTTTCCATTCTCAATCTTCAATCCTTGATCCTCCATTGTCAATTAGTCTTTAATATCCACGCCTTCTCCGTCGTCATCCCCTCATCGTCGTATCCTCCCAGTATCAGCACCGCCCCGTTTGCCAGCGTCGTCGCCGTGGAGTAGTAGTATGCCCTGTCGAGCGTGCCGGCAGCGACCGGTCCCGCTTCTCCGCCGGCGGAAGGGAGCCGCTCGATCAGCGCATCTCCGCCCGCGACGATGAGGCTGCCGTCAGGAAGCGGTGCGAGCGATGCGGCCATGCGGGCCCGCGGCCGTGCAAGGTCTGGAATCCTGATGAACTTCTTCCCCGGAATGTCGTACCGCTCGACAAACGCGAGGTTTCCGCGCCACGACGTGCCGTCCGTCCCGCCGACCACAACGACGTCTCCCCGGGCCATCTCGACGCACCCGTGCTTGGCGCGGGGAGCGGCCATGTCGCCGACTGCCGTAAATGTCCCCGTGCCGGGATCGAAGATCTCGGCGGACGAGAGGACGGCCTCGCGCCGCGTGAGCCCTCCGGTGATGAGCACCAGCCCGTCGCGGATGAGCGTTGAGGTGTGGGAGTAGCGGGGGACGGTCATCGCGCCCGTGGCGGAGAACGTCTTCCGGAGCGGATCGAACAGCTCGGCGGTGTTTGTGACGTCGCGGCTCGACCCTCCGGTGATCAGCACGCGCCCGTCGTTCAGCAGCGTCGCGGCGCATCCCCCCCTGCGCATCGCCATGCTGCCGATCGTTGTGAACGTCCCGCTCGAGGGGTCGTACAGCTCCGCGCTCGAGAGTGCTCCCATGAGGTTCCATCCCCCGGCGATGAGCACGAGGCCGTTCGGGAGCAGCGTCGCCGTGTGGCCTCCCCTCTGGTACGACATTTCGCCCGTCAGGCTGAACCTGCCGGTCCGGGGATCGTAGATCTCCGCTGATGCCGAATACGACTCGTCCTCGCCGCCGCGGACCCTGCGGAACCCCCCGGCGATCAGGACCCGCCCGTCCTGCAGGGCCGTTGCCGTGTGTGAGGCCCGCGGCTCGCTCATGGCCCCGAACGGCTTGAGGAGCGGCGCGCCCTTCTGCGGTCCTCCTTCTGTCTCCCCCGGTCTCCCGGCGGCCGCCAGGAGCAGCATCAGCATCAACTGTGCATTCATGGGTGTTCCACGGTGAGAAGCGGAATCAGAATTTCAGGTGCTTGACCGTCAATCCGTTGTTGATCAGCTCCGTGAGCGAATCGATGCCGATGCGCAGGTGTATGTCGCCGAACTCGCGCGTCACCCTGTGGTCGCTTTCGGCGGTCTTCACGCCTTCGGGGATCATCGGCTGATCGGAGACGAGCAGCAGCGCGCCGGTGGGGATCTTGTTGTAGAACCCCGTCACGAAAACCGTCGCGGTCTCCATGTCGATCGCCATGACGCGGATCTTCCGGAGGTATTGCTTGAACGTCTCGTCGTGCTCCCAGACGCGGCGGTTGGTCGTGTAGACGGTCCCCGTCCAGTAGTCCCTGGCGTGATTCCGGATCGTCGTGGAGATCGCCTTCTGGAGGTTGAATGCCGGCAGCGCCGGCACTTCGGGGGGGAAGTAATCCGCCGACGTCCCTTCCCCCCTGACGGCGGCGATGGGGAGGATGAGATCGCCCAGCGTGTTCTTCTTTTTCAGTCCGCCGCATTTCCCGAGGAACAGGACGGCCTTGGGCCGGATGCTCGCCAGGAGGTCCATCATCGTGGCTGCGTTGGCGCTCCCCATCCCGAAATTGATGATCGTGATCCCTTTTGCCGTTGCGTTCGGCATCGCCTTGTCCCGGCCGCGCACGGGAACATTGTGCCAGGCCGCGAACTGCTCGACATAGGCATTGAAATTGACCAGCAGGATGTGCTTGGCAAACGCCTCCAGGGGTGTCCCCGTGTAGCGCGGAAGCCAGTTGGCGACAATCTGCTCTTTGGTTCTCATCGTGACTTCAGTGCCTGGTTTCTGAGCATTGCGGTCATGTCGTACGGCGCCGGTTCTCCACCCAGGTAGGTGTGGAACCAGTCGAGGTGCGCATTGTAATAGAGAGGCATGGACGACACGGCGCCCGGCCAGTGGCCGTCGTTCGCGAAGACGATCAGACGGGAGGGAACGTTCATCTCCTGCAGATCGGTGAAGAATTGCAGGCTCTGCGTGTAGGGGACCCGGTAGTCGCGCTCGCCGGTGATGACCAGGCAGGGCGTCCGGAAGTTCCTGACGGAGTTGCTGGGAGACCATTTCTCGTACAGGGGGCTCGTCCACGGGGTCCCGCCAAGTTCGTACTCCGGGAACCAGAGCTCTTCCGTGGCGCCGTGCATCGACCGGAGGTCGTAGACGCCCATCATTGCGGCGATTGCCTTGAAGCGCGTGGTGTGCCCTTCCAGCCACATCATCATCGTCCCCCCGTACGACCACCCCATGGCCCCCAGCTTCGAGGCGTCCACCCAGGGAAGCCGGGCGAGCGAGTCGGTGACCGCCATGATGTCGCGGAACACCTTCCCCCCCCAGTCTTTCGAAATGCCCTTCGTAAACGCCTGTCCGAACCCTGTGGAGCCGGTGGGATTCGGGAACGCGACGATGTACCCGGCCCCGGGGTAGATCTGCCAGTCGCCGCGGAAGGCGTCGGCCCACTGCATCTGTGGTCCGCCGTGCACGTTCAGAATCAGCGGATACTTCTTCGACGGGTCGAAGTCGTGGGGTGTGACGATAAACGTCTGTATCTTTCGTCCGGTGGGCGAGGGAATCCACATCTCGCGCGCCGGCCGGATGTCCACTGTTTGCTCGATGTCCCTGTTGAAGAACGTCAGGCGCCTCGCCGTTCCGCCTGCGAGCGGAATGCTCCACAGCTCGCGCGGCTCGCCCACGGTTCTCCTGACGACGACGGCGGAGCGTCCGTCGGGCGCAATCGCAAATGCATCGATCGCACCGTGTGCAGAGACTTCCGTGATCGCGCCGGTGGCGATGTCCAGCCGCTCCAGAGGCACGCGGCCCGCCACGTCGGCCGTGAAGTAGATCGACCCGCCGCCCGGTGCCCAGGCGATGCCGTCGACCCAGTTGTCGAACGTGCCGGTGAGTATCGTCCGCTTTCCGGCCGACCGGTCGTACAGGGCGAGGAGGAACCTGTCCGATTCATAGCCCGGCACGCGCTGCGTCCTGTAGGCGATGCACTTCCCGTCCGGCGAATACGCGGGGTCCCCGTCGTACGCAGTGTTGTCCGCCGTGAGATTGTTCGGCGCACCGCCGGCCGTGGGGACCGTAAAGAGATCCTTGTTTGTCGTGCGTGCATCCATGCCGTCCCGCTGGGACACGAAGCAGAGCTCCTTCCCGTCTGGAGAGAGTGCAAACCCGACGCCGCCCAGCGAGAAGGGGGGGGAATCGTAGTCGCCGGGTGACAGGTCCGCGTACGCGCCCGTCGTCCGGTTGAATGTCAGAATGTGCGTCCTCTTCCCGTCTCTCCACGATGTCCAGTGCCTGTACAGGAGATGGTCGGCCATGTGGGCAACGAGCGGTCCGGCCGACCACGCCTCGTCAATCCGCTTGTTGCATTCCCCGTCCGCGCCGCATTCCGGGTAGACGTCTGATGTGAAGACGATTCCCGACCCGTCCGGGAACCACTCTGCATCGGCCACTCCGGGCGGAAAGTGCGTCATCTGCTCCGGCTCTCCGGCCGTCAGGGGAACCCGCCATGCCTGCGGGCCGCCGCTGCGCGGCGACAGGAACAGTATGGACGTGCCGTCAGGAGACCAGCGCGGATGCGTGTCGCGGGACAGGTTGTCCGTGAGCCTCCGCTGGTTGTTCCCGTCGGCGTCCATGACCCAGACTGCGGAGTGCGTCTTTCCCGCCTGGAGGCTGTCCTCTGTGACAACGAACGCGATCTTTGTTCCATCGGGGGAGAACCCTGGATCCTCGACGCCGTGCAGGCGGTACAGGTCGGGGATTGTGAATGCGCGCTTCTGCGCGTGGGCCCCTGAGGCGAGGCAGAGGGCTGCGAGCATGAACGGGATGTACTTCATCGCATTGGCCGGCGGTGTCGTGGTCGGTGGCAAGAGGGAGTCCGCCCGTCTGGAAGGGGCGAATTGTGGGAAATAGTACCAAACCCCCGGGGCAAAATCAATCTGTTGCAACTCAGCGGCCTGCTGTCGATATTTCGGCCCTCGGTGCGTATGTCACAATGCGGGTCAGGGATGGACGGAGCAGTTTCGACGGATGCAACGCGGGCGGTCGTTAGCCGGGGGGCGTTTCGGCACAACCTTGCGTGCGTCCGCTCATACTGCGGCGACGGCGTTCATGTCATGCCGGTCGTCAAGGCGAACGCCTACGGGCACGGGATGATTGCCATTGCACGCGAAGCAGTCGCCGCCGGCGCGGACGCCCTGGCCGTTGCGCGTGTGGCGGAAGCGCTCGAGCTGCGCCGCGGCGGCATAGGCATCCCCATTCTCGTGTTCGAGATTCCCTCCACGGCTTCCATCGGAGCTGCCCTGGCGGAGGGGATTGAGTTCACCGTGAGCACAGCGGCATCGGCGCGCGACATCAGTGCGGCCGCATCCCGCGCCGGCACGACATGCCGTGTCCACGTGAAAGTCGACACGGGGATGACCCGGCTGGGGTTTCCCGACAGGACTGCACCCGGAGAGATCGCGGAGCTCCTGCGGCTTCCCCGGCTCGAGCTGGCGGGGGTGTACAGTCATTTTGCCACATCCGATGAGGCGGATTCGACGTTTGCTTTGTTGCAGATTGCCAGGTTTCATGAATTCCTCGGGCGACTGCGGAGAGAGGGCGTCGAGCCCCCCCTGAGGCACATGGCAAACAGCGGCGCGATCATCGGCCTGCCGGATGCGCGCTTCGACATGGTCCGTCCCGGGATCATGCTGTACGGCTATCCACCTTCCCGCACGATGGCGCAGAAATTCCCGCTGACTCCCGTGATGAGTCTTGTCTCGACGATCAGCATGCTCCGCATGGTTGATCCGTGGACGACTGTCTCGTACGGGAGGCGTTATGCCGCGCCCTGCAGGACCACGATCGCGACAGTTCCCGTCGGTTACGGCGACGGCTACAGCAGGCTCCTGACGGGGAAAGCCGCCGTTCTCATCCGCGGCCGACGTTACCCGGTGGCCGGGACGATTTGCATGGACCATATCATGGTCGACCTCGGTCCCGACACCGACTGCCGGACGGGAGACCCGGTCACGCTTGTAGGCCGGGATGGCGAAGAGTGGATAACTGCGTGGGACATCGCCTCTGCGCTCGGGACGATTCCGTACGAGGTGACATGTGCCGTCGCCGCGCGTGTCCCGAGGGACGTCGTAGACTGAGTGCCACGAAGTCCGCTCTTTGGACCACGGCGCCTGCGGCGCCGCAGGCGCCGCCCTGTGGCGTGGCAATCCCGGTCATTGCGAGTGGCGCCGCAGGCGCCACGAAGCAATCCCCGTTTGACAATCTCCCCTCGACTGTGTATCTTTTCAACAGCATGTTGCTCCCGGGGACAAAAACAAAGCCACTGCTGCTGGCAGGCGTGTTCCTCCTTTTCAATGTCGGTCTCCCGATCGTCATTGACGCCTGCCCTATGCCGCGGCCGCCAAGCTCCATGGCGTGCCCGCTCTGCCGTGAGAGCGGCCGGGATGGCAACGGCCCCGTTCTGAAAGGGAAGCCCTGTTGCGCGCCCCAGATTGCCGCCGAACGGAATATCTCCGAGTTCATCGGCGCGCAGAAAGCGGCTCACCCGGCGGTGGTGCATCTGTGCACGCTTGTTCTCCCGGCCGTAACGATTTCCGCGCTTCCCGTTGCGGAATCCTCTGTCGCGTTTTCCCCGCCGCATCACATCCCCGACGATATCCCTGTCGCTTTTTCCGCGCTTCTGATCTGAGCATTCCTCACTCCTGACGAAGCGGCGTCTCAGCAAGCCTGGGCACGTCCGCGGATGCACGCGTACACCGATTTTCGCACCCTGTCAGAGGAATGCCATGACCGCGTTTCTGTGTGCCATCATTGCCGCACTCTTTTCAGACCCCGCCGGCGGCGGGGGGGACACCACCCGCATGGACGGCCTGGTCCTTGAGGCTCTCCGCAGCAATCCCGAGATTGAAGCTGCCCGTGACCAGATCGACGTCATGGAGGGAAAGTCCGGCCGGGAGGGCGTATTGCCTCCTCCGGAGCTCATCTTCATGCGCGAGGGGATGCCCGCCTTCAGGTACCGCGACGCGATGTTCTCCCGCGTTGAGCTGATGCAGTTGATCCCGTTCCCCACCAAGCTTGCCACGCGCAGGGATATCGCTTCCTTCGGCGTCGAGCATGCCCACCACGACAACGATGAGAAGGTTCTCGACGTGGTCCGCCGGCTCAAGTCGTCATACGCCGAGCTCTGGTTCATCCAGCAGTCGATCGCGCTCGCCGTGAGAAACGGCACGCTCCTCTCGCAGACCCTCGCCGTCGTCAGGGCGCGCTTCGCCGCCGGGGGCGCCGGGGCGGAGGATGTTCTCAGGGCCTCCCTGGAATGCGCGCGGAACGATAACTCGCTGATCGGGCTCCGGGCGCGCGAGCGCGCCATGAAGGCGGTGATCATGTCGATGGCGGGACGGCAGGCGCGCGACACGCTCGGGTGCGCCGTGCTTCCCGAGCCCCGTGCGCCCGTCCTGCCTCCGGACACGCTTGTCGCGCGCGCGCTCACTGTCCGTCCCGCGATCGCGCATGATGCCCTCTCCGTTGAGGAGACGCGCCGGATGCTCGCGGGTGCGAGGCAGGAGTATATCCCCGACCTCCGCATCGGCCTCCAGTACATGACCGCTCCCATGACAGGATTCAACGGCTGGACTGTTACAGCCGGGATCACGATTCCCTTCGCACCGTGGGCTGTCGGTGCGGCCGGGGCGAAGGTCGAGGAATCGGAGGCCGGCGTCCGCCGGGCCGAAGCGGCGCTCGAAGCCTCCCGCACTTCGCTCCGCGCGGAGGTGACGGGACTTGCGGACCGGGCTGCGTCGGAGGCTGCGCAGGCGGACAACTACAGCAACTCGATCGTTCCGAAGGCCGAGGAAGCCCTCCGGGGAGCGCTCGGAGGCTACCGCTCAGGCCGCGGTGACCTGCTCCCGTTGCTCGACGCGTACAGGATGGTCAACGAGGTGACGCTCGATGCGCTCATGCTCAGGATGGAGCTGGCGCAGACCACCGCATCGCTCGAGCAGGCGGTCGGTGTTATGGACCTCTCGGCTCTGCATTGAGGAAAGGACATTGACATGAAGAATATCCGGATTGTGCTTGCCGGGGCGGCGCTCACGGTGTGTGTCATACTCGCCGTGGTCTTCCGGCCCTGGGAATCGGCCCCTTCCACGGGAAGGCCCGCTCTCATTCAGGGGGCGGTCTACTACACGTGCCCGATGCACCCGTCGGTGGTTTCCTCTCACCCCGGCGCCTGCCCGGTGTGCGGCATGGCGCTTGTGAGAAAGGTGTACGGTGAAGGGGGGACCGGCGAAGCGCCCGGAACCGTGAGCGTTTCCGCCGCCCAGCGTGTTGCCGCCAACATCACGACGGCGGAAGTGCGCCAGGCGCAGATTGCCCCCGCCGTGGCCGCCCCCGCGGTCATTGCCGTGGCGGAGCCGCGACGGTCGGTCGTTGCCGTCCGCGTGCGCGGCCGCATCGTTCGTCTGTTCGTTGACAGAACGGGGGCGCATGTACGCAAGGGGGAGCCGCTTCTCTCGCTCTATAGTCCCGACGTCGCATCGGCCGAGGAGGAGTTTGTGGTCGCACGGTCCGGCGGAGCAGACTCGGCGGGGGGGGCATTTCTGCAGGCTGCGCGGAGGCGTCTCCGCGAGCGTTTCGGACTTACGGACGGCCAGATCGACCTCCTCAGGGATGAGAGGGACGTCCGCGCTGAGGTTGACTACCTTTCGCCGATCGCAGGGACCGTCCTGAAGAAAACCGTGGTGGAAGGGGAGTACGTCGACGAGGGGATGGCGCTCTTCGAGCTGGCGGATCTTTCCCGGCTCTGGGTGATTGCCTCCGTGCCCGAGAAGGAGATCGCCGCTGTGCATGCGGGAGAGCGTGCGGAGATTTCCGTCGGGGCATTCCCGGGAGAGAAGTTCGGGGCGCGCGTCGTGCTGCTCGAACCGGTCCTGGATCAGGAGTCCCGTTCCGTGCGAGTCCGCATGGAGATCCCCAATCCCGCGGGGAGACTCCGTCCGAACATGTTCGCACGTGTGGAGATGAGGGCCGGGTCGCGCCGTGCCCTCGTCGTCCCCGCCGACGCCGTGCTTCACACGGGGAAGAACCCCGTGGTGTGGGTGGAATCGGCACCCGGAATGTTCTCCCCGCGTGAGGTGGAAACCGGTTCCACCGTGGCTGGAGAGACGGAAATCCTCGCAGGACTTGCCGCGGGAGAGATGGTTGCGGCGACGGGGGGATTCCTGATCGATTCGGAAAGCCGGCTGGAAACGCCCGCCGGCAACGGGCACACCGGTCACGGGATGTGAGGGGAGCCATGATCGAACGCATTATTGAGCTGTCGGCCCGGAACCCCTTCGCCGTGTTCATCGCGTACCTGGCGGTGCTGGGCCTGGGGATCTGGGCAGTCGTGACCACCCCGCTGGACGCCATTCCCGACCTTTCGGAGAACCAGGTGATCGTGTTCACCCAGTGGATGGGGCGCTCGCCGCAGCTTGTCGAGGACCAGGTGACGTTCCCGCTGGAGACGGCGCTCCAGGGGATTCCCGAAGTCCACGATATTCGCGCACAGTCGATGTTCGGGATGTCGTTCATCTACGTCATATTCAACGAGTCCGCGGACCTGTACTGGGCGAGGAGCCGGGTGATGGAGAAGCTCGCCTCCGTCCAGACGTCGCTCCCCTCCGGGGCGAAGGTCGAGCTCGGTCCTGACGGTACCGGTGTCGGTCACGTCTTCTGGTACACGCTCGAAGGGAGATTCGACCTGGGCACGCTCCGCAGCGTGCAGGACTGGTATGTCAGGCTCAATCTCCAGGGGGTGCAGGGGGTTGCCGAGGTCGCTTCCGTCGGCGGTTTCGCCAGGCAGTACCAGGTGGACGCCGACCCGTACCTGCTGAGATCATACGGACTGACGATCGCCGACGTGCGGAACGCCGTGATGCGCTCCAACAACGAGGTGGGCGGAAAGATCATCGAGTCTTCGGGCGCAGAATACTCCGTCAGGGGGGAAGGGTACATTCACTCCGTGAGGGACATTGAGACCATACCCCTGGCAACGGCCCCCGGGGGGACGCCGGTGCTCCTCAGCCAGGTTGCGCGCGTCCAGCTCGGCGGCGACATCCGGCGGGGATCGCTGGAGCGTGACGGCGAAGGGGAGGTGGTCGGCGGGATCGTCGTGATGCGCAGCGGCGAGAACGCGAAAGACGTGATCGACCGCGTGAAGAAGCGGATCGACGAGATACGTCCCGGCCTTCCCCCGGGGATGCAGATCAGGACCGCGTACGACAGGGAGACGCTCATCATGGCCGCCGTCGGCACGCTGGAGCGCGCGCTCGCCGAGGCCGCCCTGGTGGTGACGCTCGTGGTGCTCCTGTTCCTGCTGCATGTCAGGAGCGTCCTGCGTGTGATCATCGAGATCCCGTTTGCCGTTCTTATCGCGTTCATCTTCATGAGGGTCTTCGGCGTCAGCTCCAATATCATGTCGCTCGGCGGCATCGCCCTGGCCATCGGCGTCATCGTGGACGCCTCCATTGTTCTGGTCGAAAACGCCTACAGAAACGTGGCCGCAGAGCAGGAGAGGAAAGGGACGCTTGCGCCGGAGGACTACGTCAACATCTCCATCCGCTCGGCCCGGCAGGTGGGACCCGCGATCTTCACTTCCGTGGCGATCATGGTGGTCTCGTTCCTCCCTGTCTTTCTCCTGGAAGGAGAAGAGGGGAAACTCTTCCGTCCCCTCGCGTTCACAAAAACGTTCGTGCTGGCGGGATCGGCGATCATTGCGATCACGCTCGTTCCGGTCCTCATGACGCTCCTGACGCGCGGAAAGTTCAGGACGGAGGAGCGGAATCCCGTGACACGGACGCTCGGCAGGGCCTATGCGCCCGTCATCCGGCTTGCGCTGAAGTACAGGAAGACCGCACTCGGCCTCAACGTCCTGATGCTCATTGCGGCGATTCCCATGGTTCTCGCCACCGGCTCCGAGTTCATGCCCCCGCTGGACGAAGGGAGTCTCCTGTTCATGCCCGTGGCGCTCCCGTCGGCGTCGATCACGGAGGTCAACCGCATCCTCCGCGTGCAGGACGCGGCCATACGGGAGGTGCCGGAAGTGGAGTCTGTTCTCGGCAAGGCGGGGAGAGCGGAATCGTCCACGGATCCGGCACCGGTGAGCATGATTGAGACGATCGTCCTTCTCCGGCCGAAAAGCGAATGGCGTCCCGGTATGACAAAAAGCGGGATCATTGCCGAGCTTGACGGGAGGCTCCGGATCCCGGGGGTGCGCAACGGATGGACGCAGCCGATCATCAACCGCATCAATATGCTCTCGACGGGGATCAGGACCGACCTCGGCGTGAAGATCTTCGGGAGGAATCTCGATACGCTGGAGGCCCTGGCAGTCAGGGCCGAAGGGATCCTGCGCGCGATCCCGGGTGCGGCGGACGTCTACGCCGAGAGGTCGCAGGGAGGGGGATACCTGGATATCGACATCGACAGGGAGTCGGTCGGCCGCTTCGGCGTTTCCGTCGGCGACGTCGAGGATGTGATCGAGACGGCGCTGGGAGGGGAAAACATCGGAACGGTGATCGAAGGGAGGGAGCGCTTCCCGATACGCGTGCGGTACACGAGGGACTGGCACACGTCACTGGAGGCCGTGCGGTTGCTCCCTGTGCCCGTGGCCCGCGCGGCCGGGGGTGCCCGGGAGTTGCCGTACGTGCCTCTCGGCGCGCTGGCCCGTATCGCGGTCTCGGCCGGTCCCCCGATGATCGCCAGTGAAAACGGCCAGCTCCGTTCCGTCGTGCTCATGAATGTGCGGGGGCGCGACATGGGCGGCTTTGTCGGAGAGGCGCGCGAGACGCTCGCCGCCGGCCTGCGCCTCCCCGCCGGCTACACGATGCTCTGGAGCGGGCAGTGGGAAAGCCAGGTTCGTGCCAGGGCCCGGCTCGAGCTCCTGATGCCGCTGGTCTTCCTGATCATCTACCTCATGCTGTATTTCGTGACGAAGGACTACGTGGAAGCCGCCGTCGTCATGCTCTCCGTCCCCTTTGCGCTTGTCGGAGGCGTCTACTTCATGTACATCCTCGGGTACAACTTCTCCGTCGCGGTGTGGGTGGGCTTCATCGCGCTGTACGGGCTCGCGGTGGAGACTGGCGTCGTGATGGTGATCTATCTCCACGAGTCGCTGGACCGGAGGCTCAGGGCGCACGGGAGGGGCGAACGGGGACCCGTGACTGAGGCCGATATCACGGAGGCGACAGTGGAGGGGGCGGTGCTGCGCCTGCGCCCGAAGGTCATGACCGTCGGGACGGCGATGATCGCACTCGTGCCCATCATGTGGAGCACGGGGACCGGTGCCGATGTCATGCGGCCGCTCGTGGCCCCGATGATCGGGGGGCTGATCACCTCGACGATCCACGTCCTTGTCGTCACGCCGGTCCTCTTCGTCATGATGAAACGGCGCGCCCTCAGGAAGGGGAGGCTCGAGGCCTCACATATGAGCTCCGTGTCCGAATGATTGCATATTATGTGAATCTGTCGTATTCTCTGTAACTCAATCCATGAAAGGAACACCGTGACTATGAAGAAGTTGAGAGCAGCAGCCCTTGTTTCCCTTCTTGTGCTGGCGGGTCTTGCCGTCACGCTCCAGGCGCAGGACACATCAAAGAAAACCGCCGCATCCGCCCCGAAAAAGACAGAGCAGTCATCGAAGATGAAGTCAAAAGCTGGGGGGAAGATGAGCTGCTGCATGGGTGATTCTGTTTCGTGCTCAAAGGACGGAAAGTCCTGCTGTAGCAAAATGGAGAAACACTGATATCCGGCCCGTTTTTGCGTGTTCTCGGTTTGCCGCTATGTGACTATGGTCACGAGAAATCTGCTAGTTTTGTGATACTTTTCACATAGGAAGAGTGCTAAACTGAAGGGGTCAGCGCAATGACAATACTGGTCGTAGACGACGAGCCGGAATACCGCCTCATCATGCGGAGCGTGCTGATGTCGGAAGGGTGGGACGTACTGCTCGCCGAGAACGGTGACGAAGGGCTCGCAAAGATGAAGGAATCGAAGGTGGACATGGTGATCTCCGACATCTACATGCCGATCATGGACGGGATCAGGTTCCACAGGGAGGTTCGTGCGACGCCCGAATTTGAAAAGACGCCGTTCCTGTTTGTGTCCGCGTACGATGATCAGCACACGCTTGACGCTGTGAAAGATCCGCGATACGACGGGTTTCTCCGGAAGGCGCGTCCGGTCGAAGAGATGATTGAGTGGATCAATTACCTGACGACTCCCGAAGACAAGAGACCGAAGCTTCCCCCCGGCGGCGTGCGGATCAAGGGACAGACGCAGATCCGTTTTGGTACGCGCGGCGGGAGCAACACACCCATTCTCTAAGAACGCGCAGGCATTCCGGCGCCGGCCGCCCTCCGGGGTGTGCGGCCGGTGCGTCCCGTCTGTACTCCCCGGCATTCCCTGGGTTCCTTCCCGATTCCGGATCCGAGACCATGAGCAATCACATCAGAAAGCCCGCGACTCTCATAACGGGAGCCAACGGCGAAATGGGTCACGGGCTCATCGAAGCCCTTGCCGCCGCAGGCGGCAGCATTGTCATCGCCATCGACGTGCGTCCCGTGGACGAGTCGCTGCGCGGCAAGTGCACTGAGACGATCACGGGCGACATCCTCGACCAGCGCCTGATGGAGCGGCTGCAGAGCGAATACGAGATCCACTCGATCTACCACCTCGCTGCGCTCCTTTCGACGCGCGCGGAGTTCACTCCCGAGTCGGCCCACAGGGTGAACGTCGAGGGGACGATGTACCTCCTCAAGCTCGCCGTCGAGCAGTCGCGCTGGCACGGCTTTCCCGTCAAGTTTCTCTTCCCCAGCTCCATCGCGGTCTACGGTCTTCCCTCCGTCCAGGAAAAGAAACGCGCGGGGAAGGTGGCCGAGAAGGACTGGACGATGCCCAATACCATGTACGGGTGCAACAAGCTCTACTGCGAGCACCTGGGACGGTACTACGCGCACCACTACCGGCAGCTCGCCGTCGACACGGAGAAACGGGGCGGCGTCGATTTTCGCTGCATCCGGTTCCCGGGGTTGATCAGCGCTGTTACCGTACCGAGCGGCGGAACGAGCGACTATGCTCCGGAGATGCTCCACGCGGCGGCACAGGGGAAGCCGTACGAGTGCTTCGTCCGGGAGGACGTCCGCATTCCCTTCATGGCCATGCCGGACGCCATCGACGCACTGCTGAAGCTCGAGTCCGCCCCGGCGGAACGCCTGTCGCAGACCGTCTATAACATCACGAGCTTCAGCCCTTCAGCGGGGGAGATACGCGCCACCGCGCTCAGGGCGTTTGCCGGGGCGCAGATTTCGTTCAGACCCGACGACAAGCGCCAGGCGATCGTTGACTCCTGGCCCGAAGACGTGGACGACAGCGCCGCGCGGCGTGACTGGGGATTTTCCCCGGTCTTCGACGAGCAGCGCGCATTCGACAGCTACCTCATCCCGGGGATACGCCGGAGGTACGCACCGTGAGGCTCACTCTCGTCGCCGCGCTCCTGATGGGCGCGTGCAGCCTCGTGGCGGCGCAGGCCGCGGACACCGCCGCTGAGGCGGTGGCGGGTCGAATTCTGGCTGCGGGCCTGGTCAGGCTCGGGGCGTACGGCATGCTTGAACAGCTTGCCGCGCGGGCGCCGCACCGCCTGAGCGGCTCTGCTGGAGCGGATTCGGCTGTTGCCCTGGCACGGTCTTTCATGCTGGAGCGGGGATTCAGCAACGTTCACCTGGAGCGGGTGACCGTTCCCCGGTGGGTGCGCGGGAAGGTGGAAAAAGCCTATCTGCACATCCGGGGAGGGGGAAAGCGGATGCCTCTCGCCGTGTGCGCGCTCGGGGGGAGCATCGCAACGCCGAAGGGCGGGGTCACGGCCGACGTTGTTGAAGTTCACTCACTTGACGAAGTGCAGAAGCTCGGGGTCACGGCGGCGGGGAAGATCATCTTCTACAACCGGCCGATGGATCCCCGCCTTCTCAACACGTTCCAGGCGTACGAGGGGGCGGTCGACCAGCGCTCGCGGGGGGCGATTGAGGCGGCGAAGGTCGGGGCCGTTGCGGTCCTGGTGCGATCCATGACGCTCGCGATTGACAGCGTGCCCCACACGGGTGCCATGGGATACGTCGACGGTGTGAAGAAGATCCCCGCGGCGGCCATCAGCACGCGTGACGCCGGCGTACTCAGCGCCCTGGTCGCGCGCGGCGCCCGGCCGCGCGTGACGCTCATGCTCTCCGCGAAGACACTTCCCGACGCCGTTTCCGCAAACGTGGTCGGGGAGATCACGGGAGAGACGTCCCCCCGTGACGTGATCGTGATCGGCGGCCACCTGGATGCGTGGGACAAGGGGACCGGGGCGAACGACGACGGTGCGGGGTGCGTCCAGGCGATCGAAGCGCTCGATATTCTCCGGACGCTGGGGCTGAAGCCGAAGAGAACCATACGCGCGGTCATGTTCATGAACGAGGAAAATGGCCTCCGCGGAGGGCGCGCGTACCCCCTCGATTCGCTGCGCCGCGCCGAGACCCACGTGGCAATGCTCGAATCGGATGCGGGCGGCTTCGCCCCGCGTGGATTTTACGTCGATGCCGACTCGACCGTCCGTGCGAGGATCGCGCGGTGGATCCCGGCGCTCGAACATGCGGGCGCCGGCCGGTTCTTTCCGGGCCGGAGTGCTGCCGACATCTCTCCCATGGTCGCTGCGGGCATCCCCGGATTCGGCCTGAACCCGGAGAACCAGAGATATTTTGACTATCACCACAGCGACAGGGATACGCCCGAAAAGGTCAACCCGCGCGAGCTGGAGCTCGGCGCCGTCGCAGAGGCGATTCTCGCATGGCTCGTGTCGGAGGAAGGCATCTGAGGGCTTCCGACTCCCACTTCCGGAAAATCGCTTCCCGGTGTGTATCAACGATAGCGGGCGGGATGCAGCCGCTGACCGTCAGATCACACACCGGGAACGCACCATGAGCGAGTCGAACGCCACAACGATGTATTCCACCATGGTCCGTGCAGGAAGGACGACGTATTTCATCGACGTCCGGGAGTCAAAGAACGGCAGGAAATTCATCGCCATTGCCGAAAGCCGTATGGGTGAGAGGGAACGGAAGGAGCGCTCGACCATACGCGTCTTCGGGGAATCCATCGAGCAGTTCCGGCAGGCGGTCAACGAGGCTGCCGCGTCGCTCATGCAGTGAATCCCCCTGTGCAGGCTGACCCTTTTCCCTGGATCCTGCATCTCACAGGAAAACTCAGACATTCACACGGGAGACGGGAATGGAGCACCTGACAAAGGAATCGTTCCAGAAGAAAGTGTTCGACTACGAAAAGAACAAGGAGTGGGCGTTCGAGGGGGAGCTACCCTGTATCGTCGACTTCTATGCAGACTGGTGCGGACCGTGCAAGATGGTCGCCCCCGTTCTCGAGGACCTCTCGAAGGCGTACGCCGGGAAGATCAACATCTACAAGGTCGATACCGACAAGGAGCAGGAGCTTGCGTCCGTGTTCGGCATCCGGAGCATCCCGTCGATCCTCTTTGTCCCGAAGGACGGAAAGCCGCAGATGGCGATGGGCGCCCTGCCGAAGGAAGCGCTTGTCCAGGCGATAAATGAGGTCCTCAAGGTAGCCGCCTGATTCTCCTCTCCAGTCTCCTCTCGTTGCATTTCTGCATGGTTGTGGCATATATTGAATAATCCGGAGCGGGGGCCTTTCCCCGCTCCGGGGCTTCTGCCACGAACCCCGGGTTACGTCCCCCATGCCGGACATCCTCCTCCTGGTTGTCGCCGTCCTCCTGCTCGCGGGTATCGCGACCGTCATCATTCTCGTGAGGCGTCCCTCGCAGGGAGGCGGCCCGGACATTCTCCTGCGCGTTGAAGCGTTGAAATCCGCCCTGGAGAGCCTGGACCGCCGCCTCGGCGAAGAATCCGCTCTCTCCCGGGAGTCTGCCGCACGCTCCGCCGGACAGGACAGGGAGGAGCTGCAGCGGGGGCTCCGTGCGAGCGCCGACTCTCTCCAGTCGCGCCTTGCGGAGATCGCATCCCTCCAGCGGGGCCAGCTCGACTCGTTCGCGGCGCAGCTCGCCTCCGTGACACAGTCCACGGGTGAGCGTCTCGACCGCGTCCGCGATGCCGTCGAGGGCAAGCTTGCCTCCATCCAGGCCGACAACAGCCTGCAGCTGGAGAAGATGCGCGCGACCGTGGATGAGAAGCTGAAGACCACGCTCGAGCAAAGGCTGGGAGATTCGTTCAGGCAGGTGAGCGAACGGCTCGAACAGGTGCACGTCGGTCTCGGGGAGATGCGTGCGCTCGCCACCGGCGT
>Ga0335069_10001282_pt1 | contig 40643 bp, 40 predicted proteins | sample Lox_Sample_11_FD_206714 | JGI IMG/M metagenome (GOLD analysis project Ga0335069, IMG submission 206714) | Soil microbial communities from Loxahatchee National Wildlife Refuge, Florida, United States - Lox_Sample_1.1 | ecosystem: Environmental > Terrestrial > Soil > Wetlands | place: USA...
GGGTCCTTGACGCGAGGCACCGCCTCGCTGAAGAAGGCGTAAGCCTTGACCTCCGCGGCGAGCACCGTCTCCAGCGCCTGGCGCACCCCCATGAAGGCCCGTGCGTCGTCGTAGGCGGGAGCCTCCACGTCGAAGACCATCCGCCGCTCGACCGAGGAGGGGGCGTCCCCGAACATCGTCCGCCTCCGCTCGAGGAGCTCCCCGCGGTGACGCTCCTCGATGCGGGCCATGCGGGAGAAGAAGTCGGCCACCTCCGGAGTGTCGTGTGTCGCCAGCTGCTCGGCGAACTCCCAGTAGCGGTCCCGGGCCTCCTCCTCGATGAGGACCGCCAGGTCGAGCGCGTCCCGGAGCGTCATGCGCTCGAAGTCAAAGCCGGCGATGGGACCCATGGCGGTGCCCTCCTCTAGGTCTGCAGATATCGCTCGAGCACCCGTGCCCGGGGCCGCGGCTCGCCCCGCTGGAGCTCGGCCTGGCGGTGGCGGATCAACGCATCGTACGTCGGGGGCGGATCGGGGTTCCGGTAGAACACGCCGGTGTACAGCTCGGTTCCATAGGCCCGGGCAAGGTCGAGGGCCGCGAGCTGGTTCGCCGGGTCGTGCCCCAGGCTGCTCAGCGGCTTCATCCGCGCCTTGTGCGCCCGGAGCTGCTGCTCCTCCTCGCCGAACGTCACGCAGGGCGACTGGATGTTGACGAAGGAGAAGCCGGGGTAGCGGAGGGCCTCCTCGATGAGGGTGGTCATGCCCGGCATGTCGGCCGGGGTGGCCTGGGCCACGAAACCCGCGCCGTAGGCGAGCACGGTGAGCAGCGGGTTGATGGGCTGCTCGAGGCTCCCCATCGGGGAGGTCACCGTCTTCAGGCCGCGCGGCGACGTCGGCGACAGCTGCCCCTTGGTGAGCCCGTAGACCTGGTTGTCCATCACGAGATACGTCAGGTCCACGTTACGGCGGATGGCGTGCGGGACATGGCCCCCGCCGATGGAGAAGCCGTCTCCGTCCCCGCCGGCCACCACGACCAGGAGGTCGGGGTTGGCCAGCTTCACTCCCTGGGCAATGGGGAGCGCGCGGCCGTGCACGCTGTTGAAGCCGTAGGCGGTGGTGTAGCCGGGGATCCGGCTCGAGCAGCCGATGCCAGAGATGAAGGCGATCTCGTGCGGTGGCCGGCCGACCGCGCTCAGCGCCCGGTAGAGCGCCTGGAGGACGCCGTAGTCCCCGCAGCCGGGGCACCAGATGGGCTTGAGCGGGCTCTTGTAGTCGTTTGGGGCGAGGAACGAGTCCATCACGAGGCCTCCGCCAGGCCCTGGAGACGTTCCAGCACCTCGTCGGCGCGGAACGGCTGCGCACCGCTCCGGGCGAACGACGTCACGTCCCGGGGCACGTCGAGGTACATCCGGAGCACCCGGTAGAGCTGCCCCTGGTGCGACAGCTCGAGCACCAGCCCGCGCCGGACCGAGGCGAAGAACTCCCGGTACACCGGCTCGGCCACCGGGTAAAGGAGGAACGGGACCAGCAGCTTCACCCGCATCCCGCGCGCCCGCGCCAGCCCGAAGGCCTCGCGGGCCACCCCGGCCGAGCTCCCCCAGCTCACCAGGGCGAGCGGCGCGTCGGGGTCGCCCTGTCGCTCGAAGAAGTCGTCCCGGCTCTGGAGCGGATCGAGCTTCCGGAAGCGCTTGGCGTTCATCGCCGCGTGCACCGCTCCGCTGGCGGTGGGCGCTCCCTTGGCGTCGTGCTCGATGCCTGCAGCGAGGTAGTTCCCGCCCTTCATCCCGGGGTGGCTGAGGGGGCTCACCCCGGACGGGGTGTCCGCGAAGCGCTGGTAGCCGCGGGCGAGCTCCTCGGCTGTGGGTCGGAGCCGCTCCAGCACCTCGAACCGGGACACGTCGATGGGGTCCACCGTCTCCTTGCGCTGGGCGATCTCCTGGTCGGAGAGGATGACCACCGGCGTCTGGTACTTCTCGGCGAGGTTGAACGCCTCGACGGTGAGCCGGAAGGTGTCCTCGACGCTGGTGGGAGCCAGCACCGGGCGGAGCACGTCGCCGTGGGCGCTGAACGCCGCCTGCAAGAGGTCCGCCTGCTCGGGCTTGGTGGGGAGGCCAGTGGACGGTCCGCCGCGCTGCACGTTGAGCAGCACCAGCGGGAGCTCGGCAATGGAGGCCAGGCCGAGGATCTCGGTCTTCAGCGACATGCCGGGACCGGAGGTGGCGGTCATCGCCTTCTTCCCTGCGAACGACGCGCCCACCGAGGCGCCGACTCCGCTGATCTCGTCCTCCGCCTGCAGCACCACCCCGCCGTGGCGGGGCAGCTCCCGGGAGAGGATCTGCATCACCTCGGTGGACGGGGTGATGGGATAGCCGCCGAAGAACTGGCAGCCGCTGAAGATGGCCGCCGAGGCGCACATCTCGTTCCCGTCGCACAGGAGCTTGGACGAAGGCGCCTGGGGCCGGGCCAGGGAACGCGGCGTGGCCAGGGGACGCTGGGTGGCGTGGGCGAGCCCAGCGGCGAGCGCCTTCCGGTTCGCCTCGAGGAGGCCCTCGCCCTTCTGCGAGAACTTCTTCTGGAGCCCGCGGTCCAGCGCCTCGAGCGGCACCCCGAACCAGCCGGAGATGAGGCCGAGCACCACGGAGGTCTTCGCTCGGTCCGTCCCCGCGGCGGTCTTGGCCAGCTCCGCCAGCGGGACGGCCAGCGTCTCGCGGGGTCGCTGCCCGGGTGGCGTGAGGTCCTCGGGAGGGGGACCGGCCTTGGCCTCGTGAATGAGGACGGTGTCCGGCCCCACCGGCAGCTCGGCCCCGAATCGCCGGAAGTCTTCCCAGTTCAGCGCCACGGCCACGTCCAGCACGCCGCCCGGGTTGAGGACCTTCCGTGTGGAGAGCCGCACGCGGCAGGACGACTCACCCCCGCGAATCTGAGAGCCGAAGCTCTTGGTCATCAGGGCGTAGAAGCCCTGCGACGACGCCGCGCCGAGGAGCGACTCGCCCGCGCTCACCACGCCATCTCCGCCCGATCCGGCCAGGCCGACAACGAGATCCTCCCGCATCCTGAGGCCTCGCAATGTTGGATGTTGAACTGTTGACGCGCAGGTTCCCGCCTCGCCCCTGACGATGCAAGCCACCGGCCTCGCCGGGACGGCATATGGGGCATGCACCAAGGGCTCCGGCGCGCAGAGCCTGCGCGCAGCGGACGGCGAGACGCGAGGGCTGCAGCCGCAGCGCGGCGATGCCGGAAACCGGTCGCCTCGTGAGGCCGCGGGGGCTCCCTGGCCTGCGGGTCCGTCAGCTCCGGGGGCGGAGCTTGCCCTCGCCCAGCGCCGCCAGCAGCGACGAGAGGTCCACCCGGGCGGTGCGCAGGAAGATCCGCAGCGCCCGCTCGGCGCCCGAGGCGAGCGCCGCCAGCTTTTCCAGCCGGGCGAGCCGGTCCCGCCCCACCCCGCTGGCCGAGGCGAGCCGCTTGGCCTCCTCGAGGTCCTTGCGGATGCCGGAGATGAAGACGCTCTCGCGCTCCTGGATGACCCGGCTCACCATCTGTACCAGGTTCGTCTCGGCGCGGAAGTGCCAGGCGCCGGTGCCGGGCTGGCGGATGCGCACCACCACGCCCCAGCGCTCCAGGTCGCGGACCAGCATCGAGACTGCGCCCTTGCTGAGGCCCAGCTCCTCCTCGAGCTGGGTGGCGGTCATGGACGTGCCCCGGAGGTAGAGCACCGCCCAGACCCGGCCCTGGTTGTGCTTGAAGCCCCAGAACTCGATGACGTTGCCCACCGCATCGATGGCCAGCGCCTCCCAGCGAGGGAGCCCCGGGGCGGGATCGGGCGCCGCCAGGCGGGGCGCGTCGGACCAGCTGTAACCCTTGGACGGCATCGGTCGTCTTCTCGCTAGCGGAAGGCCGCCCCGAGGCGCCGGGCCCAGTCCATCAGCTCGTCGGCGCCGGGTGAGTCGCGGAGGGGACCGAGCGCGTCGAGCGCCGCCTCGATCTCCCGGTCCATGAGGTGGAGCGCGGCGCGTGGGGCGTCGGTGGCGAGGACCGCGACGCCCAGCTCGCGCACCCGCTCGTCGGCCATCGAGCCGAACGCCCAGAGGTCCTTGATCCGGCGCCGGAGCGGCTCGTCCATCTGCGCCGCGAGGAGGATGGGCAGCGACGGCGTCCTCGACTTGAAGTCGGCGAACACCGGCTTCCCCGGGTCGCCGCCGTTGAGGTCCTTGAGGTCGTCGGCGATTTGGAAGGCGACGCCGAGATGCCGGCCGAAGGTCTCGAACCTCCGCGCGACCTCGTCCTTGCCCGCGAGCCGGCCGGCGGCGGCGCCGCAGAAGCCGAAGAGGGCGCCGGTCTTCCCTTCCATGATGCTCCGGAAGCGCTCCACGGAGAGCGAGAGGTCCCCGCGGGCCTCCACCTCGCCGATGGTCGCCCGGGTCATCTCGGCCACCGTCCGCACCGCGGCGAAGGTGATCTCCCGGTCGAGCACGGCCAGCTCGTCGAGGGCGAGCGTGAGGAGGAGGTCCCCGCCCATCACCGCGACCACGTTGCCCCAGAGCGCGTTCACCGTGGGCCGGCCCCGGCGGTACATCCCGGCGTCCACCACGTCGTCGTGGAGCAGGCTGGCCGAGTGCACCAGCTCCGCAGCCACCGCCACGTGCATGAGCCCCGGCTCCGGCGCCGCCGCGGCGAGGCCGAACAGATGCACCATCGTCGGCCGGACGCGCTTTCCGCCGCTGCCGACGCACAGGTGCCGGCCGGCGTTGAGCAGCGTGTCCGACTGGGCCACGTCGCCCGAGCCCTGCGAGAGCACGGACGCGAGGCGCGCCTCAGCGCATTCCAGGAACCGTGCTGCCGCGGGCGTGGTCTCCATCTGGTTCACCCTGTTCAAGACTACTTGAACTCCCTCCGCCCCGCCGCGCTTTCTGCGCGCCGTGGCTTCTCGAAAGAACAAGGCCCACTTGGGCCCGTCACCGCGGCCTGCACCGCCGCGCGATCGACCTTCCCCGACGCCGTGCGCGGGAGCGCGGTGGCCGGGACCACCTCGGCCGGAACCTTGAAGGCGGCGAGCCGGGCGCGCGCCCAGGGCCGCAGGTCGTCGAGTGAGCCCGCCGCCTGCCGGGGCACCACCACCGCCACCGGCACCTGTCCCCAGCGCGGGTCGGGACGGCCGACGACCGCCACCTCCGCCACCGCGGGGTGGGTGGCGAGCACCGCCTCCACCTCGGCCGGGTAGACGTTCTCCCCCCCGGAGAGGATGAGGTCGGTCCTGCGGGCGAGGACGGTGAGGCGGCCCGCCCGGTCCAGCTGGCCGACGTCCCCGGTGCGGAGCCACCCATCGCGGAGGACCTCGGCGGTGGCGGCGTCGTCGTCGAGGTAGCCCCGCATGAGCGTGGGCCCGCGGACCGCGATGGTGCCCTCCTCGCCCGCCGGGACCGAACGGCCGTCGGCGCCGACGATCTGGACCTCGAGGCCCGGGAGCGGCACGCCCGCCGTGCGACCGTCGGCCTGGCCCGGGCGCTCGGTGGTGACCTGCGAGCAAGCCTCGGTGAGCCCGTAGGTGAGGAGCACGGGGATGGCTGCGGCGCGCGCCCGCTCCACCAGCGCCGGCGGGACCGGGCCACCACCCACGAGCACTCCGCGGAGCCGGCCCGCGCCGAGGCCGGCGTCGAGGCACTGCTCGAGCGTCCGGGCGACGAGGCTGAGGTGGGTGATGCCGTCCTCCCGCACCGTCCGCACCACCGCCCCGGCGTCGAAGCGGGGATGAAGCACCAGCGTCGCCCCGTCGTGTGCGCAGCGGATGGCCGTGCCAAGGCCACCGACGTGGAACAGCGGGAGGTTGCAGAGCCAGCGGTCGCCGGGGCGGGGCCCGAGGTTCGTGGCCGAGGCTCGCGCGAGCGCATCCAGGGCCCCGACGGACAGCCGCGCAGCCTTGGGCTGCCCGGTGGTGCCGGAGGTGAAGAGCAGCGCCCAGTCGGCGGAGGCCTGGGAGTCGTCGCCGCGCCAGGGCACGGTGGCGAGGTCCGGCCAGTCCTCGAGCGGCACGGCTCCGGGGAGCACAGCGAGCCGGTCGGCATCGGCGAGCAGCACCCGGGGACGGACCCGGTCCAGCTGGGCGCGGAGCTCGGTCGGAGCGAGCCGGACGTTGAGGGGCACCAGCGCGGCACCCACCCGGCGGACGGCAAAGAGGAGTACGACCGTCGAGGGGTGGTTGGCGGCGAGGACGGCCACCCGCTCGCCCGGGCACACCTTCCCTGCGCGCAGGAAGCCGGCGACGCAGGCCACCTCCCGGTCGAGCGCAGCCCACGTCCATCGCCGGTCGCCGGCCACGACGGCGAGCCCCTCGGGGTCCTGGCGCATCTGGGCGCGGACGGGGCAGCCGGGGATCACCATCCGAGCACCTCCGGATCGATGCCCAGGCCTGGCGCGTCGGGGAGATGGCACAGGCCGTGCGAGATGGCGTACCCACCCCCGTCCGACTCGAGCAGGTGTCCGGTGGCGAGCCCGTGGGCCGGTCCCTCGAGCGGGAGCGTGCAGGCGAGGTGGGCGGCGCCAGCGCGGGACACTGCCCCGTCGAGCGCGCTGGTGACCACGACCTCGATGCCCATCTCCCAGGCCAGCGCCGCGTACCGGCGTGACCGGAGCACGCCCCCCATGACCGGGAGCTTGAACACCAGCACGTCCACCGCGGGCCGCTTGCCGCCGAAGATGCCCTCGCGCGCGCCGGGAACGCCGAGCGACTCGTCGGCGGCGATGCGGGCCAGCGAGCGGAGCTTGCGAAGGCTCTCGAAGTCCGCTGCCGGCACCGGCTGCTCCACGTACTCGAGCCGCGCGGAGGCGAGGGCGGTCAGCCGTTCCCGGGCCTCGGCTTCCGACCAGGCGCCGTTGCCGTCGACACGGATGCGGACGTTGGGGCCCACCGCCGCGCGCACGGCCGCCAGCCGGACGGCGTCCTGCCCCGCGGGCTGCACCCCGACCTTGATCTTCAGGGTGTCGAAGTTCTCGTGGGCCCGCGCCCGGGCTTCCGAGGCGAGGGCGTCGACCTCGTCGTCGGTCAGGAGCGCGTTGACCCGGACCGAGCGGAGCTCGGCGCCAAGCCACGCGGCGAGCGGGGTGCCGGCGTGGCGGGCCCCGGCGTCGAGCAGGGCAAGCTCCACTCCCGCCCGGGTGGCGGGTGTCTCGCGGAGGATGGAGATGCCCTTGATGCGCGAGGCGACCTCGTCGGGACTCCCCGGGGGAGCTGCGCCGCGCAGTGCCGAGGCGGCCTCCCCGAGCGCGGCGCGGGCCCGGTCCACCGGCTCGGTCCCGAACCCGGGGAGCAGCGTCACCTCGCCGAGTCCGTCGCCCAGCCGCACCCAGAACCCATCCACGCCGACGCGCATCCCGGCGCCGGTGGAGAGGCCCGAGCGGAACCGGAGCGCCCGCGGGCGGATGAGGAGCTCGGTGGTCACCCGTGTCCCAGCCATGCTCCGAAGGCGAGCAGCAATCCGAACGCCGCCTGGAACCTGGCCGTCGTCCCGAGCGCCGGATTCAGCGCCGCGCTGGTCCTCCCGAGGACGCGCGACAGCGGCGGCCAGGCCAGGGGCGTCGCCAGGAGCGCGAGGAGCACCGGCCAGCGTGCCCAGCCCATCGCCACCATCAGGACGGGCATGGCCAGGGCAAGAACGAGCAAGCTCACGTACTCGGCCCGCCCGAAACCGCGGCCGAAGCGGACGACCAGAGTGTGCTTCCCCGCGCGCGCGTCGGTCTCCATGTCCCGCAGGTTGTTGACCACCAGGATCATCGTCCCGGTGGCGCCCACGGCCACGGCGGCCGGCCAGACGGCAGGAACCAGCTGGAGCGCCTGGGCGTAGAAGGTGCCCGGCACGGCGATCAGCCCGAAGAAGACCAGCACGAAGAGATCCCCGAGGCCGTTGTAGCCCAGTGGGTACGGTCCACCGGTGTAGGCCCAGCCGGCGAGCACCGAGGCGAGGCCGATGCCCACGAACGGCCAGCCGCCCCGCGCCACGAGGTACACTCCCACCACCACCGCCAGGGCAAAGCAGGCGGCGCCGGCGGAGAGCACGGCCTGTGGCGCGATGAGACCGCTCTGGGTGACCCGGGTGGGGCCGACCCGCTCGTGCGTGTCCGCGCCCTTGCGGAAGTCGTAGTAGTCGTTGGTGAGGTTGGTGCCGATCTGGATGAGCACCGCCCCGGCGAGCGCGGCCAGTGCCGGCCACGGCGATGCCATCCCCCGGCCCAGCGCGAGCCCGGTCCCCACTACCACCGGCACCACCGCGGCGGTGAGCGTCTTGGGCCGGGCGGCGAGCAGCCAGGTCCGGAGCGACGGCGAGGCGGTCGGGGCGGCGGCGGTCACGGGCGGCGCGGGAACTTCGAGAAGTCGGGCTTGCGCCGCTCGACGTACGCGTTGCGGCCCTCCTGGGCCTCCGCGGACATGTAGTAGAGCAAGGTGGCGTTGCCGGCGAGCTCCTGGATGCCGGCCTGACCGTCCAGGTCGGCGTTGAAGCTCGACTTGAGCAGCCGGAGCGCAAGCGGACTGAGCTGCAGCATCTCCTCGCACCAGCGGAGCGTCTCCGCCTCGAGCTCGGCGAGGGGCACGACGGTGTTGACCAGGCCCATCTGCAACGCCTGCTGCGCGTCGTACTGCCGGCAGAGGAACCAGATCTCCCGCGCCTTCTTCTGGCCGACGATGGCGGCCAGGTAGCTCGCGCCGAAGCCACCGTCGAAGCTGCCCACCCGTGGGCCGGTCTGGCCGAAGCGGGCGTTGTCCGCGGCGATGGTCAGGTCGCAGACCACGTGGAGCACATGACCGCCGCCGATGGCGTACCCGGCCACCATCGCCAGCACCGGCTTGGGCAGCGAGCGGATCTGCTTCTGGAGATCCAGCACGTTCAGCCGCGGCACGCCGTCCTTCCCGACGTAGCCCTCGCTGCCGCGTACGCGCTGGTCACCGCCGGAGCAGAAGGCCTGGTCGCCGGCGCCGGTGAGGATGACCACGCCCACCGAGGGATCCTCGCGGGCGTCGTTGAACGCGGAGCTCATCTCGAACAGGGTCTGGGGCCGGAACGCATTCCGGACCTCGGGCCGATTGATGGTGATCTTCGCGATGCCGTTCCACTTCTCGTAGACGATGTCCTTGTCGTCCCGGACCTTCTTCCAGTCTGCCGTCATCCGCCTTGCTCCCCTCGCTCGCTGTCCACGAGCGGCCGTTCGATCCACGGAGCCGTGAGGAAGGAGGTCACCTCGCGGGCCCACTCCTCCGGCGACTCCAGGTGTGGCGCGTGCCCCGCGCCGGGGAAGACGTGCCCCCAGACCAGCGGCATCTCCGCCGCCATGGCCCGGGCGATCTGGGTGAACTTCGGGTCGCGGCTGCCGGTGAGCAGCAAGGTCGGCGCGCGCACCGTCCAGAGCCGCGTCCAGTAGCTGGGCTGGGCGCCGAGCGAGAGCGCGCGCAGCGAGCCCGCCAGCGCCTCGGGCCGGTGGGAGAGCCGGCGCTCGTGCAGCCGTCGGCGCAGGTCCTCGGGAATGCTCCGCAGGCCGTCGAACAGCGGCAGCGCCTCCCAGCGCCGTACGAATGCCTCGAGCCCGTCCCGCTCGATGACCTGGGCCAGCACCGCGTCGTCCCGCCGGCGCTCGCCCCGCTCGCGCCGGCGGCGAAGGCCCGGGCTTCCGGACTCGAGGACCAGGCGGCCCACCCGGTCCGGCGCGCGGAGGGACAGCCCCAGCGCGACGCGGGCGCCGAGCGAGTACCCCGCGACGTCCACCCGCTCGAGCCGGTGCGAGTCGAGGAGGGTCAGCAGCGCTTCGAGCGTCCGGTCGAAGGTGGTGTCCGCGGCGATGGGGCTCTCGCCGTGGCCCGGGAGATCCGGGGCGAGCACGCCGAAGCGCGGCCCGAGCAGCGGTCGCAGGTGGGTCCAGGCGTCCCGGTTCCCGGTGAACCCGTGAAGCAGCAGCAGGGGCGAACCTTGCCCCCAGGTGACATGGGTGAGCAGGCTCATGGGCCGCCCTCCTCGAGCGCACGGGCCACGGCCGCTCCGAGCGCCTGGTGAACCTCGACGTTGGTCGTGCGGTCGACGACGCGCGCCTCGATGATGCGGAGACCCGGGCCTCCGGCGTCCTCGAGCGCGGCGGCGAGCCCGGCCGGCGTCTCCACCCGGACGAACCGGGCCGCGCCCAGCGCTGCGGCGGCCGAGAGGTCGGTTCCATGCGGAGTGCCGAACAGCGCCTCGAAGCGCGGCGTGCTCCGGGCGATGGGGAGGAAGGAGAAGATGCCGCCGCCGTCGTTGTTCACCACCACCACGGTCAGCGAAACACCGGTGCGGCGGGCGTGGACCAGAGCGCCCAGGTCGTGGAGGAACGCCAGGTCGCCGACCAGGGCCACCGTCGGTGCGCCGGACGCGACGGCGACGCCGAGGGCGGTGCTCAGGTTGCCGTCGATGCCGTTGAGTCCCCGGTTGGCGAGGACCCGCACCGGCCCCGCGGGGGCGGAGGCGAAGGCGTCCACGTCACGGATGGGCATGCTGCTCCCGAGCACCAGGCGCGCGCTGGCCGGCAGCGCGGAGACGACCGCCCGCGCCACGCCGGGCTCGGTCAGCCGGGCCTCGGAGGCCAGAGCGGAGGCGAGCGTGGACCCGGCACGGGCGTCCGCCCGGGAGAAGCCGTCGGCCCAGGCCGCGCGCCTCGGCGCCGTCGCAGCGGTGAGCGCCTCGCAGATGGCGACGGCGTCGCCTTCGAGCACCAGCGCGGCGCGGTGCGCTGGGTCCACGGGCTCGGCGCCCTCGGAGATCAGCACCACCTCGGCGCCCGAGGCGTCGAGCCACTCGGAGACCCGGCGCGAGCAGAGCCCCCCGCCGAGGCGGACTACCAGATCTGGCCGTGCCGCCAGCGCCCAGCCCTCGTTCCGCAGCAGGAGGTCGAGGTGGGAGATGGCGGGCTGGCCCGGCGCCCAGCGGACGTTGCTGGCAGCCTCGGCCAGCACCGGGTAGCCGTGCGAGGCCGCGAGCGCGCGTACCGCGGTGGCGAGCCGGTCGGCACGGGCGCGAGGGCCGACCACGACCACGCCTCGCTCCGCGGCCGCCAGCCGACGCCGCACCGCTTCCAGCTCGGTCTCGGGCGGGAGCGGGGCCGGGGCGACGGTGCGGACGAAGGGTGCCCCGGCCCTGCCCTCCAGCGCCTCGCCGTCGAGCCCGGCCGGAGTGGGGGCGTCGGGCACCGGGGCGAGGGGCTCGCGGAACGGCACGTCGAGGTGCACCGGTCCCGAGGGGCGGGCCAGCGCGGCGGAGAGGGCGCGGGAGACGACGGCGCGCAGATGGCGGAACGCGGAGGAGCTGGCCTCGGGCGAAGGAAGGGCCTCGGAGGTCCGGACGAAGCGGCCGAAGAGCCCACCCTGGGGCATGGTCTGCGAGGCGCCGAACCCGTGCAGCTCCCAGGGTCGGTCCGCGGTGAGCGCCACCAGGGGAATGCCCGAGGCCCATGCCTCCACCACCGCGGGAAGCAGGTTCGCTCCGGCGCTCCCGGAGGTGACCAGCACGGAGGCGGGCCGGCCGGACTCGAGCGCGAGGCCGAGGGCGAAGAAGCCGGCCACCCGCTCGTCGAGCGCCACCTGGACCCGCACCCCGGGGCTCGCCTCGGCGGCCGCGAGGGCCAGCGGCGCGCTGCGTGAGCCCGGGCAGACGACGACGTCGCGCACGCCGCCGCGGTGCAGCTCCTGCATCAAGGCCCCGGCCCACAGCGTGTTGAGCGAGGGCATGCCGCTCAGCCCTCCACCCCGAACGCGCGAAGCATGAAGCGCGCCTTCACCGCGGTCTCGGCCCACTCGCCCTCGGCGGTCGAGCCCGGCACGCACCCCGCGCCGGAGAAGAGCCGGGCGCCGTTGCCGCGGATGAGCGCGCAGCGGAGCGCCACCCGGAGATCGGCGCGGTCGGGACCGAGCCAGCCGATGCCCCCTGCGTACCAGCCCCGCGCGAGCCGCTCGTGGCTGCGGAGGAAGGCCAGCGCCTCGTGGCGTGGCGTCCCGCCCACCGCGGCCGTGGGGTGGAGCGCGCGGGCGACGTCGGCGGGCGTCACCCCGGGGCGGAGCCTGGCCCGGACCGGGGTGCGGAGGTGGGTGACGTACCCCAGCGCGAGCGGCTCGGGGGCCGCGCCGATCTCCACCTCGGACGAGAGCGGGAGCAGCGCGGTGCGGATGCTCTCCACCACCGCCGCATGCTCCCGGGCCTCCTTGCGGCCCCCGGTGAGCCGGTCCATCTCGTCCGGCGCGGCGCTGCTGGCCAGCGCCTGGGTCTCGAGGCGTCCGGCGTCCAGGGTGAAGAGCCGCTCGGGGCTCGCCCCGAGGAGGGTGGTGCCGTCGTCGGCTCGCAGCTCGTACCCCACCGCTGGACCGGCGATGGCCCGCATGCGCGCCCGCACCGCCGGGACGTCCAGCGTGGCGTCGGCCTCCAGCTCGAGGGCCCGGGCGAGGACCACCTTGCGCAGATGACCGGACTCGAGGGCGGCGAGGGCCTCGGACACCAGCGCGTCCCAGGCGGCGCGGTCCTGGGGACGCACCTGCGGCGGGCGCCCCGCTGCGCGAGTGGAGTCCGGGACGGGCGGCTCGAGCAGGGTTCGCCGGGCCTGCCGGAGCAAGGCGCCTGCCCGCTCGCGCGCCCCGGTCAGCCCGTCCTCCTCGACACGCGCAAAGGCCACCAGCTCGGCGTCGCGCCCGTCGGTGCCGAGGAGCAGCCGGGGCACCAGCGCCCAGGCCACGGGGAACGCCTCCCACCAGCGGTCGATGGCAGCCGCGGCATCGAAGGCGAAGCCGCCGAACCACGGGGCGGAAGGAGCGATCGAGCCTCCCTCCACGACGACCTCCGAGCGAGCCACCGCGTCCAGGAGCGGGCCGTGCCCCGGAGCGCGCAGGGAGGCCGACACGCCGGTTCCGGCCCAGCTCCACGCACCGTCGGACCAGGAGAGAGTCCAGGGCTCGGGCAGCCGCGCGGTCGGCGAGACCGGGGCCGAGATGCCGAGGACCTGCACGCGACCGGGGGTGATTCCTTGCATGAGGTGACGCATCGAGTGCTGGACGCGGATGCAGTTGAGGTTCTACGTCCCGCGGGCTATCCCTGCACGGAAGTTCAAGAAGCCTTGAACCCCTTGAATTCCACAACTCGATGAGACCGACAAGTCCTGCCGCCGATGCCTCCATCCCGGCGAGAGTCTTGAGGTCCGCTCGCCCTTCCGGCACGCGGGTCGCCGTGGGACCGGTGGAGATCGGCGGGTCGGCCTTCGTGGTCGCGGCCGGCCCCTGCGCGGTGGAGAGCGCCGCCCAGACCGAGGAGGTGGCCGAGGCGGTGGCCGCTGCGGGCGCGCACCTGCTCCGCGGCGGGGTGTTCAAGCCGAGGACCAGCCCCTACGCCTTCCAGGGACTGGGCGAGCCGGGGCTGTCCATCCTCGGGCGCTCGGGCGGGCGCCACGGCCTGCCGGTGGTGGCGGAGGTGCTGGAGACGTCGCAGCTGGCGTCGATGATCGACCACGTGGATGTGCTCCAGGTGGGCGCCCGGAACATGCAGAACTTCGCCCTGCTCCGGGCGCTGGGAAAGGTCCGGCGGCCGGTGTTGCTGAAGCGGGGCTTCGCGGCGACGGTGGAGGAGTGGCTGCTGGCGGCCGAGTACCTTCTCGATGGCGGCAACACCCAGGTCATCCTCTGCGAGCGCGGCATCCGGACGTTCGAGACCGCGACCCGCAACACGCTCGATCTCGCGTCGGTGGCGCTGGTGAAGCAGCGGAGCCACCTCCCCGTCCTGGTGGACCCGTCGCACGCCACGGGCCTGCGCGAGCTGGTCATCCCGATGGCGCTGGCCTCCGCGGCCGCGGGGGCGGACGGGCTCCTGGTCGAGGTCCATGCGAAGCCGGAGGAGGCGCTCTGTGATGGGCGGCAGGCGCTGACCCCGGAGCTCTTCGCCGAGCTGATGCAGCGGCTGCCCGCGGTCCTGCAGTCGGTGGGCCGGTCGCTCCACCCCCCTGCCTCCAGCGCCCCGGCGGTGCGGGCCATCTCGCCATGAGCGAGCAGGTCCGGGAGATGTTCTCGTCGATCGCGACGAGGTACGACGTCACCAACATCGTCCTCAGCTTCGGGGTGGACCGCTGGTGGCGGCACGCCACGGTCAGGACCGCCCGGAGCGGCCGAGGCTCCCGGGTGCTCGACTGCGCGACCGGAACCGGCGACCTGGCGCTCGCCTTCCGGCGGACCGGTGCCGAGGTGGTGGGGACCGACTTCTGCGCCCCGATGCTCGGGCCCGCGCGGGAGAAGGCGCGGGCGGCGGGGCTGGACGTGACCTTCGAGGTGGCGGACGCGATGGCGCTCCCCTACCCCGACCGGAGCTTCGACGTGGCGTCCATCTCCTTCGGCATCCGGAACGTGGACGATCCGGTGACGTGCCTGCGCGAGATGGCGCGGGTGGTGAAACCCGGAGGGCAGGTGCTGGTGCTCGAGTTCGGGCAGCCGCGCGGGCCCTGGGGCGCGATGTATCGCTTTTACTCGCGGGTGGTGATGCCGGCGGTGGGCGGGCTGCTCACCGGCAACCGCGCCGCCTACCAGTACCTGCCACGGACCGCGGCGGCGTTCCCTGCCGGCGACCGCTTCCTCGAGCTGATGGACCGCTCGGGCGCTTTTCGCGAGCGCTCGGCACGGGCGTTCACCGGCGGCATCACCTGGCTGTACCGGGGCATCGTCGCCTGACGGGTTTGTCCGACCGCAACGGGGCGACGTGACCTGTGTCATCAGGCCGGGCGGCAGCCGATCCACCTTCCCGGTGCGGTCCGACTAGGGTGCGCCCTCCCACCTCCCAGGAGAGCTTTCGATGACCCCCATCAGATGGATTCTTCTTTGCCACGTACTGGTCGTGGTCGGATGCGCGACCAGCGAGTCGCCGGCCCCGAGCGCCGCGGCGGCGGCCGCCCCTGCTCGCCCGAGCGTGCCCGAGGCGGTCGCGGCACCGGCGAGCGCGACCCTGGTGATGCAGCTCGCGGCCAAGGGAACCCAGAACTACAAGTGCCAGGCGACGCCGGCCGGTGCCGCGGAGTGGAAGCTGGTCGCCCCCGAGGCGGACCTCTCCAGCCAGACCGGAGGAGAGGTTGTCGGGAAGCACGGCGCCGGTCCGTCCTGGACGTTGAACGACGGGAGCGGCGCCAAGGGTGACGCGCCGAACGCCAAACGCGCGCCGTCTCCCGAGGCAGGCGCGGTTCTCTGGCTGCTCATCCCCGCGACCTCGAATGGGCAGCCCGGCGGCCTCCAAGGCGTGACCCTCGTCCAGCGCATCGACACCCACGGCGGTGCCGCGCCCGCGACCGGCTGCGATGCCTCGAGCGTCGGCGCCGAGACGAAGGCGCCCTACACCGCGACGTACGTCTTCTACCGGTAGCGGGCGACTCTCGACAGGGTCGTGCGACCCGGCCTGGATGGGGCGCCCGACCCCCAACTGCTCCACTCTGCCACGGCACGGACCGGGGCCAGGGCGGTGCTTGCCCCTGAGAGCGGTTCCCTCGCCGTCCGGCTCGCCCCGGGGCAAGCCTCGAGCTCGGCCCGCGCCGCGGCGCTCCGACCCCTCCTTGAAGGGCCGGCGCGGCCTCAGAGCCTCGACGACTCGAAGTCGTAGATCTTGTCCACCGCGATCTGCCGGTACCGATCCGCCTTGAGGGCGCGCTTGGCCGCCTCCCACGTCAGCTGGACCGGCGGCGCCTCGGGCATGACCTTCTTCCGGCGCTTCACTTCCTTCTTGATCGCCTTCACCGCCTCCCGGGGGTGGAAGCAGAAGGCCGCGCTGAAGACCAGAGCCCCGTCGAAGGGAATCAGCCGGGCCTCGATGATGTCGCCCTTCTCCAGCCCCACCGTGTGCCGCCGCTCGGTGACATCGAACTCCTTGCCCCCGAAGAGCTCCCGCAGCCGCACGACGCCCGGCTTGATCTTCCGCACCTCGAAGAGCCCATGCACGGTCTCGGTGAAGGCGCGGAACGCCGCGACCTCCGCCGCGTCTCCCGCTGCCGACCTCGCGTCGAGGAACTCCTCCGCCGGCGTCCGCCCGCTCTCCGCCTGCCTCCGATCGAAGAGGTAGTAGTCGAGGAACGACGCCATCCTCATCTCGAACTGCTTGTCGTCCTCGAAGATCTCGCCGGTCCGCTGGAAGTACTCGGCCTTGGCGGAGAGGAGGTCGGGCTTCCGCTCCTCGGCGCTCGCGTGCGCGATGAGCTGGTCCAGGTACGGCTGATAGGGCAATGGATGCATCCGTGGGTGGAGCCGGCGATCCTAGCGTGCCATCGCCTGCGTGAAGCGGGCGAACAGATGCCGCGCGTCATGCGGCCCCGGACTCGACTCGGGGTGGTACTGGACACTGAAGGCCCGGGCGTCGGGGATCTCGAGGCCCTCCACGGTGTGGTCGTTCAGGTTGAGGTGGGTGACCTTCGCCTTCCCCTTGACCGAGGCCTCGTCGACCGCGAACCCGTGGTTCTGGGCGGTGATCTCCACTTTCCCGGTCAAGAGATCCTTCACCGGCTGGTTCGCCCCGCGGTGGCCGAACTTCATCTTGTAAGTGGTCCCGCCGATGGCCCGGGCGAGGATCTGGTGTCCGAGACAGATGCCGAAGACCGGCACCCTCCCCAGGAGCGCCGCCACCGCGCGGTCCGCGTCCGGGACCGCCGCCGGGTCGCCGGGGCCGTTGGTCAGGAACACACCGTTCGGACGCTTCGCCAGGACCTCCTCGACGGGCGTCGCCGCCGGCACGACCGTCACCCGGCACCCGGCGTCCACCAGGAGCTGGATCATCGCCTTCTTCAGCCCGTAGTCGTATGCCACCACCTCGAACCGCAGCTGGGGCGCGGGCCGGGCGGGCGTGAACACGGAGGGGCTCGGCTCGGTGAAGAGGTAGGGCTTGGGGGTGCTGATGCCGGTGACGAGGTCCTGTCCCTCCATGCCCGGGGCCCGGCGGGCGCGCTCCACCAGGGCCGCCGCCGAGTGCCCCTCACTGGAGATGACCCCCATCTGGGCCCCGCGGGTGCGGATGTGACGGACGAGCTTCCGGGTGTCGATTCCGTGCAGGCCCACCACCCCGTGCCGGTGGAGATAGCGGTCCAGCGTCTCGGCAGCCCGCCAGTTGCTCGCGGCTTCGGAGAGCGAGCGAACGACCATCCCCACGGCGTGCGGCCGGGCGCTCTCGTCGTCCACCGGGTTCGTCCCGACGTTGCCCATCTCGGGCGCGGCCATGGTGACGATCTGGCCCACGTAGGACGGGTCGGTGAGGATCTCCTGGTAGCCGCTCATCGAGGTGTTGAAGACGACCTCGCCCACCGTCTCGCCGGTGGAGCCGAAGGCCTGCCCCTCGAACGTCGTCCCGTCTGCCAGAGCCAGGATGGCTCGCCTCATCGCTTCTCCTCGGGAGGCCACACCGTCCGGCCCCCCACCACCGTCCGCACCACCCGTCCAGTGACCTTTCGGCCCTCGTAGGGCGTGTTCCGGCTCTTCGACTGGAACCGCGCCGCCTCGACGGTCCACTCGGCGCCGGGGTCCAGTAACGTGATGTCGGCAGGCGCGCCGGGGGCGAGGTGCCCGCCGGGCAGCCCGAAGGTCGCCGCGGGCCCCGAGGTGAGCAACTCCACCGCCCGGACCGGCGTGAGCACCCCGGCGCGGACCAGCTCCAGGGTGAGCGGCAGCGCGGTCTCGAGCCCCACCACGCCGTTGGCCGCCTCGGCGAAGGGCACCTGCTTGTCCATGACCCCGTGAGGGGCGTGATCGGTGGCGATGGCGTCGATGGTCCCGTCGGCCAGCCCCTCGCGCACCGCCGCCACGTCCTCGGCGTGGCGGAGCGGGGGGTTCATCTTGGCGTGGGTGTTCCAGCCCTCCACCGCCTCGTCGGTGAGCGTGAAGTGGTGCGGCGCGGCCTCGGCGGAGACCCGGAGCCCCCGGCGCTTCGCCTCGCGGATCAGGGCCACGCTCGCCGCGCAGCTCAGATGGGCCACGTGCAGCCGCCCCCCGACCTCCTCGAGCAATACGAGATCTCGGGCCACCATCGCCACCTCGGCGGAGCGGGGAATCGGCAGGAGGCCCATCCGCGTGGCCCGCGGCCCCTCGGTGAGCGCACCACCGGCCGAGAGGGTCAGGTCCTCCTCGTGCACCATCACCGGGAGCCCGAGCGGCGCGGTGTAGATCAGCACCCGCCGCATGAGGCTGGCGCTCATCACCGGCCGCCCGTCGTCGGTCACCGCCACGCAGCCCGCGTCCCGGAGCGCGCCGATCTCCGCCATCTCCTCGCCCAGCAGGCCCTTGCTGATCGCACCCACCGGGTAGACCCGCGCCAGGTCCGCGTCGTGGGCGCGCTGCCGGATGAGCCGGGTCACCAGCGCCGAGTCGTTCACCGGCTGGGTGTTCGGCATCGCGGCGACCGAGGTGAAGCCGCCGGCCACCGCCGCCCTGGTCCCGGAGAGGATGGTCTCCTTCGCCTCCTCGCCTGGCTCGCGCAGGTGCACGTGCAGGTCGATGAAGCCGGGGGTGACCCACAGCCCCTGGGCCTGGATCTCATCCGCCCCCTCGAGCGGAAGCGGTTTCTCGGAGACCGCGGCCACCCTCCCGTCCTCCAGCCGCACGTCGCGCACGCCGTCCACGCGATTCCGGGGGTCGATGACCCGGCCGCCCCGGATGACCATCGGCTTCCTCATCCGCACGCCTCCAGGATGGCCATCCGCACCGCGACGCCGTTCGCCACCTGTTCGAGGATGACGTTTCCCGGACCGTCCGCGACCTCGGGCGCGAGCTCCACGCCCCGGTTCACCGGCCCCGGGTGCATCACCACCGCGTCGGGCTTGAGCGCCCGCGCCCGCCCGAGCGTCAACCCGAAGGCCTTGGCGTACTCACGCGAGCTGGGGAACATGGATTCCTTCTGCCGCTCCAGCTGCACCCGGAGCATCATCACCGCGTCCGCCTCCTCGAGCGCGGCGTCGATGGAGGGCAGCACCTGGGCGCCGAGCGCCTCGAGCCCGACTGGCACCAGCGTCGGCGGACCGGCCACCACCACCCGCGCGCCGAGCGTGGTGAGGCAGTAGAGGTTGCTCCGGGCCACCCGGCTGTGCAGGACGTCACCGACGATGGCCACCGTCTTGCCCTCCAGCGTGCCCCAGCGCTCGTGGAGGGTGAAGGCGTCGAGCAGCGCCTGCGAGGGGTGGGCATGGGTTCCGTCGCCGGCGTTCACCACCGAGCAGCGCACGTGCCGCGAGACCAGGTGTGCGGCCCCCGAGGCCGGGTGCCTCAGGACGATGATGTTCGCCCCGAGCGCCTCCACGTTCCGTACCGTGTCCACCAGCGACTCGCCCTTGGAGACGCTGGAGGTGGAGGCGTTGAAGTTGAGCACGTCGGCGCCGAGGGCCTTGGCCGCGCGCTCGAACGACAGCCGCGTCCGGGTGCTGTTCTCGAAGAAGAGGTTGGCCACCACCCGGCCGGCGAGCGAGCGGAGCGGGGTCCCGGCCCGGAGGCCGCGGGCATGGAGCCGGGCCCGGCCGAAGAGCAGCTCGACGTCGTGCCGGGACATCCCCTCGGTGGTCAGCAGGCTGCGGGGCGAGAGCGGATTCACGGCTTGAGCACTCCCTCGCGGGTGGTGTGGAAGCGGATCGTCCAGTAGCGCGCGAGCGGCTTCAGCTTCACCCTGCGGCCGTAGTCCACCGTCAGCCGGGCCGACCTCCCGTCCGCTCCCCGCTCGACCTGCACGTCGTCCGGGTCCAGCCCGAGTCCCGGCACCTCGACCTGCTGGCCGTCCTGCTCTTCCCAGTGCGAGCCCACCTTCCCGAGGCGCGCCGCGACCATCCTCTGGACGGCGGGTGCGTCCATTCCCGAATTCTCCGAGGTGAGCTGACCCACCCCCGCGGCGAGCGCCTCACGGACGTCGAGGTCATCGAGCCAGAGCGGGACATAGATCCAGGCCAGGTAGGCACTGGAGACGACGGCGAGGAACAGGGTCAGGTTGACCAGATTCACCGCGCCGCGGGGTCGTCGCACGAGCCCGTCGGATACGCTGCCTGTCCCCCGCCGTCAATGGCCGTGCTCTCAGCCCCCCCGCACCAGGGGGACGTCTGCGGGAGCGGGCCAGTGACCCTCGCTCAGCGCACCTGGCGGAAGAAGCGCTCTGCCCGGAGACCGGTGCCTCCGAAGAGGTCCGAGAACAGGCCGCCGTGGGAGAGCGAGAGCCAGATGATCATCGCCTTGCCCTTGATGTTGCCGTAGGGGACGAAGACCACCTTCCGCGGGCCTCCCAGGCCGAACCGGCTGTCGAGGCTGTTGTCGCGGTTGTCGCCCATGACGAACACCGATCGGGGAGGGACCCGGATCGGGTCGCGAGGCGGCGGCTCACGGCGAAGCTCCTCGTCGAGCAGGATGTCGTGCTCGCGCCCTCCGAGCGTTTCCTTCCACAGGTCGGGGTGCTGGAGGCGCCAGGGGCTCTCCTCGGGCTTGTCCCACACCTCGACGTGCCGCTGCACCAGCTGGGCCGGCACCACGTGCCCGTTGAGGTACACCCCGTCGTCCTTGAGCTCGATGACGTCGCCGGGGATACCCACCACCCGCTTGATGTAGTCCTGCCCGGTGATCGGGTTCTCGAAGACGATGACGTCTCCCCGCGCCGGGGGCCGGACGATGACGAAGGGCACCACGTTCGCCCAGGGGATGTGGACCCCGTAGATGAACTTGTTCACGAAGATCTGATCGCCGATCTGCAGGGTGGGGAGCATCGACCCGCTGGGGATCCGGAAGGGCTCGATGAGGATCGCCCGGATGAGCAGGGCCACCGCCAGCGCCTTGGCGATGCCGATTCCCACCCCGATCGCGTTCTGCTTCCGGAACCCGGGGATCAGACGGGTGGCCTGATCGGTGAGGGCGTGGATCTCCCGGTCGAGCGTGGCGGCGTCTCCGGCCGCGGCCGCGGCGTCCACCCGGGCAGCGTTGTCCACCAGCCGCTCGCGCATCGCCGCGTCGTGCACCGAGGACAGGCCGGCCGACAGCTCGCCGGTGAGCTCCCGGGCGTCGTGCCGGAGCCGGCGGAGCGTGGTCCGCTCCCGGTCCACCGACCGCCAGGCCACGAGCCCCACGAACCAGGCCACCATCAGGAGCCCGAACCCCTGCATGACAGGCAAGGCGGCCGGCGCGGTCGAGGGGAAGGACTCGATGAGGACGAGGTACGGGATGAGCGCCAGCGCGAGGACGGTGATCGGGCTCCACAGGCTGGTGGCGAGGTCGAACCAGTGCAGCCGGCGGCGGCGCGCGGCCTGCTCCGCGGTTCTCCGGGCCCCGAGCTCCGCCTCGAGCGGCGGGCGTTCCTGGACGCTGGTGGCCATGCCCTAACCTTCCGTCTTCAGCACGGCCAGGAAGGCCTCCTGCGGGATCTCCACCGAGCCCACCTGCTTCATCCGCTTCTTGCCCTCCTTCTGCTTCTCGAGGAGCTTGCGCTTCCGGCTGATGTCGCCACCGTAGCACTTGGCGAGCACGTTCTTGCGCATGGCGGAGATGGTCTCGCGGGCGATGACCCGGCTGCCGATCGCCGCCTGGATCGCCACCTCGTACATCTGCTTGGGGATGACTTCCTTGAGCCGGGCACACACGTCCCGCCCGCGCTGGTAGGCGCGATCGCGGTGCACGATGACGCTCAGGGCATCCACCGGGTCTCCGTTGATCAGCACGTCGAGCTTGACCAGATCCGAGGTCTGGTAGCCGGCGAGCTCGTAGTCGAGGCTGGCATAGCCTCGGCTGACGCTCTTCAGCTTGTCGAAGAAGTCGAACACCACCTCGGACAGCGGCATTCCGTAGGTGACCTGCACCCGCTTGCCGGAGCTGCCCAGGTACTTGATGTCCTTCTGCACCCCGCGGCGGTCCTGGCAGAGCTTGAGGATGGCGCCCAGGTACTCGTCGGGCACGTGGATGTGACAGGTGAGGACCGGCTCCTCCATGTGCTCGATGTGCTGCGAGGCGGGGAGCTTGGCCGGGTTGTCGATCAGGGTCTCCTCGCCCTTGACGGTGAAGACCTTGTAGACCACCGAGGGCGCGGTGGTGATGAGGCTGAGTCCGTACTCGCGCTCCAGCCGCTCCTGGACGATCTCCATGTGGAGCAGGCCGAGGTAGCCGCAGCGGAAGCCGAAACCGAGCGCGGTGGACGTCTCCGGCTCGTAGGTGAAGGCCGAGTCGTTCAGCTGGAGCTTCTCCAGCGCGTCGCGGAGGTTCTCGTAGTCCGCCGAGTCAATGGGGAAGACGCCGCTGAACACCATCGGCTTCACTTCCTGGAAGCCGGGGAACGGCTCGGCGGTCGGGCGCGCCGCCTCGGTGATGGTATCGCCCACCTTGGCGTCGTGGATCTCCTTGACGTTGGCGACCAGGACCCCCACCTCGCCAGCGATGAGCCGCGAGACCGGGCGGCTGAACGGAGCGTAGACCCCGAGCTCCTGCACCTCGAACCTCTTCCCGTTCGACATGAGGAGGATCTGCTGCTTCAGCTCCATCGTCCCCTCGAGCACCCGCACCAGCACCACCACCCCCCGGTAGCTGTCGTACCAGCTGTCGAAGATCAGGGCCTTCAGCGGGGCCGCCGGGTCACCCTTCGGCGGCGGGACGCGGGCCACCACCGCCTCGAGGACCTCCTCGATGCCGACGCCTTCCTTGGCCGAGGTAGGGACGGCGGTGGAGGCGTCGATGCCGATGACGTCCTCGATCTCGGCGCGGGTGCGCGCCACGTCCGCCGAGGGGAGATCGATCTTGTTGATGACCGGGATGACCTCGAGGTTCTGGTCCAGCGCCATGTACACGTTGGCCAGGGTCTGGGCCTCCACGCCCTGCGAGGCGTCGACGACCAGGAGCGCACCCTCGCACGCCGCCAGCGACCGGCTGACCTCGTAGGCGAAGTCGACGTGGCCCGGGGTGTCGATGAGGTTCAGGACGTAGTCCTTCCCGTCCTTCGCCCGGTAGTGCATCCGGACCGACTGGGCCTTGATGGTGATGCCCCGCTCGCGCTCCAGCTCCATGTTGTCCAGGAACTGGTCCTGCGCCTCGCGCTTGCTCACCGTTCCGGTCTTGTCGAGCAGGCGGTCGGCCAGCGTCGACTTGCCGTGATCGATGTGGGCGATGATGCAGAAGTTGCGGAGGTGGGCGTTCTCGGCCGGCATGCCAGGGGTCTCGTGACTCGCGGCGGCTCCCTAACACTCCGGGGAGCCAGGGCGCCACCGTCCCCGGCACCAGGGGGACGCCGGCGGAGCGGCGCAGCGGCGCCGCGCGTCCATGCTCACCAGCGAGGGGCGCTGCCCGTCCGGGCTCTGTCGCGGAACCAGCCGACGGTGCGCTGGAGCCCCTCCTCGAGCGCCACCGTGGGGCGCCAGCCGAGGACCTCCGCCGCGCGGGAGGGGTCCACCGAGCTGCGCATCTGCTCGCCCGGCTTGGCCGGGGCGTGCTGCGCCGGACGGTCCACCCCGGCGGCCTTGGCCAGGAGCGCGTAGAGCCGGTTCACGTCGGTCTCCACCCCGGTGCCGATGTTGATCGGCCCCTGCACGTCGCGCTGGGCGGCGAGGAGGTTGGCCCGCGCCACGTCCGGCACGAAGACGAAGTCGCGCGTCTGCTGGCCGGTGCCGTTGATGGTGCAGGCCTCTCCGCGGAGCAGCCGCTCGGAGAAGATGGCCACCACGCCCGCCTCGCCGTGCGGGTTCTGCCGCGGGCCGTAGACGTTCGCGTAGCGCAGCGCCACCGAGGCCAACCCGTCCTGCGCGCGGTAGTTCCCCAGGTACAGCTCCCCCGAGGCCTTGGAGACACCGTAGGGCGAGACCGGGCGCGTGGGGTGCGACTCGGGCGCGGGGAAGACGTCCTGCTCCCCATAGATGGCCCCGCCGGTCGAGCTGAACACCACTTTCCGCACCCCGGACTTCCGCGCCGCCTCGAGGAGGTTGAGGAAGCCCACGATGTTCACCTCGGCGTCGAACCGGGGGTCGGCCACCGAGCGGCGAACGTCCATCTGCGCCGCGAGGTGGCACATCACCTCGAAACGCCCGGACTCGACCAGCCGCGCCGCCTGGGGCGAGCGGATGTCGGCCACCACCAGCCGCACCTCGGGGCGGAGGTTCTCGCGGCGCCCGCTGGAGAGGTCGTCCAGGGCCCACACCTCGTGGCCGGCCTCGAGGAAGACGTCGGTGACGTGGCTGCCGATGAACCCCGCTCCTCCGGTGACCAGGACCTTCACCAGCTCGCTCTCTTGGCCTCTGCCGGGCGCGCCGGGACCCCCGGCACGCCACGGAAGTAGGCGATGGTCTGCCTCAGCCCATCGGTCAAGCTGGTGCGTGGCTCCCAGCCCAGCAACTGCCGGGCGCGCGTGATGTCCGGGCGCCGCCGCTGCGGGTCGTCCGTGGGCAGGGGCAAGTGAAGGATGCGCCCTCCCCCGCCGGCGGCCGCACGCACCGCCTCGGCAAACTCGAGGATGGTCATCTCCTCGGGGTTCCCGAGGTTCACCGGGTCCTGCTCCCCGGAGAGGGCGAGCCGGACGAAGCCGTCCACCAGGTCCGAGACGTAGCAGAAGCTCCGGGTCTGGCTGCCGTCGCCGAAGACGGTGAAGTCCTCGCCGGCGAGCGCCTGGGCGACGAAGGCCGGCACCACCCGTCCGTCGTCGAGCCGCATCCGCGGTCCGTAGGTATTGAAGATGCGGGCGATGCGTACCGAGAGCCCGTGGGTGCGGCGGTACGCTGCCACCAGCGCCTCGGCGTAGCGCTTCGACTCGTCGTACACCGAGCGCGGGCCGACGGGGTTCACGTTGCCCCAGTACGACTCCTTCTGCGGATGCTCGAGCGGATCCCCGTACACCTCGGAGGTGGAGGCCTGGAAGAAGACCGCTCCCTTCCGCCGCGCCAGCTCCAGGCCGTGCTCGGTGCCGCGCGCTCCGACCCGCAGCGTCTCCAGCGGCAGCTGCGCGTAGTCGATGGGCGAGGCCGGCGAGGCGAGGTTGAAGACGTAGTCGAGCGGGCCGTCCAGGTCGAAGGGCTCGCAGATGTCGTGCGTCAGGTGGCGGAAGCGCGGGTTGCTACGGAGCTCGCGCAGGTTCGCCTCCGAGCCGGTGACCAGGTTGTCCACCGACACCACCGAGGCCGCGCCGTCGTGGAGTAGCCGCTCACAGAGGTGAGACCCCAGGAACCCGGCGCCCCCCAGGACCGCCGCGTGCTTTCCGTCCATGCCGTCCAAGTGTCAGAGGTCCTCGAAGGTGGCCTGCCCCGGAAGATGGGACCGGTACTTCTCCAGCACGAGGTCGATGCCCTGCCGGATGTACTCCGCCACCGGGACCTTGGTCTTCTCGTTCAGCAGCTTGAGCTGCGTGTTCTGTTCCGGGGTGATGTAGATCGTGGTGGACAGCTTCTTCCTTGGCATGGCCAGCGGTGAAGGTACATGAAGGGTCACCCTGCGGCCACAGCGGGTCCCTCGCGTGTACCCCTGGTGCGCCGCCCACCCGTTCGGAGAGAATGCACGCCCATGAAAACGCTGGGATGCGTGCTGCTGACCGGAGGGCTCGCGCTCACCGCCGGGTGTGCCGGCCAGAAGGCGGCCGTGGCTCCGGCCTCCGGCGCGGCGAGCGCGGGGTCCGGCATCCACCAGCCGACCGGGGACGAGCACGTCCAGGCGTTCGACCTGCACCGCAGCGGAAAGCCGGACGTGTGGGTCTACTCGATCACCACCCAGGACGCCTCGGGCCGCCCGGTGGAGCGGCGGGTCCGCAAGGAGGCCGACCTGAACGGCGACGGGAGGGTGGACATCGTCTACTTCTTCGACGCCGACGGCCAGGTGACCAAGGAGACGATGGACCTCGACTACGACGGAAAGGTCGACGACACGCTCTTCTTCGAGAAGGGCAAGAAGGTCCGCTCGGAGAAGGACCTCGACGGCGACGGCCGCGTGGACACCTGGAGCTACTACGACGGAAACGAGAAGCTGGTCCGCAAGGAGCGAGACGTGAAGGGCTCCGGCAAGGTCGACTACTGGGAGTACTGGGAGAACGGAGTCATCGACCGGATCGGCGAGGACCTCGACGGCGACGGCCAGGTGGACCGCTGGACCAAGGGCGGCGACGCGGCGACGGCCGGGAAGTAGCCGGCGGGCTACGGCTTCGAGGTCCCGGCGCGCCCGTACGAGTCCTCGAGCCGGACCACGTCCTCCAGCTCGGGGGTGCTCACCTCGAGCACGTCGCAGTCGGTGAGCGCCACCATCCGGTGCTTCATCAGCGGCTTCACGTGGAAGCTCTCGCCGGGCTTGAGCTCGCGCTCGACCAGGCCGTTGCCCTCGTCCACCAGGAAGAGGAGCCGCCCGCTCTGGACGTGGATCGTCTCGTCCTTCCTCTGGTGGTACTGGAGCGAGAGCTTGTGGCCCTGGGCGATGTGCAGCAGCTTGCCCACGTAGCGGTCGGTGTGCGCCCAGATCAGCTCGTAGCCCCAGGGCTTCTCCACCCGTCGTGTCGTGGTCATCGCTTCCCTGCTCACCTGGTCGATGCGACGAACGCCTCGGCCTGCGTCTCGCGCTTGAAGTCCTGCAGGTAACGGGTGGCGGCGTCCTTGGTCGGGAAGCTCCCCATCCGCACCCGGTACCAGGTCCCCTTCCCGGGAACCTCCGCGGCCACGATGTACGGCGCGTAGCCCTTCTCGCGCAAGCGACTTGCCTGGCGCTCGGCGTCGTCCCGGCTGGGGCTCGCTCCGAGCTGGAGGGTGAAGGCCCCGGTGGGGCTGGTCGTCTCGGGCACCTTCGGCGCGGAGCTCGCCGCGGCGGGCGCAGAGCGGGTCGCCACGGACTCGGCGTGGGCAGGGCGTGCCGGCTCCTGCTTCTTCTCCGGCTCGGCCTTCTTCTCGGGCTTCGGGTCCGCCGCGCCGATGGTGGTCGTGGCCACTGCTGCGGCACGGCGCTGCGACGCGGCCTTCCCCCCCGGCCCAGAGGTGCCATCCGTTGCGCCGGCGTTGGTCGCCGCCGCCGGGGGAGCGGCCGCAGGCGCAGGCGCCGGAGCGCGCACGACGGCGGGCGTGGCGGCGGTCCCCGCGGAGGTCGGCGCGGGCGACGGGGCGGCGGTGCGGGGGACGGTCGGAGGGGCCGGCGTCGGCCGGGTCAGCTCCTCCTGGAAGGTGAGCGGCGGCGCGGCCCGGGCACGCTCCAGCGCGTCCGACTTGTGATCGAGCGCGGTGAGCAGGTCCGGCGCGCGGTCCGACCTCGGGGTCCCGGCGAGCTTCTTCCCCACCAGCACGCCCAGGACGAAGACGGCGCCGAGCACGACGATGCCGCCGATCAGCAGGCTGACGACCTGCCGGCTGTCCAGCGACAGGTCGTACTTCTCCCGCATCCGGTGGGCGTCGCGCATCAAGACATCGAGAGGATTACGCCCGGCTCCGGAGTGGGTCAAATTCCCCGGTGCTCGATCCGCGCTCCCGCGACAGCGCGTCCCAGGCGCCGCACCCTGGACAGCGGAAGTCGAACGTTCGAAAGCGCGCCCGGCAGCTTCCGCACCGGAACGCGAGGAGCGGGTCACCCAGGCGCCGCAGGACCTCGCGGTACTGGTCCCGCACCGAGTCGAGCCGGCCAGTGGACAGGAGCAGCTCCCCCAGGGCGCGACGGGCCTCCACCGAGCGCGGCGTCCGGCCCACCGCGGCCTCCAGCACTCCGACCGCGTCCTGCGTGCGGCCGGCCCGGATCAACGCCTCGGCCCGCACCAGCGACACCGGGAGCGCGCGCTCTCCGAGCGGCTCCTCCAGCTCGCCCAGCCACCGCGCGCACTCCTCGGGGGCGGCCCCGGCCTCGAGGACTAGCGCGTAGCCCTGGGCGGCGGTCTCCGGCTCGCGCGCGACTGCCTGCTCGGCCGCGGTCCGCGCTCCCGCCGGATCGCCGGAAGCGAGGCGCGCCTCCGCCAGCGCGAGGAGCCCGTGGGCCCCATCCGGCACCAGCGAGGTGGCGCGGCCGGCGAGCGCACGGGCCGAGCCGGAGTCCGACGGGGCGGTGACCAGCGACTGCTCGGCGAGCAGGTGCGCCAGGACGTCGTCCCCGCTGCCCTGCTCCTTCACCAGCAGCTCCTGGACCTCCACCGCCCGCGCCCAGTCGCGGCTCTCCTCGAGCAGCCTCCGGAACGCGACCAGCGCCTCGGCCTCGACCGGCGGGTCGGCGACCAGGGCCTCGAAGGTCTCCCGAGCCCGGTCCTGCATCCCGGCCCGGCGGTAGTCGAGCGCGAGCTCGAGCCGCGCCCGGCGCCGCACCTCGGGCTGGAGCTGGGGCTTGAGGAGCATGTTCTGTCCCAGCCGGATGGCCCAGGCCAGCTCACCCTTGCGCCGCATCAGCGCGGCCAGCGCGAAGTAGGTCTCGGTGGTGCCAGTGTTCAGCTGCGCTGCCCGCGACAGCTCGGCGATGGCCGCATCGGGCTCGTCCGAGAGCACGTAGCGCACCCCCGCCAGATATGCCCGGCTCGCGTCCTCGGTGCTCCGCTTGCGGGAGAGCGCCGCGAGCAGCGCCAGCACCGCCACCAACGCGGTGGCCGCGAGCACGGGAACGAGCAGTCCGGCGCCGTCCATTCCGGGGAGTCCTTCAGCGCCCGGAGAGCGCGGCCTCGAAGCGCGGCTGGAGCGCGTCCCAGGTCTGGCCGAGCGTCTCGATCATCACCTTGGCCGAAGCCACCACCGGCATGAAGTTGGTGTCCCCTCGCCACCGCGGGACGAGGTGCCAGTGCAGGTGGCCGTCGATGCCCGCGCCTGCGTCGCGGCCGATGTTCATCCCGAGATTCGCCCCGCCCGGCCGGTACACCTCCCCGACGATCTTCAGTGCGAGCTGGAGCAGGAGGCTCAGGTCATCCAGCTCCTCGCGGTCGAGCCCGCCGTAGTCTCCGGTGTGACGCTGCGGCACCACCATGAGGTGGCCGTTGTTGTAGGGGTACTTGTTGAGGATGGCGAAGCTGCGCGCGGTGCGGCCGAGGATGAGGTTCTTGCGGTCCGCCTCTCGCCCCGTCTCGGCGGGATAGCGGCAGAAGATGCACCCCTCCTCCCTGGGCGCGTCGATGAACTCGCGCCGCCAGGGAGCCCAGAGGTGGTCCATCAGGGCTGCCCCGCGCCGGGCGCCGGCATCAGCAGCTTCGGCCCCGGGGCGGACAGCACCTCGCCCATCCGGGTGGAGAGCGCGTGCACCAGCGACTGCGCCTCGTCGCCGAACATCGCCCGGAAGAGCGGACGGTCCTTGGTGGGGTACTCGATGCGTGGCTCGCCCCGCATGCCGGCCAGCTTCCCCGCCTCGCGCACCGCGTCCTGCAGTCCCCCGAGCTCATCCACCAGCTTCAGCTCCTTCGCCTTCCGGCCGGTGAAGACCCGACCGTCGGCGATCTTCCGCACCTCCTCCTCGGAGAGCTTCCGCGACTCGGCCACCGCGCCGATGAACTGGCCGTGCACGTCGTCCAGCATGGCCTGGAAGTACGAGCGCTCCTCCGAGCTCATCTCCCGGAACGGGCTGCCCGCGTCCTTGAGCTTCCCGGCGGTGATGGTGCGCATGTCGACGCCGGCCCACTTGAGGAGACCGGAGACGTTGGGGAACTCGGAGATGACCCCGATGCTCCCGGTGAGCGTCCCGGGGTTGGCGTAGATCTTCTCTCCACCCATCGCGATGTAGAAGCCGCCGGACGCGGCGACGGAGCCCATGCTGGCGAGCACGTGCTTCTTCGCCCGGAGCCGTTTCATCGCCTCGTAGATCTCCTGGGAGGGCCCCACCCCGCCGCCCGGGCTGTCGATGCGGACCACGATGGCGCGGATGCGCGGCTCCTCGGCGAACTCCCGCAATTCTCGAAGCGTCGTCTTCTCGTCGGCGATGACCCCGGCGACCTCGACGACTCCTACCCGGTCGCCGCCGGCGCGGGCCATGAGGTTCCCGCCCCGCCCGCCCTGGACGGCGATCCAGGCCAGGGCCATGAAGGCGAAGAGACAGAGGAAGAGGCCTCCGAAGACGAGGCCGAGGATCCAGGCGGCGCGGCGGTCCATTCTGCCGACCGCTTCTAGCCGATCCAGCCCCCGCCGAGCACCTCGTCACCTCGATAGAACACCGCAGCCTGTCCCGGGGTGACAGCGCGCACCGGCTCCGCGGTGCGCACGGTGATGCGCGCGCGATCGCCGGCGACGACCCGGGCGGAGGTGCCGGCGTGGCGGTGGCGGATCCGGACCTCCAGCGGCTGGTCGGGCGGGGGCGAACCCTGGACCCAGGACGGCTGCAGGACGGTGAACTCCGAGCGCTCGAGCCCGCTGGCCGGCCCGACGACCACCGCGCCCGCGCCGGCGTCGATGCGCTGGACGTAGAGCGGCTCGGCCGAGGCGACGCCCAGGCCCCGGCGCTGCCCCACGGTGAAGCGGTGAATTCCCGCGTGTCGCGCCAGGACCTGGCCCCGCCCGTCCACCACCGTGCCTGGTGGCTGCGGACCGGCGACGCGCTCGACGAAGCCGGCGTAGTCGCCATCCGGGACAAAGCAGATCTCCATGCTCTCCGGCTTCTCGCTGGTGGGCAGGCCGTGGCGCTGGGCGATGGCGCGGACCTCGGGCTTGCTGAGCCCGCCCACCGGGAACTCGAGCTGGGCGAGCGCCTCCTGGCCGAGGGTGAAGAGGAAGTAGCTCTGGTCCTTGGACCCGTCCGCGGCGCGGAGGAGCCGGTGGCCTCCGTCGGTCCGCTCGATGCGCGCGTAGTGACCGGTGGCCAGCCGCGCCCCGAGCGCACGGGCCCGGGCGAGGAGGAAGTCGAACTTCACGTCCCGGTTACAGGCCACGCAGGGAACCGGCGTCTTGCCGTCCAGGTACGACTGGACGAATGGCTGCACCACGCGGTGCTTGAAGAGCTCCTCGGCGTCGGCAACGTAGAACGGGATGCCGAGCCTGGCGGCGACGGCGCGGGCGTCGTCGATGTCGTCCGGGCTGCAGCAGCTGCCGCACCGCGCGGCGCCCTCGTAGGACCAGACGCGCAGGGTGATGCCCAGGACCTCGTGTCCCTGCTCGACCAGCAGCGCGGCGGCGGCCGACGAGTCGACCCCGCCGCTCATGGCGACCACCACGCGCATCGGAAGGTCTCCTGGTAACACAGGACAGCCATCGCGCGCCGGGCCGGGGTGGTGGCAGGCCCGAATGAGCGCTGTCCCGGGCGGTGAACGTCCCCACACTGCCGGACATGACCAGGCCCAGGAATCGGTGCTCGCCCCGGCGGGGCAGGGCTGCGGAAGGATCCGGTGGCCGTTCCTGGCGGCAGTCCGACCCCCTGGACTCCTACGACCCCGTTCGCGGCCGCTCTCGAAGAAGCCTCTCCAGCGCCTCCGGAGCGTTCAGCTCGGGCCGATCCAGGACGGCTTCGAGAAGGAACCGGGTGGCTTCGCCAACGGCCGGCGACGGGCCGACGCCCAGCGCCTTCATGATCGCAGCTCCGTTCAGCGCAAGGTCCTTCGCCGAGAGCGGCGGCCGGGCGGCGACGATGGCCGCGAGCCGTTCTCCGAGGGCACCGTCCGGATCGTCGCCCGTCGCTGCGGCGAGCGCCCGCCCGAGCTCCCATCGATCGGGCCCGAGACGGACGAGCCAGCGGCGCAGCTCGGCATCGGTCCACGCCGAGGCCTCGGCCTGGAGCGGGTGCTCGAGGAGCGCCCGCACCGTCTCCACGACCTTCCCCGGAAGCCGCAGCCGGTCCAGCGCGCTCTCCGACTCCTGCACGCCCACCAGCAGCGCTGCCAGCCGCACCTCGAGCACCGGCGCCGCGCGACCGACCCGTTCGTTCCGCTCGCCGTCGTCGGCCATGAACAGCTCCGGCAAGAGGCGCTCCATGAGCCCCGTCCGCCGGAGCAGCTCGAGCCCGCGCACCGCTGCCGGGGCGAGCAGCAGCTTCAGGAACTCGTCCCGCCGCCGCTCGAGGGCGACCTTGTCGAACACCGCGAGCGCGCCGGGAATTGCCGCCTCGGTCTCGCCCTCGAGCTCGAAGTCCAGCACCGTGGCGAACCGCACCGCACGCAGCGGCCGCAGCCCGTCCTCCCCGAAGCGCTCGGCAGCGACGCCGACGCAGCGCACGCGCCTGCCCGCGAGGTCCTCCTGCCCGCCGAACGGGTCCCGGAACCGGCGACCCACGGGGTCGAAGGCCAGCGCGTTGATGGTGAAATCCCGCCGCGCGAGGTCCTCGACCAGGTCCCGCCGGAACTCCACCGTGCCGGGCCGCCGCCCGTCGACATAGGCGCTCTCCACCCGGAAGGTCGTCACCTCCACGTGTCCCTCGGGCACCAGCACCGTCACCGTCCCGTGCGCGATGCCGGTGGGGACCACCCGCCGGAAGAGCTTCATCACCTCCTGGGGCAGCGCCTGGGTCGCGATGTCCCAGTCCTTCGGATGCTGGCCCCGGAGCAGGTCCCGCACCCCTCCCCCGACCAGCCAGGCCTCGTGCCCCGCCGACTGAAGGCGCTCGACCAGCGCCCGCACCCCCGCGGGGATGACCGCCTGCGCCAGGGCATCGGGAAGAGGCTGCATCGCCGCGCCAGCCTGCCACGATGGACGCGGACGCGCCGTCCACGGTCGAGTCCGGAGCATCGGCGGCGCCTCGCCCGCCGCCCGACCGAGGGGTGAGCGCTAGAGCTTGTAGGCGACGCCGACCATGGCGTTGAGCCCGAAGTCCGTCCCCCCGTTGATGTAGAAGATGGGCCCGGCGCCGAGGTCAGCCACCAGCGCGAGCCGCGGGTTGAACCGGTACTCGGTGCCCACCCCGAACATCAGCGGGACCACCGTTCCCCCGTAGTCGCCGAGGACGAAGGTCAGGGGCACCGAGAACCGCGCATTCAGCAGGAAGCCGGGCTGAACGGGGAACCCCGCCTCGAGCGCGACCGGGAGTGTGAGAGAGGTCGTCGTCCCGTAGTAGCCCGGGCCGTAGCTCGAGCTGTAGTCCGGGACCGTGACCTGGGCCGGCGTCCGCGCACGGAGCGCCGGCGGCGGACCGGACGGAACGGGCGCGAGCGCGCTCGCCCCGGAGTCCCCGAAGAAGAACGCCATGAACCCCGGCTCGAAACGGGCCGAGAAGATCACCTTCCCGGCGTCGAACACGTGCACCCTGATGATGCCCTGGAACTTGATCCCCGGACCCTTGGCGCGGGTGTCCCCGAGGAAGCTCCAATCGAACTCGAACCTGCCCCCGAGGTCGAGGAAGGGCTTGATGCCGACCATGTACTCGGTCTGGATGCCCGGCCAGCCGGCCTGGCCGGCCACCGCGCTCTGGCCCTCGCCCATCGTCTGACCGGACCGCATGCTCCAGTCCGCCCCACCACCGGTCGGCGTCGGCGCGGTCGCCGCGGCCTCCGTCGGACTCTGCGCCTCGGGAGCGGGGGGACTCTGCGACTGGGCCAGGCTCACCGCGGACAGACAGCACACCAGCGCGACGCTCGCGCGGACCATGCTCGGACCTCCCGGGTTTCGGACTCCGGGTTCAGAGACGCGGGTGGCCGGGGAGAATACTCACCGGCCGACCGAGGCAGCTAGCGCGAGCTGCCCTTGCTGCCGCCGGAGTCGACCACCTTGCCGGTCCCGTTGAGCCGGGCGATGAGCCCGTCCATCCCTTCCTTCTTGATGATGCGGTTGAAGCTGGACCGGTAGTTTTCCACCGTGGAGACGTCGTCCACGACGATGTCCTCGATCCGCCAGGTCCCGTTCTCCCGGCGCATCCGGTAGTCGACGTGCGTCGGCTCGCCCTTCACCGTCACCTCGGTGGGGACGATGGTGTCCTCGTCCTCTTTCCTCTCGGGGAAGTACTTCACCTCGGTGGAACGGTACTGATCGAGCTGCTCCCCGGTCGCCTTGCGGAACCGGCCCACGAAGGCATCGAGGAACTGCTTGCGCTTCGCCGGGGGCGTCTGGTTCCAGGTGTCGCCCAGCGCCGCCTTGGCCATCCCCTCCAGGTCCACCGCCTTGGTGACGATGGCCTCGAGCTTCTTGCGCTGCGCAGGTGTGGGTTCGGTCCCCGGCTCGGGAAGGGCGGCCCGGATCTCCGCGTCGCGCGCCTTCAGCGCCTCGGTGGCGGTCTCCGCCTGGGCGGTGGTGGCGAGCAGCAGGGAAAGGACGAGGGCGCGCACGGTGGTCTATCGGTCTCCGAAAGAAGGTAGTGAACTTCGGGGCGAGGGCCCCCGCCGTCCAGTCCGACGTCTGGGAGGCAAAGGAAATGCAACGAGGGTGGGACCGGAGGAATGGATCTCTCCAAGTATCCCGCTCCGAGCCGGGTTGCACGGGCACAATCGCCCGGGCGCGGTCCGGCGTGCAGCTAGGGCTGGTCCTCGTCGCAGTCCGAGCCGGGCTTCACACAGGCGCAGCGGCAGTCCATGAACGTCAGCGCCGCCAGCACGCCAGCGATTCCGAAGCAAACACCGACCCACACGGTGTGTGAAGCGACGCCGCCGAGCACACCGGCCACACCACCTGAACCGAGAACCTGCAAGCTCTTCAGGACGAATCCCGTCGGATGCAGCTTCTGTCCGGGCTCCGGCCTCTGAGCTGCTTCTGCAGCCACCGTCGTCCTCCCCGTCCTTCCGGGCCCGCGTCTGGGCCTCAACCCGGGGTTCTGGCGGATGTTATGCCCGGCCCGAAACCCGGTCCAACCGCACAGCGCCCGACATCAGCTGGGCATGCGAAGCACGTGCCGCAAGAGGGTGCCACAGATGCGAGACCCGATCGTCGGTGTGACAACGGTCCAGGCCAGGATCCAGGCCGTTGGCAACTCCTGACGCGTCGCATGGCCCGGAGGGCTGCGTCACGGCCCGCGCACGGATTGCCACCGGGGCTACGCGGCTGGACCCTGCTCAGTACCCCTGGATGTAGGACTGCATCTGCTCGATCAGGTACTGCTTGTCCGACAGCATCATCTGCATCACGTCCCGCATCGAGATGAGCCCGCTGGCCGCCCCCTCGTCACCCACCAGCAGGTGCCGCGTCTCGTGCTTCTTCATGAGCGTCGCGCACTCGACCTCGTTCAGGTCCGGGCCCACCACCGGAACATCGCGACGCATCGCCTCGAGGATAGGCGTCTGGCAGTCGAGCCCCCGCGAGAGGATGCGGGTCACCAGGTCTCGCTCGGTGATGAGGCCGACGATGCGCCCGCCCTGCTTCACCGCGACCGCGCCGATGTGTCTCCCCGACATCAGCTCGGCCGCCTCGCGGCAGGTGGCGTCTGCGTCGAGCCCGAGCACGTCCCGGACCACGTAACTGCTGATGCTGGCCATGGCGGAGTCCTCCTGTCGTCCTCGTCCCGCAATTACGCCTTTCCGTGCCGAGGCGCACGCCGCGGGAGGGCGAAAGGCCGATGGGGGAAAGGGGCCGGCGCGGCGCTGCCAGTTCACGCTCGACAGGCGGCGGACGACTTCCGGGCCCACCGTGCCGATGGAGCGCGCCACGGCATGCCGCCGTCGCTCGACTGGTCGGAGCCCCGAGCGACTCCGCGATGAGGGCGCGCTCGAGCGGCTGAGGTGAGGGCTGGGTGGCGCGGGGGGCGTCGGAGACGACCCCTTGCCGGGGAATGACCCGGGGGTTGCTCCGGCTCAGCTCCAGCGCATCGACAGCGAGCGCTGCCCGTCGCGCTCGACCAGCTCCCACCGCGCCCGCGGAGCACCGGCGGCACGACGGCTCCGGGACGACGCCGACACGACGGACAGCCCGACGCGCGGGGCCTCTCGCGAACGGGAGGCTGCACGGGCGCGCCCCTCGAGGACCGCGGCCACTGCCACGAAGGACACCGCGAGGAGGATGGCACCAGGGCCAGCGCGCGCGACGAGAAGCGCGGGCGTGGCGAGCAGCGCAGAAGCGACGGCGACTCCCCCGGTCCGTACATCGGAGGCGTTCGACACGAGGGCGGAGAACAGATTCACGGCGGCTCCTTTGTGTGACCGTCATGTGGCGATCACGTGCCTTGAACGTTGCATCCATCGAGCCATGGTCTTGGATCTAGTCAAATCAATCAGTTGCCCCTGACATCCGTGTCATTCGTGTTGCGTCCGAGGAGACGTCCGATGCGTGCTCCGCAGCTCTCCGGGTGTGACAAGAAGCGCTCGATGGACACACGTGCGATTGACGTCCTGCTCTATGGCGCGGGCGGCTTCACCGGCCGGCTGGCGGTCGCCGAGTTCGCCCGGCATGCTCCGCCAGGCCTCCGCTGGGCGCTGGCGGGCCGCCACCGCGGGAAGCTCGAGGCAGCGCGTGACGCGGCGGACGGACCGGGGCGGCCGGCCGAGATTCTCGAGGCGGACAGCGCTCGCCCGGAGACGGTCGACACAGCCGTTTCTCGTGCGCGGGTGGTACTCACCACCGCGGGGCCCTTCGCGGCGTACGGAAACCCGGTGGTGGACGCCTGCGTGCGGTACCGGGCGCACTACGTCGACATCACCGGCGAGACCCCCTGGGTCGCGGACCTCATCGAGCGCCACCACGCACAGGCGGCGGCGGACGGCACCCGCATCATCCCCTTCTGCGGGTTCGACTCGGTGCCGAGCGACCTCGGCACCCTGCTGGTCGTGGAGCACCTCCGGAGCCGGGGGACGGGCTGCGGCGAGGTGGTGGCGGCGTTCCGGCTTCGTGGGGGGCTGAACGGCGGAACCGCGGCGACGGCGGTGCAGCTCTTCGAGAGCGGACAGGCGCGCCGGTCCGGGCACCCGTTCCTCCTCGACGGCGCGGGACGCCGGCGGCTGACCCCCGAGGAGTTCCTCCGCGAGCGCGACCCGAGGGGCGTCCGCTGGAACTCCGACCTGCGGCGCTGGCTCGCCCCGTTCGTGATGGCGATGGTGAACACCAGGGTGGTTCGCCGGAGCGCGATGCTCTCCGCCGAAGCCGGCACCCCATACGGCGCCCACTTCGCGTACCGCGAATTCATGGCGGCGAGGAGCCGAACGCAGGCCACGGTGGTCGCGGTCGGGATCGCCGGGGCGCAGCTCGCGCTCGCCTCACCGCTCCGGACGGTGCTCAAGAAGATGTTGCCGGCGCCGGGCACCGGCCCGTCGGAAGAGGTGCGCCGGAGCGGATGGTTCCGGGTGGACCTGGTGGCCACGGGCGAGGACGGACGCCGAGCCTTCGGTCTGGTGAAGGACCAGGGGGACCCGGGGAACACGGTCACGGTGAAGTGCCTGTGCGAGGCAGCCCTGGCGCTGGCGGTGGACGGGGCGAGGCTGCCCGGTGGGCCGGCGTGGGGGGGTGTCCTCACGCCGGCCACCGGTCTGGGTCAGGTGCTGGTGGAGCGCCTCCGGTCGCGGGGGATGACGCTCGAGGCGGGGGATGCCCCTCTCGACGGGTCCACGGCGGGTTGAGCGCTACCGGCAGTAGGTCTTCCCTCCGAGGGATCCCGAGCAGGTTTGCCCGGTCGGGCAGTCGCTGTTCGTCGTGCAGGTCTTCGCGCAGCGGAGGTGACTGATGCAAAGGAAACCCTTCGGGCACGGGTCCTCGGCGTCGCAGACGATGTGCGCCGCGGGCTGGTGCGAGGCGAGGTCGACCGCCGGAGTCGCCGCCCCGTCCATCGAGCCTCCGCCGCAGGCGACTCCGAGCACCAGGAACGCGAGCACTCCCACACCGCGCAAGAGACGGGTCATCGGGATCCCTCCTCGGGGAGCGCCACCGGAACGATGGCGTCGGCGGATGACGCCCGAGAGCCGGGCGGATGACAAGGGAGTGGAAATCGACACGCCACCGGGTGTCGAGGCCGCCAGACCGAGCGCAGCCAGCCGGCGCGCCCATGCAGCAAGTGTCGGCCCTCGCGCGTCGGCTTCGGCAGCGAGCTGTCGCGACTTCGGGGCGGACCGTCCTCGCGACGAGGAGCACCGCTCGCTCCGTGCCAGGGTCAGGGTGCGCGGCCCACTTCCCTCCCCGCCGACACCCGGGGTATTGGAGGCGCTCCGGCCCCGTAGCTCAGTTGGATAGAGCGAGCGTTTCCTAAACGCTAGGTCACAGGTTCGATCCCTGTCGGGGTCATTCGCAGGCACGTCCCCGCAGTCACTGGCAGCGAGCGCCTCCTCTGCTCACGACGAGAGCGCCTTCCGTGCGGTTTGTCCCCGCTCTGGGGACATACGTGGGGACACGGCCCGAGCGAAGGACATCCGGCTGACCTCCCGGGGGTCGAGGCGATGGTCGCAGCACGCCGAAACTGCTCGGGTTTCCCGCGCCGGTGGGGGTGGCCCAGCCGCTATCTCCGAAGCGAACCTGCCGCCGCCGTGCCGCGAGCTCCAGGCTTCCGCGTCAGAAGGAGACGATCATGCGTACGCAATGGAGGTCCGGGGTAGCCCTGGCGGCCGTTCTGGTGCTGGGAGGATGTGGCGGTGGCGGTGGGGGAACGGGTCAGCCCGACGCCGGCAACACTCCCGTCTGCACGATCAGCGGAGTCTCGTTGACCGGTTCGGCGCCGAGCGTCGCTCCGAGCCAGGCGGTGAACCTGACCGCGACGGTCACCCAGGGAGCGGGTTCGTCGGGGTGCAACGGCGGGGTGGTCTGGAACGTGAACCCCAGCACCACGCCGCTCAACATCTCCGGCCTCACGGCGACGTTCACCACGGCAGTCCCGGGCGCCTACACGATCAACGTCACAAGCAAGGACGACACGACCAAGTCCGCATCGTTCCAGCTCACGGTCCGTGCCCCCGCCACCTGCGGAACTCCCAACGGCACCGTGGTGACCCACACGGGCAACATCACCGCCGACGAGAGCTGGGCCGGGAACGGGGTCACCCACTCCGTCACCTCGAGCGTCCGGATCAAGGCTCCGGCGACCGTCACCATCCAGGCCTGCGCCATCGTCTCCCTCGCCCAGACCGCGGAGATCGGCGTGGAAGGAGACCCCACCGGGGGCCGGCCAGCGAGGCTGGTGGCGGCGGGGACCGACGACCAGACCGGCTTCGTCAGCTTCCTGCCCGCGGTGACGGGTCAGTTCTGGGGCACGCTGCGCGGATACAACGAGCAGTCCTTCATCGAGCTGCACCACGCGGGCCTGGTCGGAGCCGGAGCCGGTCTGGTGGGGTACCGGAACTCGGCCATCGTGATGGAAGGGCCGGGCCTGAACGCACCTGGGCCGCTGCCACTCCTCACGGTCGACCACGTGGCAATCGATCACCCCCGCGGGGGCGGAGTCTACCTGGATGGGATGGCCGCCTTCACCGCGGGCTCGACCTGGCTCGGGATCGGGGGGGCGCAGGACTACCCGCTCTCGCTCTTCATCATGGCCGCGGGGAGCATCCCCCAGATGACGGTGCAGGACGACCCGGCCCAGGCAACCCACTTTCACGAGGCGTGGATCAACCCCTCGCGCCCGAACGTCATCGCCGACACGACGATCAACGGGAACATCCCGCTGTACCTCGAGGCCTCGGTCAACGTCGTGCAGACAGGGAGCGTCATCACCCCGCTCGGAGTGACGCTCACCGTCCTGCCCGGTGCCGAGCTGCGCTTCAAGCCGGGTGCCAATCTCCGGATGATGTTCGGCGGGAGGGGAAACACCTCCGGCAACGCCGTCGGCCGTCTGATCGCGCTGGGCACTGCGACGTCCCCCATCCGCTTCACCTCGGCGGCGGCGGTTCCGGCTGCGGGAGACTGGGCAGGGGTCCAGCTGCCTACCGCGCCCGGCTCTCAGATGGCGTTCAACATCATCGAGTACGCCGGCGGCTTCAGCGGGGTGGTCTCTAACAACTGCCGGCCATCCGGCTCGGCTGACAACGCAGCCCTGATCGTCGGCGGCCCGGACTTCACCCCGTCGGGTAGCATGATCGTGAGCAGCATCATCCAGTTCAGCGCCGGCCATGGCATCGACGCGACGTGGGAGGCAGGCACGCCGAACGATCCGAACCTCGCCGACTCGGCGAACTTCAACGTCTTCACCGCCATCGGCGGCTGCAAGCAAACCTTCAACGCGCTCGTCCCGGGGGTCGGTTCCTGCCCGACCGGCGGCGGCTGCACCGAGCAGTAGCCGTCGACTGGAACTCCGCCCGCGACCTCCGCGCCTCTCAGGCGACCGTCCGGGCGGAGATGCTGGTGAGAGCCGGTGCAAGAGCGGCCCCCCTTGCCGCGGACGATGAGGAGGCGATCGGTCGCGAGGTCTCGGCCAGCCTCTCCCGCTGCGCCCATGCCAGCATGACGCTCGGGTCGGTGAACTTTCCCCAGGTGGACCTCGGACGCCGGACACCTGGCGGCTGATCAACGTCCACCAGAACGTGCCCGGCGTGCTGCGCGACCTGGAGGTGGACCTCGTGGAGCACGTGCATCTGGAGAACAACATCCTGTTCCCGCGGGCGCTCGCCGGCTGAGAGACTAGCGCCCCCGGAAAGGCTTCACGGTCTGCGCGCCGGCGCTCGCGAGGGAAGACGCGCTCGCCCGCCCTCGAGGGCCGGCCCGGAGCTCAACGCCGGACCGTGAGCTCGCCGTCGTCCCCGAGGACCGACGCGCATGACCGACCGTCTGCGCGAAGAGCACCCGCTGCCTCCTCCCGAGCCCCAGCGCACGGGCGAGCGCGCTCCGCTGACAGTTGTGGAACCAGGCGGCCAGGCCGGTCGCGGCCGCGAACAGGTAGACGTTGGCTGCGATCATCCCGGTGTCCACGAAGTAGTACGAGCGCTGGACCGCGGGGTCGTGGAGACCGGGCTCCTCGAATCCCGAGGTGTGCTCCAGACGGTCGAGGTCGACCACGAAGACCAGACGCACCGGAGCCGTGGCGCC
>Ga0335069_10001284_pt1 | contig 40570 bp, 38 predicted proteins | sample Lox_Sample_11_FD_206714 | JGI IMG/M metagenome (GOLD analysis project Ga0335069, IMG submission 206714) | Soil microbial communities from Loxahatchee National Wildlife Refuge, Florida, United States - Lox_Sample_1.1 | ecosystem: Environmental > Terrestrial > Soil > Wetlands | place: USA...
TTCAAAGGCAAGGTTCTGCACCGTGAGTGCATCGCCGCGCGCAGAGTCGAAACCAACCGCGGCCTGCGCAAGCACTGTCAGATTGCGCAATTCGTCGGCGGATCGCGCTTGCCACTGAGCCGGCGCCGTTGCTGAAGCGGGCTTGACCAGCCTGTCGTTGACGACAATCGCAGCCGTGAGCCTGTGCACCTTGCCGGGGTTCTCGACTACGTGCCGCACTGTTTTCGAGACCCCATAGGTCCCCGACTCCGTCTTTGCAGTCTGGGGCAATGTCGTCGGTCGCGGATACACGGGAAGAGACTGGGCATTAGGAGCATTCGACGCGACACCCGGCACGCCGGTCGCGACCGGCTCCGACCCGGTCGTTTGCTCCGTTCTCTGCATCGACAGCGTCACCGATTGCGCCGGATCATAGATTTCCCGCGTTTCCTCGGCCGAGGAAGAGTCATAGTCGAGCGTTACAGAGGCACGCACGTTGCCCGGGCCTGTAACAGGCTCGAGCGTCGAAATGAGTTTTTCTTCAAGCGCCTGCTCCGCGCTCAACTGCAGGGCAGCCGGAGTCTTTGGGCCCAGCGGAAGATGGCCCGCAGCGTCTACGAGGACCACGCGGGCAGGAGCAAGGCCATCCACCGCAGAGGCCACGAGATTACGGATTGCATCGGCCTCACCATCGGCGAGCGTTCCACGCCGGAGCTTCAGCACGACCGATGCTTTGGCAGGCCGCTCTTCTTCGCGAAAAAGCGAATCATGCGCGAGCACCAGGTGAATGCGCGCCGATTCAACATCAGAGAGAGAGCCGACGGTGTGCTCCAGTTCGCCTTCGAGAGCGCGTTGGTAATTCACGCGCTCGTCGAACTCTGAGCCGATCCAGTTGGGCTTGTCGAAGATCTCAAATCCCATGCGCCCGCTCTTCAAGGTGCCGCGCGCCGCTGTCGCCAGCCTTGCCTTGTCGATCTGCGCCGCGGGGACGCGAATCGCTGTGCCATTGTCGGCCACGTCAAATGGAATCTGCGCCTGGGTCAGGATCAGCCCCGTCTGCCGTGCGTCGTCGGGATCGAGGCCCGCGCACAGTGTGCACCATTCGGTGCGCAGCCCGAACCACAGAGTCACGGCGAAAAGGGCGCCAAGCAAAAGAGCGGCTGCGGCGGACCATTTCCTCTGCACAGCAGTCATCGACGCCCACTGGAGGCGCGTGCGAGACCAGATCGCAGAGGCACCGGAGGCAATCTGGGCACTCGTGCCCGTTGTTCTTCGGTCCAGTTGTGTTCCTGGAGATGTCATGCCTAACGATTCCCGCCGTCCCTGTCGCAGCTATCTTCCTGAATCGTGCCCGCGAATTGCTGTTCCGAGACGATGATTTAAAACTGCATCGCCATCACGCTCTGATAGGCCTGTACAGCCTTGTTCCGCACCGCCAAGGCAAGTTCAAAGGCCATGCTCGCCTTTTCGGCGGCGATCATTGCTTGATGCACGTCTACTCCGCTGCCTGTGATCAGACCGTCCACAGCAACACGCGCCTGGTTCTCCAGTCGGTCGATCTGTCCGACCGCATCCGTTAGAAGATCGCTGAACGGTGCCTTGGCGGTCGCGGAATCCATCCTTCCCGGGTCGAGTACCTTGAAGCCTTTGAGAGGCAAATCGATTCCCGCCACGCCGGGGGCCGCGATTCCAGCGATCTCCGCAACCATGTTCATCGCCGATAACATCAAATCCTCCCTCTTTCTTTGCCCGCCATGCCGCCGGCGTCGCTCGACTAGGACTTCGCGATATCCAGCGCCGAGGCGATCATGGCTTTCTCAGCCTGTACAGCAGAGCTGTTCAATCCGTATGCACGCGTCGCACCCATCAGGTCCACCATCTCTATAAGTGGATTAATGTCGGGATAGGCGACAAAGCCATCGGGTCCGGCATCGGGATGGCCAGGATCGTATCGCTTCAGTGGAGGCGCGGTGTCCTCGACCACTTGCGCGATACGTACGCCCGGGCCCGCCGCGCCTCCGGTGAGCGAGACCGGCCGAGGCAATGGGATGCTGCTCGCCGCCATGGCGGGCTCAGCCCCATCGGCGAAGGTGTTCAGGAAGTCGGCATCCCCCTGGTTGGCTGCGAAGACCACGTGCTGACGCCGGTATGGACCGCCGGATGCGGTGCGTGTCGTCTCCGCGTTCGCCATGTTTGCGGCCACCACCTCGGCGCGCATCCTTTCCGCCTGCATGGCCGAGCCCGAGGTTTCCATCAATCCAAAGAGATTCATCTGCACACCCTCCACGTTGCATTCTGCTGCTGCCGGTTACTTGTCGGCATGAATCGCATCGAGCACACGCTGGCTTTCGAGACGCATCAGTGCCACGCCGGTCTTGAACTTCAATTGTTCTTCAGCGAGTTGGAGCCCTTCACGATCCATAGAAACGTTGTTGCCATCCGGCCTTGCAATCAGTCCATCAACCGCGCGAAGGTGTGCAGGCTGCGCGGTTGCTCCAGCGTCCATCCGCGCCATAGCGTCTCGCATCTCTGTTCCAAAATCCATCCCAAGCGTTCGGTATCCCGGCGTATCGATGTTGGCCATGTTGGACGCTGTGAGCTTCGTGTCGCTGACGGTGAGATCCAGGAATCGCTCAAGCTGATCGAAGAGCCTGGTTTCGACTTGGGGACTCATTTCACTCGCTCCTCTCATTTCCCTGCTCGGCATCAATACGTCGTCATGCCGAAGTCAATTTCGTCGGCAGTGATTACCGGTTCGTCCCCAGCCAGAATGACCGCTCGTTCGAGCACATGCTCCAGTTCGCGCACGTTACCTGGCCAAACATGTGCATCCAGTTTTGCCTGCGCGCCGGCGTCGATCCGTTTGGCCGGCTGCTCGCGCCCCATTCTCTCGAGGAAATGGTCGACCAGCAGCGGGAGATCCTCGGTGTGTTCCGCAAGCGCCGGTGTGCGGATCAGAAACACCGCAAGGCGGTAATAGAGATCGGCTCGAAACTGGCCGTTCTGTGCATGGTTTGAGAGCGGTTGGTGCGTCGCCGCCAGAATGCGCACATTCACTTTGACGGTCTCGTTGTCGCCGATGCGCTGCAACTCTCCGCTCTCGACAAAACGAAGCAGTTTGGATTGAAGCGACAGCGGCATCTCGCCGATCTCATCAAGAAAGAGGGTTCCGCCATCAGCGGCCTCGATGCGTCCTGTGCGCCCCTTGACCGCGCCAGTGAAAGCCCCCCGAGTGTGGCCAAAGAGTTCGGCCTCCAGCAGAGCTTCGGGAATGGCGGCGCAGTTGATGGCCACGAACGGCTTGCGGCTGCGCGGCGAGAGACGATGAAGCCCCTTCGCAACAAGTTCCTTTCCCGAGCCGGTGGGGCCCTCGATGAAGACCGGTGTGGAACGGGGCGCAACCAGTCGGATACGCCGACTTAGCTCGAGCATGCAATCCGCTCCACCGATCAGTTCAGGAAGGCGCTCACCTGGGTTCAGGGGAGAGCCGGAGTTGCCGGTGCGAAGCGGCAGGCTGGGCAAGGGTCGGAGAGGCCGAGACATCGGCAGAGGATACTGCGTCGACTTGCCCCTCTCCGCCAGTTCCGGGGCAGTGTTCCATGCCGGTGCATCCGTCTCATCGGCCTGACGCAACGCAAGAAGGAGCTCCTGCCGATGAGGACCCCGCGGGCTCACGTGGTTCGAGGAGCCGTCAGCGGTCACAACATCCGAGGCTGGAAATGCGGCGCGGAAGTCCCTGACAAATTCCTCAAGATCGAGATCAGGCAGCCACGAGTCGACGATCACTGCCTCAGGTGCGGCGATGTCCGCCTCAGCCCACGCCTGGGCCCCACCGCCTACCTCGCGTACCAGCCAGCGAAGTCCCGTGAGAACGTGGCTCACTCGCTGTCGAAAGCATGGATCGGCGCTTGTGACCAGCGCGGTTCGCGAACGCGTACGCACGGGACCTGAAGGAACCGGAACCGGATTGGCTTGTATCATGTCTCTCCTCTGAGCCGAGTTGGCATCCGCTCTCTTCTCATCTCTTCTCACTGCACCCGGATAGAGCCCTGGCTTTCGCGAAGGCACGGGCCAGGCAATGATCGGCCGGCAATCCCTTCGTCGAAGGGGATCATGTAGCCCTGGCCGCGAACCGTTCGGATGAGGCTGCCCGGGGGGATGTCTTGAAGTTTGCGCCGGAGGTAATTCACGTAGACATCCACGATGTTTGTGGTCTGGGCAGAGTCAATGTTCCAGACCGTGTCCAGCAACTCCGAGCGCGAAACGGCCTGGCCCCGATTCAGCATTAAATGCTCGAGGAGCAAGAACTCCCTGTTGGTCAGCGGGACAGGGTTTCCGCCGCGCCGGGCGACGTGATCAATCCTGTCGAGCTCGAGGTCTCCCGCCCGGAGCGAAAGCCGGACCTCGCGCTTTCGCCGAAGCAGGGCGCGGACACGCGCTCGAAGCTCCTGCAGGCTGAAGGGCTTCAGGATAAAGTCGTCGGCGCCCCGATCGAGGCAGCGAACGCGGACCTCGACTTCATGCCGGGCTGTGAGCACAAGTATCGGGAGATCGGCGTCTGCCTTTCGCAGCTCGTCAATCACTTGCTCCCCGTCTTTAACTGGCAGGCTGAGATCGAGGATCGTCAGATCGGGCGACCTGTCCCGAAACGCTTCCACAGCGGATGCTCCGTCGCCCGCCACGTACACGATGTGGGCGTCGGCTTCAAAGGCTCGCTTGAGAAACAGCGCCAGTGCGCTTTCGTCTTCAGCGATCAACAACCTCATCTCTCTCCTTATCCCAAGTCCTGATCGGGAGTTCACTGTGCGGGCGAGTGATTTTGAGGTCTGCCGGCCCGGCACTCCTCCACGTTCGCCTGAGGTCGACAGGAACTCAAGGCTGGAATGGAGCAAAGGTGGTGCCCAGGGACCAAAGAGGGCCACGGATTTGGAGTGTCCCGGAACGGGAAGGCCGAACATGGACGCGTGACGGCGGATACGTTGGGACCAAGAACCAGGAGAAAAAGTCGGCGCAGCAGATGACGGGGTCGAAGCAAGTCCTCAGAGATTCTCCGGCCGAGCGGAGTCTAAATGGGAGGGTTGGGCTTCCAGGGGAACTCATCGGCTCAAAGCGGCGGGTGTTTAGATTTGGGGCTCCTCGGAGAAAATCAGGCAAAAATCTCTTGCCATGATTCGCTTTTTGTTCGCTATAATCCGCGCATGGCTGTTACGCGAAGACAAAAAGAGATTCTCGATTTTCTTGAGTCATTCGTCGCTCGCAATGGTTACTCCCCATCTTTCGAGGAGATTGCCAGGGGCATGGGCTTGAAGAGTCTGGCCACCGTTCATAAGCACATCACCAATCTCGAGAAGAAGGGCATGCTCGACCGGGTTCATAACCGGAGCCGGTCGATCGACGTTGTGGCGCCGGGCACACGGACTCGCACCAGCGACAAGCTTCCCCTTGTCGGGAGAATTGCCGCGGGCCTGCCGGTGGAGACTTCAGAGAACCCCGAAAGCATTTCCCTGCACGACGTCGTGGGAAATCGTGACGTTTTTGCCCTCGAAGTTCGAGGCGACTCTATGAGGGACGAACATATCATCAACGGGGATTACGTACTGGTGGAGCGGACTCGGACGGCCCGACAGGGAGAGATCGTCGTTGCCCTCGTTCACGGCTCTGAGACAACGTTGAAGCGGTTCTATTCCGAGGGTCAATTGGTCAGACTGCAGCCGGCCAACATCGAGATGGAGCCTATCTATGTGCCGGCCTCCCAGGTTGCCATCCAGGGAAGGGTGCTCGGAGTATTGCGGAAGTACAGGTAGGCGCGATCGTATTTCGAATGCAGAAAAGGCCCGGCTATCAAGCCAGGCCTTCAGTTTGAGCACATTCGGCAGAGTCTAGGCCAGCAAACGCTCGACTTTCTCTTCGATCACGTTCTGCGGCACGTAGCCGACAACCTGATCCGCAACCTTGCCCCCCTTGAAGAAGAGCAGTGCGGGGATGCCCCGGATTCCATATCGCGACGGAGTCGCCGCGTTCTGATCCACGTCCACCTTTGCCACTTTCAACTTTCCTGCGTAATTCTTTGCCACGCCATCGACGATCGGTGCGATTGCTTTGCAAGGCCCGCACCAGACTGCCCAAAAATCGACCAGAACCGGCTGCTCGCTCTTCAGCACTTCCTGTTCGAATGTTGCATCGTTCACTTCAAGAATTCCCAATCCCGCCATGTCTCTCCTTGCGGCGCCTCCCTATTCTGGCAACCGTGCCACTATAGGATGCTTCAAGAGGGGTCATGGTCGCAATTCGCGAGCCCTGGCATATGTCGTCTGCGACCCTCCCGCGGCCAAGGTTGATTTCCTGGCCATTTCGGGGGCGAAGCAGTTCAAACGGTTTAATAGCGGCAAAGAGAAGCGCCCGGATCCTAGAGAGGATCACGGGCGCTAGAGCAGCCCTCCCCCAGAACTGCCCACGCAGCGAATTTAGGGGCTCTTTTCCTTAAAGGCAAGGAAACTTAGGTAATCCGCCGGGTAATCGACAAAAAGTGATTAATTATTTAGCAATAGACGCAATTATAGGTTAACTACCTTGCATACAGATCATGGAAATCACATCCTCGGTCGTGCCCTCGATTTGGCAACGGGAAACTCAGCCCAGTTCGAGAGAGAATGTCAGCTTTGCACCGGTTTCTTCGAATCGGCAAGGGAGAAATTCAGGATCGGGCAACCCGTTCAATTTCAACCGCATTGCAGACGTTGCACATTCGAGCTCGGATTCTCCGCCAACAATCACAAGTACCCCCGGACCGGCGCCGCTCAGCGCTACACCCAGGATTCCGCGAGCGCCGGCGAGCGGCAGCAATCTGGGCAGCATCGGGCAGATTGGAGTGCGAAAAGGCTGGTGAATCCGGTCTCTCATCGCCGCCTGCAAAAGATCGCCTCGGCCCTGCGAAAATGCCAGGCCGAGCAGAGAAACGGACTGGATATTCACAACCGCATCTGCTCTCGAATAGCTATCAGGGAGTACTGCCCTTGCCTTGCTGGTTGCAAGTGAATCGGGGGGAAGGACGAGGATCGCGCGCCACTCGGCTGGTGGTTCAACCTGCGCGAGGTGTACCTTGCGGCCTTCACTTGCCGCAGCGACGAATCCGCCGAGCCAGCAAGCTGCAGCATTGTCAGGATGCCCCTCCAGGAAGCAGGCTTCCTCAAGGATGCGGTCTGCACTCCAGCCAAGCTGGCCAAAGTACACCGCAAGGGCGATCCCCGCCAGTCTTCCAGCAGCCGATGAGCCGCATCCCATGCCCAGTGGAATCTCGTTATGCATGCGAATCGCGAGGGGAGCGGCAGGCTTGCCGCTTTCCGCAAGCAGTTTCTTGTAGACGCCAAGGATCAGGTTGTCATCCATTTCCCTGCACAGATAGGCATCGCGTCCGCTCGCGTTAATCGAGAACTCGGCAGCAGGCTCAGCTTCAACTTCCAGAAAGAAATTGAGAGCTACCGCTGCAGCGTCGAATCCTGAGCCGAGATTAGCGGATGTAGCAGGAAACCGCATGCGGAATCGCGGGGGCTTCTGTTGTGAGGCCGGGTTCATTGGGTACTTGCCTTCAGAACTTCAAGAACTGCTTCGGGAGAAGCATCAACGGCAACGGCATTACGGCGAAGAGCCTCGATCTCGCGTTCGTGACCGGCAGACTCCTGCTCCGTAAAAAGCGAGCCGCTGTGAAAGCCGATGGTGTATTCAGCGTCCTTGAGCGTATGCCCCGTGAGCACGAGGACCACGATGTCTGACGAAGCTACCTTGCCTTCTGCGCGAAGTTTCTTCAGCCCGGCCAGGGTAACGGCCGAAGCGGGTTCGCACCCCAGGCCTTCCCTGCCGATCTCTGCCTTCGCGATCGCAATCTCTGTCTCTGTGACATCGATGCACCACCCGCCGGTATCGTGAATCACGCGTGCGGCCTTTCGCCAGGATGCAGGATTTCCAATGCGGATTGCGGTGGCCCGTGTATGAGCCTCGACGGGCTCGAACACTGTACCGTTGCTTTTCGCAAAGCTTCGCGCCAGCGGATTCGCCCCTTCTGCCTGGATGACGGAGATGCGCGGCAGACGTGCCACAAGCCCCAAGTCACGCAGTTCGTTGAAGCCCTTGCCGAGCGCCGAACTGTTGGCGAGATTTCCTCCTGGGACGATCAGGTGATCGGGTACATTCCAATCGAAAGCCTCAGCAATTTCGAAGGCAGGAGTCTTCTGACCTTCAAGCCGATAGGGATTTACGGAATTCAAAAGATAGATCGGAGCCTGCTTCACGGTCTGGGTTAACACTCGGACGCAGCCGTCAAAGTCCGTCTTCAGCTGGCAGGTGACGGCCCCGTAGTCCATAGCCTGCGAGAGCTTCCCCCAGGCGATCTTGCCTTCAGGGATGAGCACAAGGCTGCGCATTCCTGCGCGCGCTGCATAGGCCGCCATCGCCGCTGAAGTGTTCCCTGTGGAGGCGCATGCCACCCATTCGAAACCGCGCTCCCGGGCAACACTCAGGGCCGCGGTCATTCCAGTGTCTTTGAAAGATCCGGTGGGATTCATCCCCTGGTGTTTTGCGTAGAGTTGATCGATGCCCACTGCCTTCGATGCGCGGTTCAGCAAATAGAGCGGAGTGTTTCCCTCGCGAAGCGTGACCGCGTTGCCGAAGTTGTCGAGGATGGGCAACAACTCGCGGAAACGCCAGACCCCAGACTGGTCGAGTCCTTCACTGGAGGCGCGGCGTTCGCGCCAAAGCCACTTTAGAGCGCCCGGATTGGGACGATCATGACTTTGGCGCTGGCTCCACCCGGCATATTCCACTTCAAATAGATCGCCGCAGGCTGAGCATCGGAAATCTGGTCGCGCCTCCGTTCCAGAGTTGCGCGCTCCGCACCCGAAACAGCGTAATGTGTGCAGGTTGTCGTTCATCCTTGGTGTTAGCCTACCAGCGTAGGGCAGCTTTTGTTTAACGAGCGACTGAATTCACGATGCTGAACCCGGTTGTCGCCATCCTGGCTGGGCTGATCTCGATGCCTCTTGCTCTTGCGCAGCAGACGCTTCGCGTGGCCGCAGCCGCTGACCTTGAGCCGGTATTGCCGAGAATCCTGACGGAATTCACCCAGGCAACCGGCATCCATGCTGACGCGACCTTTCAGGCCTCGGCGGCACTTGCCGCACAGATTGAAAATGGCGCGCCGTTTGATCTTTTTCTTTCTGCCGACCTGAGTTATCCGAAGCGGCTGATTGATGCCGGGTTGGCAGACACCGCCGGGAGCCCAGACTCCACGACTCCCATCACGTACGCGAAAGGAACTCTGGTGCTTTGGGCACGGAGGGATTCGAAGCTCACTCCGCCTTCGCTTGAACTTCTTCGTGATCCCGGCCTTCAACGTCTGGCGATCGCCAATCCAGAACGCGCGCCATATGGACAGGCAGCCGTGGCGGCGATGAGCAACCTGAAACTCTATGATTCCCTGCGCACCCGGCTTGTCACCGCCGAAAACATCGCACAAGCAGCGCAGTTCGTCGACTCCGGCAATGCCGACGCGGGGTTGATCTCTTTGACCTCTGCCATGACAGCTCGGCTTTCGGCAAGCGGGCGATACTTCATCATTCCCAATGACCTGTATCCGCCGATCGAACAGGGAGCGGTCATCGTCGCTCGCACAACGCATCGAGCAGCGGCGCACAAGCTCCTCGATTACCTGCTTTCACGGCCCGTGCAAAAGCAGCTCTCAGAAGCTGGCCTTACTCCGGTTCACGACAAATGATCGACTGGCAAGCGCTTGCCCTGACCATCAAGCTCGCGACCATCACGACCGCGATCCTTCTTGTGATTGCCGTGCCCTTGTCGGCACTGCTCGTTCTGGGAAAGAGCCGGTGGCTCGCGCTGCTCGAGGCATTTACAGTTCTTCCGCTCGTGTTGCCGCCGACAGTCCTGGGATTCTTTTTGCTGGTTCTGCTTGGCCTGCGCACGCCGGTGGGAAGGGCAATCGCGGCGGTTCTCGGACATCCTCTCGCGTTCTCCTTCGAAGGGCTGGTGGTCGGCTCCGTGATCTACAGCCTGCCGTTCGCAGTGCAGCCCGTGGTGGCCGGCTTCTCTTCGATTGAGCCAGCATTGATCGACGCAGCACGCGTGCTCGGAGCGGGGCCGGCTCGACTTGTGTGGAGCCTGCTCGTTCCGCTCGCGAGACGCTCGATACTCGCGGCGGCGGTACTCGGTTTTCTCCACACGGTCGGCGAATTCGGTGTGGTCCTGATGCTCGGGGGCGACATACCTGGAGCCACACGAACCCTGTCCATCGTTCTCTACAACCAGGTTGAAAGCTTTGATTACGCTGCGGCCAGTCACACGGCCGCGCTCCTGCTTGGCTTGAGCATCGTGGCCCTTGCCGCCATTTACATCGGCGGCCGTTGGCGGGGAGGGCGCAATGCTTGAATTTCGCATTAAGACGCGGCGCGGCCACTTCTGCCTCGATGTCGACTCCAGATTCGGATCAGACTGGACTGTAGTTTTCGGCCCGTCGGGAGCGGGTAAGAGCACCATTCTGCGAATTCTGGCCGGACTCGAGATTCCAGATGAGGGACGTATTGCTTTTGACGGAGTGACTCTTACCAATACTGCGACGAATCGCAATGTCAGGCCCGGCCGCCGTCGAACGGCGCTCGTGGCACAAAACCCCGCGCTCTTTCCGCATTTGCGAGCAGCTTCGAACGTGGCATATGGACTCGCCACCCTGGATTCTCTTGCGCGTGCCAAGCGCGTTGGTGAAATGCTGGAACTGGTCGACGCAAAAGACCTCGCCGATCGTTTTCCTCGCGACCTCTCGGGAGGCGAGGCGCAGCGAGTGGCGCTGGCGCGTTCTCTGGCGCCGTTGCCAAGTCTGTTGTTGCTTGACGAGCCATTCTCTGCGCTCGACGGCGCCGCCAGCGATTCCCTGCTCTCGCGGCTTCAGCAGTGGACGAGCAACCACCGGGTGCAAGTAGTGCTTGTCACGCACGACGCGACCGATGCTTTTGCAGCCGGAGCCGAAGTTGCCCTGCTGCGGGAAGGTTCGCTTTATGCCCAGGGCCCAGCAGTCGAGGTCCTTGGCAACGAGCGCCAGCGCATGATCAACAGGCTTGATGGACTAGGAAAGAAGAACTGAGTCGCGGCAGCGAATCGGTCCGAACTCCGGATACCGCTTTGCGCCTTTGGGTGTTGTCAGTGCTGTCTACTGTGCAGCAATGACGAGCAGCGTGGCGTCGTCGTTGAACCGGGAGCCGCAGAATTCATCCACTTCCGACATGATGGCTGCATTCAGTTCGACAGCATTACCAGAGCTGTTTCTTTGCGCGACTGTTGCGAGCTGAGCTTCTCCAAACTCAACCTCTTTTGCATCGGAGGCTTCGCTGATCCCATCAGTGAACAGGAGGATCCGGTCGCCCCGCTGAAGTTCGATTTGAACTTGATCGTACTGCCATGAGGAGAAGACACCCAGAACGGCGCCACCTCCATCGAGCGTGACCGATTTGCCCGCGGAGATAAAGATGGGGCAAAGATGGCCGGCGTTGCAATACACGAAGGTTTGCCCTTCCTTGTCCAGAACTCCATAGATGAGCGTGACAAATCTGCCGGATGCTATGTTTCCGCAAAGGAGCTGATTGACTTTGCTGCAAAGTGCTGCGGGCTGTTCTGATTCGCTGGCAAAGGCGCGCACTGCTGCCTGAACATTGGCCATCAGGAGTGCGGCAGCGACACCCTTTCCGGCTACGTCGGCAATACAGACGCCCAGCCGATGATCGCCGAGCTTGAATACGTCGAAGTAGTCGCCGCTCACCGCCAGTGCCGGATTCCACGCGGCAGCGATCTCAAATCCCGCGAGCTGTGGGATCTCCTTTGGAAGGAGCGACTGCTGAATCTCTCTAGCGCGCTTGAGTTCCTGCTCCTGCAACTCAAGCCTGGCCGTGCCCAATTCTACAGTGCGCTGCAACTCAAGGTTGCGCTGTTTGAGACGTTCGCTGGCCTTGCGGTACGCATAGACGAGTACGCAGTAAACAGAAGAGACGAGTATGGGAAATCTCCACCCGTTCACGATGTATTGCCACAGCGGCTGCGGAGAAGACGCCCCCAGCCACCAGACGACCGTCGCTGAAACCACGTAGATAGGAGGTAACAGGAAGAGCAGGATCAGCGCGAAGAGGAGCCAGTTCCACGGAAACGGCCGATTCCAGAAGATCGGCCTCAAGTGCTCCATCAGGAAACGCGTCAGGTTTCCGAGCATCAGAGCATAGACCGTGATTGTGACGGGGCTGACCTGTTGACCATTCGCCCAGAAGACGGCGGCAACAATCGCAGCAGCAGAAAGAAAGAGACTCTGCAGCTGGATGAAGCGGCTGAACCATGCGCGATTGACGTTCACGCGATCACCTGATGAACTGGCATCCGGAGCTACGCGCCATTTTACCGAAGACAGGTCCACGTGCAATGTGTCGAACGAAGAGCCATGACTGACTAGAACCCAACAAGCACAGGCTCCATCTCCAGTTGAATCCCGAATCGTTGCTCAACGGAGGACCTGATCCTGTCGGCGAGTAAGAGAATGTCCCGCGCCGTAGCTCCCCCACGATTGACCAGGGCGAGCGTGTGCAGCGTTGAAACGCCGGCCGCGCCCATTGCATATCCCTTCGTGAAGCCAGCCTGCTCGATGAGCCATGCAGCAGGTACCTTTGCGTGGTTGGCATTGGCAGACCCCGGCCCGGAGAGAAACCTTGGCGGCTGCCTTCCGCTCTCCGCCTCAATTCGCGCCAGATCCTCTGCGCTCACGACTGGATTCTTGAAGAAGCTCCCCGCGCTCCGGCTGTCCGTCACATCTTCCTCGATCAGCATGCCTTTGGAACGACGGATCCGCCTGACCATGGCAGAGACGTCGCTAAGGGGTGGCTTCATACCATCCGCAAATGCCCTTTGTAACTCCGCATAGCGTAGCGTCGGCGGTCCACCTTCGGTCAGGCGATAGTCAACGCGCGTAACGACAAACCGATCGCGATCGGTTGTATTGAAGCGGCTGCGGCGATACGCAAAGCCGCATTCGGCAGACGTGAACTCGACGAATCTCTCCTGCCTGAGATCGAAGGTCCTCACGCAGTCGATCGCAGTGGCCACCTCCTGACCGTAGGCGCCAACATTCTGGACGGGCGTTCCGCCAACCGTGCCTGGAATTCCGGTGAGGCATTCAAGGCCCGCGCAATTGTCCTTCACGGTGCGCGAGACGAAGCGGTCCCAGTCTTCTCCAGCGCCGACCCGGTAGGTAACCTGAGATGACTGATCTGACGCGCGGTTCGCTTCCACACCCCTGATGCCGATGTGAAGCACAAGTCCGTCGAAGCCGGCATCAGAAACGAGCAGGTTGCTGCCGCCGCCGAGCACAAAGAGCGCCACTCCCCTCTCGCGGACCCATCCAACCGCCTCGACAATCTCTTCCTCGGTTCCCGCTTCCGCAAACCAGCGAGCCGGACCTCCAATCTGAAAGGTCGTAAACGGCGCAAGGGGCTTGTTTTCTTCAAGGAGCATCGATTCAAGGCTACACCAAGGGCATTCGGTAGAATGGGAAAGGCAGCATCCCCTGCCGGAGGCAAAAATGTATCCAGAACTGATGGTGATCCCCATGCGCGAGGAACTCGTGCGGGCCGGGATCAGTGAAACAAAGACGGCCGAAGAGGTTGATACCGCTCTCGCTCGGCCGGGTACGACGCTTGTCGTGGTGAATTCCATCTGCGGTTGCGCAGCCGGGAAGATGCGTCCCGGCGTTCGGCTGGCACTGGCGAACACAGGAAATCAGCCCGACCAGAAGATTACAGTCTTTGCGGGCCAGGATCGCGAAGCCACTGAGCGCGCACGCAGCTACTTCGAGGGGAATCCGCCCAGCTCTCCCGCGGTTGCCATTTTGCGCGATGGAAAGCTGATTTATCTGATGCAGCGCTACGTCATCGAGCAGGCGACAGCACAGCAGATCGCAAGTGAGCTGGTTCGCGCCTTCGACGAGTTTTGCGCGAAGACGCCGGCATAATCACCGGCAGCCCTCAGTGAGCACAACGGCCTCCCACCCGGGAGGCCGTTCTTGCCTGACCTTACTAAGACCTAATCGGCTTCAACGCTCTTGGAAAGCGCCTGCACCTTGCTGTGCTTGATGGAATACCCGAAGTAGATCACCAGCCCCACTAGAAGCCAGCCGATCATCACTTCCCAGGTAATCAGCGGGAGGTTGGCCATCAGATAAAGTGCTGTCACCATTCCCAGAATCGGAACAAGGGGAACCAGCGGGGTGCGGAATGGCCGCTCCATCTCCGGGTGCCTGACGCGCAAAACCCAAACTCCCGCGCAGACGATCGTGAATGCCAAGAGCGTTCCGATATTCACGAGTTCCGCGAGCCGCTCCACAGGCAGGAATGCAGGCAAGATGGCAACTGTTGCGCCGACGGCAATCGTTGAGATCCAAGGCGTGCGGAAGCGCGGATGAATGTCCGAAGCCCATTTCGGGAGCAGCCCATCGCGGGACATCGAATAGAACACGCGCGACTGACCAAGCAACATGACAAGCATCACGGTTCCAAGGCCAAATACCGCGCCGATCTTGACAAGCAGCGATCCCCAGGTCACTCCGGTTGCATCGATGCCAAGAGCGACAGGGTCGGCGACATTGAGTTGCGTGTAGTTGACCAAGCCGGTCAGGACGGTTGACACCATGATGTAGAGAATGGTGCATACCACCAGCGAGCCGAGAATTCCGACCGGCATGTCCTTCTGCGGATGCTTGGCCTCCTGTGCCGCCGTCGAGACCGCGTCAAATCCGATATACGCGAAGAAAATCGAGGCTGCCGCCTTTGGAATGCCCCCCCACCCGAAATCACCGTGTTCATTTGCGGGAGGAATGAAAGGATGCCAGTTCATTCGCGCCAGTTCCGGATGCTTGATGAGAAAGTAGGTTCCGAGAACCAGAAAGACTCCTACGACTCCAAGTTTGACGATGACAATTGCCGAGTTCAGATTCGCGGATTCCTTGATTCCGATGACCAGGACAGTTGTGACTGCGAGGATCACCAGAATGGCGACGAGATTGAATGCCGCAGTGATGTGCGGAAGGCCAGTCGCATCCGTGCCGGGTGGCAGCGACATCAATGGAAGCCAGCGATTGTGATAGAAGACGAGATCGGTTCCTGGCGTGGCTGTAAAGCGCGGAGGGATGTAAATGTGCAGTTGCTGCAAAAGGCTGTTGAAATACCCGGACCATCCCGAAGCAACGGTTGCGGCGCCAAATCCATATTCCAGCCCGAGGTCCCAGCCAATGATCCACGCCACGAATTCGCCGAGTGTGGCATAGCCGTAGGTGTAGGCGGAACCAGCGATCGGAATGATCGAAGCAAACTCCGCGTAGCACAGACCCGCGAAAGCGCAGGTAATGCCGGCAAGTACGAAACTCAGCGCAACGGCCGGTCCAGCATGCCTGGCTGCGGCTTGACCGGTGAGCACGAAGATTCCGGCGCCGATGATCGCGCCAATGCCGAGAGTAATCAGGTTCATGGCGCCAAGGGAGCGCTTGAGCGTATGTTCGCCCTGTTCGGACGCCTCACGGGACAGCATCGACATCGGTTTAATGCGTAGCAACCTGGACATGAATGAGGGGTACCCTCCCAAGCTTAGTTTCTGATTCTCACTTCTGGTTCTGGCGGCGGGAATGGCGCGACCAGAAAAGATAGACCGGAATACCGAGCAGAACGACCACAAGGCCCGGCCACGTGTACTGGGGCTTGTACCGCAATAATACGATACAGATCCATGAGGCCATGACGATGTAGAGCGCCGGCAAGACCGGATAACCAAGTGCCCGGTAAGGCCGCTCAGCCTCGGGCATCTTGCAGCGAAGCACGAATAGTCCGGCAATCGTCAGTATGTAGAAGACGAGCACCGCAAAAATGATGTAGTCGAGCAACTGGCTGTAAGAGCCGGAGACGCACAGGAGCCCGGTCCAACATGCTTGCACAAAAAGGCCCGCCGCGGGCGTCTTGTACCTGGGGTGCAATTTCCCCACCGACTTGAAGAAGAGGCCGTCCTGGCTCATGGCGTAATAGACCCGTGCCCCTGCAAGCGACATCCCGTTTGCGCATCCGAAGGTAGAGATCAGAATGGCTGCCGCCATGAGTTGGGCTCCGCCCGAATGGAAGATGACTTCCAGAACCGCTGTCGCCACGCGATCCTCTGACGCATATTGCAGCCCGCGAGCGAGTGCCGTGGTGCCATTCGGATCTCCGTGCATGGGCAGCACAAGCAAATAACCGAGCGTTGTGAGAAAGTACACCGCTAACACAAACCCGGTGCCGAGAATCAGCGAGAGCGGAATGTTGCGCCGCGGGTTCTTCACTTCCCCCGCGGTAAACGTGATGTTGTTCCATGCATCCGCGGAAAACAACGAACCGACCTGCACGACGGCCAGGATCATGAGCAGGTTCACCAGCACCGTCGGTCCACCGACGCCAACCTGGACCGGATGCAGAGTATTCCAACCGGCGTTCTTCCAGAAGTGACTCCAGCCGTCACCAAAGTTCGCACTCCATGCCGTAGGATTGCGGCCAATGGTGAGCGAGAGAAGGACAAGCGCGGCGAGCGAAAGAGCCTTTGCCGAGGTGAATACGTTCTGAATCAGCGCGCCGATCCTGACGCCAAACACATTCACAAAAGCCAGCAGGAAGACGATGACAATTCCTGTGAGGTTGGCCGTGTTGACGCCAATATCCATATTGCCCAGAACCATCGGACCAACCGGAATCGCTGGTACATGGGCGATATGCCAAAGCCAGTGGGTCGTGGAGATCGACGGGAAGAAGACACCGAGGAATTTGCCGAACGCAACGCATACAGCTGCGATCGTGCCTGTCTGAATCACGAGAAAGAGTGTCCACCCGTAGAGGAATCCCCACAGCGACCCCAGGGATTCGCGCAGGTAAACATACTGGCCGCCGGCTCGCGGCATCATTGCGGCGAGTTCACCGTAGCTGAGCGCGCCAATCATGGTGAGGACTGCGGTGACGATCCAGGCACCCAACACGAGGGCGGGCGAGTTGGCGGTGCGCGCGATGTCCGCATCGACAAGGAAGATGCCGGAACCGATCATGGAGCCAGCCACGATTGCCGTGGAACTGAAGAGTCCGAGGCTCTGCACCAGTTTGGGTGCAGAGGTCGAAGGCGAGGAAGTCTCGATGGAGGTCAGCTCTGGAGTCTGCACTGGGGTACTTGTACTCGAATATATCGGAATTGTCTCGCTGAATTTCGGATTTCAGGAAACCAAGCCCTCAGCCCAGGCGCTCACGCCAGCGCGAAAACTCGGCGGCTGGATCATCGTTCTTAAAAAGCGCTGCCGCGACAGCCACCGCATTTGCACCTGCGGCAAGGACCGCGGGCGCTGTTGCCAATGTGATGCCCGCTGCCGCTGTCAAAACGACTTCGGGGCCGGCAAGATCGCGCAGTCGCTTCACACCGGCGATGCCGATTGGCTTTTTCGAGGTCTGCTTGGTGGTTGTCGTAAAGACGGGACCGATGGCGAGGTAGTCGACGGGCTCATGCAGAATTCCAGGAACAAGTGACTCGCCGCCGCCGAACGTGCCGATGATTCGATTGGGCCCGAGCATCCGGCGGGCGCCGTCAGGTGACACGTCGCCTGCATCGACGTGGACTCCATCAAAGCCAACTTCCTCAACCAGATCGGCACGATCATCGAGAATTAACTTTACCTGGTCGGCAGGCATCGAAGATCGTAATGCCTTTGCGTCGACGATGAGCTCGGAATCGGCTCCTGACTTGTTTCGATATTCAAGGAGTGTGACTCCTGCGTCAGTGAGCGAGGCGCCGAGACGTCGAAGATAATCTGCCCGTCCGTGAGAAGGAATGAAGGATGCGTCAAGAATGGGATAGATTTTCGGAAAGCCGAAGGACATGCTCCTAGCCTATGTTGCCCGGCATGACGTTGTCAGTGCGCAGAACAGAGGAACACCGCACGGAAAGGTGGGAGCAGCTGCGAGGTTTCCTGCTCCCCTCTCTCGGTATTCCTCACATCTCATCGGCTGAAGGGCCGTATGTTCCCGGGACCTTGTGATTCAGCAGGCGAATGTAGACTCCAAGCTGCGCGCGGTGGTGAATCATGTGGTTCATGACCCAGGTGCGCCAGACTTGAATTTTGGGCTCATCGATCCAGGTCTGATCGCCCGCGACGAACTTCCAGTGTGTTGCCCACTTTTCCGGCGTCATGGAGACAAGAGCCCGTCTAACCTCAGCGACCTGCTTTTCGAATCGATCGAGTAACTCCGCCTTCGTGGTCGGATCCTTGGGGTTCATATCCGGCGTCCATTCGAGCCGATCACGGACAATGGTGTGCAGAGCCCAGTCGCCATTTGTGTCGGAGACGTGGGCGGCCAAACGCCCGAATGGCATCGACTTGTCGTGCGGCTTCCAGGAGAAATCTGCGTCATCAGGGAGAGCCTGAAGCACTTTGCGGGTGCGGTCGGTCTCGCGGTCGAATTCCGCTACCAACTCCTTTTGAAAGTCCATGGTCCAACCTCCGTGTTGCCAAGCAAGCATAACCGAAACGGGCATGAAAAGGCGAAGAAAAAGCGATAATTTCTTGCGAAGTTTTCCACAGGCTTGCCTACCTGCCTTCGCCGATCGCCGTCAGACCGGAAGACTACGTCCAGTAGCCTTTTGTGACAGAGGCCATGTTGCGCGTCGGATCACTTCTTTGATGGCAGGGCGAACGCTACGTACATGCCGCCGGTCGGGCTTTTCGGATCGCGGCCTCCACTGGCTGCAATGACCACGTATTGCCTTCCATCCACCATGTAGGTCGACGGGGTCGCAACGCCGGCGAAGGGCAACTGGGTCTCCCACAGGAGTTGTCCTGTGCGGGTGTCCAGAGCACGGAACTTGCGGTCGTAGACTGTCGCGCCGATGAAGAGTACGCCACCGGCCGTAACGATCGGGCCGCCGTAGTTCTCGGAGCCGGTATTCTTCATCCCCTCGGCCGCAAGTGCGGGATATTCGCCCAGCGGAATCTGCCATCGGTATTTGCCGGTGTTAAGATCGATTGCGCTCAACGTCCCCCACGGTGGCGCGATTGCCGGATATCCGTCGGGATCGAGAAACTTCCGATAGCCAGTGAAGGTGTACTTGTCCGGGGCCGACTCGTCTTCCGTATCCGGCTTCAAATCGCGCCGCTCTACCTTCAGATAGTGCAACAGGGCTTCGAGCTTTGGACCTTCGATGTCAGGCTGCGCCGGCATATCTCCACGGCCCTTGCGAATAAGTTCGCTGACTTGTGCAGGATTCATGCGCGTTCCAAGGCCAACAAGCGCAGGCGAGGATGGAGGAGTTCCTTCCATGTGATCGCCATGGCAGGCCGCGCAATTGTCACGGTAGACAGCGGTGCCCTCCACGTCTTCTGGCGGAGTGCCGCTCTGCGGGCTTTGAGGTACTGCGACCATTTCGCGGGCGCTTGCGGCGCCGCCGTTGCGCAGATAGGCAAGCAGCGCATCCATCCTGTCGCCTTCGATATTGGGAAAGGAAGGCATTCTACCTACACCCTGGTGAATCGCATTCGTGATTTTTTCCATACCGAGGCGCTTATCGATTCCAGTGAGTGACGGAAATGAAGGAGGAGAGCCCTCGAGGTTAAGCCCGTGGCAGACCGCGCACTGCCGCTGGTAGATGGATTCACCCGGGCTGCCAGCCTTTTTTGTCAGCACGAGCCCACCGGTCCAAGCCATCTCGTTGGCATTCACGTAGAGGACGTTGTGCACGGGATCGAGCGCTGGACCGCCCCACTCTGCGCCGCCGTCAAAGCCGGGGAAGACCACCGTTTGTTTGTCGACCGCGAGGGGATAGAACTGTCCTGCGCTGCGCAGGGTGCGGAATTCCATGATCGCCCATGCATGCGCTTCAGGTGAGCGCGTGGTGAGCATCGATTCGGTCAATTCCTGCCTGGCGAACGGCTCGGGATAGTCAGGCAGTGGCTGGGTGGGTGATGTGATTTCGCCTGGAACCGTACTTGCGGGATACGGATGTTCATGGATCGGATAGAGCGATTCACCAGTCAGCCGGTCAAACAGGTATAGGTAACCCTGCTTGGTAGTTTGCGCAAGGGCCTCGATGTGCTTTCCTTGCCGCTCGAGGGTGAAGAGCGCGGGCGGCGCAGGAAAGTCGCGGTCCCAGATGTCATGGTGCACGCCCTGGAAGTGCCAGAGGCGCTTTCCTGTGGCGGCATCCAGAGCCAGCAGCGTATTGGCGTAGAGATCGTCGCCAACGCGGTCGCCGCCATAGAAATCCATTACGGCGGAACCTGTCGGCGCATAGATGATTCCGTGTTGTTCATCGAGCGCCATGCCAGCCCAGTTGTTGGCCGCGCCAGCGGTCTTCCAGGCATCCTTGGGCCAGGTTTCATAGCCGGGCTCGCCGGGCAAAGGGATGGTGTGAAAGCTCCAGCGCAGCTGGCCGGTTCGGAGATCGAACGCCTGAATGTATCCCGGCGGAGAAGGATGCGTCTCGGGATTGCGGCCTCCGACGATAATCACGTCTTTGTAGATGATGCCAGGCGTCGTGAGTGCGATCGAGAGCGCGCTGGAGTTGCCTGGGAGCCCTTTGCGCAGATCGATCCGACCCCTTTCGCCGAAGGACTCAATTAGCTTTCCGGTCTCCGCATCCAGGCAGAAGAGGAAGTTCATCACCGCCGCGTAGATTCTGCCACGCGTGCCGTCGTTCCAGTAGGCAACACCGCGCGCCGGTTGGCCCGCAACGATTCCGGAATCGAACTTCCACTTCAGTCTTCCGGTAACCGCATCCAGCGCGATGACCTTGGTCGAAGGCGTGTATCCGTAGAGAGTGCGGCCAATAATGAGCGGGTTGGTCTGCATCCCTCCTTTCTCGCCCGTGTCGTAGGTCCAAGCCTGCTTAAGCAGGTGCACGTTGGCGCGATTGATCTGCGTGAGCTTCGAGTAGTGATCGCCGTCCCGGCCGCCGTTGTAGACAGGCCAGTCCGCCGCGCTTTGTGCGCTGCTGATTCCGATTGGAGAGACTCCGGCAAGGCAAACAAGAGCTGCAGAGTGCAAAAGACTTTTAGGAAGCATGCGTGCGCCGCGGTCCTCTGAACTCGGCTGGTAAAGGATACATCGCGAGGAGGGCGGGGCGCAGCACGCCTTTACAGAGCCCGGTCATGCGGTCGATTTGGACCCTTCGCCGGTGGCTTTCGGGGGTGACGCCTTTGTCGATCCAAAAAAGAGTCTGTGGAATCCCGCTGACTAGTAACTCTGACAGGTTGCAAACGTTGCCGTGCGCGCATATGGTACGATCTTCCCCCGGACGGAGGAGGTCAACGATGAACGATCGGGCGCAAAATCGTGGGCCCCTTTCCCGCACCGGCGCTTCGATTCCAAGCGCGCCTTTCATTCGATGACCAAGGCCACGCAATCCACCCAGAGCCTTGGCACCACACCGATCGGGAACTGAAAGACATCTGCCGAAATCCAGCCGCGGTAGGCGGTTGAGACCAAATCAGCTCGCGCATCGATCTCTTCCTCGAAGGCGGCGGTAAGTCAACATCAACAACCAGACATCGAAGGCCGCGCCTGCGCTCAGACATTTGCAGGAGATCAAGACAATGAGCGCTAACGACTAACTGCTCGACCTGGCTGGCTCTCGGTGCCTTCCTTTCGCCAAGCCGCAGAAACTTTGGACCTTAAACCGGGCAAGGAGAATACGTATGGACTTTCGAACAGGCGTAACAAGACTGGCATCAGGGGCGTTAGCTCTCGCTAGCATTTTCGGGGGAACGATCGCGACCGCACATGCCCAAGCCGCCACGAAGAAACCCAACATCGTTGTCATCATGGGCGACGATATCGGAATGTGGAACATCGGCGCTTACCACCGCGGGATGATGGCAGGGCGTACGCCGAACCTTGACAAGCTCGCCAAGGAAGGCATGTTGTTCACCGACTACTACGCGGAGGCAAGCTGCACAGCAGGTCGGGCCAACTTTATTACCGGTGAGCTTCCGATCCGCACGGGCATGACCACCGTCGGCCAGGCCGGCGCCAAAGTCGGCATTCCCGCCGAAGCGGTGACCACGGCTACGATCCTGAAGTCGATGGGCTACGCCACTGGCCAGTTCGGCAAGAACCATCTCGGCGACAGAAATGAGTACCTACCCTGCGTTCACGGCTTCGACGAATTCTTCGGCTACTTGTATCACCTCGATGCCATGGAAGATCCCGCGCATCCCAACTATCCACAGAAGCTGTTGAACCAGGTCGGCCCGCGCAACATGGTTCATTGCTGGTCCACCGACAAGGACGATGCCGCCGAGGATCCGCGATGGGGCAAAGTCGGCAAACAGAAGATCGAGGACGCCGGCCCGCTCTATCCGAAGCGCATGGAAACGGTGGATGATGAGATTCGCGATCTCTCCATCAAGTTCATGGAAAAGGCCAAGAGCGATAACAAGCCGTTCTTCGTCTGGCTCAATCCCACGCGCATGCACATCGTTACGCACCTTTCCCCGAAGTATGAAGCTATGCGCAACTCCGAGAATGGCTGGTCGGAAGAAGAAGCCGGCATGGCGCAGATGGACGACGACATCGGCATCGTGATGGACAAACTGAAGGCCATGGGCGAGGACGAGAATACGATTGTGCTGTTCACCACGGACAACGGCACCGAAGTCTTCACCTGGCCCGATGGCGGTCAGACACCGTTCGCCCAGTCCAAGGGCACCGTCCTCGAGGGCGGCTTCCGCGTGCCTTGCATTCTTCGCTGGCCCGGTCATGTGCCGGCGGACTCAGTGCAGAACGGCATCTTCTCCGGACTGGACTGGCTTCCCACCTTCGTCGCGATCGCCGGAAATCCGAACGTCACCGAAGAGCTGCTGAAGGGCAAAACGATTGGTGACCGGACCTACAAGAACCATTTGGATGGTTACAACCAGTTAGACGCCATCACCGGCAAAGGTCCGTCCGTGCGTCATGAAATCTTCTACCTCGGCGAAAGCACTGTCGGCGCGGTGCGCATTGACGATTACAAGTTCCGCTTCATTGACCAGCCTGCGGGTTGGGTGGGCGAAAAAACCCATCCGGACGTGCCTTACATCACCAATCTGCGTCTGGATCCGTTCGAGCGCACGGGATGGCCCGGCAACGGAACGAAAGACGGAGCGCAGCAATACTTCGATTGGTTCAAGTACCAATTTTGGCGCTTCGTGTTTGTCCAGCAGCTGATGGGCAAGGAATTACAGACCTTCCTCGATTACCCGCCGATGCAGCATGGCGCGAGTTTCAATCTTGATGCAGTAAAAGCGGAGATGGGGAAAAGGATGGCCGAGGCGGAGGCAGCGTCGAAAGGCCCCAGCAACTAACAGGAACCACCTTCACGGGGTGCGGCTCGCAAGAGCCGCACACTACCTGAAATGGAAATCGGCATGCAGGTTGGGTCAGAGAATCTGAACCGCTCAGGAAACGCGTGCACCTGGTTGCCGCCCGTACATCCTGTCGACCATGAATTCGCAGGGTCAGACTCATGAAGCGCTTCTTCGATGTGACTTTCAGACCGTTCTTTCTCATCACCGGCGCTCTCACAGCTCTGGGCGCCGTGAATGCCTTCAGGCCCAGGTGGGCCGCGGAGAAGGTTGAGCTGATTCTGTTCAACCAGGACTACGCCATCATTCAGCAGCACTGGGGCGCCATGCTCGGACTGATGGGCGCATTCATGATCATCGCCGCATTTTCCGCAGCCTGGCGCACCCCGATTCTGATCTTCAGTGCTCTTGAAAAGGGCTTTATCGTTTACCTGGTCCTGGCCAACTTAAGTCACCCCTACACTCGAGGCCTTTGGGCGGGTGCCGCAATGGATGCAACGGTTGTTCTGTATACCCTTGGTTACTTCCTGGTGAGCGGATTCAGGAAGCCCCCACCGCGCTGATGGACCTGCTCGCGGGACACGTCATTCGGCGGCAGCTGAAATACGAACCTCGGCAACCATCGGAGAGCCGCCCGCGCTCAGAGCGGCGATTTCGACAAAATTGCGAATCAACAGCGGTCTGATCATTGGAGCGACGCTTAACGTGAAGCGAGCGAGGAACTATTGCTTCGCCAGAAACCGCTCCATGTATTTCGTGTCGAACTCCCCGGCGCGGAAATCATGGTCGGCAAAGATCGCCTGGTGCAGCGGGACCGACGTGTCAATCCCCTGCACGATGAACTGGCCGAGTGCGCGCTCCATGCGTGCGATGGCTTCGTCGCGATTTGCGCCATGCGTGATCAGCTTTGCGATGAGCGAGTCGTAGTATGGCGGGACAACCCCCTCAGCGTACTGAGCGGTATCGACACGGACGCCGTTTCCCCCCGGGACATTGAATGCCGTGATCTTGCCCGCCGATGGCGTGAACTTCTGCGGGTGCTCGGCGTTGATCCGGCATTCGATAGCGTGACCGCGAATCTCAAGCTTCCTGGGCAGAATGTCGTCGAGCCTCTCGCCTGAGGCAATGCGGAGCTGCGCCTTGACCAGATCGACCCCGGTGATTGCCTCGGTTACCGGGTGTTCCACCTGGATGCGCGTGTTCATCTCGATGAAGTAAAGTTGCCTGTCTTCATCCATCAGAAACTCGACTGTACCGGCGTTCTGATAGCCGATATCCGCGAGGCAGCGGCAGAGAGTCTTGCCGATCTCCTCGCGCATCTTCGGAGTCACCTGCAATGAAGGCGCCTCCTCGATAAGCTTCTGATGGCGTCGCTGGATCGAACATTCGCGCTCAAAGAGCGTCGTCACGTGGCCGTGTTCGTCGGCAAGCACCTGGAACTCAATATGGCGGGGCTGCTCGATGAACTTCTCCATGTAAAGCTCGCCATTGCCGAATGCATTTGCGGCTTCAGTGAATGCCTGATGAAACAGGTTGGGCAGATCTTCGACCTTGCGCACGATACGCATGCCGCGCCCCCCGCCTCCGGCTTTGGCCTTGAGAATGACGGGATATCCAACCTTGTGCGCCCACTGCTCCGCCTCTTCCGCCGTGCAGATCACGCCGTCCGAGCCAGGCAGGATCGGAACCTTTGCACTCTTCATTGCCTGGCGCGCCTTTTCCTTTTCGCCCATGAGGCGCGTTACTTCAGGAGGCGGCCCGATGAACTTGATGTTCGAGGCACGACAGACCTCGGCGAAATTCGCGTTCTCGCTCAGCAGGCCATAGCCTGGATGAATCGCATCGACGTTGGCAATCTCGGCGGCGGAGATCACCGCGGGAACATTCAAGTAGCTATCGGATGGGCGCGGAGGACCGATGCAGATGGCTTCGTCGGCAAATCGAACATGCAGCGAGTTGCGATCGGCTTCGCTGTACACCGCAACCGTGCGAACACCGAGTTCCCGGCACGCGTTGATAACGCGCAGCGCGATTTCACCGCGATTGGCAACCAGAACCTTGCGAAACATTCAAACCCTTTTCAAGGTGTAGCCAGCCCGCGCAGTCAGGCCAGCGAAGTTAGCAGCATTTGCAGTGTCCGTTGGGCGGGTGATGCCAACCACCAACTCCGTTGGACCGGCGCTTTCTCTTCTATCCCAGCCGGATTGAGAAGAGCGGTTGTCCGAACTCGATTGCCTGACCGTTTGTGACCAGGCACTTCACAATCTCACCTGAGGCGTCCGTTTCGATCTCGTTCATCAATTTCATCGCCTCAACGATGCAGATGACCTGTCCCTTTTCGACGTGATCGCCCGGAGAGACAAAGGGAGCAGCACCGGGAGACGGCGATCCGTAAAACGTACCGACAATGGGAGACTTGACGATGTGCAGTCCTGCGTCAGGGTCCGCTGCCGGTGCGGGAGGAGCCGCTGCAGGTGCTGCCGGCGGAGCAACCGGAACTGCCACAGGTGCGCTGGTCAACCCGTGCGAAAGTCCGGGCAGACTCGTCTCAGAGGACTGCTGTTGAAACTTGAGGCGGATCTTCAGATCGCCGCGATCGAGGTCGAATTCGGCAACCTGATACTGCTTCAGGAACTCAATCAGTTCCTGCAGATCCTTCATGTCTTGTGGCTTCATTCGTTCCTTGACTTGCCCGAATTCACGGGAGTTGTAGTTCAAAGTTCAATGAGGGCTTTCGGGGCGGGAGTAAGCACTCTGCTCCCGTTTTGCGTGACCACCACCATGTCTTCAATGCGAATTCCAAACTTGCCTGGCCAATAGACCCCGGGCTCAATGGTAACAACCATGCCGGGCCGCAACCGTGTCTTTTGTTGGGCGCCCACGCGCGGTGCCTCGTGAATCTCCAATCCAACGCCGTGTCCGGTGGAATGCGAAAACGCGTCTCCCATTCCAGCTTTGCGCAGCACACTTCGTGCCGCTTCATCTACTTCTCCGCAACTTGCACCTGCGCCGACCGCAGCCACAGCCGCTTCCTGGGCCTGCAGTACGGCCTCATAAGCCTCTCGCTCTTCCGCCTGAGGCTTGCCCAGGAACACCGTTCGGGTCATGTCCGAGCAATAACCATTGTGGATTATACCGAAGTCGAGCGTCAGGAAACCCCGCCGGGGAATCTGCGCGGAGGTTGCCCTGCCGTGGGGCAGTGCTGAACGTACACCAGACGCAACGATGGTCTCGAATGACATGCCTTCAGCGCCACGCAGCCGCGCCTGGTATTCGAGTTCCGCGGCAACTTCCATTTCAGTCATTCCTGGCCGAATCACACCGAGAATGTGTTCAAAGAGACCGCAGCCCACCAGAGCGGCCTGGGACATCAGATCGAGTTCCTCCTCGTCCTTCACCTGCCGCTGGGCTTCAACCAGAGGAGCGGAAAGGGCCGACAGAAACGTCCGGCGAAGCTTCGACGGAAGCGCGGAACGCAATCGGGCCAGTTCTGCAACGGAGGTCCAGGCTGGATCGAACCCCGCGATTGCGACCCCTGGTTGCGCGGCAAGCCATTGCACGGCCGAAATCGCTGGGCCCGACGATACGATTTCGACCTTCGCTCCCTTCGCCTCATCCGCCGCCTGTGCTCTGTAGCGTCCATCGGTGAACAGGCGCGCGGCGCGTCGAGTGACGGCGAGTGCGGCGCTCGATCCGGTGAATCCGGAGAGATAACGAACATCGGGAAGATGCGTGACAAGCAGGCCAGAAAGACCGGCATGCGCCATTCTCCGGCGTAACTGGCCGATGCGGCGTACATGATCCATCTTGGAAGAATAAAGCACAGAACAGCGCACAAGGGCCAAGGGGACAGGAAACGAGGAGGCGAGGGAGCGAGGGATCTTTCCCGCTGTCTACATTGCCGGGCGCGGAGGCTTCTTCTCTTCCGGGTTGACGTCTGCGGCCTGCATCTCCGACTGGCGATCCATCCACTCGTCGAGCCGGGACCGTTTGAATCGCCAACGATTGCCGAGTTTGAACGCGGGAATGAAGCCCTCAGATGCGTACTTATAAAGGGTGTCGGGTGAAATGCCAAGGTAGTCTGACGCCTGCCGGATATCCATCACTTCGCGAACTTCTGGAACAAGGAGGTTGTTTCTTGCGGCTGTGTTGCGCATCGTTGCTACCCCAGGCGGAATTCCGGTGAGAGGCCGGTGGTGCTGTTTATATCGCGGTTTTCACCCGCTTTCAAGGGGTTTTGTGGGTTAATCCCCATAGATTCGAGGTACTTGGGGCGCAAGTAAGCCGATGCCCGAAATGGCAGTTCACACGACCCCCATCTATTGGGCTGGACTGCGGGGGCATCCCCACTGCTTGTGTCATTGCGACATATGGTGCGTGGCACTGCCTGGTACTGGTACTTTGGAAACTTTGGCGGGAACAGCATACAAAGACAGAAATCCTGACCCAATCTGGCACCCTGGGTTGGCGCCGGCTGGGTCAGGAAACCTGCTTAGATCGCTTCGCGAGAGAACCTAGGCAACTGCAAGGCCGAGAATGCTGTCGATCCTTCTCTGAATCGCGTCACCCGGCGCAGGTGATTCATTGCGGGGAGCAGCGGGGGCTGCAGCCACCGGAGCCGGCACTGGGGCAGGCGTGAGCTCTGCGGCGAATTGCGCGGGCTCAGAGGCGACAGGGGTTGGAACCAGTTCCCTCTCGTAGCTCGGTGCCTGCGTATCCAGCAGCGGTTTGATTGCTTCGAGCGCCTTCTCAACTTGATCCTTGCGGATCCGCAGCCGCTGAACCTCGCGGAAGACTTCGTTGAGTTCGGTGCTTGCCGTCAGGTATGCGGCGCGATAGGAATTGTCGTGACCCCGCTCGTACATAATCTTGTCTCCAATCAGGAGTATCAATGCAGCCTTGTCCGAAAGGCATCACCCGAAACGGGCAGATTGGGTACCTAAGTGATGTGATGGGGAGTTTTAGGCGAAGTTGCCGATCTCGACAAAGAAATCCAGTCACCGAGCTCCTCGTCACCGAATTCCCCTAAAGCGCGGACGCCGCCAACCATGGCGGCGTCCGAACATCGAGACTCAAGACTCTGTTCAGTTTTGATCTTCGCGACGGTGAAGGGTTGGCCTGTCGTCTGTATTCGAAGTATCGGAGGGTTGGGCAGTGGTACCGTCTCCCGTGGTGCTTGCGCGGCGCAGAGACGGCCGGTTCTTGTCCTTCGTATCAACCAGGCGCCGCTTGTTTTCGATCCGGGCGAGACGCGCCTTGACGTCGTCGAACTCCGAAGTCGTCACCGTGTACTCGTCCCTTGCAGGCAAGATGCGCGCGATCTCCTCCTGGGAGTGGAGGATGCGATCGGGAGTTTGCGGATGATCAGAGAATGCCTTGGCAACCATGCCGGGCTTGCGTTTTTCGAGCGCCTGAACCTTTTCAAAGAAGCTGATGAAGGCCTGCGGGTCGTAACCTGCGCGATACATGTACTCGATGCCAAGGTAGTCGGCTTGCGCCTCAAAGTCGCGCGAGAACTTGAGGAACGTCACGGGTATGGCAAACTGCATCGCCTCATAGATGCCGTATCCGGTCCAGCTATAGCCCGTCATCATGATCAGTGGGATCGTGCCAAGCTGCACGTAGTTCATGCGCGTCATCTCTCGCGCGGCATGATGCGCGCAAACGTGTGCGGTCTCATGCGCCATGACGCCTGCAAGTTCCGCCTCTTCGTCGGCATTCAGAATCAGGCCCGAGTTGACGTAGAAGAAACCTCCCGGCAACGCCATCGCGTTGATCTCATCGGAATCGATGACTTTGATCGTGAAAGGAACCTTGCAGTCGGAGTTCTTCACGATGTTTTGCCCGATGCGGTTCACATATTCGGTGACGACCGGATCCGTAATGAAGCGGGTGCTCTTTTCGATCTCAGCGGCATAGCCCTTGCCCATCTTGATCTCGGAGTCGGTGGAATACCAATTCCCCATTCCCCGGCCGCCGATGTCTCGATTTCCAACTGCGCTTACATCCTCGATGCTGCCCGGCTTCACGTTCACCTTCTGGCTTCCGACTTCTACCACCTTCTCAGGATTCACAGTGGTACCGGCAGGCACGTCACCGGCAACAGGCTCGGTCCCGGGAGCCTTTGGGCACGGGATCGTGGTGGGAGTCGACTTGTCCTTGGAGTGCTTGTCTTTCTTTGCCGACGCATCGCCCGGAGGGGCTACGCAGTCTCCCGAAGCCGGGGCCGTGGACGCAGCATCCTTTGTCTGAGGCGCAGCAGGGGATACATCTCCCTGAACCGGCGTCGTTCCGGGGGCCGGCTGAGCGGAAGGCGTGGTGGTCGCAGGGGCTGTCGCAGAGGGCGCGCTCGAGGGGTCAGATGTCGGTGCGGACTGAGCCCAAACTGTCGTTGCCGTTAACAGTGCCAAAGCTGCAAGCAACCCGGCCCTTGAACCTCTCCTCGATGTCATGATTCACCTCTCGGTGCCACCGGTACCTCGAACAGGAGATACACGAACTGCGGCTGTGCCCCTATCGTCCAACCTATTAGACGCTAGTATGTGACTCCCGGAGAGCATAGTAAAGGAATTCAATTCAAAACCCTTTCCCCCTGGCGGCCATGCTGACCCGATTCTCCCATTCCGTGTTGTGGATTGAGACTATTCCCTGCCGGATTGCATAGCTTTCACTTGGAGCCGGGTGGCTCGTGAATTACAGTGGAGTGCACGTAAACTCTTGGAGGCATTGTGCGCCGGGCGCTCAGGTGGACCGTTCTATCGATCGCTTTCTTCGCGATTCCGATCGTGGCCCAGGAACAGCACACGGCATCCCCCCTGGATGCCAGAAGGCACCACGGTACTGCAAAACAGGCAGAGTCAGCCGTCACCGGAGACTCCAAAGAGTCGACGGAGACGGACGCCACGAATCTCGGTTCGCCCATCGTTCTGAAAAGGGGCTGGCGAGTGGCAGTAACCTCCGATCCGGCAGCAGCCGAGCCGGACTTTGATGACTCGGGCTGGGCTGTTCGCGAAGCCAGAGGCGGATCGATTGCGGATGTCTCTGTCCCGGAAGACAGTCACGAACCGGACTTCAGCCTGGGCAACGGCCGCCGCTATGTCTGGTTCCGGCAGCATGTGAAATTCGCACCGGACCACGGGCCGGTGAGCCTGCTTATCGAGCTGCCCGTCACCCAGAACGCTACCCTGACGCTGGGCGCCTCAGGTCCCGGCCTGATGGTATTCGCAAACGGAAGGCTCATTCGCGCCGAAGGCCCGCACGGAGAAGCGACGTTTCGCTACCAGCAGATCTCCCGCCTGTATAACCTCGGCCTGAAGCCTTCAGACACCTCAGTTGTTCTGGCAATCCGCACCCTGTATATCCCATTTGGGTACTATGCCTATACAAATTTCTTTGTAAACCGCACCATCAAACTTGGCGATCCTGATGACCTGCAGCGCGAATGGGACCTCTGGTTCCACTACAGCCTGTTTGAGAGGCTGCCAAGGCTTGTCAACGCTGTGTTGCTGACAGTGCTTGCCCTGTTTCTCCTCGTTCTGTATTTTGCGCAAAAGGGGCACGTCGAGTATCTCTGGCTGGCCCTTCATGAGCTGATCCAGGCGCCGATGGGCTACGTCGATCTGGCTGGCAGCCTTGCCCGGATTGACCAGGTCTGGTACGGGGCGATGGTGCTGCAACTGATCGTTGTCTCTGCGTACCTCTATTTTCGATTCCTGGTTGCGTTTCTCTCGCTGAAGACGCGGTGGTATATCCGGCTGCTGAATTATTCGGCACCGATTCTGGCCTGCGTTGGCCCAGCGATGTTTCTTTTGGGGCGGCACGGGCTGTGGGTTCCGATCGTTCTGCTGGTCGTTTTTCTGGGCAGTCTCCTATGGATCGTCGGCTGGTCAATCTTTATCTTTGCAACCCTGATCGCGGCAACGATCAAGCGAAATTTTGAAGCCGGCATGCTGCTGATCCCGCTCGTGCTCACCATTGTTGGAATCGCGGAACCAATCGTAACCGGAGGAATGGGCGAGTTTGGTGGACCGAACTTTCACTCTCCCCTCACGCTCAATGCCGGGCCCATTCCAATTCACTTCGCGGCGATTGCAGATTTTGCGAGCCTCATGGCGATCATCATCATCATCTTCACGCGCTTTCTTCGGATTCATCACGAACAGGAGCGCACCAGTGGCGAACTGGCTGCAGCCCGCAGCGTACAGGAGCTGATGATCCCAAGAGAAAAGGTCGAGACGCCTGGATACGAGATCGATTCGGTCTACAAGCCCGCCAACGAGGTCGGCGGCGACTTCTATCACATCGAATCAACCGACGACGGTGGAATCCTTGTGATTTTGGGCGATGTTGCGGGAAAGGGGCTACAGGCGGCGATGAACGTTTCAATGCTGGTGGGTGCGTTGCGGCGTTCGCGTGAGAAAAGCCCGGCGAGAATCCTCGAATCGCTCAATCGCGTTCTTCTTGGAAGCGATAGCTTCACGACGTGCCAGGCAGCCTGGTTCGGTCCTGAAGGAGAGCTCGTGCTTGCCAATGCCGGACATATCCCTCCGTACCTGAATTCCCAGGAGGTTCGTCTTCCCGGAGGACTGCCACTTGGCGTTGTGCCTGAAGTGACGTACGACGAGGTGCGGCTGTACCTTCATCCAGGCGACCGGATGCTGATGATGTCAGATGGAGTGGTGGAAGCACGCCAAAGCTCGGGAGAGCTATTTGGGTTTGAACGCGTGCATAACCTGAGCAATCAGTCGGCGTTTTACATTGCAGATGCCGCGAAGGAGTTCGGTCAGGAAGACGACATTACCGTTTTGACGGTCAGACGGCTCGAGCGAGCCATGGCCGCATGAGGCAAGACTCCAGAGATCGTGGCTGCTGAGGTCCACGACCTGCGAGTGCGCCGAATCCTACACCGACGTGTTCAAGATGTTCGCCAGGGCAGAAAAGACCTGGTTGACACCACCGGCAATGGAGTGCGTCCCTGCGACTGTTCCCAGCGCAATCATCACAAAGGTGAGTGCATACTCGGGAAGATCCTGGCCGTTTTCGGAAGCAAGATCGGTGTGGAGAATTGTGCGCAATCTGAGGAAAGATCCGTGCATCGTCGTGCTCCTGTTTCCTCATTGAATAGCACACTTTTTGTGCAGAAGAAACGGGAAAAAGTATCCATAACACATTTATTTTGAGTTGGTTACCAAATCGCTATGAAGATAACATGGCGCCGAATCACCCCGGTAATTGGGCTCTGTGACTTAGATGGTATGGCTGATACCGCCTTTGGGGCAGGAGAGAGAGAAAGTATGAAGTGAGGTCGTATATCTGGCCAGATCGCGGGCTGCGCTCGTACGCCTTCTCGCTGCAGCTTACTTCATCCCCGCGTCGATGATGTTGGCGAGCGCCAGAAACTCCCGGTTGATACTGTTCGCGACGGCTTCCATACCTGCGACACTGGCCAATCCAATGACTGCAACCGCAAGCGCGTACTCAGTCATGTTCTGCGCTTCGTCGCGAGCGATGAGAAACCGCAAACGAAGATATGCCTTGAGGAAAATATCCCGCATTTCCGGTCCTCCTTCGCCTTGGATGCGCGCGCATTTTTTCTGCTTGCGCGATTGAGAGGGAGTGTCACCCCGCTCAAAACGACTACAGCACGAAGTGACCGCTGGTGACAGATGACCGGAGTCTTTGGACTTTGGTGCTGGCTTCAACCTCTTGCCTATCAGGCTCTTTTTCATCTCATAGGCGCTTGTTCTCTACCGCAAGAGACAGGGGGCTTTCAGCGGATCAGAGCACACCGCGACGTCAAAGCGATACCCTGCGCTCGCTTTGTTTCACCCCGCGAAGAACCAGTACGAGGCTGATCGACCCCAACGCGAGAAGCGCGAGCCCCTGGAATACGTCGGAGAAGGCAAGAAGCCACGATTGCTGCTGAAGCACGCGATAAAGAGCGCTCAGTGCTGCCCCAACACTGTTAGCAGGGCCGGCGTTCTGAAAGAACATGGACCGTGCTAGGCCGTGCAGCCCCTGCGCCAGCTGAGGATCGCAAACTGTCAGATGCTGAGAGAGCATGGTCTGATGAACCTGGCTTCGCCGAGCAAGAAAGGTTGTCACCATCGCGATTCCCACGCTGCCTCCTACGTTGCGCATCAAGTTCATGGAACCTGTGGCGCTACCGATCTGCTCGCGGCGCAATGGGGCTGTGCCTGCCACATTGACCGGGACAAAGAGGAAGCCCATCGCTGAACCAGCAAGCACCTGAGGCCAGAAGACGGTCCAGGGAGAGATGCTGAGCGTCAGTCGCGACAACTCGAATGCAGCCAGAGCGAAAAGCAGCAGGCCGAAAATGGCAATCGCGCGCGGGTCAAGCCTGGCGACAATAACGCCAACAAGAACCATGGAGACAACCGCCCCGATTCCGAGCGGCGAGGTGGCGATTCCTGCCCACAGGCTGGTGTAGCCCATCAGTTGCTGGAGAAACTGAGGCGTGAGCAGTCCGAGGCCATAAATAAGCACACTGCTGATGAAGATCAGTACGGTTCCAACAGAGAAATTCCGCACGCCGAAGATACGCAAGTTGACCATCGGTTTCTCAGCTTTCAACTCGCGCCACAGAAACACGATGAAGCCCGCAACCGCGAGGGCAACCATCGCGCGAATGAAATGGGACCCGAACCAGTCGTCTTCCTGCCCTTTGTCGAGCGCGACTTCCTGACACCCGAGCCACAGCGAAAGCGCGACGAGGCCGATCATGTCGAGCGGGCCCGGAGCTGACTGTTTTACCCACGGCGGATCTTCCACCGTTTGCTGAATTGCCCACATCGCGAGCACGCCGATGGGAATGTTGATGTAGAAGATCCAGCGCCAGGAATAGCTGTACGTGAGCCATCCGCCCAACACAGGACCGACAACCGGTGCGACGACCACGCCAAGGCCAAACAACGCCTGAGCAGTTCCCTGCTTCTTCGCAGGAAAACTCTCCATGAGAATGGCCTGGGATATGGGTGCGAGTGCTCCACCCCCGATTCCCTGCAGAATGCGCATCACAAGGAGCATGGGCAGGTTGACAGAAAGTCCGCAGAAGAGCGATGAGGCCGTGAAGAGAAAGATACAAAAGAGAAGGAAGCGCTTGCGCTGAAAGCGATTGCCGAGCCAAGCCGTGAGCGGAAGGACGACGGCGTTCGAAATGAGGTAGGAGGTCAGTACCCAGGTTGCTTGCGAGTACGAAGCGGACATGCTGCCCGCGATGTTATTCAGGGCCACATTGGCAATCGAGGTATCCAACACTTCCATGAACATCGGGAGAATGACGGAGATTGCGATAAGCCAGGGATTAGCCGCAGGCTGCCAGTCCTCGTGTCGTTCCTCGTGGGCCGGGTAGAGCTCCTTTCGGCCCTCGACTCTCTCCGGAAGCATCACCGCGGATGCCATCGCCCTTACCCTTGCTTTCTGCTTGCGGCCCCTTCGGCCTTACCCGGAGGATGGAGATGAAGAAAATCATCGACAGCGTCGTGCACGCGCGAGCGCAGTGCCCGGTCGCTCAATTCAAGATCGGGGTTCAGCATGGCGTTGATGACGAAATCGCCGAGAACGAACGAGATGAATTGCGCAGCCGACTTGCTGTACGCGGGCCCGCCGATACGTCGCGACTTCAGATACTCTGCGAGCAGGTTCCGGCCGCGTACCATGCAGCTTTGCCACAACTGGCGCGACAGGTCAGGGAAGTTGTGCGCCTCTGCGACGAGAATGCGATAGAGCGCCAGAAATCGGGGTGCGGTAAACATGTTGAGGGTCAGGTAGCCAATCTCGGCGAGCGCGACCTGCGGCGGTGCACTGGACTCGATGTATTCCGGATGGCGGGCGAAGAGTGATTCTGTGTGGGCGGCGATAACTCCGGCAAAGAGGTCGGCTTTTGTCGGGAACAAGGTGTAGAGGGTTTGTTTCGAGGTTCGCGCGCGTCGAGCGATTTCATTTGTTGCAGCCCGGGCATAACCCTTCTGGAGGAAGACCGCGGCGGTAGCTTCCAGAATCCGCTTGCGCCCGGAATCGCCGAGGGGCGGGCGGCCTGGGTTTCTTTTGCGTGACCTGCTCGCCGTCTCTTGTTTAGTCAATGTCATATTATCTGTACCGTACAGTACGGTACGCCTATGCCAGAAGTATATGCCGTAGGGCGATGACTCGCAACATTTGCGCAGAAGAAAGCCCCACCCTTGCGGATGGGGCCCTCATTTCTCGGTTGTGATGCGGAAAGGCTTAGCCGCACCGCAGGGGATTAGTCGTAGTATTCAAGCCCCAGGTGCGTAATCAGATCGGCGCCCATGATGTGACGAAGCGTGTTCTTCAGCTTCATCGACTGGATGAAGAGGTCATGCTCGGGATATAGCCCCTCCCGCGTCTGCGGAGACTTCAGGTAGAAGCTAAGCCACTCCTGAATCCCGATGGACTTCAGTTCCGGGGAGCGCTTTGCCAGATCGAGGAACAGCACCAGGTCAAGTGCAATGGGCGCTGCAAGGATCGAGTCGCGGCAAAGGAAGTCAACCTTGATCTGCATCGGGTAACCGAGCCAGCCGAAGATGTCGATGTTGTCCCAGCCCTCTTTGTTGTCGCCGCGAGGCGGATAGTAGTTGATACGGACCTTGTGGAAGATGTCTTTGTAAAGATCCGGATAGAGCTCCGGCTGGAAGATGTATTCGAGCGAGCCCAGCTTCGACTCCTCCTTCGTCTTGAATGACTCCGGATCATCCAGCACTTCGCCGTCGCGATTGCCGAGGATGTTCGTCGAATACCACCCGGAAACGCCAAGCAGGCGCGCCTTGAAGGCCGGCGCGAGAACAGTCTTCATGAAGGTCTGACCGGTCTTGAAGTCCTTGCCGCAGATCGGCGCGGAGTTCCTTTTGGAAAGCTCAATCAGCGCCGGGATATCGACAGTGAGATTCGGCGCGCCGTTCGCGAAGGGCACGCCCTCGCTGAGCGCGGCATATGCATAGATCTGCGAAGGAGCGATCCCGACATCATTCGACTCGAGCCCCTTTTCAAAGGCTTCGAGAGTGGCATGAACCGGCGTCGGCTCCAGGAAGATCTCAGTCGAACCGCACCAGATCATCACCACCCGGTCCACGGTCTTCTTGAACGCCCGGATGTCAGCCCTAACCTGTTCAGCGAGATCGCGCTTGTTCTTGCCCTTCTTCACATGCGTGCCATGAAGACGCTTGACGTAGTACTGGTCAAACACTGCCGGAAGGGGCTTGATCGACTCGAGGTATGGCTTGAGCTGATCGAGGGTTTCCTTGTCGAGCACCTTGGCGTGAGCCGCAGACTCGTACACGTTGTCCTCGAAGATGTCCCACCCGGTAAAAACCAGGTCGTTCAAATCGGCAAGCGGAACAAAGTCCTTGATCAAGGGAGAATTGTTGTCTGTGCGCTTGCCCAGCCGGATCGTGCCCATCTGGGTAAGCGAACCGATCGGCTTGGCAAGGCCGCGGCGTATGGCTTCAACTCCGGCGATCATCGTGGTTGCCACGGCTCCCAGACCGACCACCATCACGCCCAGCTTGCCTGTGGCGGGAACTGGCCTGGTTGCAGCCCCAGTCTTCGGGCTGCCCTGCTCTTGTGTGCTCATTGTTCTCCTAACCTTCCTTCGATTGCGTGGGTCTCAATCAAACTTCAGATCTAATCTCTTGGACGAAACAGTGTACGCCCATCGAGCGGCTCTAATCTTCCGTGAATTCCTCTGCGGAGACAGGCTGCCGGAAGCGATTGATATGGGTCCGGACAAACCAGATCACCGCAAGGACCAGTGCTAATTCGATCGCCACGTGAAACCGGTGGAACCATTCGTGGAACCGCGGATCGGTGTGCCACCTTTCGCCGAGCTTCATGCCGGCATAAGCGAGGCCCCAGCACCAGGGCCATGACCCGAGAAACGTGTAAATGTGAAAGCGAACCTGCGGCATCTTTGCCACGCCCGCTGGAAACGCGATAAACGTGCGAACGACCGGCAGCAATCTGCCGATCAGGACCGTGATCGTGCCGTACTTCTCGAAGAAGCGGGTCATGCGGTCCAGGTCGTGATGGCTCATCAAGACCCAGCGGCCATAGCGCTCAACCAGGGGACGTCCCCCGGCGGCACCGATCCAGTAGGCGAACACGGACCCGAGGTTGCAGCCGATGGCTCCGGCGGTGGCTGCCCAGAACAGATTGAACCGTCCGGTATAAACGAGATAGCCCGCAAAGGGCATGATGATTTCGCTGGGGAGAGGGATGCAGGCCGATTCAATTCCCATCAAGGCAACGATGCCTGCATATCCCAATGAGCCGATGACCTGGGTCACAAAATGAACTAGAAAGGGCAAAATACGTTCGGTCATGAGCCATTCCAGTATATAGGTTGAGATCGGCGGTTCAGGACAGAGCGCGCTCGGGAGCCTGAAGAATAAAACCGCCCGGAACTTCCTGCTACGATGAGGGTTGTTTGAGCGTGTTTTCAGAAGGTCGCAAGCACGCTGTCGATGAAAGCGCGAGGTGGTTCTCTTGGCCGAATTTCCCCCTGTTCCGCTGACTCTTGAAGGCTCGAGTGTGCTTCACCAGTTCTTCCGCTTCGACTGGAAGGCGTGGCGGGCCTTCCCGGCCGGGGAACGCAAGAAGGAGATCGTCGCAGAGGCAATCGCGGCCTTGAAAAAGTTGGAGTGCGCGGATGCGAACATGCCTGTGCAGACGGCGCTCTACTCGCAGCTTGGCCACAAGGGCGACCTGATCCTTGTGCACTTTCGTGATTCGCTGGAGTCGCTGAACCAGGTGGAACTGGACCTGGCGCAGACGGCGTTTTGCGACTTCCTCGAGCCGCGGCACTCGTATGTGTCGGTGGTCGAGCTCGGACTGTACGAGTCGAGCCGCAAAACCTACGAAGCAGCTTCGGCCAAGGGCTTCGAAACGCACTCCCCTCAATGGAACGCAGAAGTGGAAACCTCACTCAAGCGCGGTGCTGAAGCGATGAAGCCGCGGCTCTTCCCTGCTGTTCCAGAAGCAAAGTACCTGTGCTTCTATCCGATGGACCGGAAACGCGGCGAAAAAGTGAACTGGTATACCGTGCCCTTCGCCGAACGCCAGCGCATGATGCACGAGCATGGGTTGATCGGACGGCGTTATGCCGACATGGTGCGGCAGATCATTTCAGGTTCGATCGGGATGGACGACTGGGAATGGGGGGTCGACCTCTTCGCAGACGACCCGGTGGTCTTCAAAAAGCTCATTTACGAGATGCGCTTCGATGAAGTGAGTGCGGTGTATGCCCTCTTCGGGCAGTTCTTCATCGGCGTGCGGTTGCCGGTGGAGAAGCTGGGAGGATGGCTGGAGGGAAAGCTGTAGGTAAGGTTCACAATTGTGAGAAGTCGTCTTGTGAGGAAACATCAAGCATGCCGGTGAAGAAGACAGTGTCCAACAAAGCCGCTAAGAATGTCGGTCGTGGCGACCTCGCACCCGAGCGCATCGCCGCCATCCTTAAGGCTCTGGATGAGGCCTATCCCGACGCGACTTGCGCACTCAATCACCACACGCCGTGGGAACTGCTCGTTGCGACAATTCTTTCGGCGCAGTGCACCGACGTGCGCGTGAACATGGTTACGCCGGAGCTATTCCGCCGCTTCCCGACTCCCGCAGCAATGGCCAAGGCTTCCCTTCCCGAGCTTGAAGAGGTGATTCGCACCACGGGATTCTTTCGCAACAAGGCGAAGTCGATCCAGGGTGCGGCGAAGAAGATTACTGAACAATTCGGCGGCAAGGTCCCTGAGACTCTGGCGGAACTCATCACCGTTCCAGGCGCGGCACGCAAGACGGCGAACGTTGTCCTTGGTGTCAGCTATGGAAAGGCCGAAGGGGTTGTTGTCGATACGCACGTATTCCGGATTGCCCGCCGACTCGATCTGACAAAGAACGATACCGCCGAGAAGGTCGAACAGGATCTGATGAAAGTGATACCGAAAGATCATTGGATCAGGTTCTCGCACCAGGTGATCCAACATGGGCGCCAGGTTTGTCTTGCGCGCAAACCCAAGTGCGACCAATGCAACCTCGAGACGCTTTGCAAGTCGAAGGACAAGACGTGGTGGAGCTGAAGGACAGCGGAGTTAGCCGCGCTCCGCGTGGGTTAGCGAGGCAACGACGGCGGAGATGAGGCCGGGGATATCGTGCGGGTCGGCTTCGGCGACGGGCGGCCAGCTGAGGTCGCGGAGCGTCTGGCTCGTGATGGGTCCAATAGAGATCGCCGGCACATCCGCAAATGGAAATGAGATTCTCGCCGCACGCGCCACTTCTGCAAGATGGATCGCGCTGGAAGAACTCGTGAATGTCGCGGCATCGATTCCACGCGAGAGCGCCGCGCGAAGCCGGTCCGTGGCTCCGGCGGGAACAACGTTCTGGTAGGCGTCGACAATATCAGTTTCAGCTCCCGCTGCGCGGAGCGCCTCCGGAATCACGTCGCGCGCAACGGCCGCGCGCGCCAGCAGCACACGCTTGCCGGCGACGCGATCTCCAAGCACGCTGATCAGGCTCTCAGCGACGTAAGCCTCGGGAATTACTGGAACAATAAAGCCGGCCTGGCGGGCAGCCTCGGCTGTAGCCTTGCCGACGGCAGCAACCTGCGGCGACGTCTCTGAGAACACAATTCCAAATGCCGCGGCCCGCTCTGCGATCACGTGCACGGTGTTTGCACTCGTGAGGATCAGCCAGTCGTAGCTTTCGAGTTTTCGTAAAGCGTCATCGAGCGGGTCATAGCTTGCCGGCGGTTGAATCTCGATTACCGGAACCTCGACGGGTTCGCCGCCCAGTGCGCTAAGGCCATCACTCAGCGTCCCGGCCTGATGGGCCGCGCGGGTGACAAGGATACGCCGACCTGTGAGAGGTCGCGTCACGCCGATGCTCCTGCCGGAGGCTGTACCGCGAGCTCGAGCAGCACGCGGGCACCGGCCTCGATCAGCTTGTGTGCAGCAATACGGCCCAGTGTTGGGGCATCAGTCTCAGAAGCACGGGCTGGGTAATGAATGCGAATTGCTTCGCCTGTTACCGGGCTCGCAACAACGCCAAAGATCTCCACGTCCGCGCCTGATCCGTCTGCTGGAGACAACGGTCGGCAGTGGATTCCGATCGGAACCTGGCATCCGCCTCCGAGCGCTGCTAACGCACTCC